>Ga0209853_1000075_pt1 | contig 25256 bp, 24 predicted proteins | sample GWRWS1_30_40_FD_187224 | JGI IMG/M metagenome (GOLD analysis project Ga0209853, IMG submission 187224) | Riverbed sediment microbial communities from areas with vegetation nearby in Columbia River, Washington, USA - GW-RW S1_30_40 (SPAdes)... | ecosystem: Environmental > Aquatic > Freshwater >...
ACTCAGCACGGATAGATGTATGACCTCGGGTCGCTAGGCTTAGACAGGGGTTAGACAGGAGGGGTTGACGGGCGCAGCCTTTTCATAGATGTGTTCGATAATCGGAATACCCTCACGCGCCTGGAGTATTATGAGAGCCATTTCAGCTCGGACGGGGAAAGTGTACGGCATGTCCGAAAGCAGAACAACCCCTTGACAGCTTGTGGTTAGACATGTACTGTACTGTTGTACAGGGCAGTCTGTCTGTACATGTGGAGGGTGACAAATGCAAGTGCAGACGACGTACACACAGGCTCGTGCCAATCTCGCCAAGCTGCTCGACCGTGCCGCCGAGGATCGGGACACGGTGATTATCACTCGCCGGGGCGGACAGCGCGTCGCCCTGATTGCAGCGGACGAGCTGGCGGGTATCCAGGAGACGGCTCATCTCCTGCGTTCCCCGAAGAACGCTGAGCGCTTGCTTCGGGCACTCGGGCGAGCGGTGGCACGGACGGAAGGGCCAAAGACAATCAAAGCGCTGCGTCGCGAACTGGGGCTCGACCGATCGTAGCGAAGCGAGGGCCATCCGACGGCCCGTGACACGGTCTTCCAGCCAGAGTTCATCGATGATCTTCGGCATTGGGTTGCGACCGATCGGAAAGTCGCCCTTCGGGTCTTCGATTTGATTGAAGCCATCGTCCGGGATCCACATGCCGGGATTGGCAAGCCAGAACATCTGAAGCATCTGTCTCCAGGCACCTGGTCAAGACGCTTGACGCAGGAGCATCGTATCGTCTACAAGGTCAGCAAGGATCGAATCGACTTTCTCCAAGCACGTTACCATTATTGATGAGGCCCACGGATTCCAGTGGACGGTTTGTCCGAGCGGGCAAGATGTCACATGTACACGAGACTTCGGCGCCCTCCAAGCCCAAGTTCATTGCGCGGGTCTGTGCCAGTGCTCTTTTTTGGCGATATTCAGAGCGCGCGTGTGGCCACCGCAGCGCTGAATCCTGGTCCGGATCAGAGGTTTCTTCAGAATCTCAGTTCTCTCTCCGCGCCTAATCGGCATGAGCTGACCACTCAGCAGTGCGACCGAGCGATCGCCTCCATGCGTGAGTATTTTGGCCTTGGGCATGTCTTGCTCACATACTTCAGGGGGCTGGACCGAGTCACAAAGGAATTAGGCGCGAGCTACGCTCAGGGTGGCGTTGTGCATTTGGACATTGTGCAGGAAGCAACCGATCCCCAATGGAGTGACCGGACGTTTCCCGAAACCGATAAACAGGAACTCCTCAGAGTGGGCCGCAGGTTTTTCCGCTGGCAGCTTCAAAGTTTTCTCATTCAGCTGATCCTCTGCAATGGGAAGACCGTCTCACGAGAGGTGAAAAATCTCCTGTGGGATGTGAAAGAATGGGATCACGGAAAACTTAATAGGGTAGAGTGGTACTGCGGGACTGCCAAGCTCCGAGAGCGCGAAGGCTGGCGTGAGCTCGGTCTGGCGGGATGGAATTTGCCTTTGGACAAGCCTACCGGACTTGGGCACAGAGGAGAAGAAGCACTGGGGAAACTTATCGGCGACTGCTTCCATCGGTACGGTTTTACGGCAGATTGGAAGATTGACGGTGGTAGCTGCTGATGGCTATAATCAACCAACCAGTCATGCGATGATCGGAAGTAGTAGGTTGGCGCTCAGGCCGAAGCGAGCCGGTGGAACGGGTGCAACGACCGGTGCCAGGGGTCAACCGAACTCGTCCGGGAGCAGCGCCGACTGAACGGCGCCGTCCTCACACGAGACGTGAGTTGAGCGGATAGCGAATCTGGGGCTGTAGCTCAGAGGGAGAGCGCCCGCTTGGCGTGCGGGAGGTCGAGGGTTCAATTCCCTCCAGCTCCACCAGATGCTATCAACTTGGGTGGTACCACGGAGGCCGCCTTCGTCCCAATGACGAGGGCGGTATTTCATTTGCGGGGTGATCCGCATGGCGGGTGGGTCGGTATGGTTCAATGGGAAACTGGTGCCGGCGGAGGATGCGACGCTCTCGGTGAGCGCGCACGCGCTGCATTACGGCAGCAGCGTCTTTGAAGGGATCCGCGCCTACGCGACGCTGAAGGGCCCGGCGGTCTTCTGTCTGGGCCAGCACGTGCGCCGGCTGTTCGATTCGTGCCGGATCGTTCGCATGGACCTGCCCTACACGCCGGTGGAACTGAGCGAAGCGATCATGGAAACGATCCGCGCCAACAAGCACGAGAGCTGCTACGTCCGGCCCCTGGTGTGCCGGGGCGTGGGGACGTTCAGTCTGGATCCGCGCAAAGCGTCGATCGAGGTGGCGATCATCACGTTTGAGTGGGGGCGCTATCTCGGACAGGAGGCAGTGGAACAGGGTGTGGATGTGATGGTCAGTTCCTGGCGCCGCGCCGCCCCGGACACCGCCGCGCCGATGGCAAAGATCGGCGGGCAGTACGTCACATCGCAGTTCATCGCCATGGAAGCGGCCGACCATGGCTTCGCGGAAGGCATCGCCCTGGACTCGCAGGGGTTCATCAGCGAGGGCAGTGGCGAGAACGTCTTCATTGTAAAGGATGGGGTTGCGTACACACCGCCGCTGTCCGGCGCCATCCTGCCCGGCGTGACGCGCACGGTGGCGCTGACACTGCTGCACGACCTGGGCATCCCGGTGCGCGAGGAGCAGATGTTGCGGGACTTCCTCTACGTAGCGGATGAGGTGTTCTTCACGGGGACCGCCGCGGAAGTCACGCCGGTGCGGTCGGTGGACCGGATCACAGTCGGCGCGGGCCGCCGCGGTCCGGTGACCGGGAAGGTCCAGGAGCAGTTCTTCGGTATCACCGAGGGCCGCCTGCCCGACCGCCACGGCTGGCTGACGTATGTCCGCGCAGGGCGCCCCCCAGCCCTGCGTGAGTCAGTAGAACGTTCATAGAGGAGTCGCTTCAGTATGACTGGACGTTACAATCCGACCGAGTTTGAGACTAAGTGGCAAACGCGGTGGGAGCGGGACAATCTGCATCACGCGCCGGACTTCGATCCCCGGCCGAAGTGGTACTTCCTGACGATGTACCCGTACCCGTCGGGGGACCTGCACATTGGGCATTGGTACGCCATGGCGCCCTCGGACGCCGCCGCGCGCTTTCGGCGGATGCAGGGCTACAACGTGATGTTTCCGATCGGGTTCGATGCGTTCGGGCTGCCGGCGGAGAATGCGGCCATCCAGCACGGGATTCATCCCTACACGTGGACGATGGACAACATCAACCGCATGCGCGGCCAGCTCCGGTCGATGGGCGCGATGTGGGACTGGGCGCGAGAGGTGGTCACCTGCGATCCAGGCTATTACAAGTGGAACCAGTGGTTCTTCCTACAGATGATCGAGAAAGGGTTGGCCTACCGCGCGCTGGCGCCTGTGGATTGGTGTCCCAAGGACCACACGACGCTGGCCCGTGAGCAGGTGATCGGGGAGGAACGAGTCTGCGAGCGCTGCGGCACTCCGGTGATCAAGAAGAACCTGGAGCAGTGGTTCCTCAAGATCACGGCGTACGCGGAAGAGCTGCTCGACTTCTCCGAGATTCAATGGCCCGAGCGCGTCCGTACGTTGCAGCAGAACTGGATCGGGAAGAGCGAGGGGGTGGAGTTTGCCCTGCCGGTCGCCGGCCATCCTGACGTCTCCTTCCGCGTCTTCACGACCCGGCCCGACACCGTCTACGGAATGACGTTCGCGGTCCTGGCGCCGGAGCACCCGCTGGTCGATCGCCTGACGTCGCCTGATCGCCGGGCCGAGGTGGAGGCGTACAAGTTCAAAGCGGCCCGGCAGTCCGACATCGAGCGGCTGTCCACGGAGAAGGAGCGCGACGGCGTGTTCATCGGCGCCTACGCCGTGAACCCGATGAACCAGGAGAAGGTGCCGATCTTCATCGCCGACTACGTGCTCCTGACGTATGGCACCGGAGCGATCCAGGGCGTGCCCGCCCATGACGCGCGGGACTTTGAGTTTGCCAAGAAATACCGCCTGCCCATTCCCGCAGTCGTCGCACCGCCGAATTGGGATGGGCAGCCGCTGCCGGCCGCCTACCTGGGGGAGGGCACGATGGTGAACTCAGGTCCGTTCGACGGCTTGCCGTCGAACGAGGGGTGGAGGGCCATTGTGGACTACATGGAGCAACACGGCATCGGTGAAAGGAAGGTGAATTACAGACTACATGACTGGCTGATCAGCCGCCAACGCTACTGGGGCACGCCGATCCCAATCATCTATTGCAAGAAATGTGGGACGGTCCCGGTCCCGGAGGGCGATCTGCCGGTGCAGCTGCCCATGGACGCGGAGTTTCTGCCCACGGGTGAGTCGCCCCTGAAACTCCACGAGGGCTTCCGCCGCGCGGCGTGTCCACGCTGCCACGGAGACGCGGAGCGAGAAACCGACACGATGGACACGTTCATTGACTCATCGTGGTACCAGTACCGTTACCTGAGCCCAGAGGATGAACACCGTCCATTCGATCCGAAGCGAGGAGAGTACTGGCTGCCCGTGGACCAATACACCGGCGGCATCGAGCACGCGGTGATGCACCTCCTGTACACGCGCTTTTGGACGAAGGTGATGCGCGACCTTGGGCTCGTACCCTTCGGCGAGCCGATGATCCGTCTGTTCAACCAGGGCGTCATCCTGGGCGAAGACGGCGAGAAGATGAGCAAGTCCCGGGGCAACGTCGTGAATCCCGATGACTTCGTCCGGTCGATGGGTACCGACACGGTGCGTACTTACCTGATGTTCATCGGTCCGTGGGAAGGAGGCGGCCCGTGGAACAGCCGCGGGATTGAAGGCGCCCAGCGCTTCTTGCAGCGGGTCTGGAATCTGGTCACCGAAAGCGCAGGGTCGCGGACGCCCAGAGGCGATGGACAGAGAAGAGACGGCGCGCGCACGCAGGCCGACGACCGCGAGCTGCAACACTGGACCCACAAGACCATCAAGAAGGTGACCGAGGACCTGGAGGGATTCCACTTCAACACCGCCATCGCGGCCATGATGGAGTTTGTGAACTACCTCCAGAAGGTCCGGGACACGATGCAGGAGACGCCGGCATGGAAGCAGGCGGTGCGTACGATTGTCCTGCTCGTGGCGCCGATTGCCCCCCATATCAGTGAGGAGCTGTGGGCGCAGATGGGCGAAGCGTACAGCGTGCACCAGCAACCCTGGCCCAAATACGACGCGTCGCTGGCCCGCGCCGAATTGGTGACGCTGGTCTTGCAGGTGAACGGCAAGGTACGGGATCGCATCCAGGTGGCCGCGGACCTGAGCGAGGACGAGGCGCGCGAGCTGGCATTGAGAAACGAGAGAGTGCGCAGGTTCATGGATGGCAAGGCCGCGGCCGACGTCGTAGTCGTCCCCGGCCGCGTGGTCAACGTGGTGACCAGGGGGTGATGCCGTTGGAACTCGCAGCGGCCGGTTGACGCCGTACGATTTCCGCGCCATCGAGCAGCGGTGGCGCGACCGCTGGGAGGAGGGCGGCGTAAACCGCACGCCCGACCCGTCGTCCCGGCCCAAGATGTATGTCCTCGACTTCTTCCCCTATCCGTCCGGGGAAGGCCTCTCCGTCGGTCACGCCAAGAACTACGTTCCCACCGATGTCCTGGCCCGCTATTTCCGCATGCGCGGGTATGCGGTGCTGCATCCCATGGGATGGGACGCGTTCGGTCTGCCTGCCGAAAACGACGCGCTGCTGCGTGGGCGGCATCCCGCCCGGACGACCCGCGAGTATGCGGCCAACTACCGGCGGCAACTGACGCGGCTCGGGTGCTCATACGACTGGTCACGCGAGATCAGCACGAGCGATCCGTCCTTCTATCAGTGGACGCAATGGGGATTCCTCCTGCTGCTCCGGCGCGGGCTGGCCTATCGCGCCGCGGGCTTGCAGTGGTGGTGTCCGAAATGCCGGACCATCCTGGCCAACGAGCAGGTGGAGCACGGCCGCTGCTGGCGCCACTCCGATACGCCGGTTGAGCGCCGGGCGCTCGAGCAATGGTACGTGCGCACGACGGCGTACGCGGACCGTCTGCTCCGCGACCTGGACGCAGTGGACTGGCCGGAGCACATCACGACGATGCAGCGCAACTGGATCGGGCGCTCCGAGGGCGCGGAGATCCGCTTCCCGGTCGCGTGGAGTGAGGCGGCCGTGGCGGTCTTTACCACACGTCCGCAGACTCTGCCTGGGGCTACATTCATCGTGCTTGCCCCCGAGCATCCCATGGTCGCGGCGCTGACGAGTCCGGACCGGCAGGCGGACGTGCGCGCGTACGTCGAGGAGGCGCTGCGCCGCTCGGAGATCGAGCGGATGACCGGCGGCACGACGGCGGCCGGAGCCTTTACGGGCTCGTTCGCCGCGCACCCAATCACCGGCGACCTGCTGCCCATCTTCGTGGCCGAGTACGTGCTCAGCCATTACGGCACCGGTGCCATCATGGGCGTTCCCGCCGGCGACGAACGCGATGCGGCATTCGCGCGGCGCTTCGGTCTGCCTGTGCGGGCGTACCCGGAAGGCAGCGGCTCAGAACCGGCCGTGATCTCAGACCTGCAGCGGCGCGGACTCGGCGGTCCCGCGGTCCGATATCGGATGCGCGACTGGCTGATCAGCCGCCAGCGCTATTGGGGTGCGCCGATCCCGATCGTGCACTGCCCGCGGTGCGGGGCCGTCCCGGTGCGCGAAGAGGACCTGCCCGTGCGTCTGCCGGACGTCGAGCGCTACGAGCCCTCAGGGACGGGGAGGTCGCCGCTTGCCGCCATCCCTGAGTTCATCCACACGAGATGCCCCAACTGCGGCGGGGCGGCGGAGCGTGAGACCGACACCCTGGACGGCTTTGCGGACTCCAACTGGTACTTCCTACGCTTCGCCGATCCGCACCATGATCGGGGACCGTGGAACCCCGATGCCGCGCGCTACTGGCTCCCCGTGGACTGGTACGTCGGAGGTGCCGAGCACGCGGTCATGCATCTGCTCTACGCCCGCTTCTTTGCGAAAGTGTTGTTTGACGCGGGGCTCGTGCCGTTCAGCGAGCCATTCGTCCGATTGCGAAACCAGGGCAGCATGATCTCGCCGGTGGACGGGGCCCGTATGAGCAAATCACGGGGTAACGTCGTGACCCCCGACGAGGTCGTGGACAACGCGGGGGCAGATGCGCTGCGCGTGGCGGTAATGTTCATCGGTCCCTTCGAGCAGGACGTGACCTGGGATCCAGAGGCCGTCACCGGCGCGTCCCGGTTCGTGCGCCGCCTGCACGCCCTGGTCGCCAGGACGGCCGCCCTCGAGCCCAGGCGGGAGAATCCGTCTGATGGAGAGGCGTTGACCGCCCGGATGCATCAGGCGGTGAAGACGGCCGGTGAGGCGATTGAACGCTTCCGGTTCAATGTCCTGGTGGCCGAACTCATGACGCTGCTGAATGACTTCGAGGGTTGGGAACCGCAGTGGCAGCGGAGCCCGCTGTGGCGCGAACTGCTGCTTACGCTGCTCCGTATCGCCGCGCCGGTGGTGCCCTTCGTGGCAGAAGAGGGCTGGTCGATACTGGGTCAGCCGGGCAGTGTGCACCAGACCCGCTGGCCGGAATTCGATCCGTCGCTCATCGAGACGAGGGACGTCACCGTGGTGGTGCAGGTGGATGGACGAGTTCGCGATCGGATCACCGTGCCGGCGTCCAGTGAGCGTGACGGCGTGATCGACGAGGCGCGCGCCCGGCCCCGTGTGCGGGCGGCGTTGCGCGGTCGAGAGGTCGCCAACGTGGTCGTGGTGCCAGGACGTGTGGTGAATTTTGTGACCCGAAAGGCGGATGCCTCGGAACGACCAGACTAAGCCAGAAATGAAGAAAACGGACCAACAGAACAACGAGGGAGCGACGCGGGAACTGCACCCACTTCGCTCCCTCGTTTACATGCCGTTACCGGCCGGCCTCAGGACTTACTGTTACGGTGAACTGTCTTACCTCCTGACCGAGCTGCGGATGTGTCGCTGTGACGGTGATGGTATATGGTGTGTTGGGGAAGACCGGGTTGACTTGGATGTTCGTAGCGAACCGGCCGCGCCCACCTGCCGTCAGAGACGCACCGCCGACGCGGAATCCGAGGACCCAGGTTACGACGATGTCAACCCGCGCATTGGGGGCTGTGACACCGGCGATCCGAATCGGATTCCCGACGGTTGCGTTCGCCTTCGGCTCGTTTACGGTCAAGGGCATCTGGCCCGGCGTCTGCGTGGCCTGAGAAACAATGTTGGCTTCCCACGCTTCCTTGGTGCTCGGGTTCAGCCTCAACTGAACGAACTGGCCCTGCCGCAGGGCCGCAACGCCTCCGGCCTGCAGGGTGCCGTTCAAGAGGACGACCATGTCCGGATGGTAGCGAATGGTCCGCCCATCCCGGAGCACAATCGTCCTGCTGGCCGCCGCTACCCCTTCAATCCGTCCGGCGGTCTCGGTCCAGGTCGCCCGGATGCGTGTCGCCACGTCACCCGCGAGCGTCACCTCCGCATCGTCGCCGCGGCGCAGGGCCGCAGCGCCGACCGACCCGCCGACTCCGGATGATGTTTCGACCCGGCTGATCGCCGTCTCAGCGGTCACTCGAATGGTCGTGGCAATGTTGCCAGACTCAATGGTGACCCGCGGCTGATCCTGCGGGTTCTGCGCCAGAACCACATTGGTGATCACCCCTCGGATGGACGAGGTCGACGGTGGGGGAGGCGGTGGTTGGGTGACCGGGGGCTGGCCCGCCTGAGCGCTGAAGATCAGGACGGTCCGCGTGGCCGCATCCCATTGCACTCTGGCACCCAGTGATTCACTGATGAACCGCAGCGGCACGAGAGTCCGGCCGCCGATAATCATGGCAGGGATGTCGAGCGTTACGGGATTGCCGTTCACGCGGGCGATCCGGCTGCCGATCTGCAACTCTACGAGGGTGCTGCCGCTCGCGGCGAGCACGGTGCGGGTTGCAGGCCGCCACTCTACGGTGGCGCCCATCTGCTCGAAGATCCCCCGCAGGGGAACCAGCACGCGGCTGCCCTGAATGACCGGCGGCTGGTCAAAGGCCACCGGGTCGCCGTCGACAAAGACGCGGACGGCTCCCTGCCCGCTGGCAGGAAGGCTGACCGTGGTGACGGCAAGGGCCATCACCAGCATGAGAGACAACGGTTTCAAACGCATCGCTGTATCACTCCTTCGGTTATTGTCTGTGCATGGATCAGAATAGCGTGAGGACAGCCCGGGGACGTCCCCGGGCTGTCCGGCTGAATTCCTGCGATGGTCGAAATTGGTTAACGGCCGGCCGCGAGTTGCTCGTTGACGAGCCGGACCGCTTCCTGTCGAGTGATCCAGTTCCCGGTCTGCTGGAACATCAGCCAGCGCAGATAGCCCGGCAGCGACATGAAATTCGCTTCCGGCGAGAACGGCTCGAGGCTGGCGACGTTCGGAACCTGCTGCGCGAACGCGGGAGCGATCGTACCAGCAAGCAGCAGAACCGCCAGCACCACCATGACAATGGCTCGATGCCTCATGCGTGTCCTCCCTCCTTGACTTGGTGACGCGGGCTTACCCACCTCCGCGCTGGTCAGGTTTATCCCCCGGACCGACCTGGCTCAAACGTCTGTAGGCCCGGCGAGCTGTGCTTCGTTATCGTTTGGATTGGTGGAATCAGGGAACATACATTACCTTGTGGTGGAGGGGGAAATCGTGTGCTGTTCCTTCGAGTGGGTCGGCGCGGAGGCCGTGATCCGAGCAGGTAAACGCGAGGCAGTATGGTAGGTACATCATATCCCCCGGGCGAGGTTTGGGCTGCGCGGGTGCGGGGGGAAATTGTCCTCCGTGGTACCACCCCCTATGCGCCCCCGCCGCGCCCGGATGAGAGGACAGGTGAAGCTCGTGGAGCAGCGTCGTCCCTCGCCTGACCAGGTTTCCGGCACGGAGCGCATCGAGCTGATGGTGCCCGGCCGCCCGGAGTACGTCGTCGTGGTCCGGCTGGCCGCAGCCGCCATCGCCGGGCGCATGGCGTTCTCCTTCGATGACATCGAAGACCTCAAAGTCGCCGTCGGCGAGGTCTGTACGGCGGCCATCCTGGAAGGTGGTCCCGACGTCCGGGTGTCCTTTGACGTCGGAAGAGATCAGCTCACGATGCTGGTCCGCCACCGCCCGACGCATCCCGGCCGGATCGCGGAGGAAGAGGAACTCGACAAGCTCCTGGTTCGTGTGTTGATGGATGAAGTCGCGACGGAAGTCAACGGGGGGGAACGCGTCACCCGCCTCGTCAAGCGCGTCGCGGCGACATGAGAATGCCTACGCGCTCGGGCAAGAACCGCCAGGATAAAGAAGCGCTGCGGGGCCTCTTCGTCAAGTTCGCGGAGACCCGCGACAAGAGCACGCGCGAGGAGCTCGTGCTCTCATACACGAGCCTCGCCGCATACCTGGCGCGCAAGTTTGCCAACCGCGGTGAGCCGCTCGATGATCTCACCCAGGTGGCGAACATCGGCCTGCTGAAGGCGATCGACCGCTTCGATCCGACCCGCGGCATCGAGTTCACCACCTATGCCACGGTGACCATCGTCGGGGAGATCAAACGCCACTTCCGCGACAAGTTCTGGACGGTGCGGGTGCCGCGGCGGCTGCGCGAGCTCAACAACTCCCTGATGAAGTCTGTGGAATCCCTCTCGCAGCGGCTGGGACGCTCCCCGACCCTGCTGGAGATCGCCCGGGAGTCCGGGGTGCCGTTTGAAGAGGTCGTCGAGGCGTTTGAGTTAGGGCGGGCGTACAACCCGGCGTCACTGGACGCGGAGCTCGCTGAAGGCGATGAGGATCACGGCACGTCGTTGATGGACTACCTCGGCGAGGAAGACCCCGAGCTGGCCCGGCTCGAAGACCGCCACACGTTGGAAGGCGCGCTGCGCAGCCTGCCCGAGCGGCAGTACGAGATCCTCAGGCTGCGCTATTACGAGGGTCTGTCGCAGGCGGAGATTGCGCGCAAGCTCGGCATCTCGCAGATGCATGTCTCGCGCATCCAGCGGGATGCGCTCAAGCGTCTGCGCGAGCTCATCGAGGCTTAGCCAGCACCTGCCAGGCCAGCCTTACCACCGTGCCCTCCGTGCCGGTGTCCACCTCCACCTGGTCGGCGAATTCCCGCATGATCTTCATGCCGCGCCCCCGGCCCCGATCGACGGGATCCCGCCAGTGCCCCACGTCGCGCACCGTGATGATCACCGTTCCATTGCGCCGTTCTCCACGTACCTGCATCTGGCCGCCGATGCCGCGATAGGCGTGCTCAACGGTGTTCAGCGCCGCCTCCCCGACGGCGAAGACGATCTCTTCGATGCGCTCCGCCGGCACGCCCGCGCGTTTCGCAAATGCCCGCACCGCGCGGCGCACCCGGTACAGCGAGTCGGGGGAGGCCGGGACGGAAAATGACAGCGGCGCATCCACCGGCAGCAGGTCGAACACCATCACCGCGACGTCGTCCTCATGCAGGCTGCCGCCCAGCACGTGCTGCACCAGCGACGCCGCTGCGCGTGACGGGGGCTCCAATCGCGTGCGTGCGGCCGCTTCGGCAAGCGCGCGCTCGCTTGCGGCGATGTCCCGGGTCGCCTCGATCAACCCGTCGGTATACGCGATGAGACGGCTACCCTGCTCAAGTGTCAGCCGCCCTTCGGGATACGCCATCGTCATCAGCAGGCCGATGGGCGGCCCCGTGCAGGTGAGAGCGGCTACGGGTTGATCCGGCCGCAGCACGAGGACGGGCGGATGTCCCCCGCCGCAATAGGTGAGGACGCCCGAATAGGGATCCAGCGTGGCGATATATACGGACAACTGCGGGCCATCCGGCAGCCGGCACAGATACCGGTTGAGATGGTTGACGATCTCCCCCGGACGGCGCCCCTCGAGTGCGTAAGCCCGGACGACATGCCGTACCTGGCCCATGGCGGCGGCGGCCTGCACCCCGTGGCCGGCCACATCGCCCATGCTCAACAAGATGGTGTCGTCGGGCAGCAGCACCGCGTCATACCAGTCGCCGCCGATCCCGGCCTGCGGATCCGCCGGCAGATACAGTGCGCCGAGGGCGCTGAAGGGCGGCTCAGGCAGGCCCGCCGGGAGGAGGGCGCGCTGCAGCGTCTCCGAGAGCTCCCCGGCCCGGCGCTGGACCTGATCGAACAGTTGGAACCGCGAGATCGTCAGCGCAAGTTGATCGGCGATCGGCTGTGCCAGGCGCGCATGTGACTCCATGTACAGACCCGGGACCTCGTCGCCGAAATTCAGCGTACCGATCACCCGGCCGCCGACCCGCATCGGCACGACCAGGTAGGAGCGAATCCCCGCACTGCCCAGCAGCACGTCCTCCGCGAATTCGCTGGTCAGACGCGTGTCGGTTCGCGCATATGGGCGATCGTGGTCGATGACCCATCCCCGCACGGTGCCCGCCTTCGGTCCTTCCAGCCGTTCACGCGGCGCGGTCAGCCCGGGGCCTTTGAAGTACGGCATCGTCAGCGCGTCCCGCTCGGGGGCGTACAGGGAGACCGTGACACGGACGAATGGGATGAGCGTGCGCAGGATCTCACCGAACTCGTCGAACACCTCGCCGAGATCCATGGCCGAGGCGGCAAGCGCGATCAAGCTGTTCGTCACGTTGACACGCCGCGCCGCCTCTTCGGCCTCCGCCCTGGCGCGTTGTTCCGCGGCGTAGAGGTAGGCCGTATCGACCGCCCGCGCCGCGCGGCGCGCGATCTCCTCCGCCAGCGCCACGTCTTCACGCGTAAACCGGCGGCCGGAGGAGCCCCTGACAAAGGACATCACCCCGAGCACGCGGCCCCGGAGGCTGAGGGGGGCGACCATGTCCGAGCTGATGTCCATCGAGCGGAGCATTGCCAGGTGGTCTGCATCCAGGGCGCGCGCGGAGAGATCGGCGTCGGTGATCTCCTCGTGCAGCAGGGACTCGCCACTCTGGACGACCTGGTAGATCGGGTGGGGCGGCGAGGCATCGCGGCTCGGAGGATACCGGTGCCGCAATTCCCGCGCCAAACCTTCCCGTTCCGGATCGACGTGGACCTGGACAACCTGCGCCAGGCCGCCGCCGTCCTCATTCAAGACATCCACGATGCACCAGTCGGCCACGGCAGGAACGACCAATCGAGCCACGCTTGTCAGCGTCGTCTCGTAGTCCAGGGAAGAGGCGAGGATTCGACTGGCTTCGGCAACCAGCGCGAGCCGCCGCTGCGCTTCCTCAGCGGCAGAGAGCGCCTGCGCGTCTGCCTCAACCCGTCTCGCCAGTTGCACCGAACCACCGAGGACGGTGGCAACACGGCGCATTAAGTGCAGATGCCATTCGGTGAAAGCGTTGGGCTCGGTGGAGTCCACTTCCAGGAGACCGAACGCCTCCCCCCGCCAGACCAGGGGGACGGCGATGTAGGAGCGGATCGGCGTGGTACGGCGAAGCCCGTCGGAGATGACGTCTCTCGACATGAATGGCTCGCCGGTTTCGATCACCTGCCAGGATCGCCCGCCGCTTCGCTTCACGCGTTGCCCGCGGGCATCGGCGGCAAACGGACCGACCGCCGCGTGGACGACGAGCTCGGCGCCTTCCACCAGCGCGATGGACCCGCCGGTCAGCGGGATGGCGCGGGCGAGATGTCCGAGGGAGGCATGCAGGATCTGGTCAAGGCTCGATTCACCAGAGGCGGCGACGGCGATGGTGTTGAGGATCTCCGCCGCGCGTGCGTCCTCGGACACCCCATTCGACGCGGGGCGTGGCTCGGTAGGGGCGGGACCCCCGGGCAAGGACGAGTGCTACGAGCGAGAGGCGCCGGCCGTCCAGGAGCGGGCGGCGGTGACAGCCTCGGGCTCCGTACGGAACACGGGGAAGACCTCGTGCAGACCGGTAATAGTGAAGATCTTCTCGATCTGCGGCTGATTGTATACGAGGGCCACGGTCCCCCCCGCGTCACGCGCCTGCTTCAACGCCGACGTGAGCACCGAAAGCGCGGTGCTGTCCAGGTAGGTGGTGTGCAGCAGATTGACGACGACGCGGGACCGGCCGCCGGCGAGGACGTCCTGGATCGCGGTGCGAAGCTTCGGGGATGTGTAAATATCAAGCTCACCTGAGACGTCCAGGACCTCTACTCCGTTCTCGTTACGCCGATTCAGCTGGACTTCCACGAGTGGGATCCTCCTTCGCTACCAGCAGCTCAAACAGCGCGGCTGCGGGTGGCGGAATCACCGCTGCAATCAAAGTTGATAACGAAAAGCACCAATGAAGGCGATTCGCTGCCGCGCCAAGTGTTCCTCCGCCCCCGTCAGACTGTCGGTCTTCAGACCTCTCTTTCCCACTTTGGAGCGCCCCAAAAAGCCCCCTGCGTGGTCGTTTGAGCCCAAAGTGAAGCGGGGAAAAGAATCGCCGAGAACCACGAGAAACGAGAAGCACGAGAAAGGAGGACCATCATGCGCAAAGGCGCAGCATTGCTGATGTTTGGACTGCTGCTGGTACTTTTCGCCGCCCAGGGTGTTGTTCTGGCGCAGACGGAACCCGCTCCTCCACCTTCCCAGCCCGGACCGCCGGGACCTCCTGGACCTGCCGGACCGCCCGGACTCCCTGGTGAGCCGGGGCCCACGATCTTCGGAATGGACCAGACCACCGCGGTTATCGTCGGTGTGGTTCTGGTACTCGTCGTCATTCTGGCCATCGTCGCCGTGTCCCGCGGTGGCGGCAGGACCGAGGCTCGTGCCGACTAGCACAGCCGATTGATGTGTTGACGAGGGGCCGGGTTCTCCCCCGGCCCTCATCGTTTTCAAATGAAATGGCGCAGGCGCCCACGAATGTTTCATGGGGCAGGCCGCGAGGCCGGGATGGGAATCAGCACCATATGAGAGGAGGGAAGCACGTATGGGTCTTCTGTCATGGATTATCGTCGGACTGATCGCCGGGTGGCTGGCTAAGGTCATCTCGCCCGGAGCGGAGCGCGGTGGATTGCTGGCCACGCTCGTCATCGGCGTCGTCGGAGCCATCGTTGGAGGATGGCTCTTTACTGCGCTCGGGTACAGCGGCGCGACCGGTATCAATCTGTATTCAATTCTGGTCGGCACGCTTGGCGCGATCGTCTTCCTCTGGATCTGGAAAATGATCACCGCCAGACGCGCGGTCTGAATCGTCTGACGCAACCCCCTTCGCCCTGGGCGGAGGGGGTTGCGTGTTATAGTGGGGATCAGTTGGGGGGCGGAGGCGCAGGGCTTGCGGTGGACCCGCCCCGAGCAGCTGGTCGTCCTCATCGCCGCCGCCGCGGTCATCGCAGGCAGCGCCGCCCTGCTCGTCGCGCGCCGTCCCGCGCCCTCCATTCGCGTCTTCGAGCAATCTCCCCAGACCGAGCTGGTTGTTCAGGTTGACGGGGCCGTGGTCCGGCCGGGCCTCTATAGGATCCCACCGGGATCGCGGGCGGCGGATGCTATCGACGCGGCCGGCGGCTTTGCGGCGACCGCGGATCCCGCCGGAGTGAACCAGGCGCGACTCCTCCGCGACGGTGAACGCGTCACCGTCCCCGACCACGTGTTCCCCGTGCGGGCTGCAGACACCCGGATCGACCTGAACCGTGCGGAGGCGCGCGATCTCGAGGCGCTGCCCGGGATTGGTCCCGTGCTCGCCCGCCGGATCGTGGGCCACCGGGACCGTCACGGCCCATTCCACCGGCTCGAGGATTTGCTCCAGGTCGAGGGGATTGGCCCCCGTCTGCTCGAGCGCCTCCGTGCAGGCATTGTGATACGATGACGGTTGTGCCGGAACTTCCGCGCCCGCCGCTCCCGTAGGATACAGTGAGAGCGGGTGGGCGTTTTTCCAATTCCTCGCCGCCCCGGTATCAGCGTCACGAGATTCAGGCGTACGAGGCCTTGCTGGAGCGGTATGGCCGCCGGATCTATCTGCTCGCCTACCGCATGGCCGGCAACGACGCCGACGCCAAGGATCTCACGCAGGAGGCGTGCATCCGCGTCTATCGCGCGTTCCGTCGGATCGATCCGACCGCGAACCTGGAGAGCTGGCTGTACCGGATCGTCACAAATCTCTACATCGACATGCTCCGGCGCCGGCCCAAGGTACGCATCGAGTCGCTCGACGCGCCGCTGGTAACCGCGAAGGGCGACGAGGTGACCCGCGAAGTCGCGGATCCTGCCGCGGATCCGGAAGAGACTGTTCTGAGCGCGCAGCTGGACGCCGACATCCAGCGCGCTCTGCTCGCGCTCAGTTCGGAATTACGGATGGTGGTCGTTTTGAGTGATATCGAAGGACACTCCTACGAGGAGATCAGCGAAACGCTGCGCATCCCGGTCGGCACCGTGAAATCACGGCTGCACCGCGCCCGGCGGATGCTGCAGGAGCGCCTGCGCCACCTCTTGCCCGGCCGCGCGCAGGGAAGGGGGATGGAACGGTGATCCACGCCCGCCTGCAACGCCAGCTGTCCGCCTACGCCGACGGCGAGCTTTCTCCCGACGAACGGCGCGAGGTCGAGGCGCATCTAGTGACCTGCATCGAATGCCGCGAGGAGCTTGCCGGACTGCGGCAGGTGAAGCATCTGATTGGGCGGCTTCCCGAACGAGAGGCCCCGCAGGAAGTGTGGCAGGGGCTGCGCCGCCGGATCGCCCAGGAAGAAGGCCGCCCCGTAGCCTCCGGAATGCTCGAGACCATACGCGCCGCGTTCAGGCGGCCGGCGTACGCCGTCGCCGCGGCCATGCTGGTGCTCATCCTGGTCGCGGTGCCGCTGGTGAAGGGCCGCATCGACCGGCTGCAGGCCGCCGACATCGGCGTGGACGTCTACGTGCGCGAGCACGCCCTGGTCTCGTCCGCCGATCCATTTGTGGATCGCGCGTACATCGGCTTGCTGGTCGGTGATGCGAATCTTGCTCTCGCCGGCGCCCGGCGCGCGCCCGGAGAGGAGCCGTGACTGGAACGCACGTCATCATTGCGGCGCTGGTGCTTGGGCTGACGATGCCTGCCCCCGCCGCGGTCCGCTTCGAGGCGCGGGCGCCCAGGCCCGCTCCCGACGCGGCGTCCATCCTCAAGACGATGCTCGCCGCGCCCGCGCTCATCGACTACGAAGGAACGAAGGTCATCTCGACGGTCAGGGGCACACGCGCGGAGACGGTCACGATCCTGGAAGCCTACAAACGGCTGGGCCGGCTGCGCCTGGAATTTCTCTCTCCGGAATCGGTGAGCGGCCGCCTCATCGTGGACGATGGGGTGGATACCTGGCAGTACGAACCATCGATGCACCTGGTCATTCGCGGTCCGTCTTTTGTGCAGGGCGCGGGGTCGCCCGAACCGGCGGAGGATATCCTCCGCCGGTATACCGTTTCCCTGCTCGGACGTGAGGCGGTGATCGGCCGGGACACCGTTGTCCTGGCGCTTGCCCCAGGCGCGGGCGGCAGCAACCGGCACTTGTGGGTGGATCAGGCGACCGGCGTGGTCCTGCGCACGGAGGAACGGGATGCTGGCGGCGAGATCGTGTACGTCAGTTACTTCAGCCGCATCAGCTACAGCCTCAACCTCCCGACGGCGCTGTTCACATTTCGCCGGCCCGCGGGCGCGAAGGTGCTCTCCTTCCACGTCTCGGGAGGCCGGGTGACGACCGCAGATGAGCTGCGCCGGCAGGCGGGCACCCCAATCGTCGCTCCTCCGCGCCTGCTCAACCGGTATGTCTTTCGCGACGGCCGTGTGGCGCGTCACGGTGCGTTCGCCGCTGCGGCAGCGACATACAGCGACGGCGTCGGCGTCGTGACGATCTTCCAGACCCCCGCATCGCGGATGGCCTTCCCCAACGTCGGAAGGGAGACTGTTGTGGGCAGCATGCGAGGACCCCTCGGCCGGTTCCTCGACCTTGGCTATTTCCGGGTGGTGTTGTGGCAGTCGCGCGCGACGAACTTCGCGGTCCTCGGCAATGTGCCCCAAACCGTATTGATGGCGATCGCGGCCGAACTGACGGGAATGAAGTAGCGCGTTCGAAACACCCCGCAAGGTTTCAGTTCCTCTCCGCTGAACTCTCAGGGCGTGCATCTCCGTGAGTTCCAGCAGATCATCGAAGCGACGTACGGCCACCGCGACCGCGCCCGCGGCAAGGACGGCACCTTCCGCTGGCTCGCTGAAGAGGTCGGCGAGCTCGCGCGTGCCGTTCGCACAGGCGAGCCTGCTGCCTTGGGCGAGGAGTTTTCCGACGTGCTGGCCTGGACCGTGAGCCTGGCGACGTTGTGCGGGGTTGACGCTGAGGACGCGGTGTCCCGCTACGCCGCGGGATGTCCGAAGTGTCATCAGCGTCCCTGCGCCTGCCCTCCAGAGAAGTCCTGATTGAACGCCCTTGCTCTTCACCGCGACGCCACTGTCGTCGATCTCCACAGCGACACCATTCTCGAGGTCGAATCCGGAACGCGCGACATCGCCGTCCGGAGCGCGGCGGGACACATCGACCTCCCCCGCCTGCGCGAAGGCGGGGTCGATGCGCAGGTGTTCGCGCTCTTCGTGCATCCACATTTCACGGGCCAGGGTTTCGGACGGGTGAGCCGCTTGCTCGACGCGTTCGAGCGTCTCGATCAGCAGGACGATCGGCTCGTTCGCGTGACCTCGGTCGCAGAAATCGAGCGCGTATCACGAACCGGCCGGATCGCGGCGGTGCTGGCGGTCGAAAACGGCTCGGCCATCGACGGAGACGTAGCGAATCTCGACCGGCTCTATGCGCGGGGCGTGCGCATGATGAGTCTGACCTGGAACAACAGCAATGACCTCGCCGACGGCGCAGTCGAAGAGCGCCACGGAGGTCTCACCCCGCTCGGAGGAGCCGTCATAGCGCGGATGCTGGGCCTGGGCATTGTGGTGGACGTGTCGCATCTCTCCGAGCGCAGTTTCTGGGATGTGATGGGCTCCGTGCGCGGACCCGTCGTGGCCACGCACTCCAACGCCGCCGGCCTCACACCGCACCGGCGCAATCTCACCGACGATCAGTTGCGGGAGATCAAGAAGGGCGGTGGCGTGGTGGGCGTAAATTTCTACCCCTCCTTCACCGGCGGCCCCAGCCTGCGAGCTGTCCTCGCCCATATCGAATATCTGGTCAACGTGATGGGGACCGATCACGTCGCCCTGGGGTCGGACTTCGATGGGTTCAGTCAGGTGGTGGAGGATCTCGAAGACGTCTCAAAACTGCCGAACCTCACCGCGGGCCTGATCGAACGCGGCCACGCGCCGGCGGACATCCGCAAGATCCTTGGGGCCAACGCGCTGCGGGTCTTCAGGCAGGTCTGGGGGCGGTGATCGCCAGGATCGCCTCTCTCAAGATCGTCGCAGCGAGCACGCTGGTCCTGCCTGACGGGTCATAGGGCGGAGATACCTCTACGAGGTCCACTCCCACGACCCGCAAACCCTCCAGCCGACGCACGAATGTCAGGAGCTCGTGGGCCGAGACGCCCTCAGGCTCGGGATTGCCGGTCCCCGGCGCGTCGGCTGGATCCATGACGTCGATATCGATGGTGATGTAGACGGGCCTGGCCTCTAGCCACGTCCAGACCTCCGGCGGTATGGCCAGGCGATGCGAGGAGTACCGCAGGCCCGTCGAGAGCAAGAACTCCTCACGCGTCCCCGCGCGGATGCCCGCCGCCACCAGGGAACCCGGTGAAACAAGGTCAAGGATCCGCCTCATCACGGTGGCATGCGACACGCGCCGGCCCTCGTACTCGTCCCGCAGGTCGGTGTGCGCGTCGAGTTGGAGCACCGCCAGGTCGCGATGCCGGCCGGCGAGCGCGCGCACGATGCCAAGGGTGACCGTATGCTCGCCGCCCACGATCACGGGCAGCGTGGCTGCCTCGAGTGCCCCGATGCGCGAGGCGAGGGTGTCCACCATGGCTTCAGGGGTCATCCCTTCGACGTGCAGGTCGCCCTCATCGCCGAACGCGATGTCTTCCAGGTCACGGCGGAGAACCGGGCTGAATGTCTCGATACTCTGCGACGCCCACCGGATCGCCCCAGGCGCGTGGCGGCTCCCGGCGCGAAAGGTCGAGGTCGCGTCGTAGGGCACGCCGATGAGCAGGGCCGCGGGATGGCTGTGGAGGTCCGCGCCGAGAAATTTCACGGCACGGACGGCAGCGCAAACGCGGCGTGGTGGGCCCCGGGCGAGTAGTACCGCAAGGGGCCAAGGCCACGCGAGCTGATGCGGCGGAACACCTCGTCGGGCGAAGGACGCGGATCGGTCGCTGCTGAGGCGAAAGTGAAACTCCAGAGGGTGCCCGGATAGGCAGGAACCGCACCCCAGTACGGCGCGACGATTGGGAAGACGGCGGACAGGTGACGGGAGATACCCTCCATCAAGCTACGCTGGTGCAGCGGCGAGCCGCTCTGTGCGGCCAGCACGCCGGAGGGCGTGAGGATCCCGGCGCAGGCGCGATAGAATTCCTCTGAGAACAGCGCGATGCCGGGTCCCTTCGGGTCTGTCGAGTCGACGAGGATGGCGTCGAAGCGCTCCGTGGTAGCGCGCACGAAGGCCACACCGTCCTCGATGCGCAGCCGGGTGCGCGGATCATCGAAGGCACCCCCGGAGATTCCGGGCAGAAAGCGGCGGCTGACCTCGACGACCTCGCCGTCGATTTCGACCATCGTCACGGACTCGACGGGGTGCTTGAGCGCCTCCTCCAGCGTGCCGCCGTCGCCGCCGCCGATGATGAGGATGCGCCGCGGGGCGGGGTGGCTGACCAGCGGCACGTGGACGAGCATCTCGTGGTAGACGTACTCATCCCGTTCCGTCGTTTGTACCGCGTCGTCAAGCACGAGCATGCGTCCGAAGCGCGCCGAGGCCGCCACCTGCACCCGCTGGTAGGGCGACTGGTGGTCGTAGAGGAGGTCATCGACCTGGGTGGCCTGCCCAAAGCCGTCCCCCATGACGTCCACGATCCACTGGCTCACCGGTCGCGCCGCCTCCCGCCTGCAGCGTCGTCCGGCCAGAACACGACGGCGGCGACCGCGCAACCGATACGCTGCACGACATGCTCTTTCACGGCGACCTTGATGTCGGCGACGGGCAGATCCCGCAGCGCCATTGCTTCTTCTACCATATTGCGGACGATGGACTCGGCGTTCTCGCCCGTGCCGCTGTGACTGTATTCCATGATGACGCCATACGAACGATGCGAGAGCCCCATGCCCACTGCCGCGGCGATGCGCTCGCCCGGCGTGTGGCTGTCGATCTTCGCGTAGACGGCCGGGGTGAGCATGCCGGGGACGAACGCGGGAACCGCGATGATCCGCGTGTCCGCGGGCAGGATGCTGGTGACGCGTACAAAGTTCAGATTGGCGATGCCGGCGTCCATGAGCGCGCGGTCGAACGCCGTCAGTTCCGTCCGCCCCTCGCCGCCACCGGCGACAATCGAAACTGCGCTGGGCCGTTCCCACATGGCGTTACCTTATTCACATCCCTGCGCGCACGGTCCTCCCCGGCCCGAACCGGCCTCCCGCGCCGTCCGTACTATGGTGATGATATGGCGGGCAAAGGATGGTATGGTTGGGGTCATGCGACGCAACGCACTGGCGCTTCTCATCATCACCCTGTTGACCGTGCCTGTCCTGTCCGGGCGGGCGCAAGGTCAGCCGGCCGTTCCGTTTTCGACCGGGTTCGCGGCGGCCGGGGGCGCCGACTTTGCGGCGATGCGCCGCGGTGGAGGGGCGTCCGTCAAGCTCCTGGCCGACTGGTCGGAGATCGAGCCGGATCGCGGTGCGTTCGACTGGAAGGAGCTCGACGCCGCGGTGGCAGCCGCCACACGGGCCGGCCTTTCCGTGACGCTGGTCCTGGCCTACATGCCGAAGTGGGCTTCGCTTGCCACCGGATCCGAGTTGCGCGATCCCGCCATCTGGTCGCGGCAACCTCCGAAGCGGATCGCGGATTGGGAAAACTTCGTTGCCAAGGCAGCGTCCAGATACAAGGGGCGCGTGAAGGACTGGCAGGTCTGGACCGTCTTGAGCCTGCCGATCTGGCGCGGCACGGCCCGTGAGTATCAAGCGCTGGTCCGGGCGACAAAGACGCAGACGAAGACGGCCGACGCGGGAAGCCGCGTTGTCCTCGCGACACCATTCGGGGTTGACCTCATCTCCATCACGCGGGCCCTGCTCGAGATCCCTGAATCGTTTGATGCCATCTCCCTCTCCCCGCGCGGGCTGGCCCCCGAGGCGCTGCTGCGTCCGCTCGGCGTGCTGCGAGAGCGTCTCCTGGCCCGGACGCGAAAGGCCGTCTGGATCGAATGGGACCCGCGGGCCGGAGGCGAGCGATCCGGCTGGTCCGCGCAGATGCTCAAGGTGGCGGCCATCGCCAAGGCGTTCAATGTCGAGCGTGTGGATTGGGCGATCGACCCATCAATCGGGATGGGCGCGCTGGAGATGATATCCGCCCGGTTGGGGAGCAAGGTCTTCGCCGGCTATCTCACGCAGCCCAAAACAATCGCGCTCGTGTTTGGGGAGACGGATGCTGTAGCCGTCGCGTGGAGCATCGGCGGTGAGGCCACCCTGGCCCTGGAGGGAGAGGGGATGACCGCCCTGAATCCGGCGGGAGATCCGCGAACAGTGTCAGCCGCCGGCGGGAAGAGCACCGTGACACTGGGGGGCGAGCCGCTCCTGATTTCCGGCCTCGGCGCCTCGGCGGTGGCGGCCGCTCGGGAAACACTCGCGGCCAGCGGGGCCCCGGGGATGCCCCGGACCCAGGACTTCGGCGGCGCGACCGAGGTCAGCGCCAAACTCGGCAAAGCGAACGTTGAAAACGGCCTCTACAACATGCCCTTTCGTACCCGCCGGAACGGCGCGGTGGATGTCGTGGACGTCGCCGGCAGCGAGGCGGTGCGCACGGTGGCCGCCAGGGATATCGTCTTTGTGTACTTCGACGTGGACGACAGCTTCTTGTACTATGTGGACGGCCGGTTCGACGTGGAAGTAAGTGTGGAGGTCCACGGCGCGGGGGGGCCACAGCAACTCGGATACAACCTGCTCTACGACTCCATGACGGGATACCGTTTTACCCAATGGCAGTGGGTCGAGGCGAAGGATGGCTGGGTCACGTACACGTTTCGCCTCGCCGACGCCGCTTTTGCCGACACCTGGGGATGGGATTTCGCGATCAACGCCGGCGGCAACCGCAAGGAGGACCTCACCGTGCGATCGGTGACGGTCCGCAAGATTTCCCGCTGAAGGGAACCACCGCCTCGCCTCCGAATTTGAGCCGTACCACCGATGTGGGAGCTCTGTATCCCCGCGTCTGATCTCATTCGCCTGAACGGGGGAGGGGGGAACGATGATGAGAGTGGCCGTGCTGCTGCTGGCGGCGCTGCTCGCGCTTGGTCCTGCGTCCGCGCTGGCCCAGCAGGCGATTCCCGCGACGATCAAGGTCGGGGCGCTGTTCGACACCACCGGGCCGACATCAGACGTCGGCGTCGACTACCACAAGGGCGTCCTCGATCATGTGCGCTACATCAACGAGGTGGAGGGCGGCATCCGCGGCAAAGTGAAGATCGACCTGGTCTGGTCTGACTACGGGTACCGCATTCCCGATGCGCTGTCGCTGTATCGCAAGTATCGGGACGTCGACCGCGTCAACGCGATCATCGGATGGGGCACCGGCGACACCGAAGCCCTGAAGGAGACGATCAGCGAGGACCAGATCCCCTACATTTCCGCCTCCTACTCTTCGCACCTGGACGACCCCGCGAAGACGCCGTACAATTTCTATCCGGTCAGCAGCTATTCCGACCAGCTCCGCGCCGTCCTGAAATTTGCCAAGGAACTGGCCGCGGAGCAGCGCATCAGCCGGCCCAAGATCGTCTTCATGTACCCCGATCACCCCTACGGCCGCGCGCCGATTCCCGCGGGCAAGGCTTACGCTCAGGAGCTCGGTTTTGAGGTTGGACCGGACCAGATCGTTGCCCTCGCGGCGCTGGAGGCGCGGTCGCAGGTGGCCGCGGTGAAGTCATTCGGGGCGGACTTCGCGTGGATCGGCGGCACGACCAACTCCGCGTCGGTGATCGTGCGCGACGCGAAGGCCGCGGCGCTCACCACCCGGTTCTTCGTGAATGTGTGGGGCTACGACGAGAGCATGATCAAGCTCATCGGGAAGGATGCGGAGGGGGTCTACGGCAGCACCCCGCACGTCTACTTCGGTGAGCCCTCAGCGGGCATGCGGACGGTCGTCGATGCGTACACGCGGTTCCGCGGGCGCGTGCCGGAGTTCCAGTGGGGAACGGTGCAGAGTCCGGTGATCGCCTCGTATATCCGCGGCTGGCTGAATGTCGCCCTGCTGAAGAAAGGACTTGAGATCATCGTCGACAACTGGACGACCTACTCCCGCCTCGGCGGGTTCAGCGGCCCCTCAATACGGTCGGCTCTGGAGACGCTGAAGGATTGGGATCCGGCAGGGCTTGCGCCGCCGATTACGCTGAGCCGCACCGACCACCGGCCGTCCACCGCCACGCGCATCGTGCAGATCCGCAACGGCCGGATCACCCCCGTTAAGCCCGTCAATGTTGAGCGCCGGAGGGACTGGTTGGGGTTCTAAGCGCACTACCGACGGGGAGGCGTAAGCCCCCCGTCAACATATGCTGACCGTCAACAACATCGAGGTCGTGTACGGGGGGACGATCCTTGTACTCAAGGGCGTCTCCCTCAACGTTCCTGAGGGGAAGATCACCGCGCTGATCGGAGCCAACGGCGCAGGCAAAACCACGACGCTCAAAGCGATTACGGGCCTGGTGCGGTTGGAGCGAGGCGAGGTGACCCGCGGCAGCGTGGAGTTCAACGGACGGCGCATCGAGAACCGGCTGCCGGAAGAGACCGCGCGCATGGGGATCGTCATGGTGCGCGAAGGCCGCCGGCTCTTCGAAGAGTTGACCGCGGAGGAGAACCTGCTCGTCGGGGCCGCGTTGGGGAGGCGGAAAGAAGGCCGCAGACTGGGCCTCGTCTCGCTGGACTCGGTGTACGAATACTTCCCCCGCCTGCGGGAGCGGCGTAAGCTGCGCGCCGGGTATCTCTCAGGGGGCGAGCAGCAGATGCTGGCGATCGGCTGCGCCATGATGGCGGTCCCCGGGGTCTTGTTGCTCGATGAGCCGAGCCTCGGTCTGGCGCCGCTCGTCGCCCGCGAGATCTTCGAACTCGTCCACCGCCTCAACACCACCTCCGCCATGACGATATTGCTCGTCGAGCAGAACGCCAAGATGGCGTTGGAACTCGCATCGTATGGATACATCATGGAGAACGGGAAGATCGTGCTCGACG
>Ga0209853_1000077_pt1 | contig 24992 bp, 23 predicted proteins | sample GWRWS1_30_40_FD_187224 | JGI IMG/M metagenome (GOLD analysis project Ga0209853, IMG submission 187224) | Riverbed sediment microbial communities from areas with vegetation nearby in Columbia River, Washington, USA - GW-RW S1_30_40 (SPAdes)... | ecosystem: Environmental > Aquatic > Freshwater >...
CGGCGCTTCCACCGGCTCCTCCGTGCCGAGCTCAACGGGAGGCTCGCCGGCCTGTCGCTCTCCTATGCGCAGTACGAGGTCCTGGAGATCCTGGAAGCAGAGCCGAAGCTGCACGCCGGCGAGCTCGCCCGGTGCCTGAAGATCAGGCGGCAATCCGTCCACCGTCTGGTGGCGCAGCTCGTCAGGGGGGACCTGGTCGACGTGCTCCCGAAAGACGGAGGAATCAGAGGCATCAGGCTGACCCCGACCGGCCGCAGACGCCTGGCCACCTGCCGAAAGGCTCTCGAAGGCACGGAGGGCGCACTCGGGAGTCTCCCCGCAGCGACCCGCTCGTCGCTCGTGGAAGCCCTGGGGGCGTGCGAGGCTGCCCTCGCTCCGCCCCCTTCTCCTTTTGGTGGTGGGACTAGCCCCTGCTACTCCTCGGGAGCGAAGGAGCCGCCCAGCATCTGTTCGGCCTCCTCGCGGGTGAGGCCGGACAGGACCGGCTCTCCCTCCACCTGCTGGGCGAGCTCTCGCTGCCGGGCCAGCCAGTACTCGGGGATGGCCTCCGGCTTGATGCGCACCGCAACGTTCCGGTAGCGGCTCATGCCGGTGCCGGCCGGGATCAGCTTGCCGATGATCACGTTCTCCTTCAGCCCGAGCAGTTGGTCGGACTTGCCCGCGATGGCGGCCTCGGTCAGGACCCGGGTGGTCTCCTGGAACGACGCCGCCGACAGCCACGAATCGGTGGCCAGCGACGCCTTCGTGATCCCGAGGAGCTGGGGCCGCGCCGTGGCCGGCTCGCTGCCGTTCTCCACGGTCTCCCGGTTCGCGTTCTCGAACCGCCGCCGGTCCACCAGGTCGCCGGGCAAGAACTCGGTGTCGCCGGGCTCGATGATCTGCACCTTGCGCAGCATCTGCCGGATGATCAGCTCGATGTGCTTGTCGTGGATCGTGACGCCCTGGCTCCGGTACACCTGCTGGACCTCCTCCACCAGGTGGTGCTGGAGGGCCTGGATGCCCTCGATCCGCAGCTTCTCATGAGGGTTCACGGAGCCCTCGGTGAGCTGCTGGCCGACGTCCACCCGGTCCCCATCCGCCACGGTCAGGCGGGCCCGGAACGACACCTTGTACTGGACCTGCTCGCCGTCGTCGGAGGTGACGGTGACCCGCCGCTCCTTCTTCTCCTCGTCGTCCTCGATGGTCGCGACCCCGGGGAGCTCGGTGATGAGGGCCTCGCCCTTGGGTCGCCGGGCCTCGAACAGCTCGACCACCCGGGGGAGTCCGTGCGTGATGTCCTCGCCGGCCACGCCGCCCGTGTGGAACGTCCGCATGGTGAGCTGCGTGCCCGGCTCGCCGATCGACTGCGCGGCCACGATGCCCACCGACTCGCCGATGTCCACCAGCCGCCCGGTGGCCAGGCTCCAGCCGTAGCACAGGCGGCACACCCCGTAGTCGGCCTCGCAGGCCGTAGCCGAACGGACGTGCACGGTGTCCACGCCCGCCTCGACGAGCTTCTCGACCGTCGTGTCATCGAGGGCCTCGCCCTTGGAAGCGACCTTCTTCCGCTCCACCCTCACGTCCTCGGCCAGGACCCGGCCGAACAGCGAGGTGTCCAGGTGAGCGTTGCGCTCCCTGGTCCCGTGGGGCGTCTCAACGGTCACCCACACCGGGACGCTCCGGTCGGTGCCGCAGTCGTCCTCCCGGACGATGAGCTCCTGGGCCACGTCCACCAGGCGCCGGGTGAGGTACCCGGAGTCCGCGGTCCGAAGCGCCGTGTCGGCCAGCCCCTTCCGGGCACCGTGGGTGGAGATGAAGTACTCCAGCACCGACAGGCCCTCCCGGAAGTTCGACTTGATGGGTCGGGGGATGATCTCTCCCTTCGGGTTGGCCACCAGGCCGCGCATCCCGGCGATCTGGCGGATCTGCATGATGTTCCCGCGAGCCCCCGAGTTCGCCATCATGTAGATCGGGTTGGTCCGGGCGAACCGGGACTCCATGGCCTCCTTCACGTCGTCGGTGGCCTGGGTCCAGATCTCGATCAGCTCCTGCCGGCGCTCGTCGTCGGTGATGATGCCCTTGCGGTACTGGCTCTCGATCTTCTGGGCCTTCCCCTCGAACATGTCGAGGATCTTCGCCTTGTCGGGAGGTGTAGTGACGTCCTCGACGCCGAGCGTCACGCCGGCCCGGGTCGCGTAGTGGAACCCCACGTTCTTCAGGTTGTCCAGGATCTGCTCCACCGTGGCCCGGTCGTACCGGTGCACGCAGGTGTCGACCACCTTGCCGACCTCGCCCTTCATCAGGGCCCGGTTCACGTACTCGAAGTCGTCCGGGAAGGCCTGGTTGAAGATGAGCTGGCCCACCGACGTCAGGATCACGGGCACAGGCGAACTCCCGTTGGCGGTGACGTCAACCGTCTCCGGAAGCAGATCGGGCGGCAGGGCCTTGCCGGGCAGCCGGACCTTGATGGCGTCGTGGAGCTTGATCAGCCTGTGGTCCAGAGCCATCAGGGCCTCGTTCGCCGACGAGAACCTCGGGACGTCCTCGTCCTTCTCCGGCGGGATGGGCTCCAGGGTCAGGTAGTAGATGCCAAGGACCATGTCCTGGGTCGGCACCGCGACCGGGCGGCCGTGGGCCGGTGACAGGATGTTGTTGGTGGACAGCATGAGGATCCGGGCCTCGGCCTGGGCCTCCGCGGAGAGCGGCACATGCACGGCCATCTGGTCCCCGTCGAAGTCGGCGTTGAACGCCGTGCAGACCAGGGGGTGGATCTGGATGGCCTTGCCCTCCACCAGGACCGGCTCGAAAGCTTGGATGCCCAGACGGTGGAGGGTGGGGGCCCGGTTCAGCAGGACGGGGTGCTCCTTGATGACCTCCTCGAGCACGTCCCACACCTGGGGGCGGGCCCGCTCCACCATCCGCTTCGCGCTCTTGATGTTCTGGGCCAGGCCCTGGTCCACCAGTCGCTTCATCACGAACGGCTTGAACAGCTCCAGGGCCATCTGCTTGGGCAGGCCGCACTGGTGAAGGCGGAGCTGAGGGCCGACCACGATCACCGACCGTCCCGAGTAGTCCACTCGCTTGCCCAGCAGGTTCTGGCGGAACCGCCCCTGCTTGCCCTTCAGCATGTCCGACAGGGACTTCAGGGGCCGGTTGCCGGGCCCGGTCACCGGCCGGCCCCGCCGGCCGTTGTCGAACAGGGCGTCCACGGCCTCCTGGAGCATGCGCTTCTCGTTGTTCACGATGATCTCGGGAGCCTGGAGGTCGAGGAGCCGCTTCAGCCGGTTGTTCCGGTTGATGACCCGCCGGTACAGGTCGTTCAGGTCCGACGTCGCGAACCGTCCACCGTCCAGCTGCACCATGGGGCGGAGGTCCGGCGGGATGACGGGGACGGCGTCGAGCACCATGCCCATCGGCGAGTTCCGGCCCTCCAGGAAGTTCGACACCACCTTCAGGCGCTTGATGGCCTTCAGGCGGCGGGTCCCCTTGGCCGTGGCGATCTGCTCCCGGAGGAACTCGGCCTCCTGGTCCAATCGGAGGTCCATCAGCAGGCGCTTGATGGCCTCGGCGCCCATCCCGCCCTCGAAGTAGTCTCCGAACCGCTCCCGGAGCGACCGGTACACCGCGTCGTCGGCCACGAGCTGCTTCACCTGAAGCGTCTTGAAGGCCGCCAGCACCTCGTCGAGGTGGTCGGTGTCCCGCTTGGTGGCCTCGGTGATGCGGTCGACGTCCCGCTGGGCCTCCCGGCGGGCCGCAGAGAGCTGAGCGCCCCTGGCCCCCTCGGTCTCGAGCTCGCGGAGGCGGTCCTCCAGCTCTGCCAGCCGCCCCTTGATCTCTTCGTCGCGCTCCGCCTCGAGCTCCCGCTTCTCCTCCTCGACCAGGTTCTCGATCTCGGGGAGCTCCTTGTGGCGCCGGTCGGTGTCGATCCTCGTGATCACGTAGGCCGCGAAGTAGATGATCCGCTCGAGATCCTTCGGCGGGATGTCCAGGAGGTACCCGAGACGGCTGGGGACGCCCTTGAAGTACCAGATGTGCGTGACCGGGGCGGCCAGCTCGATGTGCCCCATCCGGTCCCGGCGGACCTTGGACCGCGTGATCTCCACGCCGCAACGCTCGCAGATGATGCCCTTGAACCGGACGCGCTTGTACTTGCCGCAGTGGCACTCCCAGTCCCGGGTGGGGCCGAAGATGCGCTCGCAGAACAGGCCGTCCTTCTCCGGCTTCAGGGTTCGGTAGTTGATGGTCTCGGGCTTCTTGACCTCGCCGTTCGACCAGGCTCGGATCTGGTCCGCAGTGGCCAGACCGATCCGGATCTCGTCGAAGAAGTTCACATCCAGCAAGCGGAACGCCTCCTAATCGTAGTCAGCGCCGGCGGGTTCCCGACGGGACAGGTCGATCCCGAGCTCTTCCGCGGCCCGGAACACGTCCTCGTCGGTCTCCTTGAGCTCGATCTCCTCGCCCTCGGCCGAGCGGACCTCGACGTTCAGGCAGAGGGACTGCATCTCCTTGATCAGGACCTTGAACGACTCGGGGATCCCCGGCTCGGGGATGTTCTCGCCCTTGACGATGGCCTCGTACACCTTCACCCGGCCGAGGACGTCGTCGGACTTGATCGTGAGGAGCTCCTGGAGGGCATAGGCCGCGCCGTAGGCCTCCAGTGCCCACACCTCCATCTCCCCGAACCGTTGCCCGCCGAACTGGGCCTTCCCGCCCAGCGGCTGCTGCGTGATCATGGAGTAGGGACCGGTGGACCTGGCGTGGATCTTGTCGTCTACCAGGTGGAGCAGCTTCATGATGTAGGCAACCCCGACCGTGACCGGCTCCTCGTAGGGCTCACCGATCCGGCCGTCGTACAGGACGGCCTTGCCCACCTCGTTCACGAGCCGATGCCCGTCCGAGTTCGAGTGGGCCTGGCCCAAGGCCTCCAGGATCTCCCACTCCCTGGCCCCGTCGAACACCGGCGAGGACACGTGTACCGGGCCCTTCAGGTCCTGGCCGTCCTTGGTGAATCCCATCAGGGACGCCCAACCCAGGTGGGCCTCCAGGATCTGTCCCAGGTTCATCCGGGACGGCACCCCCAGGGGGTTCAAGATGATGTCCACCGGCGTGCCGTCGGCCAGGAACGGCATGTCCTCCTCGGACAGGATGGTCGAGATTACGCCCTTGTTGCCGTGGCGGCCGGCCAGCTTGTCGCCGTCGGAGATCTTTCGCTTCTGGGCCACGTACACCCGAACCAGCTGGTTCACCCCGGGCGGGAGCTCGTCTCCCTCCTCCCGGGAGAACACCCGGACCCCGATGACCTTTCCGGACTCACCGTGGGGGACCTTGAGCGACGTGTCCCGGACCTCCCGGGCCTTCTCCCCGAAGATGGCCCGAAGCAGCCGCTCCTCCGGGGTGAGCTCGGTCTCGCCCTTCGGGGTGACCTTGCCCACCAGGTAGTCGCCCGGGTTGACCTCGGCCCCGATCCGCACGATGCCCCGCTCGTCGAGGTCCTTCAGGATCTCTTCGGAGACGTTCGGGATGTCCCGGGTGATCTCCTCGGCTCCGAGCTTGGTGTCGCGAGCGTCGACCTCGTGCTCCTCGATGTGGATCGAGGTCAGCACGTCCTCCTTCACCAGCCGCTCCGAGATGATGATGGCGTCCTCGTAGTTGTGGCCCTCCCAGGGCATGTAGGCCACGACCAGGTTCCGGCCCAAGGCCAGCTCGCCCGACTCCGTGGAGGGCCCGTCCGCGATCACCTGACCCTTGACCACCTTGTCGCCGGCCCCCACGAACGGCTTCTGGTTCATGCAGGTGCCCTGGTTGGACCGGCGGTACTTCTGGAGACCGTAGGTCCGAACCCCCCCGGTCCGTTCCCGTACCACGATGTCGTCCGCCGAGACGTCCTCCACGACCCCCGACTCCTCGGCCAGGATCACGTCGCCGGCGTCCACCGCGGCCCGGAACTCCACACCCGTGCCGATCAGCGGGGCCTCGGACTTCAGCAGGGGGACCGCCTGGCGCTGCATGTTCGCGCCCATCAGGGCCCGGTTGGCGTCGTCGTGCTCCAGGAAGGGGATCAGGGCCGCCGCCACCGAGATGATCTGCTTCGGGGAGACGTCCATGTAGTCGATCTCGGTGGGAGGAACCGAGTCCACCTCGCTGCCCCTCCGCCGGACCAGCACGGAGTCGTCGCCGATCCGCCCGGTCTTCAGGTCGTACGGCGTGTTGGCCTGGGCGATGACGTGCCGGTCCTCCTCGTCGGCGGACAGGTAGTCGATCTTGCTGGTGACCTTGCCGTTCTCCACCCGCCGGTAGGGGGTCTCGATGAACCCGAACTGGTTGATCCGGCCGTACGTGGACAGCGAGCCGATCAGGCCGATGTTCGGGCCCTCGGGCGTCTCGATGGGGCACATCCGGCCGTAGTGCGAAGGGTGCACGTCGCGGACCTCGAACCCGGCCCGCTCCCGGGACAGGCCCCCGGGGCCGAGGGCCGAGAGGCGCCGCTTGTGGGTCAGCCCGGCCAGCGGGTTGGTCTGGTCCATGAACTGCGAGAGCTGGCTGGTCCCGAAGAACTCCTTGATGGAGGCGACCACCGGGCGGATGTTGATCAGCGTCTGGGGGGTGATGGCCTCGACGTCCTGGGTGGTCATGCGCTCCCGCACCACCCGCTCCATGCGCGACAGGCCGATCCGGATCTGGTTCTGGATCAGCTCGCCCACCGAGCGCAGGCGCCGGTTCCCGAAGTGGTCGATGTCGTCGGCCTCGTAGCCCTCCTCCCGGGCGTGGAGCTTCACCAGGTACCGGACGGACTTCAAGATGTCCTCGTACGTCAGGATGCCCTTGTATTTCGGGGCTCCCTCGCCGTGCTCGTCCTTCTGGAGGTCGGCCCATACGCGGAACCGAGGCTGGGCCCAGGCCTTCTTGTCGGGGCCCTCGAGCTCCGCAAGCTGCCTGGCCCGGCTCCTCAGCTGCTTGTGGAGGACGCCCTCGGCCGCCTCGAGCTTCTTGTCGACCTTGTGCCGGCCCACCCGGGCCAAGTCGTAGCGCTTGGGGTTGAAGAACAGGTTCTCCAGGAGCGTCCGGGCCGACTCCGCCGTGGGCGGCTCGCCCGGCCGGAGCTTGCGGTAGATGTCCTCCAGGGCCTCCTCAGGCGTGGTGAAGTGGTCCTTCTCCAGGGTGAGCTTGATGGACTCGGCCTGGTCGAACAGCTCAAGGATCTCCTCCCCGGACCATCCCAGGGCCTTCAGTAGCACCGTGACGCTCTGGCGCCGCTTGCGGTCGATCCGGACCCCGACCGTGTCCTTCTTGTCGACGTCGAACTCCAGCCAGGCCCCTCGGGAGGGGATGATCTTGGCGACGTAGACGTCTTTGTCCGAGGTCTTGTCCAGCTCACGGCTGAAGTAGACCCCGGGGGACCGGACCAGCTGGGAGACCACCACCCGCTCGGTTCCGTTGATGATGAAGGTCCCTCGCTCGGTCATCACGGGGAAGTCCCCCATGAAGACCTCCTGCTCCTTGATCTCGCCCGTGGACGTGTTGATGAACTCCGCCTGGACGAAGAGCGGCTTGGCGTAGGTGATGTCCTTGTCCTTGCACTCCTCCTCGGAGTGCTTGGAGTCATTGAAGTGGTGCTTCTTGAAGTAGAGCTCGAACTGCTCTGTGAAGTCCCGGATGGGCGTGACTTCCTCCAGGACCTCCTTTATGCCCTCGTCCAGGAGCCACTGGAAGGACTCCCGCTGGATGGCGATGAGGTCCGGGAGGGGAAGGACCTCTTCGAGCTTGGCGAAGGTGAGGCGTTCGCGGACAGGAACAAGGGCGTCAGGCAAAGACTCTCCCCCCTAGGTGGAATGACAAGCCTGGGACTTGGGCATGCAGAAGGCGGCACGGCAACCGGATAGTCTACGCGGGAATCCGCGCACAGTCAACTTGGGCCGGAGGAAAACCCGGTCCAGCGGCCCGAAGGGTACTCCCGCGGCCGCTCCCGGTCAACCCCGCGCCGGGGGGGACTCCCGGTCCGCCCGGGGGCACCAGGGCCACGTAGCGGGCCTCCACCGACCCGGCCAGCCGCTCGTACGACCGGTGGAACCGCATGTGCCTTCGGCCCCGCCCCCATCCGCCTGGCCGCCGGCGGGTCGGCCAGCAGCCCCGCCACGGCCGCGGCGAAGGGTTCCTCCACGAAGGGCGCGATGGACCCGCTTGCGGCGATCCGCCTGGCTGGGGATGGGCGTCCCCACCACGGGCACTTCCAGGGCCAGGGACTCCACGGCCTTCGTGGGCGAGCTGGCCAAATACAGGGCCGAGACGGTGACCGATGCCCCAGGTAACCCGTGACCTCCGACCGCGGAACCGGACCGAGGACAGCTCCTCTCGGAGCCGCTCCACCTGCCTCTTCGACGGAGCCCGAGGAAGGTCGGACCCGAGGGGGAACACCATGACCCGGTCCGGGGCCACGCCCTGCCCGATCAGCCGCCGCCGCATCTCTTCGCTCGCGGCGAGGCGAGGTCGGCTCGCCGGAGGAGCCACCCGCGAACGCGGAGCCCGGCTCCGGCGGTCACGCCGCGAGCCGTGGGCTCGGACCAGGCCTTCCTTCGCCCCCGTCATCAGCGACTCCAGGACCGGGAAGGAGTACTGGTAGACGAACCTCGCGCCGGTCCTCCGGCGAAGGGCCAGGCACCCGGACCGCAGAGACGAGCAGGGGGAGGCCCACGTGCCGGAGCCCCACCACCCCCACCCGGGCCGCCAGGTCCCGGATCCGGGCGGCCAGGGCCTTCCGCCAGGGCCGGGCACGGCGATCCCCCTCCAGTCCGCCCTCGGACCGGCCGATGGAACTTCCAGGAGCACGCTGAGACGGCGTCGGACGCACGTAAGAACCTTCGGGCGCCCGGCCCCTGAGGTTGACCCATATGCGCTACCTCGTGACCGGCGGAGCCGGGTTCATCGGGTCCCAGCTGAGCGACGCGCTCATCGCCCGGGGGGATGAGGTCACCGTCCTCGACGACCTCTCCACCGGGGACGCCTCGAACCTGGTCGAGGCCCGGGGCAGGCCGGGGTTTTGGTTCGTGGAGGGATCGATCCTCGACCACTCCCTGGTGGCCGCCCTGGCCGCCCAGGCCGACGTGGTCGTCCACCTCGCCGCCGCGGTCGGCGTGAAGCTCATCGTGGAGCGCCCCCTGGAGTCGCTGATCACGAACATCCGGGGCACCGAGATCGTGCTCGCCGCCGCCCGGGTCGGCTGCAAGGACCTCGACGTCGGAGATCTACGGCAAGAACGCCGCCGGCCCGGTCAGGGAGGACCACGACCGCGTCATGGGCTCCCCGTTCAAGGCCCGGTGGTCGTACAGCACGGCCAAAGCGGTGGACGAGATCCTGGCAAAGGCGTACCGGCGCGACCGAGGCGTTCCCGCGATCGTCGCTCGGCTGTTCACGTGCGTCGGTCCCCGCCAGACCGGCGCGTTCGGGATGGTCGTCCCCCAGGTTCGTCCGGCAGGCCCTGGCCGGGGAGGACGTCACCGTCTACAGGAACGGCGAGCAGCGGCGGTGCTCTTTGCCACGTGCTGGACCTGGTCCGGGCGCTGGTGGCACTTCTCGACCGTCCGGATGCGGTGGGGGACGTCTTCAACGTCGGCGCTCAGCACGAGGTCTCCATGAACGACCTCGCTCGGGTGATCGTGGAGATGATCGGATCGAGCTCGCGCATCGTGCACACCTCCTACCACGATGCGTACGAGGAGGGGTTCGAGGACATGGAGCGCCGCGTCCCCGACATCTCCAGGATTCATGCCCTGACTGGCTGGCAGCCGTCGCGCTCGCTGGACGTGATCCTGCGCGACGTGATCGCCCACGAGCGCGCGTCGCTCGCCTCGGCGAGCCGGACGGCGGGGTGAGGCCGAGGACAACGGCCTCCGATACGCGCTGGCGTTCCTGCTCCCCCTCGCAGGAACGCCAGCGCTCACTCCCGTGGCGGCGAAGGTGGCCCGCGCCCTGGGGGTCATGGACCGCCCGGCACCGAACAAGGTCCACCGGCAGGCCACGCCCTACCTGGGCGGCCTGGCGGTGGTCGGCGGCCTCATGGTCGTCGCCGCCCTCACCGCGGGGGCCTCGGGCGAGCTCGTCACGATCCTGGCGGGCGGCCTCACGTTCTTCGTGATCGCAGCGGACCGGGGCGACTACCTGGTCGCGTCGTTCTCGCTCGCCGTGGCGGGGGCCGCTCGGATCGGGGAGGGTCGGCCCCCGCACGTGGGCGGGACGGACCACTCATCGCACCGGCTGGCCGCCCGCGGCGTGCGCGGCCGCGGCGTCGCGCTGCTCACCTACTCGATGTAGGCCGTGCTCTCCGGGATCGCCCTGTGGATGGTCGGCGCCGCGGACGGATCCGTGCTCATCGCGGTTCCGACCGTGACCATCGCCCTGCTGGCCGCATTCCTCCGGACGCCGGCGCTCGAGCGGCACCGGGCCGGACGGCCCTAATCGCCGCTCTCGGCCCACTCCCCAACAGGCGCAAGGCCCGTGGACGAGAGCATGTCTCCCGGATCGCCCGACAGGGTCTCGCCGGCACGCTGCATGGCGAAATACATGTCGGCCACGGCGTTGGCCAGGGTTCGCGCCTGCTCCGTTGACTCGATCTGAACGCCGCGGCCGGTCAGGACCTTGAAGAAGTCCTCCAGGATGGCCCGCTCGTCGCCGAGGAGCGCCGCTTCGGAGACCCCGAGAGCCCGGGCCAGCCGCTCTAGGGTGTGGATCGAGGGAGCGACGTGTCCGTTCTCATAGCGCGAGAGCCGGGCCTTTGGGATCCCGGAGGCCTCCTCCAGGTCGGATTGGGACATCCCCCCCCGGATCCGGGTCTGTCGCAGCCGCTGGCCGAACGAACCCTCGTCCTTCATCCAAGCGCCCCCCTGTTGCCTCCCCCGTGGATCGCATCCGGGAGCATAGCCTCACTTGACCTCGACGGTCGCGCCGGCCCCCTCGAGCTGCTCCTTGGCCTTGTCGGCGGACTCCCTGTTGACCTTCTCAAGGACGGGCTTGGGGGCCCCGTCCACGAGGTCCTTGGCCTCCTTCAGGCCGAGGCTCGTCAACGCTCGGACCTCCTTGATGACCTGGATCTTCTTGTCGCCCGCTCCTGTCACGATGACGTCGAACTCGGTCTGCTCCTCGGCCTCCTCGCCGGCCGCGGCGAGACCCCCGGCGCCGGGCGCGGCCATCATGACCGGCCCCGCGGCGGCCTTCACGTCGAAGGTCTCCTCGAACTTCTTGATGAACTCGGACAGCTCCAGGAGGTTCATCTCCTTGAACTGGTCGAGCAACGCGTCGGCGTCCATCTTCTTGGTGGCCATGCCTTACTCCTCTCCTTCCTGGGAGGCCTCGGCCTCCCCAGACTTCTCACCTTCCTCGGATGCGGACCCCTCCGCCGGAAGCTTCTCTCGATAGGCCTCGAACACTCCCAGGAACCGGCCCGGGAGGGCCTGGAGCATCCCGGCGGCACGGGACATCTCGCCCTTCAGCATCCCCGCGATCCTTGACAGCATCACCTCGCGGGACTCGAGCTCGGCCAGGGCCCTGGCCTCGGCTCCCTGGAGCACCCGGCCCTCGAGGTAGGCACCCTTCAGGATCAGCGCCGGGAACCTCCTGCCCGCCTCGACGACCTTCTTGGCCGCCGCCACGGGATCGCCAGCCACGAAGGCCACGGCGGTCGGGCCATCGAGCAGCGCCTCGAGCGCCTCGATGCCGGCCTCGTCCGCGGCCCGCTTCATGAGCGTGTTCTTCACCACCGAGAACCTGGTGGCCTCGCCGAGGGATCGACGGAGCTCCGTCGCTTCGTGGACGCTGAGGCCCCGGTACTCGGTGAGCAGGAGCGCCTGGGACCCGGCGATCCGCTCCTTCAGCGTGGCGACCTTCTCGACCTTCTCAGCGCTTGGCATCTTGCCTCCAGACGAACGAAAACGCCTCCGCGGACGAGCGGAGGCGTCACGTGTTCGCGCGTATGCCCCTCGGCCTCGGCAGGTACCGGCGTGGCCGGATCATGCAGCGCCCCTGCTGTCTGCGGCGGCCCAAAGACTACGCGGGGACTGGGCGTCCGACAACGATCTCGGACGCGGGGCGGTGGGTGGGCTCGGTCTCTAGTCCCCCGGTGACGGGCTCCTAGACCCCGAGTCGGGGCGCGCTCGCAAGCGCGTCGGCCACCGCCTCCATGAAGCGCTTGAGGTCCAGGGGCTTGGTGAGGAACTCGTTCGCGCCGGCGGACATCAGCCTCCCGATCTGACCCGGCGTGCTGTCCGCGGACATGACGATCACCGGGATCTCGCACGTTGCGGAGCTCTCCCGCAGGCCGCGCAACACCTCGTCGCCGGAGATGTCGGGCAGGTGGAGGTCCAGCACGATCAAGTCGGGTGAGTGCTCTCGCGCGAGATCGAGCCCCATGCGGCCTTGGATGGCGGTGAGGAACCTCACGTCGAGGCGATCGGCCAGGATCCGCTCCATCAGGGTGTGGTTCGAGGGGTTGTCCTCGATGTAGAGCACGGTCTGTCTGCGGATGGAGCTGGGAACGGATGGGCCGGATGGCTCCTCGTGATCGCCTCGGGTGTCCGGAGCGTCGGCCACGGGCAGGGACACCCAGAACGAGCTTCCCCGTCCCACCTCGCTCTCCAGGCCGATGGAACCTCCCATCGCTTCGACGAGGGCCTTGGTCAGCGCGAGTCCGAGGCCGGTCCCCTCCACCCCGCGCCGCTCGGCGTCCAGGCGGTCGAACGGGAAGAACAGTCGCTCCCGGTGCTCGGGCGCGATCCCTGGACCGGTATCCGTCACCCAGATGGAGAGATGGTCGGGATCGTCGTGGTGACAGAAGACCGCGACCGAGCCGCCTTCGCAGTTGTACTTGATCGCGTTGGCAAGGAGGTTGAGCATCACTTGCTTCAGCCGCTGGCGATCGGCTAGGACGAAGCGAGAATGATCCGACGAATCCAGCCGCAGCTCGATGCCGCGCTCCGCGGCGAGCGGAAGGATCAGATCGACCACCTCGTGCACGACGTCGTCGACCGAGACCGGCTCGAGGGAGAGCGACAGGCTTCGGGATTCGATACGGGCCATGTCAAGCACCTCGTTGATCAGGTCCAGCAGGTGCCGCCCGCCCTTCAGGATCTGTTGTACGCTCTCGACGTCGTCGGGCGGAAGCGTCGAGGTCTCCAGGAGCTGGCCGAAACCAAGGACCGCGTTCAGCGGCGTCCGCAGCTCGTGGCTCATCCGGGACAGGAACTCGCTCTTGGCCCGGTTCGCCCGCTCCGCTTCGTCCTTCGCCCGGCGCAGCTGTTCGTCCGCGAGCTTCCGCTCGGTGATGTCCTCGGAGATGCCCAGCAGATAGGCCGGCTGCCCCTCCTCGTCCAGGATCGGGATCTTCTTCGTGTGCAGGATGCGCGCGCCCTTCGACTTCGTTTCGATGGGCTCCTCGGGGATGTCGACGAGCCGCCCTCCCTCCAGCACCTCGCGATCCTTCGCGGTGAAGAAGTCGGCTTCGTCCGCCGGGAAGAAGTCGTAGTCGTTCCTCCCGATCAGGTCCGCTCTGGGATAGCCCAGGAGCTCCTCGCCCGCCCTGTTGAAGCGGACGAACCGCAGGTCCTCGGCGGACTTCACGAAGACCATGTTGGGGATGTTCTCGATGATGGAATCGAGGAAGGTCTGCGTGCTCCGCACCTCCTCCTCAGCCCGCTTGCGGTCGGTGATGTCGAGGGCCACCAGCATCCCGGCGATGACCTCGCCTCTCTCCGACCTGACCGGGACGTACTGCACGAGGAAGCTGCGGTCCCCGAACGGCCGTTCCATCGTGATGCTCTCCCCCCGCAGCGCCGCCCGGAACAATGGCTCGGCGGTCCGCACGTTCTCGGGTGAGATGGCCCCCAGCGCCTCGGACAGGGTCTTGCCCTCGAAGGTCTCCTTCGAGAGGCCGATCACGTCGAGGCCCTTCCCGTCCATCAATGTGAACCGGAGCTCGTGGTCGAACAGCGCCACGGCGCCGTTGGGGAAGTTCCGGATGAGGGCCCGGTACCGCGCCTCGCTTTCGGTCAGCGCCGCCTGCCGTTCGGTTAGGAGCCCGGCGGCGCGCTCCAGCGCCAGCCCCACCCGGCCGACCTCGTCCCCTACGGGCTCCGGCGGAAGGAGGGGGAGTCCTTCGGCCAACCTGCGCGCGTTCTCCTCGTTCAGCCGGACCCGGCGGACCACCCCTCGAGCGAGCAGCAGCATGGCGATCAGGCCGACCAGCAGCCCGATAGAGGTGCTGATCCCGATGGTCAAGCCGGTCAGCCTCGCCGCCCGGTCCGCCGCCAACTGGCGTTCGGCGAGCAGGAGGTCCTTCTCGGCCTGCATGGCGTCGAGCTTGTCCCGGACGAGCGCGAGCGCGTCCCTGGTCTCGAGGACCAGGGATCGCTGGCGGTCGGTGGAGACGCCGCCGGGGCGGTAGCTCGCCCTCAGTTGCTCGAGGACGCCGAGCAACTGAGGGCCCGCCAGCTCCGCCTCGTCGAATAGGACGCGGACCGAGTCCGTCTGGATCATCCCCTCGAGGCGAGCGAGAGCGGGGGGCAGAGCATCCACCGCCTCGTGGTAGGGCTCGAGGAAGTCCCCCGAGCCCGTCAGGACGTACCCTCGGACCCTGAGCGTGGCCTCCAGGTACAGGACGCGGACCTCGTCGATCTGGGTCCGAACGGCGAGCGTGCGGGCAACGAGCGCGTTCGCCTCCCTCACGCGCCGCTCCAACAGGTAGGAGAGTGATGCGACCACGAGGAGGGCAGCGAGGGGGATGGTCATCACGATCATCCCCTTGGTGCGGAACGATCGGTTGGCCCAGACCAGTCCGAGCCGCCCGGCTCCCTTCGGGCTCATAGCCTCCTCACGATCTTCTCCGGTGCCCATCCAGCTCCACCCGGTCGGGGGTCCCCAGTGGGTGTATCGGCACGTGGTCCAGCCGCTAAACCCGGGGTAAAGGAGGCACGCCGACCGGTCGATGAATCCCTCACGGAGGGAACCTGGGGATGTGGGGCGACGCGTGGGAGGCCGGTGCGCGCATCCTCGTCGTGGACGACGAGGAGGCCAACGTCCGCCTGCTGGAGCGGGCCCTGGGGCAAGCCGGGTATCGGAACGTCCAGAGCACCACCGACCCTCGCCAGGTCTCGAACCTGGTCGCTGAGTTCAAGCCCGATCTGATCCTCCTCGACCTGCTGATGCCTCACGTCGACGGGTTCGAGGTCATGCGATCGCTGGAGCTGTTGCTGCCCGGGGGCTCGTACATCCCGGTCCTCGTTCTCACGGGGGACGCAACCCGCGAGACGAGGCAGCGGGCTCTGGCATGCGGGGCGAACGACTTCCTTACGAAGCCGTTCGACATCGACGAGGCCCTGCTCCGGATCCGGAACATGCTGGAGATCAAGCTTCTCCACGAGCAGCTCCGCGACAAGAACGAGGCGCTCGAGCACCACGTGCGGACCCGGACCCGGGAGCTCGAAGAGGCCCAGATCGAGACCTTCGAGCGCCTCGCCCTGGCCGCCGAGTACCGGGACGAGTCCACGGGCCAGCACACCCGGCGCGTGGGGCGTACCGCGGCGCTCGTCGCCGGCCAGCTGGGGCTGCCGGTCGGCACGCGGGACCTCATCCATCGGGCGTCCGGGCTGCACGACGTCGGCAAGATCGGTGTGCCCGACAGCATCTTGCTGGCGGAGCGAGGGCTGACACCGGAGGAGTTCGATGTGGTCAAGACCCATACGGCCATCGGGGCCAGGATCCTGTCCGGGAGCAGGTCGCCGCTCATCCAGATGGCCGAGGAGATCGCCCTGACCCACCACGAGCGTTGGGACGGGGCCGGCTACGGGGGGCTGATCGGAAACGCCATTCCGATCTCGGGGCGGATCACAGCGGTGGCGGACGTGTTCGACGCACTCACCCACGAGCGTCCCTACAAGCCACCCTGGAGCGTGGAGGCGGCCATCGCGTACATCGAAGGTGAGCGGGGCGGCCACTTCGACCCGGACGTCGTCGACGCCTTCCTCCACGTCCAGGAAGAGGTGAGCATGCTCTCGCTCGATCGTGGGAGCGCCGCGTGAGGGCGGACGCCCAGGGCACGAGGAGCCATCCCGGCACCGCGGAGACTCCCGTTCGCGCCCTCGTGGTGGAGGACGCCCGGGAGTTCCGCGAGCTGGTCGTGGAGCAACTCCCCGAGGAGGGCTTCCGGGTGGAGACCGCCGCGGACGGCCGGACGCGGTGGAGCTCGCCTGAACCCTCCTGCCGGCGCGGGTGATGAGCCGGGCCCGAGTACGCCAGCAGGCCGCGGGTCGGCGACGCACCATGGGCTTCGTCCCACGGGACCTCTCGCACCCGCGCCGCGAGCTCGCCGGACTCTCCCACAGCTCGATAATCCCACGGCCCCACCCGCCGGGCGGGGAAGCCGGCGACCCTTAGGCGGGGACGGCGGTGGCTTCCGTCCCCTTCAACCGGTTCGTGTCGATGCGGATACCGGGGCCCATGGTCGTCGCCAGGGTGCAGCTCTTCACGTACTTACCCTTGGCAGCCGACGGCTTGGCCCGAAGCACTTCGTCCACCACCGTGAGGTAGTTCTCGAGCAGCTGCTGCTCGGAGAACGAACTCTTCCCGATGATCGCGTGCAGGTTCCCCGTGCGGTCCACTCGGTACTCGACCCGGCCGCCCTTGATGTCCGAAACGGCCTTGGCAATATCGGCCGTCACCGTGCCGGTCTTGGGGTTCGGCATGAGTCCCCGGGGTCCGAGGACGCGACCGGCTTTGCCCACGGCGGCCATCATGTCTGGCGTTGCGACCGTGGCGTCGAAGTCGATGTTGCCTTTCAAGACCTCCTCGACCAGTTCCTCGCCACCCACGACGTCGGCGCCGGCCTCCTTGGCCTCGGTCGCCTTCGGGCCGGTAGCGAACACGGCCACCCGGACCGACTTCCCGGTCCCGTTCGGGAGCGACACCGTCCCCCGGACCATCTGGTCGGCTTTGCGAGGATCGATCCCCAGACGGAACGCGATCTCCACCGTCTCGTCGAACCTTGCCTTGGGGAACCGCTTCACGAGCTGGATCGCCTCAGCCGGCGGGTACTCCCGCTCCCGATCGAGGAGCTTGGCCGCCTCGTGGTATCGCTTTCCGCTCATGGGGCCACCTCCACGCCCATGCTTCGGGCCGTGCCGGCGAGGATCTTCATGGCCGCCTCGACGTCGTTGGCGTTGAGGTCGGCCATCTTCCGCTCGGCGATCCTCCGGAGCTGGTCCTCGGTGATGCTGGCGACCTTCTCCCGGTTGGGCTCCCCGGAGCCCTTCTCGATGCCGACGGCCTGCTTGATGAGCTCGGCGGCAGGTGGCTGCTTCGTCACGAACGAGAACGAGCGGTCCTCGTAGATCGTCAGCTCGACCGGGATGACCTGCCCGGCGAACTGCTGGGTCTGCTCGTTGTACTGCCGGCAGAACTCCATGATGTTCACGCCGTGCTGGCCGAGGGCCGTGCCGACCGGCGGCGCCGGCGTGGCCTGGCCAGCGCGAACCTGGAGCTTGACGACGGTGAGAACCTTCTTCTTCGCCATCTCTTCACTTCATCTCCCGCGGTGCAAGTGGCCCGTCCGGCCTCCCACTTCGTTCCGTCGGGGGCTACCGCTTCGCTGCTTGAGCCCCCGAACCCCTAGACCTTCGCCACCTGGTCGAACCCCAGCTCGACCGGGGTCTCGCGGTCGAAGATGTTCACCAGGACCTTGAGCTTGCTCTGGTCGACGTTGATCTCGTTGATCGTGCCGTTGAAGTCCGCGAACGGCCCAGAGATGATCCGCACCACGTCGCCCTCCTCGAACCCAAGGCGGAAGGTCGGTTTCACCTCTTCCTTCTTCACGGCGAGGATCTTCTCGACCTCGCGGCGCGACAGCGGCGTGGGCTTCGTGCCCGTGCCGGCCGCCACGAACCCCGTGACCCCCGGCGTGTTGCGGACCACGTACCAGGAGTCGTTGTCGTAGATCATCCTGACCAGCAGGTAACCCGGAAACACCTTCCGCTGGACCACCTGCTTCTTCCCCGACTTGATCTCCATGACGTCTTCCATGGGGATGTGGACGTCGAAGATCTTGTCCTCCATCTGCATCGTGTGGATGCGGGATTCCAGATTGGTCTTGACCTTGTTCTCGTAGCCGGCGTAGGTGTGGACCACGTACCAGTCGCCGGGCCCCTTGAACGGGTCCTTGACCGTGGTCTCGATGACCTCTTCTTCGGCCGGCGGCGCCTCGGCGGCCGCCTCTGCGATCGCCTCGGCCTCCGCCACCACGCGTTCCGCGTCGGGGAGCGGGGTGTCCTCGACCGTCTCGGCTGCCGGCACCTCGGTCGGCTCGGCCGTCTCTGCCGTCTCTGCCGTCTCGGCCGCCGGCTCCTCTGGCCCCTCCGGCTCTTCGGGCTCCGCCGGCTCCTCCTTGCCGGCGGAGCCGGTCAAGTCGGCCTCGTCGGCCGCACCGTCGAGCTCGGCGGCGAGCGCCTCTTGGTCGGGAGCGGGAACTTCCAACGCCCCGGCACCGGACTCATCGTCGCGCGCCACGTCCTCCGCCGCCGAGGCGTCGGACTCCTCCGGCTCGCGGGCCTCGGGCTCGCGGGCACCGGGATCGTTGGGGGCATATTCGGGCGAGGCCATGTCGTCTAGGGATCCGTTCATCGTGGTGGGGTGATGCTTCTAGCCGGTTCCGAACACCTTCAGCACGAGCTTTGAGAACAGGAAGTCAAGCCCGAACACGAACGACGTCAGCACGGTCACCGACACCAGCACGACCACCGTGTAGGCGAACAGCTCCTGTCGGGTGGGCCAGTTGACCTTCTTCAGCTCCTGCCGGACCTCTTTCAGGAACTGCCTGGGCGAGGTCCGCTTCCCCTTTTCCTGGGACGCAGCGCGCCGGCTGGTGGCGGCCGCCGCGGCACGATCCATGGTCGTGCCCTGGCGGCGCTGCATCCGCTTCATCTGCCTGTTCATCGTGCTCCCTTGCAGGGGCGGAGGGACTTGAACCCCCAACCGCCGGTTTTGGAGACCGGTGCTCTACCAGGTTGAGCTACGCCCCTCCGAGTTGCTGCCCGGCCGGAGGTCGGGGACACCAACGATCGAGTATAGGGGGCCCCGGTGGGGGCGGCAAAGGAGCCCGGAGACGCCGCTCACGAGGGCCGGATCGCTTCGGTCGGACGGGTCCCGATAACCGCTGCATGGAAGGCGCCGCCCCCAGGCCGTGGACGCCGGTCTGTTCCTGATCGCGGTGGCCGTCCCCTGGCCTTCTTCCCGCTCTCAAGCGCCCCTTTCGCAGACACCAAACTGGTGCTCCTCACGCTGGGTACGCTGCTCCTGTGGGTCTGGGGGGTCCCCGTGGACCGACGCTTGGCCCCACCAGCGGGCGTCTGGATCGCCGTCGTCGTGGCGGCGGCGCTCACAGGTGTGGACCCTCGGATGAGCATCATCGGCGCGGCCAATCACGGGACCGGGCTGATCATGCTGGCGGCGTGCGGGTCCCTGGTGGTGCTCGGACCGAACATCCCACCCGACGCGGCATCGCGGATGCGAGGCTGGCTGGTGGGAGCCGGCCTGGTGGTGGCGGCGGTCGCCGTGGGCTTCCGGCTGGCCCCGGATGCATTCGACCGCGTCGTGAGCGACCTCAGCTTCCTGGGATCTACCGCCGGGAACCCGGTGTTCGCCGCGGCCTTCCTGACCGCGCGTGCATCCCGGCCGCCCTCGGATCGAAGGGCGCGACGAGACGCTGGCTGGTACCGGTCCTCGCGGTCCTGGCCCTGGGGTTCGCCGCGAACGGCGAGCGCTCGCTCGTGCTGCCGTTCGTGGCCCTCGCCGCGTGCCTGTGGCCCATACGGGCGGATCGGGCGCGGGTCCGGTCGAGCCTCCGCGTTCGGTCGCGCGGGCGTCGGCGCGGCCCTTGCGGCCATGCTCCTCGTCTCCTGTCTGGCCCTGGGGGCATCCGGGCTCGAGCAGTGGGGCCGCACCCACTAGGGCGAATGGTCGCTCCGGGCTTCCCTCAGGCTTCAGCCCTGGCGGCTCTCGGCCACCGAGTCTCTCTCCCGGAACCTGGCGGTGGACGTACATGGGCGACGAGTCCGCGGCGGCGGCCGAGGCGCGGTCGGTCATCAACGCCGCCGTCAGGCAGCATCCGTGGAACCCGCACGTCCGGCCGTCGGCACTCGAGGTTGAGCTTCTTCTCCGGAACCTGCCTGGTGCACAAGGGTGGGGAGACGGCACCTCGAGCGGTTCCCGAGCGACCCCGTGAGGATCCCCACCTCCGTGCCCGCCTGATCCGGCCTCCCGCTGAACTTCACGGCAGGTACGTGCCCATCGCGTGCCTCCGCCCTAGACTCTGCGGGACGCGCCGCGCCGGCCCCGGAATGCGAGCGCACATGTACGAACCGGATCCCTCCCCCTCGTCCGAGGGCGTAGAGCGGGCGAGGCGCCGCGGCATCTTCTCTCGCACCCCACCCTCCTCGGGTGCCGCATCAACCGACGCCGAGGCGGCCATCTCCGCGTACCAGCAGCTCGTCATGGACCGGCTGGAGGAGGGCCTTCGCGCGATCCAGCAGACCGCGAGATCGCTGATGCACGAGATCGCCACGGAGATCTGGCGTGCCTCGGGTGGCAGCAAGGACGAGACCCGGGCCAAGATCCTGGAAGCCCTGACGCGCGACCAGGCCATCCGAAGCCTGGTGGCCCACTCGGATGAGCGCTTCCAGGACCTGGCCGTCCGAACGGCACGCCTGGAAGAGTCGTTGACCTCCCTTGCCGAGGACAGCAGGACCGCGAGGCAGACCCTCGCCGACAGCGTGGAGGCGTTGGAGAACCTGATGGGGGCCCCGGCGGTTCGAGGCTACGAGGAGCTTCGGGGCCACCTTCAAGAGGTGACCCGGAAGGTGGCGTCGGCCTTCGAGGCGCTCGCCGACCGGGACCGGATCATGGTGGAGACGGTCCAGCAGAAGGTGAAGGACCATGGCGAGCTCATCGCCCTCGAGACGAGGCGCGTGGCCAAGGCCATGGAGGGCTACGTCCAGGAGGGGGTGAACGCGCTCGGGATGCTGGCGGGGCGGGTCGATGCCCAGGTCGAGGCCCTGGCGGCCCGGGACGACGACATCGCGGTCCGGATCGAGGGCATGGTGGAGGAAAACATGCGGCTGCTCGGCCAGCAGCTACAGCTGATGCACGACCGCATCGGGGTCGAGGGCCTGGAGCTCCCGGGCACAGCCGAGGCCGCCATCCGGGCCACTCAGGAGGTGAATCGAACCCTGGAGTCGCGGGTCATGGGACTCGCCCAACTGGTCCGGTCCGACTCCGAGGCCCTCCGCGGCGAGCTGGTCCGCACGGCCGCCGCCGCCGACGAGCGCATCGCGCGCACCATCGAGGAGCAGCTCGGCCGGGTGTCGGAGGCGCTCACGACGGCCACCCGGTGGACGGTCGAGGAGATGACCCGGCGCCTCCGCGAGGAGACGACCCGAACCATACAATCCGAGTTCGACGAGGCCTTGATCCGGTTGGGCCGGCCCAGCCCGGAGGCGCGCCGGGCAGAAGAGGACCAGCTGGCCCAGGTCTTCGACGCCCGCATAACCGCGCTGGCGCGGATGGTCCGATCCGACAACGAGGCGCTCGCGGCGAAGGTTCAGGCCGCGACGGACCAGGACGCGGCGAAGCAGGCCCTGCGGGTGGTGAAGGAGATGCAGGCCAATCTGCCCACCGAGGTCCAGGAGATCGTGGACCAGCGGGCTCAGGCCATCGCAGAGCAGCTCCACCGGGACGTGCAGACCTCGGCGGAGTCCGTCGCTCAGCTCGGCGAAGTGCTGGGGCAGAAGGTCGAGGAGATGAGCTCACGCATCGGGAGGCGACACGACGAGGACATGAAGGTCGTGATCGACCGCATGGGCGACGCGATGCATGCGCTGGCCAGCCTGGGCCGCAAGGAGCCGGACCGGATCGAGCTCGAATAGCGGCTTACGGGGGGCTCGCCGCCAGGGCCCGGCGGCGCCGAAGCCACCGAAGCGCGACGGCCGTTGCTGCCACGACCCCGCCGAGGGAGGCCACCGCCACCAGCACCGGGCGGGCACGGAATGGCCCGATGAGCCGGTGGAGGATCGTGGGGGTGGGGATCACGGCGAGCGTTCGATGGAGGAGCTCCGGGCGCGGGTCCTCGCCCAGATCCCGAATGCCGGCCAGGTCGGCCAGCATCCCGCGGTAGGCCGCGAGCTCCGCGCTGCACGGGGTGCAGGAGGCAAGGTGCGCCTCGACCTCTCCCGCGACGCCCAGATCCCCGTCGACGTGCTCGGGCAGCAGCTCCCGGACCTCCTCACACCTCACCCTCGAACCTCCCATCTGACAGCAGCTCCCGCAGTCGCTTCCGAGCCCGGTGCAACCGAACCTTCACGGCGCCCTCCTCGATCCCGAGCTCCCGGCCGATCTCCCGACAGGACAGACCGTAGACGTCCTTCAGGACGATGACCGTCCGCTGCCCCGAGGGGAGCGCCGCCAGTCCCCGCTCCAGCGCATCCCGCTCCACGGCCCGCTGCTCCACCCGATCGGGTGCGGGCGCGTCCGAGATCTCGTCGTCCATGACCTCGCCGAACCGCCCCCGCCGTCGCAGGTCGTTCAGGGCCGTGTTCACCACGATCCGGTGCATCCACGTCTCGAACCGAGCCTCCTCCCGGAACCCGGCGAGCCCCCGGAACATCCGAACGTACGCCTCCTGCACGACGTCCTCTGCTTCGTAGCGGTCTCTCACCAGCCGGAGGGCCAGGGCATAGGCCCGCCGCTGCGTGAGGTGCACGAGCTCCTCCATGGCGCGCCGATCGCCCCGCCGGCATCGGACGAGCAGCTCACGCGTGACCACGTCGTCGGACACTTAGACCAGCATCCCCCGGGTCGGGTTACCCGCCCTCGGTCAGGCGGACCTCGGCGTCGCTCTTCCTGATCGCGTACTCGGTGGTCCCGGCCCGTTCGACCGTGACCCACACCTCGAGCGCCGCGGTCCGGGTCTCGGGGTCGAGCGACCTCACCCGGCCACCGGCAACCAGGATCTCGCCCATGAAGACGGGAGCCCGGAACTGGGCCCGCATCCGAACGAGCGCGCCGGCGTCTCCCAGCCAGTCCGTCAGACATCGGGCCAGCTGACCCATGGTGAACATGCCATGGGCGATGATGCCGGGGAACCCCACCGCTCTGGCGACGTCGTCGTTTTGGTGGAGCGGATTGTGGTCCCCGGAAGCGTCGGCGTACCGCTTGACGTCCTCCCGAGTGACCATCCGGGAGAGCGGCGGAACCTCATCCCCCGCCGCCAGGTCCTCGAAGCGCACCCGGACCGCCGGCATCAGGCGCTGCGCTCGATGAGCGTGGCCCAAGCCAGAACCGCCACGTCCCCGTCCGCGCCGACCAGCTCGGACCGGATCGTCAAGAAGCCGGTCCCCGCCTTCTGACGGATCGATGCGATGTGCGTGCGAACCGTCAGGGTCTCACCGACCCGGAGGGGGCGCCGCCACTCGTACTCCTGCTCGGCATGCACGACCCGGGTGAAGTCCAGCCCGAGCTCCGGGTCGCTCACGATCGCCGGGAACACCGTGAACTCCGCAGCCGTGACAAACGTGGGGGGCACGTCGTCCCGCCCATCCCCCAACGCCTCTCGGAACCGGGCGACCCGCTCCGCGTCGACGGTAAAGGTCGTCTCCGAGTACGACTTCCCTTCGAGGGCGGAGTTTAGCGGCATCCGCCTCGAGCTCCCGGCCGATGGTCGTCGGGTGTCCCCCGCTCGGCCGTCTCCTGCTTGGCCGATTCCGGCACGTGGGCCGGTGCTGCCACAGTTACCTCGAACTTCGAGCGAAGATCGAGGTCGAGAACGAGGCCACAGGTGATGACCACATCCCTTCGCCCGGGCCGTTCCACTCGGCCAACCTACACGCGGCCTTCCGCGGACGGCAACCGCTCGAGCCTGCGTGAAATGGCCTTCCTCCCCCCCTACGATGGGACGGTCCATGCCCGTTGACGGGAACCCCGCGAGCGGCGCAAAGCCGATCAAGGTCCTGATCGTTGACGACCAGCGGACCTTCGGCGAAGCCCTCCAACTCGCGCTGGCCAAGGAGAAGGACCTTCGTGTCGTGGACGTCGTGACGGACGGCCCGTCTGCCGTGGAAGCCGCCACCGAGCTCAAGCCCGATGTCGTGCTGATGGACGCCGCCATGCCCGGAATGAGCGGGATCGAGGCCACCCGCCGGATCAAGGACGCCGACCCCGACGCCCAGGTGCTGATCCTCTCCGGCTACGAGGACGAGTTGCTCCTGGCCCGGGCGGTCCAGGCCGGCGCGGTCGGGCTGGTCCAGAAGACCGAGGCGGTCATGAGCGTGGCCGACTCGGTGCGACAGGTGCACCGGGGCGAGCCGATCCACGACGAGGAAGAGATCATCGGCGCACTCCGGCGCCTCCGGCACCGCCGCGAACGCGACGCCACCATCGAGCAGCGATTGGCCCGGCTGACCCCCAGGGAAGTGGAGATCCTGGAACACATGGCGGCCGGGGAGCAGCCGGAGCCGATCGCCGAGGAGCTGGGGATGAGCGTCTACACGCTCCGGACACACACGCAGAACATCCTCACCAAGCTCGGTGTGCACTCGAAGCTGGAGGCGCTGGTGCTCGCCATCCGGCACGGCAAGGTCTCCACCCTGGACGTCTCGGGAGAAGACGAGCCCTGAGTGGGCCAGGCGCGGAGGGCGCACCCCGGGCGCGGGGAGGCGTGTCCTCTATCGGGTCTCGCGGTGCAGCGTGTGGCGTCGGCACCCAGGGCAGTACTTCTTCATCTCCAGACGCTCGCGGTCGTTCAACCGGTTCTTGACCGTGTTGTAGTTCCGGCGCTTGCACTCGGTGCAGGCGAGCGTGATCTTCGGTCGGTTGTCCGTCTTCGGCATGGGCTTCCTACTTCAGGATCTTGGTCACGCGGCCGGCACCCACGGTGCGGCCGCCCTCGCGGATGGCGAAGCGGAGCCCCTCCTCCATGGCGATGGGGGCGATCA
>Ga0209853_1000078_pt1 | contig 24895 bp, 24 predicted proteins | sample GWRWS1_30_40_FD_187224 | JGI IMG/M metagenome (GOLD analysis project Ga0209853, IMG submission 187224) | Riverbed sediment microbial communities from areas with vegetation nearby in Columbia River, Washington, USA - GW-RW S1_30_40 (SPAdes)... | ecosystem: Environmental > Aquatic > Freshwater >...
GCATCGATGACTCGTTGGAGCGCCTCGGGTATGGGGCGGCCGGCGCTCTCGCCCTTCAGCTTGGGCGTGAGCCAGAACGCGCCGAGGACGAGGAACGAGAGCACCACGGCGGAGGCGCCCCCGTACACGGCGAGCCACAGCGGCACGGGCAGATCGGAGCGGCCCCCAAGGCCGTGGGGCAAGATGCCGTTCATCGCACCCTCAGCTCGAAGAGTGGCAGGCCCGCCTGTTCAAGCTCGACCTCGAACACCCCCGGGATGTCGGCCACGAACTCCAGCGTGAGCTCTTTGCCGGCGGCGACCGGGCGCTTCAGCTCGTATCCATGGACGTGGAGCTCGTCGTTCGCGTCCGACAGGACCACCAGGCGGACGGTCTCGCCCAGCCCGACCTCCACGCGATCGCCGTCCGTCTGCACCGCGCCGCCGCTGATCGTCGCCTCGACGACCACCATGTCGCGCCGGGGGCTCGGCTGCCCATCGGGCGTGGGGCTCTGGGGAGATCCGGGGGTACCGGGAGTCGTCGCGTCCGCCGTGGGGCCGGGTTCGGGCTGAGGTGAAGCGCAACCCGCGGCGGCGAGAACGAGGACCGCGAACGAAACGCCGACGGTTCGGGTCCACGATGTCATGTGGGCGATCCTTTCTGGCGATCGACGGTGATCGACGTCGAGGCTGGCGGGGCCTCTCCCCCTCGGGAGGCGGCGCGCCTCAGCTCGAGGAGGTCGACGCGAAGGACGAGCGCAGCCGGACGGGCGGGCCCCGGAAGGTGGGACCCCCGGCTGCCAGGAGGAACCGTGGGGGAAGGATGCACACCCGGGGTCGCGGGTCCTTCGAAGCGCCGAACCGGGCCGGCGACGACCGGAAACAGAGCCGGTCGAGCGTGCGAGCGAGGACGACGAGAAGACCGGCGGCGCCGAGCGCCGACAGCACCTGGAGCATGATCCCGATCAGGATCGCCGGCTCCGCGAAGACCTGGCCGAAGCCCGCACCGAACGGAAGCCGCTCGGCCGCCTCGAGCAGCACGAAGCCACCCACCTGAAGCAAGACGAGACGGCGGGCAGTGGAGACGAAGAACGCACGGGCGCCGAGCGACCAGACGCGGTCCGGCCGTGTGGCCTGTGTCGTGAACCAGATGAGGCCAGCCACCAGAGCGCCGAGCGCGATCGCCGCCACCACGGCCCAGTGACGGTGCCCGCTGGCTCGGAGGAGCATCTCCCTGCCGTTTCGGTGCGGCGCGGCCATGAAGTAAGCCAGGACGTGAGCGAGGACCACACCAGCCATGGCCACGCCGCCCAGCCAGAGCCGTGACCGCGTCCGCGAGCCAGCCCGCATGGATCGCAATGCTACCCGCGTGTCGGGACGCCATGCCGCCATGATGGGAGCCACCCGCCGGGGCGGCTCAGCGGGCGTGGGCCGACACGCGGCCCGCCCCCATCTCCCTCGACAGGCTTCGCGCCGTCTCCCGGACCGCGGCGACCACGTCGGGGGCCAGACCCCGCTCGAGGAGCCGTTCCACCGGCCCCGCAACGCCGATGGCCCCCACCGGAGCCCCCAGGTGGTTGAAGACCGCCGCCGCGACCTCGGCTTCCCCCACGATGGCCTCCTGATCCTCCACGGCCACACCCTTTCGGGCCACCTGCCGCAGCTCCCGCTCCAGGACCTGATGGTCCGTAATGGTCCTTCCGGTGAGCCGGGCCAGGTCCGTGTCGAGCAGCTCCAGCCTGCGATCCTCCTCCAGGTGGGCTGCGATGGCCTTGCCAAGCGCGCACGCGTGCCAGGGGATCGACGCCCCCACCTCCAGGATCTGCACCGAGTTGTCCGGCCGGAACACGTGGTGGACGATCAGCACCTTTCGCCCGTTCAGGATGCCGACCCGCACCGCCTCGGCCACTCTGCTGGCCAGCGATTCCGCCCACAACAGCGAGCGGGCCCGGAGCTCGTGGTTGTCGAGGAACGCGTTCCCGAGCTGGAGCATGGCAGGACCCAGGCGGTACTTGCCCGTCTCGCCATCCCGCTCCACGAGCTGTTCGTCCTCCAGGGTCCGAAGGAGCCCGTACACCGTGCCTTTGGCCAGGCCGAGGCGCGCCCCGAGCTCGGTCACGCCCATGCGTGGCGAGGACCCCAGCTCCTTCAGGATGAGCGCGGCCCGCCTCACGGACTGGATCACGGCCGCTCCGTCGCGCCGCGCCCGGCCGCCCGCTCAAGCGCGGAGAAGAGCAGGGCGGTGGAGGTGGCGCCGGGATCCTGATGGCCCACGCTCCGGGGCCCGAGGTAAGAGGCCCTTCCCTTGCGAGCCTGCATGGGGACGGTCGCCCGCATCCCGTCCTCGGCCGCCTCCCTGGCCCTGGCGGTGGAAGTCGCCAGGTCCTCGCCAGCCCGGAGGCCTCGCTCAAACGCCGCAATGGCCGGGGCGAAGGCGTCCACGATGGTCTTGTCTCCCTGGGACGCCGCCCCCAGATTCTGGATGGCTTCCAGCCCCGCGCGAAGGGCCATGAGCAGGTCCTCGGGGTCGAAGCGCCGCCGCTCCCCCAGCGCCTTGCCCAGGCCCCGGAAGCCCGTCCCATAAAGCGGGCCGGCCGCCCCGCCCACCGAGAAGATGAGGGCCGTCCCGACGGCCTCGAGGATGGCCCCCGGTGACTCGGCCTCCATGCCGCCCACCTTCTCCATCGCGGCGGCGAGCCCTCGGTCCATGTTGATGCCGTGGTCGGCGTCGCCGATCGCGGCGTCGAGCTGCGTCAAGTAGTCGCGCTGGTCCCGCATCCGGGTGGCCAGCTCCCGGACCCAGAGCAGCACGAACCCCGAGCCCAAGGGAGCCTCGCCGTCCGCTCCTCCCGCCCTCATCTCCCCCTCCGGTCGCCGATCCACCATGTCCCGGGCCCACGTTCCCCTCGCGCGGGGGCCCCTGTCAAGCGAGACCGTTGAGGTCCCCATCGACAGGCACCAGGGGCCAGGTTGTTCGACGATGCCGAACGCCGGTCGACATGCCCGATTTGACAAGTTCCGGCCGACGAATTTTCCTTCCCCTCAGGAGAAGGCATCCTGGGGTTTCCTGATGGAAGGGGGTGGGGGGAGACCCGTTCGCTCGCCCGGGACGAAGATCCCGGGTCTCCGGACCAGGCGATTGGAGAGGGGGGTGGTCAAGGAGATGTTCCTGGGCGAAGTGATCGGCACCGGCGTCCTGATCCTGCTGGGGGACGGCGTGGTGGCCGGCGTGCTGCTGAACAGGTCCAAGGCCCAAAACAGCGGGTGGATCGTGATCACCTGGGCATGGGCGATGGGCGTGGCCATGGGTGTCCTGGCCAGCCTCGCGGTCTCGGGCGGCGTGGCGCACCTCAACCCGGCCGTCACGATCGGGCTGGCCGCGATCGACATCACCGAGTGGGGCGACGTGCCCACCCTCATCGCGGGACAGTTCGTGGGCGCCGGAATCGGGGCGCTCCTCGTGTACCTGGCTTACCTCCCCCACTGGGCCGAGACGGAGGACAAGGGCCTGAAGCTGGCCGTCTTCTGCACGGGCCCGGCGATCCGCAATACCGTGTCGAACCTGATCACTGAGATCATCGGCACGGCGATGCTGGTCCTCGGCATCCTGGCGGTCGGGCAGAGCGAGACCGCGGGCGCCTTCGGATACTTCTTCGTGGCGCTCTTGGTGTTCGGTATCGGCATGTCGCTCGGTGGCCCAACCGGGTACGCCATCAACCCCGCCCGCGACCTGGGGCCGCGGATCATGCACTTCGTGCTGCCGATCGCGGGCAAGGGCCACTCCGACTGGAACTACTCGTGGATCCCGGTCGTGGGGCCAATCGTCGGCGGCGTGCTCGGCGCGCTGCTGGCGGACGCCGCGTTCAAGCTGTGAGCCGAGAGGAGCCACACCATCGTGAGAAGGAGGTGAGGAACCCGACATGAAGAAGCTGATCAACAAGGCTGAAGACGTCGTCACGGACGAGCTCCAGGGCATCGCGGCGGCCCATCCAGACCTGGTCCGGGTCCACATCGGCCCGAACTTCGTCGTCCGGGCCGATGCACCGGTGAAGGGGAAGGTGGCGCTGGTGTCTGGAGGCGGCTCGGGCCACGAGCCCATGCACGGCGGCTTCGTCGGCGTGGGCATGCTCGATGCCGCGTGCCCGGGCGAGGTGTTCACCTCACCCACGCCTGACCAGATGCTCGAAGCCACCAAAGCCGTGAACGGCGGTGCCGGCGTCGTCCACATCGTCAAGAACTACACCGGCGACGTCATGAACTTCGACATGGCGGCCGAGATGGCTCGCGGAGAGGGAATCGAGATCGAGTCGGTCCTCGTGGACGACGACGTGGCCGTGCAGGACAGCCTGTACACGGCCGGCCGGCGCGGCGTGGGGACGACCGTCCTCATGGAGAAGATCGCCGGCGCGGCCGTGGAGGAGCGCCGGCCCCTGAAGGAGGTCGCGGAGATCGCCCGGCACGTGAATGCGAACGGGCGGAGCATGGGCATGGCCCTGACCTCCTGCACCGTTCCGGCGGCCGGCAAGCCCACGTTCGAGCTCGGCGACGACGAGATGGAGATCGGCATCGGGATCCACGGGGAGCCGGGCCGGGAGCGGATGAAGCTCAAGCCGGTATCGGAGATCGTGGAGATGATGGCGGTCGCCGTCGTGGAGGACATCCCGTACAAGCGGGGCGATCAGGTCCTCGCGTTCGTCAACGGCATGGGGGGCACGCCGCTCATCGAGCTCTACGTGGTGTTCAACGAGGTGAACAAGTTCCTGGAGGGACGTGGCGTCAAGATCGCCAGGAACCTGATCGGCTCGTACATCACGTCGCTCGAGATGGCGGGGTTCTCGATCACGCTGCTCAAGCTGGACGACGAGCTCACGAAGCTGTGGGACGCGCCGGTCAAGACCCCGGGGCTGCGGTGGGGCGCCTGAGCGGGCTCTCCCGGCGCCGGCGAAGGACGAAGGAGGGTTGGTGAGCGTCCCGTACGACCAGGTGGTCCAGTTCGTCAGGGGGTTCGCCAAGGTGGTGGCGGAGAACAAGGAGTACCTCACGCAGTTGGACTCCGCCATCGGCGACGCGGACCACGGGATCAACATGGATCGAGGGATGCAGGCCGCTCAGGCCAAGCTGGACGAGGTGCCGGAGGGGGACGTCGGGAACCTGCTGAAGACGGTGGGGATGACGCTCGTCTCCACGGTGGGGGGCGCCGGCGGACCCCTGTACGGCACGCTGTTCATGCAGATGGGCGCGGCCGTGGCCGGCAAACCCGAGCTCTCCCCGCAGGATTGGGCCGAGGCCCTCACGAAAGGGCTCGAGGGCGTGATCATGCGGGGGAAGGCGGAGCTCGGGGACAAGACGATGGTCGACGCGCTGGCGCCGGCCCGCGACGCGCTGAAGGAGGCCCTCGACGAGGGGGCCTCCTTCGGCGACGCGCTGCGGCGTTCGGCGGCCGCGGCGGAGGAGGCGATGAAGGGGACGATCCCACTCGTGGCCCGAAAGGGACGGGCCAGCTACCTCGGAGAGCGGAGCGCCGGCCACCAGGACCCTGGCGCGACGTCCTCGTATCTGCTGCTCAAGACCGCCGCCGACACCTGGGCCGACGCGGACCCGTAGGAAGCAAGAGGAGAAGGAGGCGCCATGGCGGAGTACGCAGGAGCGCTCGATCAAGGCACCACCAGCACGCGGTTCATGATCTTCGACCACAGCGGCAAGGTGGTCGGGATCGACCAAAAGGAGCACGAGCAGATCTACCCGAAGCCCGGGTTGGTGGAGCACGACCCGATGGAGATCTGGCAGCGCTCTGAGGAGGTGATCAGCGAAGCTCTGAAGAAGGCGAAGGTCAAGGCGGAGGACCTCGCGGCGGTCGGCGTCACGAACCAGCGCGAGACCACCGTGGTATGGGAGAAGACCTCCGGTAAGCCCGTCTACAACGCCATCGTGTGGCAGGACACCCGGACCGACCAGATCTGCAACGACCTGGCCAAGGACGGGGGCCAGGACCGGTTCCGGCCGAAGACGGGCCTCCCGCTCGCAACGTACTTCTCGGGGCCGAAGGTCAAGTGGATCCTCGACAACGTGGACGGTGTGCGTGAGCGCGCCCAGCGGGGCGAGGTCCTGTTCGGGAACATCGACACCTGGTGCATCTGGAACCTCACCGGCGGCCCGGACGGCGGCGCCCACGTCACCGACGTGTCCAACGCCAGCCGGACCCTGCTGATGAACCTGGAGACCCTCGACTGGGACGACGAGATCCTGGGCACCCTGGGGATCCCCCGGGCCATGCTGCCGCAGGTCAAGCCGTCGAGCGAGACCTACGGCGAGGCCAAGGGCGCCCTTGCGGGGATCCCCGTAGCCGGCGACCTGGGAGATCAGCAGGCGGCACTGTTCGGCCAGACCGCGTTCGACGTGGGCGACGCCAAGAACACCTACGGGACCGGGAACTTCATGCTCCTCAACACGGGAACCAAGCCCATCCCGTCCAAGAGCGGCCTGCTCACGACGCTCGGGTACAAGATCGGCAGCCAGCCCGCCGTGTACTGCCTGGAGGGCTCCATCGCCATCACCGGCGCCCTCGTGCAGTGGCTGCGGGACAACCTGGGGCTGATCAAGAACTCGCCGGACATCGAGGACCTCGCCAAGACCGTCGAAGATAACGGCGGGGTCTACTTCGTCCCGGCCTTCTCCGGACTGTTCGCGCCGTACTGGAAGAGCGACGCCCGCGGCGCGATCGTCGGGCTCACCCGGTACGTGAACAAGGGCCACATCGCTCGGGCGGCCCTGGAAGCCACGGCGTGGCAGACCCGCGAGGTGCTGGACGCCATGAACGCGGACTCCGGTGTCAAGCTGAAGGAGCTCAAGGTCGACGGCGGCATGGTCTACAACGACCTGCTGATGCAGTTCCAGGCCGACGTCCTCGGCGTGCCGGTGATCCGGCCGAGCGTGGCCGAGACCACGGCGCTGGGCGCGGCCTACGCCGCGGGCCTGGCCGTCGGGTTCTGGAAGGAGGTGAACGACCTCCGGGCCAACTGGGGCAAGGACAAGGACTGGAGCCCCAAGATGGACAAGGCCGAGGTCGAGCGGGAGTACAAGCAGTGGAAGAAGGCCGTCACCCGGACCTTCGACTGGGTCGAGTGAGGCAGTAACGGAGGCCGTGCCCGGGGAGACTGTTCCCCGGGCAGCCCCGATGGGCAGTCCCTTCCGATCCGAAGGGAGGGAACGATGAAGGACGATCAGGAGGGCGACTTCGCGGCCGGCCAAGAGGCCGAGCACCCGGAGGAGCACCACAAGGGCGACTTCGCCGAGGGACAGGAGGACGAGGAGCAGCACGACAAGCATGCCCACCCCGACTTCGCTAAGGGGCAGGAAGAGAAGGAACACGGAGGCGAGACGGAGCACAAGGGCACCTTCGCCGAGGGACAGGACGAGCACGAGCACTGAGACCCCCATCCCCTCCCGCCGTTTCGACGGTGGGTGCGAAGATGGCGTTATGAGCTCCGCTCTCCACCCGCGGCACGCGCTCTTCGGGTGGAGCTGAGGCCCGGCGATGGCCACGCTTCAGGCGGACGTCCTCGTCATCGGGGGAGGGTCCACCGGGGTCGGCGTGGCGCGCGATGCCACCATGCGTGGTCTGTCCACCGTCCTGGTGGACCGGGGCGACCTGGCCACGGGGACGACCGGACGGTTCCACGGGCTCCTGCACTCGGGCGGCCGGTACGTGGTGAAGGACCCCAAGGCCGCCCTGGAGTGCATCCACGAGAACCGCGTCCTCCGCGAGATCGCCGCCGACTGCATCGAGGACACCGGCGGGCTGTTCGTGACGACCCCCATCGACGACCCGGCGTACGCCGACCGGTTCGTGGAAGGATGCCGGGGCGCCGACGTCCCGGTGGAGGAGATCCCCGTCGCGGAGGCCATACGCCGGGAGCCTCGCCTGAACCCCCGGATCACTCGGGCCTTCATCGTGCCCGACGCATCGGTCGACTCCTGGAAGACCGTGTGGGGGTGCGCCCGGTCGGCCATGGCCTACGGGGCCAAGATCCTCCCCTACCACGAGGTTCTCCGGCTCGTCGTGGAGGATTCCGCGGTGAAGGGTGCGGTCGTCGAGGACCACCGCGGCGGCGAGGAGATGGAGATCCACGCCGACCTCGTGGTGAACGCCGCAGGCGCGTGGGCCGGGAGGATTGCCGCGATGGCGGGCTGCGAGGTCACCATCCTCCCCGGCAAAGGGATCATGATCGCCATGAACCATCGGCTGGTGAACACGGTGGTGAACCGGTGCGAGATGCCGGCCGACGGGGACATCATCGTCCCGATCCGCACGGTCTCCGTGATCGGCACCACGGACGAGAAGGTGGCCGACCCCGACGACTGGGACATCACCCGCGACGAGGTTCAGAAGATGCTCGACGCGGGGGAGAACCTCGTGCCCGGGTTCCGAGAGGCCCGAGCGCTCAGGGTGTGGGGCGGGGTTCGCCCCCTGTTCCAGGAGAAGGCGGAAGGGACCGACACGCGCGATGTGACCCGGGCCCACACGCTCTTGAACCACCGGACCCGGGACGGCCTCGAGCGGTTCCTCACGATCACCGGGGGGAAGTTCTGCACGTTCCGGCTGATGGCGGAGGACACCGTGGACGTTCTGTGTGCGGAGCTCGGGGTCGACCGGGCCTGCCGCACGGCCCACGAGCCGCTCCCCGATTCCGAGGACCGGCGATTCTACTGGCTGGGCGCGCGCGTAGCCGCGCGCGAAGAGAACCTCCACCGGGATCAGTTGATCTGCGAGTGCGAGATGATCCCCCGGCGGCGCCTGGAGGAGGCCATGAGCCGCCGGGCCACCACCGACCTGGACGACATCCGAAGGACCGTGCGCCTGGGGATGGGGCCGTGCCAGGGCGGGTTCTGCATCTACCGGGCCACCGGGATCCTCCACCAGGTCCAACGGATCCCGGCGCTCGCCGCGAACGGCTCCCTTCTGGACTTCCTCCAGGAGCGGTGGAAGGGGGTGCAGCCCATCCTGTACGGGGACCAGCTCCGGCAGGCCCGGCTGGACGACTGGATCTTCCAGGGCCTCCTCGACGTGGGACACCTGCCCGTATGAGCGCCGATGCCGTCGTGATCGGAGCGGGGCTCGCTGGACTGACCGCGGCTATCCGCCTGGCCGAGGGAGGCCTTTCGACGACCTTAGTGGCCAAGGGGGTCGGGGCGACCCACCTCGCGCCCGCCTCCATCGACGTCCTGGGGTACGCGCCGGCCCTGGTGGAGAGCCCGGCCCGGGCGCTCCCTGCCTTCACGGATGAGCGCCCCGACCACCCCTATGCCCGATTGTCTCCACGGATCGTGGCGGCGAGCATGGACTGGCTCCGGGAGCGGGTCCCGGCCATCTCCTACACGGGATCCCTGGACGAGAACCTCCTCGTTCCAACGGCCGTCGGCGTGGCAAAGCCGACGGCGCTCGTGCCGGAGGCCATGGCCGGAGGAGACCTTCGGGCCGGCGGGCGGTTCGCGTTCGTGGGGCTGCGGGCCCTGAAGGACTTCTACCCGGCCTATCTGGCCGAGAACCTCTCGCAGGCCAAACTCCCGTCGGGCGCGGCCGTGGAGGCCCGCGCCGTCGAGCTCAGGGATCCGGGCGACGAGGCCGACGTGAACCCCTTGGGGTACGCCCGCCAGTTCGAGGAACCCGGCTTTCGCAAGGCCGTCGCGTCCGAGCTCCTGTCCCGAGTGGAGCCCGGAGAGGCTGTGGGGTTCCCCGCGACGCTCGGCCTCGACAACCATCGAACCGTATGGCGGGAGCTCCAGGACCTCCTGGAGCGGCCGGTGTTCGAGGTCCCCACGCTCCCGCCGTCGGTCCCCGGCATCCGGCTGTTCCGGGCGCTCCGGGAACGCTTTCGGCAGGCCGGCGGGCGGCTGGTGATGGGGCCGACCGTGGTCGGCGCCGACACGAGGGACGTGGTGGTGGAGCGGGTGGTGGTCCAGGCCGCGGCGGCCCGACCGGCCACCCACGAAGCAAGATGGTTCGTCCTGGCCACCGGAGGCTTCGCGGCCGGAGCCATCCACCTGGACTCACACGGCGAGGTGTGGGAGAGCGTGTTCGGCCTTCCCGTGGCGGGGGCGCCGGGTGCCGAACCGCGGTTCCTCCCCCGCTACCTCGACGACCACCCCATGGCCCGGGCCGGCCTCGCCGTGGACGAAGTACTTCGGCCCATCGACGCGCGGGGGCGCCCGGCATTAGAGAACCTGTTCGCGTGCGGAGCGGTGCTGGGGGGCGCGGAGCCCTGGCGGGAACAGTCCGGGAACGGCCTGGCGCTCTCCACGGGGTTCGCCGCCGCATCGCACATCCTGGAGCGGGTTTCGTGATGGACGCCATGGAATGGGTCCGGGGTTCGCTCGACCACTGCGTGAAATGCACGATCTGCGAGACGTTCTGTCCCGTCTCGAACGTCACGCCGCTGTTCCCGGGGCCAAAGTACGTCGGGCCGCAGCTCGAGCGGTTCCGGACCGGAAACGGTTCGCCCGACGCTTCCTTGGACTACTGCTCCGGGTGCGGGATCTGCACGACGGTCTGTCCCCAGGGGGTGAAGATCGCGGAGATCAACGCGAAGGCCCGGGCCGGGATGAAGGCGGAGCGGGGTGTGCCCGTCAGGGATCGGATCATCGCCCGGCCGAGCGTCATGGGAAAGGTGGGGACGCCGGTCGCCCCCATCGCGAACTGGTTCCTCCAAAACACGCTGGTGCGGCGGCTGGTGGAACGGACCCTCCGGATCCACCGGTCGGCCCCCATGCCTCCGTTCGCAGGTTGGACGTTCCGGTCGTGGGTCCGCCGTCACCGTCCCCCGGCCTCGGCCGAACGCGCGGTCGTGTACTTCCACGGGTGCAGCACGAACTACTTCGAGCCACGGGTGGGCCGGATGGCCGTGGAGGTCCTCGAGCACAACGGGTTCCGGGTGGTCGTGCCGCGCCAGGAGTGCTGCGGGCTCCCACTCCAGTCGAACGGGCTCTTCGACGACGCCCGGCGGTACGTCCACCGGCTGGTCCGGAGCCTCGTGCCCTTCGCTCGCCGGGGGTATGACATCGTGGCCACGTCCACGAGCTGCGGGCTGATGCTGAAGCGCGAGGCCCGCGAGATCCTCGACCTGGAGGACGACGAGGACCTCCGGACGGTCTCCGCGCACACCTACGACGTCTGCGAGTTCCTGCTGATGCTGCACGAGCGGGGCGAGCTCAAGACCGACTTCAAGCCGGTCCCCATGACGATGCCCTACCACGCGCCCTGCCAGCAGCGTGGTCATGGGATCGGCAGGCCCGCGGTGGACCTCTTCGCCCTCATCCCGGAGCTCGAGGTGGTGGAGACCGACATCGAGTGCTGCGGAATCGCCGGGACCTACGGCCTGAAGAGCGAGAAGTACGACATCGCCATGGCCGTGGGGGCGCCGCTCTTCCGGCAGGTCCGGGAGACGGCGTCGGAGGTGGCCGCGTGCGACAGCGAGACCTGCCGCTGGCAGATCACGAGCGCCACGGGGATCCCCTCGGTCCACCCGGTGGAGGTGCTGCACCGGGCCTACGGCCTCGGGGAATGAGGACGCGGGCCGGCCCGCGGCCGGCCGGAGGGTTGAGGGGGATTCGGTGATCGGCATCGTCATCGTCTCGCACAGCCCCAAGCTCGCCGAGGGCGTGGCCGAGCTGGCCCGCGAGATGGGCGGGGCCGACGTCTCCCTGGAGCCCGTCGGCGGCCTGGACCTTCCCGACCGGCCCATGGGGACCGACGCCGTGCTGGTTCGCCGGGCCATCGAGCGCGTGTGGTCCGAGGACGGCGTGCTGGTCCTGATGGACCTGGGGAGCGCCGTGCTGTCGGCGGAGATGGCGCTCGACATGCTGCCCGGGGACCGCCGGCACCGAGTGCTCCTGTGCGAGGCCCCCCTGGTGGAGGGCGCGGTGGCCGCGGCGGTGGCCGCCCGGCTGGGGGGATCCCTGGAGGAGGTGGCCGACGAGGCTCGAGGGGGGCTGGCCCCCAAGGCCGCCCACCTCGGAATCCCACTGGATGGGCCGGCGCCGGAAGAGGCTCAGACGGGTAAGCGCGGAAGGGAAGAGGCTCAGACGGGCGAACGCGGAGGCCCGGAAGTGAGCATCCGCATACTGGTCGACAACCCTCTCGGCCTCCACGCACGTCCCGCCGCTCGCCTCGTGCAGACCGCGGGACGGTTCAACGCGGACGTGCGGGTGACCAACCTGACCACCGGCCGGGGCCCGGCCACCGCCCGGAGCCTGAACGCCGTGGCCACGCTGGGCGTGCTCCGCGGCCACCAGATCGAGGTCCTGGCCGTGGGCCCGGAGGCCGCTGCGGCCGTCGAGACCATCCGGGCCCTGGCCGCCGCGCGGTTCGGCGACGACGCAGGGGAGGCTGGGGCCGCAGCGGCGCCGGCGCGTCCCGCGGTGCCGGCCGAGGGCGCCCTGGCGGGCTTCCCCGCATCGCCCGGGGTGGCCGTGGGACCGGCCCGGCACTTTCGCCCGCCCGACCTCGAGGTCCCGCGGGGTCCGGTGGGCGAGCCGAAGGAGGAATGGTCCGCACTCGAGGCCGCGATCGAGGCGACCCGGGCCGAGGTCTCGGGCACCCGGGAACAGGTGGCCGCCCGGGCCGGTGAGCAGAGCGCCGCCATCTTCGACGCGCACCTGCTGTTCCTGGACGACGAGGAGCTCCTGGGGCCGGCCCGCTCGGCCGTCCTTGCCCAGGGCAGGGGTGCGGCGGTGGCGTGGAAGGAGGGGATCGATCGGACGGCGGCGTCCTGGCGTTCCCTTGACGACCCGTACCTCCAGGCCCGGGCGGCGGACGTGGAGGCCGTGGGCGCGCAGGTCCTGGCGCACCTCCTGGGTGTGGGGGACGCCCGGCCCGCCCTGGGCGGGCCGGGCGTCCTGATGGCCACGGACCTCACCCCGGCCGACACGGCCGGCCTGGACCCGGCCGTGGTGCGTGGGATCGCCACGGCGCTGGGGGGCCCCACCTCGCACACGGCCGTGCTGGCCCGGTCCCTGGGCATCCCCGCTGTGGTCGGTCTGGGCCGGGCGGTCCTGGAGATCGACGAGGGGACCACGGTGATCTTGGACGGCGAGGCCGGGACCCTCCGCCCCAACCCCGGCGTCTCCCAGATCGCCGAGGCCGATGCCCGGGCGGATGCGTTCCGCGCCTCCGAGGCCGAGGCCCGGGCGGCCGCGTCGGAACCCGCGGTGACCCGTGACGGGACGGCGATCGACGTCCTGGCGAACGTAGGGAGCCTCGAGGACCCGGCGGCCGCCGTGGAGGCCGGGGCGGAAGGCGTCGGCCTGCTCCGGACGGAGTTCCTGTTCATCGGGCGGGACACTATGCCGAGCGAGGAGGAGCAGGAGGCCGCGTACCGCGAGATGGCCGAGGCCCTGGAAGGCCGCCCCATGATCCTTCGGACCCTCGACGTGGGCGGCGACAAGCCGCTCCCCTCCCTGCCCGTGGCGCCCGAGGCCAACCCGTTCCTGGGGCTCCGGGGCCTCCGGCTCGGCCTTGCCCGGCCCGACGTGCTCCGCACACAGCTCCGCGCGGCGCTTCGGGTGGCGGCCGACCACCCGGTGAAGGTGATGTTCCCCATGGTCTCGACCCTTCACGAGTTCCGCGAGGCCCGCTCGCTCTTGGGGGAGGCCCGCCGAGAGGTGGAAGACGCGGGCGGCCGTTTACCCGAGCATCTCGAGATGGGGATCATGGTTGAGGTCCCCTCGGCCGCGCTGGCCGCCTCGGTCTTCGCACCCGAGGTGGACTTCTTCTCAATCGGGACGAACGACCTCTCCCAGTACACGCTGGCCTCGGACCGGGGGAACGAACGCGTCGCGGCCCTGGCCGACGCGTTCCATCCGGCCGTCCTTCGGCTGATCCGGATGACTGTGGAGGCCGCCGCTCCCCTCGGCCGGCGGGTTGGGGTCTGCGGTGAGATGGCCGCCGATCCGTCCGCGGTCCCTATCCTCCTCGGGCTCGGCATCCGCGAGCTGTCGGCAGCACCGCCGGCCGTTCCGAGGGTGAAGCGGGCCGTGCGCGAGACCGACCTCGCCTGGGCCCGGGACCTGGCCGAGGAGGCGCTCCGGCTGGACTCGGGGGCCGCGGTCCGGGCCCTGGCGGCAGGGCGTTGAGCGCGCTGCTAGGGTTTGGCGGAGGTCCTCGCGTGAACGAACGGGCAGCCAAGGCCGCGTCCCTCCTCCGCCGGCTCACGTACGTGCGGATCGTCCTGGTGCCCGTGGTCATGTGGCTCGTCCTGGACGATCCCTTCACCCACGCCTACGGTGTCGCGGCCGCCCTGTTCGGGGTGGCGGCGATCACCGACTTCTTCGACGGGTACCTGGCCCGGCGGTGGGGCGCGACCACGACCCTCGGCAGCTTCCTCGACACCACCGCCGACAAGCTCCTGGTGTCAGGCGTGCTCATCGCGCTGGTGGCCGAGGGACGGGCCTCGGCGTGGATCGCGGCGATCATCGTGGGCCGCGAGCTGGTGATCCTGGGGCTGCGCGGGGTCGTGGCCGCCGACGGCGACGTCATGCGGCCGTCCATGTGGGGGAAGCTCAAGGCGAACGTCCAGTTCGTGGCCATCCTCCTCGCCATCCTGCGGACGGAGCCGAAGCTCGGGCCCCTGTACCTCGACCAGTTCGCCATGCTTGCCGCCGCCGTGGTCACGGTGGTGTCGGCCGCGGAGTACCTGGCCCGCTTCTCCCCAAGCCTGTCGCCGACGCGACGCCGCTGATGCCGTGAAGGGACCGGCGTTCGTCACCGGCGGGACCGGGTTCGTGGGCGGGGCCGTGGTCCGCCATCTGCTCGCGGAGGGCCGCGACGTCGTGGCCCTCGCGCGCACGGGCGCGGTGGCGGACGACCTGGCCCGGGCGGGCGCGCGGCCCGTGCGAGGTGACGTCCGGGACCCGGCGTCTTTCGAGCGAACGCTGCGAGGCTGCGAGGTCGTCTTCCACGTCGCCGGGCTGAACGCGTCGTGCCTTCGCGAACCCTCGCCCCTGTTCAGGACGAACGTGGAGGGGACGCGAAACGTCCTGGAGGCCGCGGCGCGGGCCGGGATCCGCCGGTTCGTCCACACGTCCTCGGCGGCGACCATCGGCGAGAGCGCCGGATCCATCGGGCGGGAGGACACGTCGCACCGGGGCTGGTTCCTCACCGACTACGAGCGTTCGAAGTTCGACGCCGAGCGACTCGTGATGGAGCGGGGCCCGGCCGTGGGACTGGAGGTGGTGTGCGTGAACCCGGCGTCCGTGCAGGGGCCGGGCCGTGGCGAAGGCTCGGCCCGGCTCCTTCGGGCCGCGGCCCGGGGCCGGCTCCCCATGGCCGTGGAGGTGTGGACGAGCCTCGTCGACGTGGACGATTGCGCCCGAGGACACGCCCTGGCGGCCGAACGCGGCGCGTCCGGGGAGCGGTACCTGCTGTGCGGCGGTTCGTTTCGGACTCGAGACCTCCTCCGCCTCCTGGAACAGGTATCGGCGCGGCGCCCTCGCACGGTGTTCGCCCCCGGATGGGTATTGCTGGCGGCGGCGGCCGGCGTCGAAACCGCGGCCCGGGCCCTGGGGCGCTCGCCCGTCGTGTGTCGAGAGGTGGCGCGGGCGGGCCTCCACGGCCACCGGTACGACGGGTCGCGGGCCACGGGCAAGCTCGGCCTGGCCTACACGCCGGTCCAGGAGACCTTGCGGCGGACGCTCGAGTGGTTCGAGGCGGAAGGCCTGCTGGCCGGTCGTTCGGCCCGGGGCCGAGGGCGCCGCCCGGTGCGCGCGGCGTACGATGGGAACGCCACACCACACACGCGACCCGAACCGAACACCCGGAGGAGCGACTCGCCATGAACGACCTCAGACCCGACCGGAACCTCGCCCTGGAGCTCGCCCGCGTGACGGAGGCCGCCGCCCTCGCCGCCGGCCGATGGGTGGGGCGGGGCGACAAGGAAGCGGCCGATCAGGCCGCCGTGGACGCCATGCGCCTGATGATCGACACCGTGTCGATGCACGGCACCGTGGTGATCGGCGAGGGCGAGAAGGACGAGGCCCCCATGCTCTACAACGGCGAGAAGGTCGGCAACGGCGGCGGCCCGGCGGTGGACGTCGCGGTCGACCCCATCGACGGGACCCGTCTCACCGCGGCCGGCCAGCCCAACGCGCTCGCGGTGATCGCCCTGGCCGAGCGGGGCACGATGTTCTTCCCCGGCGCCGCCGTCTACATGGAGAAGGTGGCCGCCGGCCCGGAGGCCGCGGACGTCATCGACATCACCGCGCCGCCCGAGGACAACGTCCGGCTGGTGGCGAAGGCCAAGGGCGTTCGGCCGGAGGAGATCGGCGTCGTGATCCTGGACCGCGACCGCCATGCAGAGATGATCCAGCGGGTGCGCGAGACCGGCGCGAAGGTCTACCTGATCACCGACGGGGACGTGGCCGGGGCGATCTCGGCCGCGTCGTCCCGGCGCTCGGGGATCGACCTCCTCCTCGGGATCGGCGGCACCCCCGAGGGCGTCATCGCCGCGGCCGCCCTGAAGTGCCTGGGCGGGGCGATGCAGGGACGTCTGTACCCTCGGAGCGACGAGGAGCGGAAGACGCTGGAGGACGCCGGCTTCGACATCGAAAAGGTGCTCGGCACCGACGACCTCGTTGCGGGCCACGACGTGTTCTTCGCCGCCACCGGCATCACGGATGGTTCCCTCCTGAAGGGTGTTCGGTATCAGGAGGACGGCGCCGTCAGCCACTCGCTCGTGATGCGGTCGCGGTCCGGCACGGTCCGGTACATCGAGGCCGAGCACCGGTTCGAGAAGCTCGAGCGGATCTCCGGAGTGGCCTACCGGCCGTAGGGGCGGTCACGGGAGCCGGTAGACGCCCTTGGTGTGCTTCACGACCACGCCTGTTCGGGCCGCCTCGGCCAGGGCGGCGAGGAGGTTCGTCCGGATGTCCCGCTGCGTGAACGGATCCAGGTAGCCGCGCTTCAGCGCGAGGTCCTGGATCGCCGTCCAGTGAACGGGCTCTCCCTCCTCGCGAAGGACCGTGAGGGCGGCCTCCAGGAACTCCACCGCTAGAGCCCGCGGGCCTTCGGCATCACGGCCGCGGCGAACAGCTCCAGGACCGTGGGATCGGGGATGGCGAACGGAAGGGCCGCCGGGGCCACGATCACCTCCTCCACCCCGAGTCCGGAGAACGAGGCCAGCCGGTCCAGCACCTGCCCGGGGGTGCCGGAAAGCGTGTCGGCCATGAAGGCGTCGAGCGGCTCGCCGTCGAGCGCGTGGCCGGGCATCCACCCCTGCATCACGCGGAACCGGGCGGCGAAGTCCCCGGGGTTCTCCCCCACCAGCGTGTACAGCCCGACCGACAGCCGGAGCGTGGCCGGGTCCCGACGCTCCTCCTCGCAGATCTCGCGAGCCCGCTTCACCCGCTCCGCGTATCCCTTCGGTGTCCACCGCCACACCGTGTTCCACCCGTCGGCATGCCGCGCGGCCAGACGAAGCGACCGGTCCCCGCCCTTCGACCCCAGCCAGATCGGCGGGCGGGGCTGCTTGACGGGGCGAGGACGGTTGTACGCATCGTCCAGCCGGAAGTGCTCGCCCCGGAAGGTGGCCGGGCCGCCCGGCAGGAGCAGCCCGAGCACCTCGAGGGTCTCCTCGAGCACCGCGAACCGCTCTCCCACCGTGCCGAACCCGTAGCCAAACGCGCGGAACTCCTCCTCGAACCACCCCGCCCCGATGCCCAGCTCGAACCGGCCCCGGGAGACCAGGTCGATCGCCGTCGCCGCCTTGGCCACGATCGCCGGGTGTCGGAACGGCGCGCAGAGCACCAGGGTTCCCAGCCTGGCCCGTTCCGTGATCGCGGCAAGGCCGGCCAGGGTGGTCATCGGCTCCAGCGAGCCCTGCACGTCGGGCGGGCCCCCGTACCTCGCGAGCGACAGGAAGAAGTGATCGGACATCCACACCGAGTCGAACCCCAGTCGCTCCGCCATCCGGGCGAACTCCGCCACTCGGGCGAACGACACCCGCCCCCCGCCGGGCAGCGAGAAGTCGTAGTGGGGCAGGGCGAGACCGAATCGCATCTACAGGTACCGGAGCACGTCGGCGGGTCCGGTCATCTCCGTGCCCGGCGGCACCTTGATTCCAGAGGGGACCTTCAAGCGCGGATAGATCGAGATGTGCTCGGCGAGGCGCACCCCCGCGTACACGACGACCTCGTCCCCGAGGGCCACGTACCCCTCGATCTCGGTGCGGTTGTAGGGCTCCGATCGGACCTCGGACATCGACCCCACCACCACCTCGTGCAGCCGAGCCGCCGGGCCGACGATGGCCCCGTCCCGGATCTGGGAGCGCTCGATGGTGGCGTCCCGGTGGACCTCGATGTCGTCGTCCAGGTTCGACTCGGTGATGGTGACCCCGGGGTGGATCTCGCAGAACCGTCCGATCCGCACCGCGGGCCCGATCGTCACCATCTTCTCGGCGATCTTCTCGGCGAGGGTCAACCCGCTCGTGGAGTCGCGCATCGCCAGGGTTTCCGGGGCGATCCAGACGTGCTGTTCGGGGTCGAAGGGCGGCCCTAGCAGCCGGTCCACCGCTTCGAAGTTCCCTTGGAGAACGTCGACCATGGTCTCGACGAAGTCTTCCACGTTGCCGAGGTCCCCGATCCTTCGCACGGGGTGCGAATACACCGGGTAGCCGTTCCCCACCAGCCAGGGCAGCAGGTCCTTACCGAAGTCGAGTCGCGCACGGCGAAGCTCCATGATGGTCCGCTCGCCGGCCAGCTCGCGGAGCGCTCTCGTCTCGATCAGGTAGAAGCCGGCGTTGGTCCGGAGGGGGAGCCTCTTGAAGGCTTCGTCGTCGGGGGCGCGGAAGTGCTCTCGCAGCTCGGCCAGGGTTGGCTTCTCCACGAACTCGGTGACGCGCCCGTCGTCGTCGGTGAGCATCACACCGTACTTCTCCGCCACTTCGTCCGGCTCCCGCACCATGGCGGCGATCGTCGCCACGGCGCCGTGCTCCACGTGGGCCCGGAACATCGGCGCAAGGTCGAAGTCGATGATGGAGTCGGTGGGGAACACCAGCGCGGGCTGCGTGATGTCCCAGTGGTCGAGCATCCGAAGGGTCGAGTCGGCGCTGCCGGTCGACAGGGAGTCGTACTTGACCGGCGAGTACTTCACGTCCACGCCGAACCCCTCCCCGTACCCGATCATGACTTTGATCTGGTACCGGTTCTCCTTGCCGTGGGCGATCACGTAGTAGTCCTTGATCCCCTCGCTCGACAGGATCTGGATCACCCACCGGATCAGCCGCCGGCCCAGGAACGACATGGCGGCCTTGGAGCGGAGGTAGCCGGGCGCCTTGAGGGTGAGCGGACGAGCCCGAACGCCCTGGCCGCCAGCGAGGCCGATGCCGACGACTTCGGATACTTCGGGCATGTGGCCGCATGATATCCGGGTTCCCCCGTTCGGGTTCGGCCGGCCGGCTCGGGCGGGCTCCCCTCCGATCGAGGGTGTTGAAGTCCCGCCCCGATGCGGCCGATGCCTCTTGGAGGGACCGGACGGACCGAAGGAGCCAACATGGACGAACACGAGAGCCCGACCGAGGGGATCGGCGAGCCCGTCTTCCCCGCCCTCCCGCCGCCCGCCGCACCCCAGACCCAGGCGTTCGCCTGGTCTCCCGGACCGCACGGGACGAAGCGGCCATGGCGACTCGGAAGGGTGGCCGGCGCCGCCGGCCTGGTCGTGGCCATCGTCGCCGCCCTGGTGGTCTTCCAGGTCACCAAGCCCGAGAACCGAGCCCAGGCCGCGCTGGCGTTCGCCTTCGGCCCCGGCGACACGACGGGCTTTCGCCAGCACATCACGATGGACGGAACGATCTCCGCCGGCGTCTTGGGCACCCAGCCCCTGGCCATGGACATGACCCAGACCATTCGGTGGGAGGTCATGTCCGTGGACGACGACGGCGTGGCGACCGTCGAGATCCGGGTCGACGACATGTCGGGCACCGTGAACGGGATATCCGTTCCGGGCATCGGGTCCGACCAGTCGTACACGATGCGGATCTCCCCGGACGGCCAGATCGTGACCGCGAACGGCCTGGCTTTCGGGGGCTCTGCGGACGCGGGCGGCATGGGGATCCCCGGTATGGACCAGGTGACGCCGGTCCTCCCCGATCACCCGGTGTCCCCGGGCGATACGTGGGAGAAGCGGTTTTCCCAGGAGTTCCCGTTCGGGAAGGGCGCGATCGAGTACACCGCGCGGAGCACCTTCGATCGGTACGAGGACGTTGACGGCTCGACGACCGCGGTCATCACGACCCGATACGCGATGCCGATCGACCTCACCATCGACGTGGGCGAGCTGTTCGAGGCGTTCGGGGGCAGCCTGGGAGCCACACCGACCGAGCCCTCCGACCTGGCGGACGCGAAGATGCTCTATACCGGAAGCGGCTCGTTCGCTATGACGAGCTGGCTGGACCTGACCACCAGGGAGCTGGTGAGGAGCTCCAGCAGCGGGGACTTCGACATGACCATGCGGATCACGGGGTTCCCCGACGCGCTCGCCTTCCCGGCGAAATTCTCCTTCGACGGAACGTTCACCCAGGAGCTCGAGCGGATCTAGGGGCCTCCCGGTCAGGCCGGTGAGGAGCGCTGGTCGATCGTGCCCTCCAGCACCACCTGCCCGGACGCGTCGCGGACGAGCACCGTGGTGAACCCGGTGAGGTCCGTGTTCTCGAACTGCCGGAAGACCTGGGCTCCGCCGTTGGCGTCGAGCTCGGCGATGGTGCCGGCCCCGATCTCCCGGCCCGCATCGTTTCGAAGCGCGATGCGGAAGGGGCGGAGGGCCGGGTTCCTGGGGAGCCCGTTCACGATCACGATGACGAAGTCCAACTGGGTGGGCGAGACGAGCTGCAGCACCGCCCCCCCGCCCCGCCCGAGCGCGAGGGTCGGCGCGAGCTGCCCGAGATGGGTCTCGGTCGCCGCCGCCTGGAAGGGCAGGGTCCGGAGCACGCCCTGGAACTGCTCCAGGGCCGCGGCCTGCTGCCGCTCGGCCTGGGCCGCCCGCTCGGCGAACCGCTCGGCCCGCCCGGCCATCACGGCTCCCCATCCCAGCCCGGCCACGGCCACCATGGCCGCCACCGCCCCCGCCCCCGCCGTCCGGAGCCCGCGCCTCAAGCCCGGCTTCCCGACCGCCTCGTGGATCCGTGCCACCACCCGCTCCCCCAGTGCGTCCGGAAGGGGGGCCTGCGCCAGGGCCAACCCGAACGTCGCTGCGGCCTCCCCCAGCTCGGCGGCCTCCTTCCGGCACCCGGAGCACCACTGAAGGTGCCGCTCCACGGCGACCCGGTCCCTCGTCCCCAGCACCCCGACGGCGAACTCGGGGAGCTGTTCGCGAACGGCCACGCAGTTCACGGTCGCTCCTTGCCCTGGTTGGCGCGGCGGACCTTGATCAGCGCGGTACGGAGCCGCGTCTTCACGGTCCCGAGGGGGATGCCATCGGCCTCGGCGATCTCCCGGGCCGTGAGGCCGCCGAAGTAGGCCCGAGCCAGCAGCGTCCGCTCCGCCCGGGACAGCGACTCCAGGGCCCGGATCGCCGCGTCGCGTTCGATGAGGGGTTCCTCCTCGCTCGCTCCCGCCACCTCCGGCACCTCGTTCACAAGCACCAGCGTGGGCCGGGTGACGCCGGTCTCGCGCCGGAGGCGGTCCACGGCCAGGTTGTGCGCGATCGTCATGAGCCAGGTGGACAGGCGCCCCCGGGCCGAGTCGAACCTGGCGGCCTTCCGCCACGCCGTGAGGAACACGTCCTGGGTGAGCTCCTCGGCAGCCTCGGCGCTGCCTAGGAGGCGAATGCCCATGGTGAAGATGGGCCGGGCGAACCGCGAGTACAGGGTCCGGACGGCGTCCTCGTTGCCGGCAAGGAGTCCTTCCACCAGTTGCTGTTCCTCTCGTGCGAAGAGCGGACCTTCGGTCCGGTCGTTCACTCGCCCCTCTCCCTTCGGGTATACGGGCATCGGTTCACGCGAAGCTTGCCAGCCACGTCGTGAGCACCATTATGCAACCCGGCCAGTCGCTCGGCCCTTTGGACGTCCGAGAGCTCCTCCCGGGATCCGGCCCGGAGTGGGATGATGCCGCCATGCGCAACGTCGTGCGCGTGACGCTGCTCGGGGCGGCCTGCGCGGCCGCGCTGGTGTCGTCGGCCCCGTGGGCCGTTGCCCGGTCCAGTGTGCCGGAGGTCGTCGAGCTCCGGCTGACGGGCGTCGTGGACCCGTTCACGGCCGACTACATCCAGGGCGGCATCGCGGCCGCGGAGGCCGAAGGCGCGGCCGCGGTCCTGCTCACCATCGATACGCCGGGGGGACTCGACTCCTCGATGCGCCAGATCACGAAGGCCATCCTGAACTCGGAGATCCCGGTCATCGGCTACGTGTCGCCCCAGGGCGCCCGCGCCGCTTCGGCAGGGACGTTCATACTGCTGTCGTGCAACGTGGCGGCGATGGCACCGGCCACGAACGCCGGCGCGGCGCACCCGGTCGGATTGTCCGGCGCGATCGTCTCCGAGAAGGCGACGAACGACGCCGCCGAATACATCGTGAGCATCGCCGAGGCGCGCGGCCGAGACGCCGAGTGGGCGGAGCGGGCGGTACGCGACTCGGTGAGCGCCTCCGCCGAGGAGTTGCTCCGGATCGACGTCATCGACCTCATCGCGCCGAACGAGCGGGCCCTCCTCGACGACGTGGACGGCCGCGTGGTCGAGGTGGCCGGCGGTCGGACGGTGGCCCTTCGGACGGCCGGGGCCTCGATCCAGGCGCGGGACATGGGCCTCGGGGCGCGGATCCTGCACACGCTGCTCTCGCCCGACTTCGCGTTCATCTTCTTCTACCTCGGTATCGGGCTCATCATCATCGAGCTCCTGCACCCCGGCCTGTCGGTCCCGGGGATCTTCGGCATCGTCTGCCTGGTGGGGGCGTTCGTGACCTTCGGGCTGCTCCCCGTGCAGCTCATCGGGGTGGCGCTGCTCCTCGCGTCGGCGCTGTTCTTCCTGCTCGAGCTGAAGCACCCCGGTCTCGGCCTCCCCACTGCCGGCGGCGTGGCGTGCCTCATCCTGGGCGGTCTGCTGCTCTTCAACCCGTCGGTGCCGAACGCCCGGGTGTCGCTGTGGGTGATCCTCCCCATGGCCGGGTTCCTGGTGCTGTTCTTCGCGACGGTGGTGAACGCGGCCCTGCGGGCCCGGCGTCTCCCGCCCGCCGCCGGGACCAAGGGCATGATCGGGCTGGAGGGCGTGGTCGAGAGGGACCTGGGGCCCGAAGGGGTCGTGCTGGTCTCGTCCGAGCAATGGTCGGCCCGGTCCGCGGCCGGCACGCTTCCCCGAGGGACGAGGGTGCGGGTGGTCGGCGTCGACCGGCTGACCCTCGACGTGGAACCGATCCGGGAACAGGCACCGGCCATGCCGGGGCCGGAAGGAGGGAACCCGTGACCCAGACACTCATCGCGCTCGCGGTGGTGCTCATCCTGCTCGTCCTGATCCTGCCGCAGGCCATCAAGGTCGTGCGGGAGTACCAGCGGCTCGTCCTCTTCCGGCTGGGGCGCTCACTCGGCATCCGTGGGCCCGGCCTGGTCATCATCATCCCCATCCTGGACCGGGTGGTGTGGGTGGACCTGCGCGAGCAGTACCTGGAGATCCCGCACCAGACGGCCATCACCGAGGACAACGCCTCGATCTCCATCGACTTCATCGTGTTCAACAAGGTTGTGGACGCAGAATCGAGCGTCCTCTCCGTGGGCAACTTCGCCGGTGCTGCTCAGAACATCGCCGCGACCACGCTTCGCTCGGTCGTGGGCGACATGGCCCTCGACGACGTCCTCGCCAAGCGGGAGCAGATGAACGAGGTCCTTCGGGTGAAGCTCGACGAGGTCACCGAGCGATGGGGCGTGAAGGTGACGAACGTGGAGATCCGGGAGATCATCCCGCCGCCGCAGGTGCTGGAGGCCATGACCCGCCAGATGTCGGCGGAGCGGACCCGCCGCGCCGTGGTCACCGAGGCCGAGGGACAGAAACAGGCCGCCATCACCGTTGCGGAGGGCAACAAGCAGTCGGCCATCCTGAACGCCGAGGGCGACCGGCAGGCGGCGATCCTCCGGGCCGAGGGCTTCGCGCTCGCGCTCACGAAGATCTTCGAGTCCGCGCAGGGCGTGGACGCGAAGACGATGAGCCTCCAGTACCTCGACGCACTCAAGCAGATCGGGGCCTCGGCGTCGACCAAGTTCATCATCCCTATGGAGTTCTCCAACATGCTCTCCGGGATCGTCGGCTTGACCGGCAAGGTGTTCGGGGACGGCGGCGACGGGAACACCGGGCCGAAGCGCTAGCCAGAGCGCCGAAGGACCCTTCGGCGGGGGAACCGCGCAAGCCGCGACGGTGTATCAGCGGTGACCGACCGGGTGGAGGATCGTCCACTGGAGGAAGCCGAGCTCATCGAGCTCGCGAAGGAAGGCGACGTCCGCGCGTACGGGGAGCTGGTGGAGCGGTATCGGGACGTGGCCTTCCGGACCGCGTACCTCATCACCCGAAGCGCCGCGGATGCGGAGGATGCTGCCCAGGATGCGTTCGTGAAGGCCTACTACGCGATCGACCGGTTCCGCGCGCGGGAGTCGTTCCGCCCGTGGATCCTGCGGATCGTCTCCAACGAGGCGAGGAACCGGCTGCGCTCGGCCCGGCGGCGCGAGGGAGTAGCGCTGCGTGTCGCGGAGCACCACGGCCGGGAGGATGCGGGCCAATCTCCCGAGGCGGCGGCCCTCGACACGGAGACGAAGGAGGCGCTCCTGTCCGCGGTGGAGAGCCTGCGGGAAGGCGATCGAACGATCATCGCCTACCGCTACTTCCTGGAGCTCTCCGAAGCCGAGACGGCGGAGGCCCTGGGGATCCGCCCCGGCACCGTGAAGTCCCGACTGTCCCGAGC
>Ga0209853_1000079_pt1 | contig 24741 bp, 22 predicted proteins | sample GWRWS1_30_40_FD_187224 | JGI IMG/M metagenome (GOLD analysis project Ga0209853, IMG submission 187224) | Riverbed sediment microbial communities from areas with vegetation nearby in Columbia River, Washington, USA - GW-RW S1_30_40 (SPAdes)... | ecosystem: Environmental > Aquatic > Freshwater >...
CGCAGCCATCGCTCGCTGCGTCCGCGCAGCCAGATGTACGCCGCGTTCGACAGGCCCGTGATGAGAATCATCCCCAACGCCAGCGCGTAGCCGAGGTTCTGATTGTGGAGCACGTCTCCGCGAATCTGCGCGTAGAGGACGAGCGTGACGATGTTCAGCGAGCTGCCCGTCAACGCGTATGCGGTGGCCACGGCGCCGAAGGCATTCGCGAAGAGCAACAAGGTCGCTCCCAGCAAGGGCGGCCACAGGATGGGCAGCGCGATGTAGCGCCAAAACTCCCAGGCGCTCGCGCCCAGATTCGCCGACGCTTCGCGCCATTCGCGTTTGAGCCCGTCGATCGCCGGCGCCATGATCAGCACCATGAGCGGAATTTGAAAATACATGTACGTGATCGTCAAGCCCCAGAAACTGAGGAGATTGAACCCCGCGTTGTAGATATTGAATCCAAAGACTCTGATGAGCAAAGCCGTCGCGAGGCCCGTTCGTCCCAGCGTAGCGAGGAAGGCAAAGGCGAGCGGCACCCCGGCGAAGTTCGAGGCGACGCCGGAAAAGGTCATCAGCGGCGACCGCACCCAGGATGGCAGGCCGCCCGCGATCGCGACATACGCCAGGGCGAAGCCGACGAGTGCGCCGCCGATCGCCGACGCCGCGCTAATCTTGATGCTGATCAGGTAAGAGCTCAGGATGGTGGGTTGTAACAGGTCCGAAAGATTGCGAAGGGTGAAGTGGCCCTGGCTGTCTTGAAAGCCGCCAACCACTAGGAGGCTGGTAGGGATGATCAAGAACATGAGCGCAAAGACGAGGAATGGGACGACGCCGAGCCACGCCCATGATACCCCGCTGACCCACAACGACGTGGCCGGGGGCGGGGCGGTTGCCAGGCGTGTTATCTGTGCCACAAAAATCCTCCGCGCCCTAGACCCTCCCCCAGTTTACCGGGGGAGGGGTGGGCGGCAGGATGTCGCATTGGAACGCGAGATTTTCGGACCCAGACGTGCCAGTATGACCGGTGGGGGTTACTTCACATTCGCCCCAACGACAGTGTCCCACTGCTTCGTGATGACTTCCTTGGCGCGGTCCTGCTGCTCAAGCGTCGGGAAGACCGCCTTGGCATAGGCATCGGCAGAGGGGAGCTTTGCGAGCAGGTCGGCCGGCACTTTACGGCTCGCCACGAGATTCTGGAAGCGAATCGGGTGGCAGTAGCCCTTGAGCCAGCCCAGCTGCCCTTCGTCCGAATACAGGTACTCCATCCACAGCTTCGCCGCGTTCGGGTGCGGCGCGTACGCGCTGATGGCCTGGACGTACACGCCGGCCACGACGCCGCTCGCCGGTACGACGACTTCGACCTTGGGATTGCCCTTGAGCGTGTCGCGATCGGCCAGCGCATTGTAATCCCAGCGGATGATGATCGGCGTGGCGCCCTGGGCAAGTGACGCCGCTTTACCGATGACGGGCACGAAATTGCCGCGCTTGTTCATGTCGGCGAAGAACTTCAAGCCCTCATCCGCGGCCGCGGCCACATTCCCTTTCGCCGCCGACAGGCCCGCCGCGAACACGCCTTGAATCGCCTGATTCGATGCGCGCGGATCGCCGGCGAGTGCGACTGCGTTCTTATACTCCGGCTTGAGCAAGTCTGGCCAGTCGCGAGGCAGCGTCTTGACGATGTCGGTGTTGACCTGGAACGCCAGGACGCCATAGTAATCGCCGTACCAATACCCCTCGGCGTCCTTCGCACTGTTGGGGATCGTGTTCCATGTAGAGACCTTATACGGCTGGAGCAACCCGTCTTTCTTCGCCGACGGTCCGAACGACAAGCCGACGTCGATCACGTCCGGCGCCTGGGGGCCCATGTTGCCTTTGTTGGCCTTGATGGCTTCGATTTCATCGCCCGAGCCGGCATCCGGATTGAGCTCATTCACCCTGAGGCCGTACTTCGCCTTAAACCCGTTGATCACGCCGCCGTAGCCGCACCAGTCATGCGGCAGCGCGATCACGGTGAGCTGGCCTTCCCGCTTGGCGGCGCCAACGAGTGCGGCCATGCTCGATTGTCCGGACGCGGCCGAAACCAGCGCCAGGATGACGAGCGTGGCGAGCGAGCACATGCGTGTCCACTTGAGTTTCATGCTTCCCCTCCCTCGAGAATAGAAAGTGTCTTCCCAACCTGTGCCGGGATGTTCAAAGAGTACCGTGTCGGGGAAGGTTATTCCTTGGCGTCCGGCCCTGGGTTAGAGGCTGGTTGGGACGGTCATTTTCCGCGCGCATCTTTAAGGATGGTAGGAAACGGATTCGACCAGCGCCGCTACGCCCTGCGACCGAACCAGGTCGCGGGCACGATCCCCTGGAGTCTTCTGCTGCTCTAGGCGGCTCCAAAGCGGGCCGAGGAACCGCTCCTCGCCGCGTCCCCGCCGCCGGAGTCCGGCCTCGGCGATCCGCAGGGCGCCTTCCACGAACCGCTCGACTGGCTCTCTGCCCCGCAATCCACGCACGATCGCCTCATGCCGGTACTGCTGCATCGAGGCCCAGGGATCAGCCAGCGCGTCCTCAATGAAGGCGCGGGCTTCGTCCAACGCCTCCACCCATCCCAGGGACAGCGCGGCGACGACGAGCGGATCTTCGTGCGGCTGCTGGCAGGCGGGACGGACCTCAATCGTCGAGTTGAGAGCCCGGGGGCGGGCCGAGTTCCACGTATAGTGCTCGTGCCACAGATAGGCGTCAATGTCGGGACCGTGCCTGCGGAGGTACTCTTCAAACGGCCGGTTGTACTGGCGGAAACCCCCATCGTGCTTGAGGACGTAGCACCGATACCCGCAGATGTATCGGACAAACTCTTCCACCGAATCGAACGGCCCGGGTGTCATCCCCGCGCGGTGCTTGCCCAACCCGCCCAGCAGCCCTTCGCGTCCGGACAGGTACCGGCCGGTCCGTCCTGCATACACAGATGAGTTGGCCGTGAGCGCAATGAGCGGGGCCGACAGCAGGTTCAGCACATTGACGGCATCGGTGATCTCCGACCGTGTGATGTCCACATGAATCTGGTCCGCCGCCGTCGTTGTAAAGTGCCACCAGGCCGGGCCGGCCGCGCGGGCAAGATGCACATACCGCTTTTTGGGTGTCATCAACCCGGACGACGCGCGGCTCCGAGGCTGAATCCCAAATCCGAGGAGACGCATTCCCAGGCGATCGGCAACTTGCGCCACCTGCCGGACGAGGCGCCGGGAGCCCTCCTCCAGTTGCAAGAGATCCTCATAGGGCCCCAGGACAAGCTCGATGGTGGCGCGTCCGACCTCGACTTCAATCCTCCCATCAGCGCCGGTGAGCGCTGCGATGAGTGAGGGCGTCTTTGGGTCATCGTATTGCGGGACAAACTCGCCACCGCGCATCAACGGCTCCCACATGCGCGCCACGTCTCCCGCCCGCCCGTCCGGAAAGACGATGGGAAACTCCGCCTCTCGCCCAACACGACGGATCGGCCGCACCGTCTCGCGGAAGAGCCCTGCGTAGCGTTCTGCCAGAACTCCGTAAGTCTGCCGGAGTGCCCCCATCAAAAGGACGGGAACTGGCCGGACGAAGGGACGAGCAGTTCGAAGCGATGGCTCAGAAGATTGCCGTGCGGATCGAGATGAAACACATGGAGTTCGAGATTCAGGATGTCGTCTTCGAGCGCCTGGAAGGGTTCGAGCCCTCGAAGCACGCCGTGGAGCTGTTGGAGGAAGGTCTGGTGGGAGGAGACGAGGATGCGCCTGCGGCGATGACGCTGCAACACCCCCTGGAGGAACCGGCGCGCGCGGTCCTGGAGGACCGGAAACGGCTCGCCCCCGGGCGGATTCAACGAGTACCCGATGTGTCCAATCTGTATGTAGCGCACCTCCGGAAAGCGCGCCTCCACGTCCGCGCGCATGAGCCCTTCCATCTTGCCGAAGGAGCGTTCATTGCAGAGGGGATCGATCTCGATGGCGTATGCAGGAACACCTGTGACGATCTGCGCCGTTTGAACGGCCCGCCTGAGGGGAGAGGAGATGACGACATCGAGCGGCGTGCCGGCGAAACGTTCGCGTGCCTCCTCCGCCTGGCGGACTCCTTCATCCAGGAGAGGCACATCGATTCCCTGACCGCTGACCCGCTTGTCCCGGTTGAGCTCTGTCAGCCCGTGTCGCACCGTCAACAGCAGCGTTTCCTCTGGTGCAAGCTTCGGAATTTCAATCATTAGACGTTCAAGATTTCAAAAACTGGATGGGGTTCCCTCTTGCCGCACCGGTCGGTAGGGAGGTATCCGCCCCAGGACGAACCGTGTGTCGAATTGGATTCGGACGGACCCCACACGGACATCATCGAGGAGGCGCGCCGCCTCACCACCGCCGCTCAGCGAGATGGCATCGCGCTGAAGCTCATGGGTGGGGTGGGCATCTACTTTCACTCTCCCACCGCCCGCAAAGCGCCGCTGGGCCGGGCGTACCGAGATCTGGACTTTGTCGGTTTGTCGTCCAGGCGCGCCGAGATTCATTCATTCTTCGCACGCTGTGGGTATGAGCTGGACAGACCGTTCAACACGCTCCAGGGTCTCCGCCGCCTGCGCTTTCTAGATAGCGAGCACCATCGTGAGATCGACCTGTTCCTTGATGAGTTTCGCATGTGCCACAGGCTGGATCTGCGCGCCCGCCTGAACCTTTCCGAGGAGGCTCTGGCCCCGGCCGACCTTCTCCTCACGAAATTGCAGATCGTGGAGCTCAACGCGAAGGACCTGACGGACGTCGCGGCGCTCCTCCTCGACCATCCGGTCGGTGACGGGGATGGGGAGATGATCAACGCGACGTACATCGCCGCGCTGGCGGCTCGGGATTGGGGGCTGTACCGCACCCTGCAGCTGAATATTGATCGGCTGCAGCGCGTGCTTACCGAGCTGCCGCTGCCCGCCGATCTCGCACTCTCGCGATTGCATGCGCTGTGGCAGGCAGTCCACGCGTATCCCAAATCATCCGTGTGGCGCCTCCGGGCGCGCATCGGCGATCGCCTGCGCTGGTATGACCTCCCCGAAGAAGACGACCCCGCGATGTGATCTCGATTATTCCACCGGGATCTCCGCGTGGGTCCTGGTCAAGTCGATCCCCTGGCGGGCGCGGACCACACGCGCGATTAGATAAATGGCCAGCGCCAGTGCATATAGGATCAGCATATAGATCGCCGACTGCCTGTTGTTGACGCCATAGGTGGCGTCGGTGATCCATTTCCACAGGTTGAAAACGAGAAACGCGATCGTGACGACGCCGGCCACGGTGAGCAGGGGCATGCCGGCGACTTTGTAGCGGGCCACCGGTGAGGCGCGATACAAGCCCGGCCTCCGCCACGGGAGGATGGTTGCCGCCACGATACTGCCGAGATACGTCACGGCGATCACCAGTGTGGCGTCCAGCGTGTATGCGGCAAATCCCGGATAGTACGCGTACAGCGCGCTCACGATGAGTGACGGGACCACCATCAGCAGCAGTGCTCCGGTCGGCACGTGGCTGCGCGGCGAGACCTGAGCCGCCCACTCCGGCAGAACCCGGTCAAACGCAGCCGCAAAGATGACCCTGGTGGAAGAGAGGAACACCGTCCCGGACCATCCCCAGAACCACAGGCTCATCAGTGCCAGCACGAGCACCTGCAAGACGCGACTGTCAACCAACCACCCCGCCAGCATGGCCGGGTACGGCCACAGGGGCATGGCGAGCTTGGGTGCCGTGTCCGGCGTATAAATCGTGGCCCAGTAGTTGGAGTTGGCCGCCATGTAAAACTCCCACCCCAGGGTCTTAGCCACCAGGAGGAAAAAGACCACAGAGAGGCCCACGGTGATCCATAGTCCCCAGAACATACTGCTAAAGGAGCGCCGGTAATCGGATGCGCCGCGCACCTCCCCGTACAAGGTGGCTCCCCAGTTGGGCCACAGCAAGTAAAAGACCAGCATAGGAATGAGGAGGATACTGGGACCGAGCGGCATCGCCCCGAATGGAGGCGGGGTGAATCCATACGCACGCGACGCCTCGATGGTCTGTGTGTAGGCGTCTCCGGACGCACCGAAGAGCCGCGCCGCCTCGCGATTGAAGGCCTGCTGGAACTGTCCCTGGCTGCTCACCAGCAGCAGCAGGAAGACCACGGCAAGGGCCACGATGCCGCCCCAGAAGCAGAGCTTCTGGATCCTGGCATATCGTTCCATGCCGATGGCGATGTAGTAGGCGACGAAGGCCACGACGACCACCGAACTCGTGAAGATGCCGGTCGGCGTGCCAAACCACGTCGCCAGATCCACCCGCCCAACCGTGGCCAGGATCGGACCGAAGACCTCAACGGAGAGGATGTTGCCGTAGATCGGGACCCAGTGCCAGAGGATGAACCACCACCCTGTCACGGCAAGCACGAACGCGATCCCGCCACCCAAGACGCGACTCTGCCACACATAATCGCCTCCGGCGCGGGGCATCGTGGCGATGAGTCCGGCGTAGACGACCACCAGGAATGTGACGAAGAAACCCGTGATGATCGCGGCGGGCAGCAGGTGCCCCCGGGGCACAAACGGCGCAAACGACATGATATACATTCCCAGCGTAACGAAGTTCACAGAGAAGAATGCGTAGACAAATGCGTCGAATGGCGACCAGGCGCGCATCAGGCCTGTGGCTCTGCGGACGAAGTAGCCTGCGGCTTCAGCCATCGTTCTATCCTCCTCTCAATGACACAACATCAGCACATCTCAACCCGATACGAGCGCGTACGTGCGGACGCCACGCCGGGCGTCGATCTCGATCACCGCCCCCTGCAGAGTGCCCGTCTCATAAGAACTGCCCGGGTTGATGGCGAGCGTCCTGCCGAGCCGGGCCATGCCCCGGCCTTCGTGGATGTGCCCGTGCAAGGACAGCTGCGGTTGGTGGCGCATGATCGCCTCGCGCACCGCGGTCGACCCCACGGGGCGCAGGAGCTGGCCGCCGTGAAGCGGCCGCAACTCTTTGTCGAGCGCGGGAGCTTCGTCCAGCTTGGATCTGTATGGCGGACAGTGCAGATTGAAGATGGCACGTCCGGGGTCGTGCAACTCGCCCGTCATCGTGTCGATGCGAGCCGCGAGTTCTTCTTCAGTGCACTCGCGGTATGTCTCCCAGGGCGTGGGATTGGACCATCCGGTGGAGATCATTTCTATGCCCTCGACGTCCACGATGTGTCCCTCGGCAGGCTCGATGACTGTTGATCGGGCAATGACCTCATCTGTCTCCGGCCGGTCATCGTTTCCTGGACAGACGTAACACTTGACGGGCCGGTCTGCGAGTTTTTTCTCCGCGAGGTCCATCCAGTGCTCCAGCGTGGCGTGCATCTGTTCCTGGAAGAGGCGTTCCACCATGATCGGATTGGTCTGGAGCCACGCCATCTCATCCAGGCTCACGCGCACGGAGTAGTACCCATGCCCGGCGATGCGGCGTTCCATCTGCGCGACCTCGTCCTCCGACTCCAGCACGTACTGGTGCTCCTGGAGGACGACCGCGTGCCGGTTCCCATCTCGCACGATCGGGATGAGGGCTTTGCCCGTCATGTCTCCGCCCAGCACGAGGACATCGACACCGTAGAATTTGGGCGCGTTCAGAAATTTTCTCCAGCATGTTTCGGAGCCATGGATATCCGTCGCGAAGAAGACTTTTGGCACGCCGGTGCTCAACCCTTGATGCGGCTGTTGCTTGGGTCGAATCGAGGCTCGCGCTCCACCCGGGCGGGGACAGATCGGCCGTCGATGTCGACGGCAAGTGCTGTGGAGATCTCCGCCAGCGCGAGAGGCAGGTACGCGTACGCGATGCTTTCTCCGACGGTGTACCCGATCCCGCCGCTGGTGGTACGAGAGACGACACGTCCATCCGACATGACCGGCTCGTTGCCCAGCGGATGGACGGTGGAATCAGTGAGCACGAGACACGACAACTTCCGGGTCAGGCCCTTGTCGCGCTGCGCGAGCAGGGCCGGCTTTCCTTGAAAATCCTTCCGATCCAATTTGACACAGAACCCCTGCCCGGCCTCGTACGGCGTGTAGTCCGGCGTGACGTCCGCGCTCCAGTAGCGGTAGCCTTTTTCAAGCCTCAGCGAGTCGACCGCCCGATAGCCCACCGGGCACAGCCTGAAAGGTTGTCCCGCTTCCCACAGGGCGTCCCAAACCGACAGTCCATCACCGATGGGCATGTAGAGTTCCCATCCCAGCTCTCCCACGTAGGTAACCCGCAGCGCGCGCACCTTGGTCCCGGCTACGTCCAGGGTGCGGTAGGTCATGTAGGGGAACCCGGAATTGGTCACGTCATCTTCGGTGACCGACTGCAGGATTTCCCGTGCCCGCGGGCCCCACAGCCCGATGCAGGCAAGTTCGGTCGTGACATCCCGCGCCTGCACCGAACCGTCATCGGGGAGGTGGGCGCGAATCCAGGCGAAGTCGTGTACGCCGAAAGCGCTCCCGGTCACAATGAAGAAGTGGTCCGGCTTCAGGCGAGTGATGGTGAGGTCGCATTCGACGCCGCCGCGCGGGTTGAGCATTTGCGTGTAGGTGACCGCGCCCGGCGGCTTGTCCAGATCGTTGTCGGTGAGCCACTGCAGGGCATGGAGCGCCCCACGCCCCTGGACATCGAACTTGCTGAACGAGGAGAAGTCGAAGATACCGGCGCTCTCTCGGGTAGCGATATGCTCCATCGCGATGGCCGGCGACCAGTTGTGACGGATCCACCCCCCTGGCACCGGGCCGCGTGGTTCGCTGCCCTCGTTGCTCTTGAACCAGTTCGGCCGCTCCCAACCGGCCTTCTCCCCAAAGACCGCACCCAGGGCGACGAGGCGATCGTACGGCGGACTGGTGCGCAGGGGGCGGGCCGATTCGAACTCTTCCAATGGCAGGTGTACCGTGTAATTTCGCGCGTAGACTTCGACGGCGCGAGTGGCGGCATAGGAGCGGTCGGCAAAGTGGCGCCCGAGGCGCCGGATATCCGCCCTCCACAGGTCGAGGCTTGGGCGCCCGTCGATGATCCACTCCGCCATCACTTTGCCTACGCCGCCGCCTGCGGCGATGCCCGGCGTCCCCCCCGCCACGAAGAACCCACGAACCTCAGCGGATTCGCCCAGCAGGAGATCCCCGTCGGGCGTAAAGGTCTCGGGCCCGATCATCAACTTGCGGACGCCGATGTCGCTGAGCGCGGTGATGCGGACGGCAGCGTTTCGCGCCAGCGTCTCAAAGCGATCCCAGTTCGGCACCATTCCGACAGGGTCAAGGTCCTGCGGGATTGGCTCCGGTCCGCAGCGGACGGGGTTTCCTTCGTACCCGCCCACCAGCAGCCCGCGGACCTCTTCGCGGCCGTAGATGCGCAGGTCCGGATCGCGAAACGTCGGCAGAGTGCGCGGGACCCCGAACGGGGCCGTCATCATGTAGTGGTGCTCGACGGGTACGATCGGCACCGCGACCCCGACCAACCGGCCGACGTGCCAGGACCAGACCCCCGAGGCGCACACGACCACCGGAGTGCGGATCGTCCCCTGCGTGGTCGTCACAGCGTGCACGCGGCCGTTGCGCACGTCGATACCGGTTACGGCGGTCTGCGCATGCATCTCGCATCCGCGGCTCCGGGCGCCGTGTGCGAGCGCGTAGGTAAGCCCGCTGGGATCGATGCGACCGTCGGTGGGGATATACGCCCCGCCAACAAGGTCCCGGTCGCCGATGATGGGACAGAGATCGAGGGCCTCGCGGGGTGTGAGGAGTTCGACGTCGAGACCGAAGGCCTTGGCCTGCGCGGCCATGCGGCGGATCTCCTCCATGCGCAGGTCGCTGCTGGCCAGTCGAACGCTTCCCACCTGCAGCCAATCCGGATCGATCCCTGTTTCTGTCCGTAGGCCGCCATACAGCTCAACGCTGTACATGATCATGCGGGTGAGGTTGTAGGTCCCTCGGAGCTGGCCGACGAGTCCGGCGGCACGGTGGGTCGACCCGCCGGTGAGCGCGCCCCGCTCCACCAGCACGATGTCGCGCCATCCCATCTGCGTCAAATGGTAGGCGATGCTGCAGCCGGTCACGCCCCCGCCGACAATGACTGCCTGGGCCTGGTCACGCATCGTGTCTGTCCCTGATTCGCGTCCTGCCGGGCGCCATTCCTTTGACACCGTGCCACCCACATCGTGGGAGGAGCGGGAGCGAGTGGGTCGAAACGCGAACAGGATTTCACCCGAGGAGGGTTTGATTCGATGGCCGGTCGCGACGCGTATGATTACCGCCTTGTGCACTCGATGCGTTATCAGAAATCGCCGTTGTTTGCGAGCTTCAGAGAGTTAGGGGCTACGTCATTCCTCTGGTACAATCACCTGCTCCACGCGGTCGACTTCGAGGGGCAGTCCAAGGAACAGGAGTATTGGGCAATTCGGAACGCGGCGACGCTCTGGGACGTCGGGGTCGAACGGCCCGTGGAGATCGACGGACCTGACGGATTCGCGCTCATGGATTTGCTCACGCCGCGCGATATGCGCAAGTGCGCGATCGGGCAGTGTAAGTACGCGCTCATTACCGACGAGAATGGGTGCGTGGTGAATGATCCGGTCGTGCTGCGTCTCGGAGAGAATCGGTTCTGGCTCTGTCCTTCGGACAGCGACGTCCACCTGTGGGCGAAAGGCGTGGCGGTAGGGGCGGGCCTCCGCGCCACCGTGCGGCTCAGCGATGCCTATCCCGTGCAGGTCCAGGGTCCAAAGTCCCTGGACGTGATGCGGGCCATCGTCGGCGACTCGATCCGGAAGCTGCGCTATTACTGGTGGATGAAAGCTGAATTGCCCGGCAAGATATCCGTGATTATCACGCGCACCGGCTGGACAGGAGAAGTCGGCTATGAGGTGTTCCTCCTGGACAACAGCCGCGCAGGTGAGCTGGTCAGGCTCATCATGGAGCGGGGCAAGCCGTTCGGCCTCATCCCGGCCGGGCCCAATCACGCGCGCCGCGTGGAGGCGGCGATTCTCAACAATCAGGCGGACATGGACCTCACCACGAACCTCTACGAGCTGGGCCTGGAATGGCAGATCGAGCCCAAGGAGCGGTTCATCGGGAAGGAGGCGCTTGAGCGCGTCCGGCGGGAGGGCCTCAAGCGCAAGCTGGTGGGATTCGAGGTCGACGCCGCAGCCGCTCCGCACGAATTCGAAGGACCCTGGCTCGTCTACAAAGGCGGGACACAGATCGGCCGCGCGTCGGCGTTCGTGTTCTCCCCCACGCTGAAGAAGAACATCGGGCTGGCCATGGTCAAGATCGAGCACGCCGCGGTGGGAGAGCGCTTCGAAGTGCAGCGTCTGCCCGGGGAGCCCCGCTTTGCTGCGACGGTCGTCCCCCTGCCGTTCGTCGATCCGAAGAAGGAGATCCCCAAGCGCCGGCTGGACGTGTCTTGACGGCACCGCGCCAGCGTCATGCCCATCACCATCGAGGAAGCCATTGCTCGCATTCCCCAGTGGGCAGGGGTCTCCGAACGGGCCGCCGCGTTTTTGCCCGGCGGAATTACCAACTCTAACTACCGCGTTGACGTTGACGGCGAATCGTTCGTGGTGCGAATTGCCGGCAACGACACTGCGCTCTTCGGCATTGACCGTCAGCGGGAATATCGCTGCACCGTAGCGGCAAACAAGTCCGGTGTTGGCCCTGAAGTCTTTGTTTTTCTGCCCGACGTGGAAGTACTGGTCACGAGATTCATCTCCGGCCACTCCCCCTCCGCCGCCGAGATGGCCAGGCCTGCGATGATGGCGCGGGCCGTCGAATCGATGCACCGGTATCATCGCGGAGGTGCCTTTCAGGGAACGTTCTCTCCGTTCCGCGTGCTCGAACAGTACGTCCGTATCACACGCCGGTACCATGCCCCGCTGCCCCCCGACGTTGAGCAGGGGCACCGGCGAATTCTTGAGATCGAAGGCGCGCTGCGCGGTGGAGCCCTGATCCGTCCCTGCCACAATGATCTCTGGGGGCCCAACTTGATCGATGACGGCGCACGCATCCGCATCGTGGATTGGGAATATGCGGGGATGGGCGACGTGTACTTCGATCTGGCGAATTTTTCCGTGCACCACGGTCTCTCCGACACCCAGGATGAAGCGCTGCTGCGCGGCTATTTCGGGGAGGTCAGAGACGGCGGGTTTGCCCGGCTCAAGCTCATGAAGATCGTCGCCGAGCTCCGCGAAGCGCTGTGGTATATGGTCGGGGTCAATGTCTTGCGCACCGACTTTGACTTTCTCGGTGCTGCAACGTTCCACTTCGAACGATACGCGCGTGCGCTCGACGATCGCCGCGTCCCCGCCTGGCTGGGGCAGGCCACCAGTGCGTGACCGAGGTTGGGCCTCGGGCTTCACCGCGCTGTGTGTCGGTCAGTGTCTGGCGCATCAGACCAGCCTCACGTTCTCAATCCTCATCCCCATTCTGTCATCGGCATGGTCGCTCACCAGCAGCCAGGCCGGCCTGATCTTGGGTGTCTTTCAGTTCGGGACCCTGGGGGCCTACGCCGCCGTAGGATTCCTGCTGGATCGGATCCGCAGCAAACCGATCATGGTGTGGTCGGGGGTGCTGGTCGGTATCGGAGACCTCCTGTTCGCCTTCGGCGCGCACGATTTCGTCTCCGGATTGGCTCTTCGCCTGCTCGTCGGCATAATGTTTGGTGGTCTATATTTGCCCGCGCTCAAGCAGATTGCGGAGACGGTCCCTCGTGACCGCAGGGGAAGCGCGACTGGGATCTACATCGCCGTGATCGTGCTCGCCTACGCAGTGCCGTTGTATTATGTCGGGCTGCTGGCGCCGCGCATCGGCTGGCGCACGACTATGGCCGGCGTGGGCGTCCTTGAGCTCCTCGGCGCGTTGGTGATGGCCTGGAAAGTCCAAAGCATTCCCCTCCCCGCTATGCTCAAATCGTTGGGCCCATCGCGATACGTACGTGATGTCCTGGCCAACCGCCCGGCCCGCCGCGTGATCGTCGCCTATACCGGCCACAACTGGGAGCTATTTGGCATGTGGGGATGGTTGACACCATTCATGGTCGCGATGCTTGTGGCGCGGGGGAGCGTCCGCGAGGACGCGCTTGCCTTGGGCGGGATGCTGTCGGCCGGGGCCATCGGTCTGGGGGGCGCTGTCGGCGCCGTCGCCGGAGGCCGGCTCTCCGATCGGCTCGGCCGCGCAGAGACGGCGACGCTGATGCTGGGCCTCAGTCTGCTGTGCTCTACCGTCTTTGGATGGCTGTTTGGGGCTCCGCTCGTGTTGCTCGTCGGTATCGCGCTTCTGTATGGAGTTGTGTCACTGGCTGACTCTCCATCGTACTCGGCCAAACTTATGGAAGTCGTCCCCCCGCATTCGCTCGGCGGTGCGTTCAGTCTGCAGATGCTCACCGGCTGGACGGCGACAGCGCTGGCGCCGCTTGCGCTCGGCATCGTGCTGGATGTGACACAGGCGGCAGGCTTTGGGCCCGCGGCGCAGTGGGGCTGGGCATTCTCCTTGCTCGCGCTGGGCCCGCTGGCGGGGCTCATCGCTCTTGTTCCGTTGCGGCGGCGCTACGCTGCGCTCAACGCGCTCACGCAGCCCGCCGGCCCCACAGATCCAGGAACCTGATGAGCGTGGCAACGTATCCGAATCACGTCCGCGATTCGCTGTCTACAGGCAAGTTCATCCTAACCATCGAGCTGGCCACCCCGCAGGCGACCATTCCTCTCGATGAGGCCATCCGCCCGCTGCTAACTCTCGCGCGCGAGATCCGTGACGACCCTCGGATCGACGCCATCGCGCTGACTGACCGCAGCCGCTCTGACCACGATCACAATCCCATTCTGACAGGGCACCGCGTGGCCGAAGTCTCCGGTAAGATGCCCATCGTGCATTGGGCCGGTAAAGACCGCGCCGTGCGGAATCTTGAAACGGATCTGGAACTCGCCGAATCGTTGGGTCTTGACACCTTTCTCCTGGTGACGGGAGATAAGGTGAGGCATCCGGCGCCGGATCGGCCGGTGCGTTACCTGGACTCGGCAAATGCGCTGGACGTGGCAAGACAGCGATCACGTGACTTCCTCCTCGCCGCAGCCGTTTCCCCGTTCAAATATCGTGAAGAAGAACTCGTCAACCAATACCTGAAAGCGGCCAAGAAGCTCCGCGCCGGCGCGAACTTCCTGATGACCCAAATCGGCTGGGACATGCGGAAGTTTGAGGAGCTGGGCTGGTTTCTCAATCAGCGCGGCTACCGTCCCTCGCTCATCGCCGAACTGCTGTTCCTCACGCCGGCACGCAGCAGGCGGATCCGCAAGTTCGGCCTACCGGGTGTGACCATTACGGATCACTTTGCGCAGCGTTTGGAGGAGGATGCCGCACTCCCGGATTGCGGAGGGGGCGCCGCGTTTCGTCGCCTGGCGCTGCAAATTGCCACCCTGCGCGATCTGGGCTATGCCGGAGTGCAGGTGAGCGGGCTCGCGAGATATCCCAGCGTCGTGCGTCTCCTCGACGAGACAGAGACCGTGGCCCGCATCTATCCGACACCGGAGGCGCGCCGGCAGGCGTGGGGGGAGTTGTTGGTCGGGAAAGACGGCCGGACCGCCGAGGTTGCTCCGGCAGACGGTTTGTATCTGCAAGCACCGGCGGTGACGGGGTTGTCCGGCATTCCCAAGGCAGGGGTCGGAGCAGGCGCGGAGTGGGCTCGCTTTCGTGCAATGGATCTGATCGACCGGCTGTTCTTCGAGGAGAGTTCCATGAGTGCCCGCACCCTCGGTGTGTCGGTGCGGCGCGTGGATCCCCGGTCAGGGTTTGGCAGTGTCTTACGGTGGACCGAGCGCGCCATCAAGGGACCGCTGCTCGGCTGTCAAACATGCGGGTTCTGCAGGCTCCCGGTCACGGCCTATGTCTGTCCGGAAACCTGCCCGAAGGGGTTGGCGAACGGCCCATGCGGCGGTACGAAGGACAACGTGTGTGAATTTGGCGACCGGGAATGCATTCACAACCAGATCTACCGCGTCTCGAAGCAGGCCGGTGTCCTGCCGAATCTTGAGGAAGTCCTCATCCCGCCGGTCCCCGAGGCTGCCTGGGATACGTGCTCGTGGATTACCCACTTTCGCGGAGATGGGCCAAAGGTCACGCGCCTGAGATGAATACGTTCTTCACGTCCGTGTACAGCTCCAGCGCATGCATGCCCAGCTCGCGCCCGAATCCACTCATCTTCACGCCGCCGAACGGCGCCTCTTGATGCACGCTGTGATTGCTGTTGATGCTGACGACACCTGACTTGATTGCCTGCGCCATCCGCAGCGCCCGGCTGATGTCGCGCGTCCAGATCGAAGCAGAGAGTCCGTAGGGCGAGTCGTTCACCATCCGCAGCACCTCGGCCTCATCACTAAAGGGAATGGCGCAGGCAACGGGGCCGAAGATCTCCTCCTGGACGACACGCATCGCGTTCTGCACACTCCCCAGCACCGCGGGGAGGAGATATGCTCCGCGGGCGAGCGCGGGGTCCTTAGGCGGGGCTCCACCGCAGAGCACACTCGCCCCTTCCTGGATCCCAACCTGGATGTACCCGCGCACCCGGTCCCGATGGCTGAAGGAAATCAATGATCCGATCTGCGTATCCTCCTCCAGCGGATCGCCGGTGCGCAGGCGCTCCGTCTCTCCGACCAGCGCCGCCACCGCGCGGTCATAGATCGACCGTTCGATGTAGACCCGGCTTCGCGCGCAGCAGTCCTGACCCGCGTTGGAGAAGACGGCGCTGACCGCGGCGGGGATGGCGCGGCTGAGATCGGCATCAGCAAAGATGACGTTTGGCGATTTGCCCCCGAGCTCCAGAGATACCCGAGTCATCGTGTCGGCCGCGGCCTTCATGATCTCGATGCCCGTCTTTGTCTCTCCCGTGAACGCAATTTTGCCGACGTGAGGGTGACGGACCAACGCCATGCCGGCCGTTGCTCCCGGTCCCGCGATCACGTTGACAACTCCGGCGGGGAGATCCGCCTCCAAAGCGATGGCGCCGAGGGCCAGCGCGGTGAGCGGCGTGGCGCTGGCCGGTTTGAGCACCGCGGTATTTCCCACAGCCAGCGCCGGCGCAACTTTCCAGGAGGCGATCATCAACGGGAAATTCCAGGGCACGATCAGCCCCACGACCCCGATGGGTTCGCGCAGCGTGAAGTCCAGGCCTCGGTCGGTGACAGGGATGGTCTCGCCGAACCACTTTGTGGCTGCGCCCGCGTAGTATTCGAAGCACTCCGCAGCAGCGAGCACCTCCGCTCGGGCGTCCTTGATCGGTTTGCCGGAACTCAGCACCTCCAGGCGCGCCAGGGATTCCGCGCGATCCCGAAGCAAACCAGCGATGCGCATCAGCGCGCGACCGCGCTCGCTGGCCGGCATGCGCGGCCACACGCCCTCTTCAAAGGCAGATCGGGCAGAATGAACGGCCCGGTCCACATCTTCCTCGCCCGCGACGGAGACAACGGCCGCCGCTTCACCCGTGGCCGGATTGGTGAGGACGGCGGTTTGCCCGGAGGCAGACGAGACCTGTCGCCCATCGATGACCAACTGATAGGCTTGCTGTGTCACTGCCATGACACGACTCCTTTCACTACTCAGGGGTGACGTAGGCGGCGGTGATTCCGCCGTCCACCACCAGCGCCGCCCCGGTCATCAGCGAGGACTCATCAGACGCAAGCCACAACGCGGCCCGCGCGACCTCCTCAGCCTGGCCAAAGCGACCAATCGGAATATGCACCAGCCGGCGGGCCCGGCGCTGTGGGTCACTAAGGAGTTCAGCGAGCATCGGGGTCTCGATCGGGCCGGGACAGAGCGCATTGGCCCTGATGCCTCGGCGCCCATATTCGACGGCGATCTCCCTGGTCATGGAGAGCACTCCGCCCTTGCTGGCGGTATATGCGATCTGCGGCGTGGCCGCTCCGACCAGCGCCACGAACGACGCCACGTTGATGATCGAACCTCCGCCGGAACGCAGCATCTCGGGGATGCCGAATTTGCATCCAAGCCACACGCCTTTGAGGTTGACATCTACCACACGATCCCAGACTGCTTCAGCCGTCTCGACGGTGCCGCCGTCCTCAGCGTGAAAAACTCCGGCGTTGTTATACAGCACGTGCAGGCCGCCAAACGTCTGAACGGCAAAACGCACCAGCGCCTCCATGTCGGCGGCTTTTGTGACGTCGGTCCGAATGAACGCCGCCTGGCCGCCGGTAGCCCGAATCTTCTCCGTTGCTTCCCTGCCGGCACGCTCGCTGACATCGGCGATGACGACTTTCGCCCCTTCGGCGGCGAACAGGTTCGCGGCGGTGCGGCCCATCCCGCTGGCCGCGCCCGTGATGAGTGCGACCTTGTGTTCCAAACGCATCAGCGTCTCCTACCGAGAAGTCGCGAGAACGGGGATCCGGACGCCCATTTCCGTAAGCGTCTGGTGCCCCGCCCAGCCTGGCAGTGTAGGCAGTCAACTACTGCTTGGCGGGGGGCTTCAATCCCTCTTGTCCTGCGCGGAACCTCGAGTCCCTACTGGGAAGTGGATGACAATCTGTGTTAAAATAGATGTGTGAAGCTGGGGGTGAATCCGACTCCCGCTACCCAATATCGTGAGGGCCTCCTTTGGAGGCCCTCACCGCTTGTCATGATAGGAGAGAAATGAGGATGAAAACACACAAGCATACCCGCCGGCTGCGCGCTCCGACCACTTGTCAGCGCTGCGGCACGCGTATCCCGCCCGTGGCCAGGAAGTACGCAGATCCGTTCTGCTCTCGCATCTGCGCGGAAGCCACGTACGGCACCCCCACGCGTAGCTCGCTCGGCCGATTGGTCATTGGCGGGCTGCGCCTCAATGCCGGTCAGTCGACGCGGGGTAGAGTAGCCAGATAGGCGGCCCGAAACGCACGCAGGCAGGTCTCATGAGCGACAAGGACGCGGCCATCCGGCCGTGTTCTTGTCGTTTTAGCCTTAGCGAAGGAATTTCCGGCACGTCTTTAGGACCACCGCCGTCGGGAAGGCGATGCTGTAGTTTTCGAGCCGGTTCGACGCGACGAAGATTCCGACGACCTGACCCCGGCGATTCAGCACGGGAGCGCCGCTCGCACCTTGATGGAGTGCCGGCTTGAAGACGATCATCGGCGACTTGACGCGGCGGCGGCCCAGTGTCGCAGACGAGATGATGTGCGTGACCCGTCCACTCGCGGCCTTCCATTTGCGGTTGGGGTATCCGCCGACCTTGATCGTCTCTCCCACGGAGGGCATCTTGGACGACAGCGTGTAGTAAGGCGTCCCTTTCGGCAAACGCGCCTGCAGCACCGCGATGTCCTCATAACTCGCCCTGCACACCGCCTGCCCTTTTACGGCGGCCCCCTTGGGGAGCAGGACGTCCATCTTATTCCCGGCGGCCACGTGGTTGGCGGTCAGGATGGTCGATGGTCCGACGATCACGCCGGTACCATACTTCTGCAGATTCTTACTCTTCCAGACCAGCATCGGAATCGCGCGGCGGTCAAGATCACGCAGGATGCTCCCGCCGCCCAGCACCGGTACGCACACGGTGGCGATCAGCAACACGCAGAGAGCAGCCTGCCAGGCGCGGATATGCATTCTTACCTGGTAGCATGCCCCCAGTGGGAACGTTCGGGGACACGTGAAAGGCGAGCCTCACGGCCCGCGCGTATGTGACCTCAACCATCCCGCCAATGAAGAGATGAAGGCGTTCGTAAAGCCGCCGGTGTCGAAGGCGAACAGCGGATCGAGGTGAGTATACGGAACCGATGCGCGCGACGTGCACCTGATGTTGGAGTGGTCAACCAACGTGAAATCGGGGACAGATACCGATACGGACTCATACCACAAGAAGCGCTCCCGGCATTCCTCCGCGGCAAACGCGTACACGGGGACCGCGACACTCGCGGCGTCAAAGACCCGGTGGCCTTCGAGCTCCACGGCCGTGGAACCGGCATGCGAGGAGGGAACCGTGGAATCGAGATTGGACGCCAAATCGATGCCGGCGTTCAACATAATGGAGAAGTACCACTCTTGTGCGTTTGTCGCCGTGCTTTTGTAGAGCGCCCCAGCGAAGACATCTGTTGAGGAGAGCTCGGGCGGGATGGCCCGGTCGAAGTCGACCCAGTGAATGAGAGGTCGCGTCTGATTGGGTGCCGCGCACATCCCCACGGGTGGTGACAGCGTTCCCTGATGGAGCAGGAAATCGGGATTGTTCCCGCTGGTGTCGTCAGTGAAGGCGGCGAGCAGCGCCTTGTTGGTCGGACAGGTGGACGCATCGGGCCAGGCCAACGGCCCGGGGAGCAGCTGCCAGAGGACCGACTCCTGAGCGGGCATCAACGACGCTGCCATGCCGCCGATCTCCGCGAATTGTGTCAAGATCGGAGACCGCCCGAGGTCCAGGCGATCCCAGTAGACAACTCCTGACTCAACCAACGCGCGTTCGGCGAAGTACTGAGCCACCAGCGCTCCCCACGCCTGACCGTTCACGCCCCCGTCGATCAGCACGATGCCGTCGATGAGGTGCCATCCCGAGGTTGCGGAAGTCGATCCGAAGCGCCAGGCGGCGAAAATCTGGGCCGTCATCCCTCCGAGCGAGTGTCCGCCGAGAAAGACCCTGGCTTGACGATGCTGCCGGTGGGCGAACTCAACGAGGAGCCGCAGGTCTTGCAGTTGGGTGGCGATGCCCCATTCCGCCATCCCGACGGCTTGTGCCTCCGCCTGAGAGAGGCCGAATTCCGATAGTCCATTCCAGGTACTCTCATCGGGATCGCCATGAAGCGGGCATCCAGGAAGTTCCTGAAGGCCGAAATAGTAGGCGAGCGCCGCGAGCGGGTTTCGGAGGATCTGAGCGGTCTCCATTCCGCAGCGGTTTTCCAGAAGGTTGTTCCGGCGATCGACCGCCCAGACCTGGAGCCAGGGCAGGCGCCTCACCAGGCGCTCGCCCGCGTACCGAAAGTCCTCAGCGCCGCCGAAGAATCCCGGAACGAGAATCAGTACAGCCCGCGGAGACGAAGCAGGCTTCGGGGGGCCGAACCAGTGCCGGACGAATGCGACCCGGTCGAGCTCGTCTGGGGTCTCGGCGAGACTAAACCCAGGAATACTTTCGTAGGCCGATCGTGGTTGCGGAGAAGTCTGTGCGAACGTATCTGCCGGGATGACCAGAGTGAGCAGCGCGATAATGCAGCCTGCCGCCTGCCGCTTCATGACTGGTCCCTCTTTGCAGGGTTACGGCGTACCCTAGGCTTCGCCTCGGAGCCCCTCCGTTCATTCTACGGCGCATCAACCGTAATCGTTGTCGCGGTCATCCCGCCCTCCGGCGAATTCGCACCCCGCGCCTGCACTCGCATTCCCATTCTGAGAACGCCGAATTGAATCACGGTGAGTCGAAACACCTCGGCGTCGCGGGGGACCGTGATGACCGCGGTCCCGCTGGCCAGTCTCAGATAGAGCGTGCGCCCCTCGATCCGCCGCACGTTCTGGAACACGGTGGCATTGGTCATGACGTTCCCGGTGTCCATCACGAACTGGGCTTCGCGGATCCGGTCTCTGAATTCCGGTGGGAAGATGTTGATGGAGATCGCGGTCAGCGAGCCGTCGGCCTCGCGCCGAGCGGTGACGCCGACAAATTCGTTGGGCTTGATGTCCTCGAGCTTGACGGCTTTCCGTTGAATGATCCGGGTGTCAGCGGTGACCGCAACCCGGACCTGCGTGCCGTCTCGGGTGGTGAGTGTGAGGGTTCCTGCACCCAGCGCCGTGATCGTCCCCTCGGCAACGGCCCCCGAGGGAGGGGCCGCGGGGGCCACAGACGATGCCAGAAGACTGCCGACCGTGACCGCAAGTAGGACCACGACCCACTGCCGCTGACGTCTGGTCTTCACCACGACTCACCTCCTGAGTGTCAGGAGGGTAGCACACGGGCATCACGGAGGGGTAACGGTGACCCATCCTCGCATGCCGTATGCGTAATGGCCAGGGGCATGGCAGCCGATCAGTAAGACCCCGGATTGCGAGAACGTGTAGGTCGTCTCAGCCACCATCCCGGCATGTACCGTGACTTCCCCAGGCACGTGACCATGCTCCGGCTCCGTGCCATCCTCGTGACGGCGCTGGACCGCCTCATCGCCCAGGATGAACTCATGATCGATCGGGTCGTTATTGGTGATGACGAAGCGGAACGTCGCGCCCCGCCGCACCGCGAACTGTGCGGGGATGAAACGCGAGTGACGGATGGTAATCGCGACTGTCTGAGTGTCCCTCGCGTTCCCGGACGCCACCACCAACACTGCGACCAGGATCAGCGTCGCGGCCAATGCCGCCATACCCTTTGCGATCGCCGCAGGAAGCACGCTCGACGTCACGCCGGCCTGCGTCGCGTCCGCCGGCCAGCCCCCGCCCCTGCCACCACGAGCAGGGCAAGCAGGGGCAGAGCGCCGGGTGCCTCCCCGCGGGGCAGGAGCCGGAAAGGCCTGCGGACAGGATCAAGGCCGGCGGCTACTCGGGACGGCCGGCCGCGACCGCTCACATCAACCGCGAGGTCGTAGGTGAGATCCTGGGCTGCGCTGTTGATCCCCAGGTGGGTGAGCCACATCCCGTCAACGGGAATCCATCCCATCCCTTTATCCGACCGGAGGTCTGCCAGCAAGCCCGCGGACGCAGGCGCGCTGTACTGGACTGCCACGCCGCGAGGAGCACGCGGCAGGTAGGCCGGCCTGATGTCGGTGAGGAGGTAGACATCCGCCCGGATCACGTCGCCGGCCTTCTTCCCCAGCGCCAGGACCCGAAGGGGTACCCAGGGATTCTTCAGGGGGATCGTCAGATGGATAGGGGTGCCGTCTCCAATCTGCTGTCCGCGCTGCCTGGCTGCATCCGCGTCGAAACGGGCGGCCATAAAGATCGGGCTGCGGCTGGCGTAGAAGTCGAGAATCTCAGGCGCATCCGGGGGGAGGATGAAGCCGTGCTCGCGCGCCCACCGGCCCACGGCGTTCCCGCCGCCCTCGAGGATCGTGATGTCCAGCGCGTCGATCTTCGTCTCGAGAATGATTCGGACGCCGTCCTGGCCTACCGCCGTGGGCGCCAGCACGCGGGCGGATTGCTCAAACCGCTGAGTCTCGCGGATCAGACGCTGCAGCGTCCAGTCGCCGCCCCGTTCTACCTTTGTCGGGATGCCTGGGAGAGGCACGATCGACCCGAACTTCCCTCCGCCTCCCTGGAAGGAGAAGGCGGTGAGGTAGTGCTCGACACCGTTGTGGTGCGCAGCAAGCGTGGTCGTTCTGACGAGATTGACGGCGCCGTTTGGGCCGATGAGACCGGCACAGGCCAGCGCCGGAGACGCACCCGCGGCAAGCAGGACGAGCGCGAGACCGATCGGACGAAGCACCGGACGCACAGTAAGTCCCCCCCTTGTGAGGTTCTTCGAAAAATCAGACGGGCGAGGATAGGCAAAAGTTCCGGTGTAGGGGCGCCCAAAATGAGCAGGGCCCCAGCGCAATGCCGGGAACCCTGCTATTCCCGTGGTTACGTCGTCTACGCTGTTAGTTCCAGAAGACATCACCCGGCTGCGGGTTCACGGGGGTCCCATTCTCATCCTGAGTCCCGTGCGCGGGGTTGTCACGCTTGTCCGGCACCTCCGCCGGCGTGGCCTTGATCTGGGGATTGTTGGGGCCGCCGATGACCGGACACACGTTGGATGCGAACGCTGGGACTGCGACGGCGACCAGGATCCCAAGTAATGCCGGCACGAAGACGAGTTTGCGAATCATCGCTCTCCACCTCCTCCGATATTCTTGCGTCAACAGTAAGCCAAAGACATTAAGGCGTCGCAAAGATGAGGCAAAGGGCCGGCAAAGAAATGGTAAAGGGACGGCCCGGATGACCATTGCGGATCACGGGCGGGGGGTGTCGGCGACGAAGCAATCAAGCACGATGGATCCACACATCCGAGAACTCCGCATCCTCAACGCCATCGCCGAGGCGCTGAACAGTTCGCCCGATGTGCAGCAGGCGCTGGAACGCACGCTCGGTCTAGTCGCGGATTTGCTCGGTCTGCAAACCGGATGGATCTGGTTGGTGGATAATGAGACCGGGCAATTTTATAACGCCGCCGTACGCGATCTGCCTCCATACCTGCAGGCTCCGGTGCGGATGACGGGGCGGCCGTGCGACTGCATTAATGAGTTCAACGGCGGCTCGCTCACCCCCAAAAACATCGATGTGATGGAATGCAGCCGGTTACGGCCGGCGGTTCTCCGACAGGCAACCGATCTCACACATGGTCTCGCGTATCATGCCAGCATCCCCTTGTATTTCCAGGACAAGCCGCTCGGGATTCTGAACGTGACCGGGCCGTCGTGGCGACGGCTGACGGATGAGGAACTCAACCTGTTGTCCACGATTGCCTACCAGGTGGGTATCGCGATCGAGCGGGCGCGGTTGGCCGATGAGAGCGCTCAGCTCGCCCGCACCGAGGAGCGGACGAGGCTGGCCAGAGAGATCCACGACACCCTGGCACAGGGACTGACGGCAATCGCGCTGCACGTCGAGGGTGCCTTGCGCAACCTGGACGAGCAACCGGCGCGCGCCAGGGCGCGCCTGGAACGCGCGCTGCAGACAGCCCGGGAGAGCCTGGAGGAAGCCCGGCGCTCGGTGATGGACCTGCGGGCGAGCCCATTGGACGGCAAACCGCTCGCAACCGCCTTGCGCTCGCTGGCGCGCTCGTTTACTTCGGAGACCGGCATCCGGGCGCGGGTGCGCGTCGATGGTCCGCGGGCGCTGCCGCAGCGGGTGGAGGCGGAGCTCTTTCGCATCGCGAGGGAAGCTTTGGCCAACGTTCGCCGCCACGCCGAGGCCACTGAGGTCGAGATCGCCTTGCAGCAGACACTCCGCGGTACCCAACTGTCGGTCCGCGACAACGGGCACGGATTTGATCCGGCAGAGGTCGGAGGTGACCGGCAGGGGATCGTGGGAATGCGCGAGCGCGCCAGGTTGCTCGGCGGAACGCTGCGCGTGAGGAGCCGCCGGCGCCAGCCCTCAGGGACGACGGTTGTCGCCTCGGTACCTGCTCCAGTTAGTAAGCCATGATTCGGATCCTCGTGGTTGATGATCATCCCGTGGTCCGTGAAGGCCTGGTTGCATCGCTGGAAGACGATCCGGAGTTTCAGGTACTCGGGGCAGCGGGGTCGGCGGAGGAAGCACTGCCGCTTGTCTCCGCCCGCCATCCGGATGTCATCTTGTTGGATCTGGAGCTTCCCGGCGCCGGTGGACTCGCGGCCATCCCCACGCTGACGGCGGCGCATCCGGAATCCCGCATCCTGATTCTCACCGCCTACGACACTGATGAGCGGGTGCTTGGGGCGCTCCGCGCCGGGGCCAAAGGCTACCTTCTGAAAGGGGCAAGTTTGGAAGAGATCGCGCGGGCGATCCGCGCGGTCCATGCCGGCGAATCGTACCTTGAGCCGCGGATCGCGTCGAAGGTGCTTGCCGAGCTGGGCCCAGGCAAACGGCGCACGACACTCAGCCCGCGGGAACGCGAAGTCCTCCGGCTGTTCGCCGATGGCCATTCTAACAAGCAGATTGCGAGAGCCCTGGGGATCACAGAGCGCACGGTCAAGTTTCACGTCACCTCGATCCTCAACAAGCTCGGCGCGGAAAACCGTGCGCAGGCCGTCGCGCTGGCGGCCCAGCGCGGTCTGTTGTAGGAACCTGCCTGCCCAACCGGACAGGAATCCCTCTACCCCATCTTCCAGGTCACGATTCACCATCTGTCCAGGGGC
>Ga0209853_1000080_pt1 | contig 24716 bp, 20 predicted proteins | sample GWRWS1_30_40_FD_187224 | JGI IMG/M metagenome (GOLD analysis project Ga0209853, IMG submission 187224) | Riverbed sediment microbial communities from areas with vegetation nearby in Columbia River, Washington, USA - GW-RW S1_30_40 (SPAdes)... | ecosystem: Environmental > Aquatic > Freshwater >...
CGATTGCCCGCCTCCATATGGAATATCGGGATCTTGCGACGCTTCGCCGCGATTACGGCCAAACAGCTATTGGTATCTCCCAACACCAACAAAGCATCGGGCTGCTCACGGGCTAGGACAGGGTCCACCTTGATGATGACGTTCCCGATTGTTTCAGCCGCGGTTTCACCTGCCGCATCGAGTACATAATCGGGTTTTCGAATACCCAACTCTTCGAAGAAGATTTGGTTCAGTTCATAGTCAAAATTCTGGCCGGTATGAACGAGCACGTGGTGTGTATACCGGTCAAGGCAGGCAATCACCCGAGAAAGCCGGATAATCTCAGGTCGTGTTCCTAGGACTGTGAGGACTTTGAGTTTGTTCATCACCTAGACAGGTTCCCGAGTCGTATCCGGAAGTTTCGGGTCAAAGATCTCATTTGCCCAAAATAGGGTCATAAGATCTTCTGAACCAACGTTTGTGATGTTATGGGTATGAAAGGTCGGCATGTCGACGTATTGAGGCACCTCTCCCGAAACTTGGAATTCAGTCGTCTCCTCGCTGAAGAGCCGGCGCACCCTAATAAGAGCGCGACCGGCAACGACGAGAAAGCGCTCGATTTTCCTCGTGTGGTAATGATTCCCACGAGTAACCCCAGGTTTTGTAACGGATAGGAAGGTTTGCCCACCCCGACAACTTTTCACAGCCTCAAACAGGTGCCCCCGGGCGTCCGCGCGTAAGGCGATGCGCACGGGGTAATGCCCCGGGAATAGATAGGAGCGATACGTGTTAAAGAGATCCAGATTTAGGTCTTCGCTCACATTAGGGATAAGCTGGTCGCGATAGCACCGCGACATTTCCATCAAGCGACTGAGCACTTCCGTGACTGAAACCCGGTCTCCATTTACCAGAACATCCCCCGACAATGATGCTTGAAGCGTCGCGACAACTTCCCGAGCGACAGACTGCGCATGGACGAACTCCAGGCATTGATCTTCAATGATCTGTGGCTGCTGGCCAGCGGCCAATTGAAAACAAAACGTAGAAACAACCGAATTGTAAAATGGACGGCCCCCTTCCCCGAACACATTAGGTAGGATCAGGTTGGCAAACATTGCTCCGCTTTCAGTAGCCCACTGCTTGAGTAGCTCAGCACAAGCTTTCTTCGATCTCCCATAGGCGGCATCTTTTTCACATTGGATCGAGTTAGCAAAAACTACATGGGGTTTCGAATTGCTGACTTCACAGGCCTGAATCAGCTGCTCTGTGAGAGTAACATTAGTTTGCTCAATGTCTTTCTCTTCTCCTCTGTTCATCCCTGCAAGATGAATGATCGCATCGGAGCGACGAACAAACTCTTTCAGCGATTGGCGGTCCTGAAAGGTCGACCTTCCTGCTCCCAAGACAGTGAACTCTGGAAGCGCGTGCAGATAGGCCCGGAGGTGCCAGCCCAGGAACCCCTCAAACCCGGTTATACCGACCGTGCTCATGAATTCCCGATCTGCCAATCACAGCGAGTGAGCGCCTAGCGCGCCTCAAAGCTTGGCTCCGGACGCTGCTAACGCATGTTGGATCTCAGGCAAAGTTAGTAGCAGTGCCTCGACTTCCTTTACACCCAGGCGATGAGTACTATGCGAAGTATAATCCTCCACTTCAACTTCCTGAGGATCTCCTTCAGTGAAATATTTGCTGTAGTTAAGGTCACGGGTGTCCATTCTGACTCGATAGTAATCCTTCAAATCTTCTGCTCTTCGAAGTTCCTCTCGCGTGGCAAGAGTCTCATATATCTTTTCTCCGTGACGCACACCGATGACCTTAATAGGGGAGTCACACTTGAACAGATTCTTTAGGGCGGCAACCAGATCCGCGATCGTGCATGCCGGTGCCTTGCGGATCAAAATATCACCCTGACACGCATGCTCAAACGCAAAGAGAACAAGGTCGATCGCCTCACGCAGCGGGAGAAGAAAACGGGTCATATTGGGCTCGGTCACAGTGATGGATCTTTTGTCCTGAATCTGCTGCACAAACAGCGGGATAACGGATCCTCTTGAATACATCACGTTTCCATAGCGCACAACGCTGACAAGAGTTCGGCCATTAGGAGTGGTCCGTGATGCAGCCTGCGCCACCTTCTCCATGAGAGCCTTCGTCATGCCCATTGCGTTCACGGGGTAGACAGCTTTGTCGGTGCTCAAACAGATAGCTTTGGCCACACGATGCCTGATCGCGGACTCGACGACGTGGTGGCTACCAGTCACGTTGGTGTACACGGCCTGCATTGGGAAAAAATCGCAAGACGGAACCTGTTTGAGGGCTGCAGCATGAAAGACAAAGTCGACCCCTTGCATGACCTCGTCAACGCTCTCCTTACTCCGGACATCACCAATGTGGAATCTCAGCCTAGGATCGTTCAGTTCGATTCTCATATGTTCTTGCTTGAGTTCGTCCCGGCTGAAGATGCGAATTTCTCTCAGCGCTTTCGCCCTGAGCACTTCCACGAATGCACGACCAAAGGACCCAGTCCCGCCTGTAATTAACACGGTTTTATCTGCAAAAACGTTGATCACCTTCACTACTCCTGTGTCACAGGTTCAAGGTATAGTGAGACTTCACTGCAAAGCAAGACTTCTCTAACAACCCGTCCGCACCAAGTCGTGCATCCAGCCTTCTAATTTGTCCAGCAGAACTTTTCGATCAAAGTGAACATGATAGTAATCGGCCCCTTGCTTGCCCATACGCTCACGAGTCTCTTTGGAAATCTCAGCCAATTCAAGCACAGCGGCCGCTAGAGCCTCCGGATTCTCCGACGGACAGGTGTTTCCAGCTCCAGCTGCTTCAATGATGCGGGCCCCCTCACCATCGAGAGCAGCCAGAACCGGTCTTCCGCACGCCAGATAAGACTGAACCTTGCCAGGAATCGTAAGGGCGAAAATCGGGTCGCGTCGCAAAGTCACGAGCATGACATCTGCGTGCGCAAAGAAAGCGGGCATCGCTTCGAGCGGATATCTGCCAAGAAGATGCATCTGACTTTCCAACTGTCTTCGACGAATCTCCTCTCGAACCCAGGCGAACTTCCGACCATCGCCTAGAACGATCCAGTGAATGTCCGAACGACGTTTGAGCTGCTCGGCCGCCTTAATGATCGTCTCGAAATCTTGTGCGGCGCCGACGTTGCCCGCGAACATGATGCGGAACCCGGCCGGCAAACGGACATTCTCCGGCAAAGCGGCTTGTCCATTCATCGATGTGTATAACGATTCCGCCCAGCTGGGGAAATAGTGGATCACGGAGCTCACGATTCCCAACCGTTCGATGTGCCCGCGAAACGCCTGCGATTGGACCAGAATATGGTCACACTGTCGGTAGATGGACCGCACCAGCCGTTCGATGAACCACAAGAGCGCTTTGGAGCGCACAGCCCCCGCGGCTGCTACGCTCTCTGGCCACAAGTCCAACACCCACAACATGAGCGGGGCCCCGCTGAGCCACTTGAGCACGATCGCGGGAATCGCCACAGTAATCGGAGACGGTTCATAGACGAAAATCACGTCATAGGCCTTTCGACATCGGAGCAACCCGATGATCGAGGCCATGACCGCAAACGACAGGTAATTGAGCGCGAGACGCAAATTACCTCCGCCGCCACGGGAAATCAACGGAGCGCGGATTACCCGGACGCCCTCATAGCTTTGCTTCCACGGGCCGCGATAACCGTACCCCTTAAACAGGCGTCCCGAAGGATAATTCGGCAATCCAGTCAGTACCATGACGGCGTGTCCCCTTTCCTGGAACTCTCTGGCGAGATCATTGATGCGAAAATTCTCGGGCCAGAAATATTGAGAAACAATTAAGACTCTCATGAACCACACCCGCTTACGGTCTTGCTCAATCTGGAAGCCGTCATTTGAGGTCGCTCACGATCTTCTGGTACAAAGTCAGATACTCGTTGACGATGGCCTTCCAGTCGAATCGCTCTCTCACAAACTGTTGCAAATTCCTCCCCATGGTTTTCAATCTATCCGAATCACTAAGCATAGACATGAGCCCCAGCTTCAAGCTTTCCACAGACGCCGGGACAACACATCCCCCGTTGATTCTGACGATCTCATCGAATCCACATTGATCCGTCAACAAGAGGGGCTTTCCTGTAATACCAGCTTCCAGCACTACAATAGACATGGCTTCATGTCTGGAAGGAACCGCGACCAACTCAGCCGCATGATATGATCTGATCTTGTCATCTCCACCTAGATATCCGAGAAAATGAACCCTGGACTCAATCGAGTGGGCCGACACGAGGAGCCGCAACTCAGGCAGCAGTCCTTCATCCGGCCCCGCGAACACGAGATGGTAACGATTGAATTCCTGACCCAGCTCACAGAAGGCTCTCAAAAGTAAATCCGGCCCTTTGATCCGGTTCAAACGGCCCATGAATAAAATGAATGGCTGATCACCGAGTCTATACCGCGTGCGAAAGGCAGCGTCGTCTTGTGTCACATACCCTGCAGGGTCGATCCCATTCGGGATTACGATGACCCGATCTGGAACCACATCGTACATCTCAAAGTGTTGTCGTTCGTCGGCTGTCACGGCAATACATCGAGTGGCGTGTTGGACCATCCTCCTCCCTATCAGAACATTGAATATCCGTTTCAACCACTTAGAGCGTCCATAGATCTTGAGGGAACCTGCCGGACAGATCACATAGGGTTTCTTTGAACGGCGCGCAAAGAGATAGACCAGCGCATTGAGCACCGTCCAATGTCCCATTAGATGAATCACATCAGCCCTTGCTACGAGGCCTCGAATCAATCGAAAGGATACTTTGGGAACATAGAATCTATTCCATACACAAGGGAACGTGATGACGTTTGCCCCTGATAAGGCGTTGGCTCGAGCTGGTGACCAACCCTGATCTGAGGACAGCACCGTGCATTCCACACCGCTCCTAACCAAGAAGCGGCTCATCTGAACCGTCCTTTCGGCCGTTCCTCCCCCGAAAACAGGATCTAGGGTTGCATTGACATTGAGAACTTTCATCCGTAGTTAGAAGATGTTTACAATAGTAGACCAAGCAAGCAGAACAAGTGTGGATTGCTGCCAGGGAGACTTAGTTGACCAGCTTTGCTCGCCTTTGGTGATGCTCAACAGCGCGCATAACGCCCTCAAGCCAACCAAAAGGCATCTTGAATCCTGTAGACGATAAACGTCGCGAGCTATAACAAACGTCGCCGTAATTACTACTGCCGTATCGCAAAACCCGATACCAGAATGCGAGCTGCATTGGACATACTAATCTCATCTTTGTAAGTCTATGTCCCAACAATTTTCTGACTGTTGCATAAAGATCAGCATTGGTGCCGCCTGCTTCCTCATCGCTAGACACAATGAACTTTTCGCATCCCTTGTGCACAGAAGTCTGAAGCAGATGGATTCCGGCCGCAGCGACATCTGCGTCATAGACAAGATGCGACCGTTCCTGGCCCGTTAACCAAACTCTTATAGCCCGTCTAACGCTTGTATAACTCTCGACTGGGAACGTCTCATCAGAAAAGATATTGGTTGGCCGCAAGATGACACTGTGGCAGCCTTCCATTCCTTTCTCCACAATCAATTCCGCTTCCAACTTCGTGCGTTCATAGGGATTCATGGGATTGCATGGAGCATGCTCATCTGCAACACGTTCGTGAAGTTTTCCCATAACTCCCACGCTGCTCAAGTGGCAAAAGAATCGGACTCTATTCTTTCGAGCCGCGTTATAAGCGTTCCTCGTTCCGATAACATTGACTTCGTGCATTCTATCCACATTGTAAAGTTCTGCCGCACAGTGAAATACTGCATCGCACCCTGCCATGGCTCGTTCAACTAGGGTTGCATCCGTGATATCCCCGTGGGCAAATTCAATACCCTCTCTATCCTCACGATGACTGTCTCTCCGTGACAGAACCCTGACGCCACAACGAAGTTGCTGAAGGCTCGAGACGATGCGCTTCCCCAGAAGGCCCGTTCCCCCCGTAACAAAGACTGGCCCCTTAACTTCTTGCGGTTCCAATGGCACTCACGCGCTCCTGCTCGACCCGCGACTCACGCGAGAAAAGCTCCTGACGGCTCCACCTTGCGCAGAGTCCGGCCCGCAATCGACGCAACCAGGTCAACCCCTCTTGAAACCGGCCATGCTTCGGTGGCCACCCGAGCAGCTTTTCTGATTCGTTCCATGTTGTTCCAATCACGGCCGATCTCTTCAATCCGTAGGGCCAGGTCAACAGCATCACCTGATCGGTGGACAAAACCGTTTATGCCGCTATGAATCCGATCGATGACGACACCGGCTGCATCGGACCCAATGACGATCTTGCCCGACGCCATCGCTTCAAGAACCGCAACTCCATAGGGTTCATACCGCGCCGGATGCAAAAATACGTCGAGCGAATTGTAGAAATCAGGAAGACCATCAGGCTCCAACCATCCGAGAAACTCCACTCGATGAGCAATCCCAAGCTCTTTCGCTTTCTCTTGCAAAAGGTGGGCATCCGGTCCGATCCCCGCTATGCGATAAACGAACGCATCCAACCGCCCTGCATACACCCGTGCCAGGGCTTGTAACGCCAAGTCATATCCCTTTTCATCTGACAGGCGACCGGAAGAGCCGTAGATTCTAGCGGCGTCGGCTGAACAACGAGCGCTCGGAGTAAAAACATCGAGGTCGACAAAGTACGGAAGATTCACCAACTTTTCGCCAGGGCATCCCATATCTTCCAAGGTAGAAAGGGCCGTGCGACCGGTCCCCATGACAGTCGTCGCTTTCGAGAATAACCACCGAAGCCATCGAGTTCGTATCGCGGCCTTCGCTCTCCCTCTCCGCCGGGTCACGTTCGGGGTATCCGTCCAGAGAAGAAAAGGCCGCCGGCGAAGAGCCAAAATCAGGGAGACGAACTGCATCGTCGGATCATGCCAGCCTGCGACCACGAACATGTGCTTTCGATCGCTCAGCGCAGACTTGATCAAGTGCCAATCAATTCCGCAGACCTTCCGAAAATAGCGGAATGAGAATCCCGCAGGGGTCACCGACTGCCACGGATGAGAGGACAGCACGGGACAAATGAAATGAACGGTCAGATCAAGGCGGGGGTCGGCCGACAAGGAACGAAACAGCAGGTTGTTGTATGGAGTAGGTTGCCAACACAGCCACAGGACAGGCAGCCGTGCAGGCGTTGCAACTCTTACTTCAGTGGGAGATCCTGCTTTTTCTGCTGAAGAGCGCACGGTGATTCAGCGACAAAAAATATCAAAGGTGTGCCGGTATTTGCATTCGGGCTTCAACGTTCGAGGGTAGAGCGGATAACTCGCCGAGTTTCCCAATCGGGAACAGGCATATTCGAACTGCAGCACCAGCCGGTTTCCCTTGACCGGCGGTTTGCCTTTATGGATGCCGGACGTATCGGCGATGATTACGTCGCCCGCATTCCCAACGGCTTCGTACCTCTCGGTTCGGTATCGCGCGTCGATCTCTTCATCGGAGTACCGTCCATCCCGACGGTCTGCATTCTGTCGATGGGTGGTTCGGATGTACGTGAAGGGGCCGTCATCCGCAGTCACGTTCGTCAGGTAGAAGAAGAACTTAATAAACTCGGGGTAATCGTAGTCCATGTGGTAGAGCTGGGCCGCGCCTGACAGGTCTTCCCGCGACGCTCCCTGATTCGGGATCGACCACCAGGCAGAAATCGTCGCAAGGATCGGCTCGCATGAGAAATAGGTTGCGGCAACGTCGAGTATCGCATCGTGAGCGAGAAGGGCCACCACCCCGGGCGCCTGCACGACATCCTGGTGGTCGAACTGCAACCGGCACACGTTTCTAGCCTCGGAAATCGTAACACGATCCAACAATTGGAACTTCGGACCGACGACATGGCCTGGGATTTGTGAAAAGTAGGCGTATAGGCGATCGACCGTTCCGCGATCGAGGAACTTTCCCACGCGAACGATCCCATCGGCTCTCAGCTTCGACATCACCCTAGCATCGGCAGCGGCTCCCTTCACCGGCCGAAACAATCGAAAAATGGAACGAAGCACTGCTCTCGATCGCCCATCGCTATAGATATAGCTCAGTCGCATCATTCGGTAACTCAAGAACTTCGAGGCATGGCTCTCGTTCCGCAAATGCTTACACAGATCGAGCGCAAATACCGGGAGCGTATGAATCAATTTGAACAGTTTCTCGATCACTGGAAATTCTTGAGGTGAGCGTAAAGACGTTCCTCCACCTTCTCTCTAATCTCGCGATAGCGGCGTGCTGCGCCGTACCGCCGAAGCGCTTCAATCGGAAAAGAGTACAGGCTCAATCGATCTCCCAAGAATGTCCCTTCAAACTTTGACTCCGGTTTATAAAACCGAAACAGTGTCCCTCGATTCAAGTGATAGTTTCCATACGGAAGACAACGCGCCCGAGGTGATGCAACCAGTTCTTTAGCATTTCGGAGCAGCTGAGACAGCTCAGCTATCGATTGCGGCTCCATGCATACGCCGGTTCCGGCATACTGAGCCGGTCCCATGAGTATGCTTGGCTTGCACCAGTAGGTGGCTTCAATCCCTATCGTCGAACCGTAGCTCACCACCACGTCGGCCGACTCAAGTTGTGCGTACGTATCAATGTCGGTCTCTTCAGGAATTGTGATGACATTCTTCCCACAGAGCGTGTGCCACCGGTCCCGCTCTGCCCACGATTTTGTCGTGAGATAAGGATGAAGACGAACAAAAAGTTCCACGTGATCAATGCCCTCGCATACACGAATCAGAGAGGTCAGCGCTTTGAACTGCGTTCCCCAGTAACCCGGAGCAATGGTATCGGAGACGGCAGCAAACTCGTCATCGTTCGACGAGAAATAGAGAATCTTGATCTTACCTAGTGTCCAGGGTCGTATCTTCCCACGCTTCTGCCTGTTTACCACTGAATACCATCCAAAATCATCGCCGTTTCGACGACGAACAAAGTACTCGTGCCCATCCTTTTCGCGCTCTGTAGGATCCGCCTTCTGCCAGGCAATCTCGATGCGATTGCGAATATAGTCGTAGGAATGGACGGACTCTTTGAACAGATCGTATTTCGTGTTTGTTGCGCCTCGCTCGTGACGCAGGAGCGGCACTCCCTCTGTTGCGGCTGCTTCCACAATCGGACGACAGGTGGCAAACCGTCCATTAAAGGTAACGACCGAATCGGGCTTTTCGGTGCGGATGAGGAATATCGCCCGTTCATAGGTCAGGGCCGCAGCGAGCAACGCAGCTCTTGTCGTTTGACGATAAGCTGCCGGATCGAACTGATTGTCTTGAGACCAAGAAATCAACGAGGAGGCACAGCCTAACCCAAGCGGAACGTTCGCGTACCGGTACTGTCTCAATTCGTCGAGTCCGCCGGAAAACTGGTCGGCATATACCCGGCAAGATTTCTGTACATGATCAGGCAAAGCAGGTACGGACCTGACCGCCACACCACGGTCTGCGATAATACGCTCAAACTGAACCACCCGTTTGTCCATCGAACACCCAACCCACTTCAGCCAACTCGGGAGGTCACAATCGATCCAGGGAAGATCTCTGCCGAGAAAGGCAAAGACGACTTCATACCCCTCTTCGAGGCGGGCGAGCGCAATCTCTCCCGCCGTTTCCAGATGCGGCTTGGCAGCGACGGTTTCAATAATTAAATATTTCAAATTACCTGAAATTGGTTTGCGTGGTACTGAGGGCTCGGTGTGCGCAACAAGACATCTCAATCGGGTCGGTGTCGTGCCATACTTGAAGTTTCAACAGTTAGCTTAGTCAGGTGTATGCAGGAAATCCACTGAAACTGTTCAAAACCCATCGTAGCGGAAGACAGGCGACACCCTCTCAACAGAGCCACGAGCGAGTGCACTCGGATGTCCCTTGAGAAGTGGAGACTCGAAGGGGGCTGACTTCTCTGCATAATGGGTGGTTACCATCTTCAACAGAATGTCCAGAAAATGAGTGGGCAGGTCATCCTAGTGGGGGTGCAACATCATGAACCAGAGTAGACCGATCAGTCCGTATGGCATTCATGCAATCATACGGGAATGTCCCGTTTTCGACAGACCAGCACCGTTTTCGAAAACAGCACACGCTGCAGTGGCGTCGAGACCGGGATATCAAGAAATCGTGAGGATCGCGGCACCGTTCCAAACAGACAACGCCGGATCTGCCACCATATTTCCCCTTGATGGCACGGCACCAACCGACCGAATTTCCAGCCGAACGGCCGTCGGAGCCCGAAGGGGATCAGTCCCACCGCGCACTTAAGAATCCGCTCAGGATCGGCAGTGCGCGTAAAGCAGAAACGCTCCACTGAAAATCCTGCACGATCGAGGGCGGCTTCCCATTCCGACCGGCGAATTTCATGTTCGCCATTCTGCCGACGCGTGATTGTTTCGGAGACAGGAAAGTCGTTCGCCCGCTTCCATGCATCAGAATATTCATAGTCTAAGAGATAGTCTCGTTCCCGGTTCGTCATCCGATTGGAACAGACGCGATCCACACAGAGGAGATACCCCCCCGGTTTCAAGACCCGCGCGATTTCGCGCAAAGTGCGATCGAGATCGGGGGAATGATGCAGCGCCTCCAATTCAAGCGCAAAATCCAGGCTAGCAGTGGGCAGCTGTATGTCATCAAAGGAGCCATGCACCCGGACTACTTTCTTCGCCTCTTGGCCCGCAATGTCTGAGATCACCGGTTCTTGGAGGCAGCTGACCACTTGCGGCACGATTTCGAGCGCATAGAGTTTGGTCACGGCGGGGCAGGAGGCTGCGACCGATGCGGAAAAGACCCCGACACCGGCCCCGGTTTCAATACCGGCTCCGCACAAGGTCACCCCCACGCGTGCGAGCATGGCCGGGAAATAACGCAGGATGTCGTCCTTCGCCATGCCTGCATAGGCTGTCATAATCTCCTCAGCAGGGCGCTCTCTGTATTTCTCGGCGATGCGATTTCTTAGCGTTACCTCCTTCGAGACCAGCAGAGAGGAAGGAACGGGCCATTGTTGTATATCCATAGAGTAAGCTCTCCTCCTAAAACTATTCAAATCCCATCGTAACGGTAGACAGTCGAGGCCTTCTCAACAGCGTAACAAGCGAGTGCGCCCGCATGTCCTTTGAGAAGTGGAGATTTGAAGTTGGCTGAATTCTCTGCAGAATGGATGGCTACCGTGTTCAACAAACCGTCCAGAAATTAGGTGGGGCACTACATCCAAAACGGAGAAGTTGTCCATATCAACTTAGCATCAATCATCTATTCGCCTCCGCAATAAAATCATCTCGTTCGGCCATACGACCCTACATGTCATTGTCGTCTGAAGGCTTTCAACCATATACCACAGTAATAATTAATCAATGCGCCCAAGAACCATTTCTCCAAACTCTTGAAGGCGATATACAATACCTTCTCGACGGCGTGCTTTCGGATATGTTGCCCCATGAACGTAAAACCAGTGGCACGCGATCCTCCTAAGTGCTCGATGGCCCGTCCACCCTTGTACCAAAATACTGCGACTTTCTTGGCGCCGAAACTGGGAAGCGGGGACAATGAACGATCCTTGAGCAAGGCAATTAATTCCTCATGAGATCGCGGTACATAAACGGAGCCGGTACGCTCATAGACGCACCGCCGCACGAGAATCGAGGGCTTGCCCCAATAGGCTGCCTCAATTCCCACAGTGGATCCGAAACTCACCACGACATCGCACTCGGCAAGCATGGAGTAGGTGCTGATCGAGCTTTCTGGTGGAACGACAACCACGTTACTATGAAGGGACCCCATCTCCCGTAGTTGTCTTGCAAACCTCCATTTGACTTGGGACAGATTGGGATGCATTCTCAAATAAATTCGTAGGTCAGGCTCCTGATCCAACGCATCGCAGATACGACTGACGGCTTCCGTTTGACTTGGATATAGCGTTTCGTCGTACTCACCGCCCGCTGCCGCAAACTCGTCTTCCGAGCTGTTGAATATGACGATGTTGCGTTTTTCGGGATCCCAACCTTCAGGAAGAAGCCCTTTCGTTTGCCCCAAGACGAACGACCGTTCGTTTACAGCAGCTCCCTGCCGCTTAAACTCGAAATATTGTCGTGCGATCTCTTCCCGATCTCCCTCAACAGTCTCCCAGTTCTCGTCGATCAACATGGCGAGATTATTCAGATCTAGCGGGGGACAATTGTGAAACTGGTAGACGCACCGGGCATCGGGCCCGGAGAACTCCATCACCTCTGCCTCTACACCAAGAAGTCTGGCAACCCGCAGCAATGGCCGGTTGTGGTTCTGCCGGCCGTTATACAGAACAACCCGGGTGACCTCCTTCTCTTTCAAAAGGTCGAACCAATAAGCCGACAGAAGTTGGGCTGTATGCAACAACTTCATGAGGGTCGAACGCGCGAGAATCCCCTCTAGATCAAGATCCCGCGACAAACCAACATAGCTTGAATAGGCCGCCTGGCCAACATCAACAGATCGATAAGTGAGCGACTTGATGGCCCAACGATCTTTTATTTCTACATTCAACAGAGATCCTGTATCTCGGCCTGGATAAGCTGCCGGACTCTCAACATAGGTGAATCGCCCTTTTAAGTTGTCCACCCCACGCGATCTCTGTCGCTTGCAGACATGGCAAATTGGAGCCAGCCCATGGATATTGAGCGAGCAGGCATACCCTCGCCCGCCAGGACATCCGACAACGATCACGTCCTCTCCGCCGTCAATTGCCTGTTGCGCACGCGACAGCATGATTTCCAATTCCGGAGTCTGGAGACCTGTCGGTATGTGAACAAGCGTGGTCATGCGCAGCCCGGATTCACCCAGCGTCCGGAGATTGTGAACGAGCAAAGCGCGTCATCGTACGGCGGGAAGGTAACCAGGGGATCGATCGACGTATGCTTGGTCGAGCACGCATCCATCACGACTTGAATCTCCAGACGATCATGTTGGTTGAATTCAGCGGATTGAACCACCCCATGAGGTCTTGTTCATACTCGAGCACCTCGACGTCTTTCCGGGAGCGAATCACGGAATACAGGTTCCGGTTGTAGTCATTGATCTCGACATATTTGTTTCTGAGCAGCCCCAGGAAGTTTGACCGCTCCTCAATCCGAGAAGGCTCAAAGTTGATCACGCATTTCACATTCTGTTTATGCGCAGCAAGGCCCTCGACAAAACACCGCGAATCCGGAATCTGCTCGAGGCTGTGGACCGTCAACACCACGGAGTTCTTCTCGATGATTGAATAATCGCTGGTGTTATAGTAATTGAACTTCTTGACGGGCATGCCGACCCTTTCGGCCAGCTTGATCGCATTGTCCGAATATTCTCCCCCCACGCGTTTCCCGCCCAGATAAGAAAGATGGTAGCCATACCCGCATCCAAGCTCGCAAAGGCCGTCCGACCGATACTTATCGATTGTTTCCTTTATGGTTGCATAAATCACCTTCCTGTAGAAGGATAGCTTGGCCTGAAACAATTCGTCCTTAATAGACACATAGAGCATGTCATCCTGGCGAACACCGGCATCTTCAAACTCGGCGACCTTGTATGCCTCGATGTTGTCGAAATTGCGGTCCAGTAGTTTGGCGTACTTGTCCAAGTTATATTCCTTCTCGATCTGGCCGATGTCCCGGACCCTCTTGAATTCCTCAAGCCCAAGCAGTCTGCGAGCCCAGACATTGTCCTTATTCAAATACTCGTTCAACGACACACTTCTCATCTGTTCCCTCACGTTATAGTAGTAGGCTCCTTTCTTCGCCCGGTTTGGACCGTCATATTCCCAAGCGCCATGACTCAATGCTTTGAACTAACCGATTCCGGCGTTGCTTGCACAATTTCTCCGTCTTTCAGTTGGTAGACGCGATCACATCGCCTCGCCACACCGGGCCTATGTGTAATGACAATCAGTGTCTTCTCTCCTCTCAACGCCATGATCTCGTCCACAACCACACGTTCTGTCTCCTGATCGATCGCGCTGGTCGCTTCATCCAAAACAATGATGTCCCGACCGAAATAGAAGGCACGGGCAAGGGCAACCCGCTGTCGTTGCCCCCCTGAAAGGCGAAGCCCTCTATCTCCGATCAATCCATCGAGCCCATTCGGCAATTCCTCCACGAGCTCACCCAGCTCCGTGCGACGCAACGCCTCCAGCACTTTCTCGTCGTCGATCATCCCATCAAGCTCGCCCAAGGCAACATTTCTCCGCAAGGTGTCATCGATTAAGAAGACATTCTGCGGAAGATAGGCAACTTTTCCGCGGAGTACCCGGAATGAATCGTCCTGAATTCTCCCGTTCACAATAACGGTACCCTGCCCGGGTTCGAGTAACCCAAGCATGAGGTCGACCAGAGTTGTTTTGCCGGCTCCTGAACGACCGACAAAAGCCACTGCTTCGCCGGAGTTGATTCGTATATTTACGTTTTTAAGTGCCCAATCTTTGGCTTCCTCGTAGGCGAACCAGACTCCTCTCGTTTCCAGGGTCTCAAACTTCTCGACCATGCAGGAGCCGTATGGTGGTGCTCCACAGTCTCGAATAGCTTGAAAAGACCGATAGTCAGCGGCAAGTTGCCCAATCATGTCTCGATAAAAACGCAGATTGGTCGTAGCGCTGGAGAGCAAGCTCGCGACGGGAACCAGTCTCACGGATCCTGCGGCAAAGATACCGAACACGGGAATCAGATAATCTGGCGAAGCCCCAACCGCCGTGACAACCGAGGCGGTAATCACAACAAATATGACGATCGCAAACTCTATAAGATAGCGAGGCAATTGTCCAAGCGTGCCGATCTCGGCGTGGCTTAAACATAATTCGCGAGCATTTGTCTTTATCCGTTCATTGAAGTACTTCTCGGCTCCTAGTATTCGAATTTCTTTATACCCGTCCATGGCATGCCGAACATCTGATATGACTTCGTTGCTCAATGCGTGAAAGCGCCTTCCGAGACTCATGCTCTTTCTACGAATGAACAAATCATAGACGAAGCCTATTCCACAGATCAGAGATACGAAAACAGCGAATGCCCTTAGATCGACGTACGCAAACAACAACAGAATCAGGATCGCCACAAGTACGTCCGCCGCCAACCGAATGAGCGGAACCAAGACATGACGACAGAACTGCATCGCCGAAACATTGATAGCATTGATGTATTCGGAGGAATTCCTTGAGGCCCACTGCTGATATGGCATTAGCTGGTAGCCGAATAAGAGATCCGCGCGAATCTTCGCTTCGATCTTCCCTACCGTAGCATGCATGAGATAGTACGAATAGCTACCCATGACAGTCTTAACTAGAAAAACTGCCAATAGCAGAATGCCAAAGATCTGGCTTTTCGTGTATTGATGTAGAGCTGACGCACCGATCCACTTTTCAAAGTGGAACTCAATAACGGGCTGAGTAGAAATCAAGGTAGCGACGTATTGGCCAATGAGGCCCAAGCCGAACAGATCTAAGCCACCTGTCACGAAAAATACTGCAACGAGGATTGGCAACCGATGAAGATTCCCGTGGAGTAAGTCACTAATATTGTTGAAATATTCTTTCAAGAGATCCCCCCATCTGGGCTGCTGCGTCGCGTATAGTATTCATGCAATTCTCTCATGCTGAGGCTATGACAATCAGTCAGGATTTTGTCAATCGATACGCCTGATACTTTTCGGCAAGCGCCGGCAACCACTTTGCAATCCCTATATTGATCAATGGGCGAGACGCTATCAAGCTCGATACGTACTGCCCGACTACCCTATGCCAATCAGGTCCATGCAATCGCTTATCAGGGCAGGCTATGTGACCGCCTTAAGAAGAAGGTTTAGGGCTAGCACAGATTGTGAGACCAGTCTCTTTAAATTCCCTTCACAGCTTTCTGCAAAGCAACACCGTTTTTGCCATGACGCCTCTCTGTCCAGGTTCGCCTTCCGGCAATTCTACAAATGTCATAGAACGGTAACGAAGATTCAGGAGCCTCGAAAACTGCCAGAAAATCTCACCTCGTGGGAATCGCGATATCATCGGGAAAAAGTTGAATCGCTTTCGAATCGAAAAAGGCAAAAATGCAATAAAACCCAAAATCATCCTCTTATAACTCGCTCGACGAAACTCCAGCCGCCTCTCCATGGCGAAGCCTGCAGATTCAAGCGCTTCTCTCCATTCCGCATAGCGGTATTCGTGCTCACCGCTCATGGCACGAGTGATTGCTACTTTCGTATCGTAACCGTACGACTCCTTCCATTCATTCGAGTACTCGAAAGCGAGCATGTATTGTCGCTGTGCGTCGGACAATCGATCGGAATTGACGCGATCGACGATCAGCAGGACGCCTGCCGGCTTTAGGACCCTGTCAACTTCTGTCAGCGTGCGCTTTAGATCGTTGGAATGGTGGAAGGAGTCACACTCAATGGCGAAATCAGCACACTGATCAGGGAGTGCAATTTCATCAAAGGATCCATTTACGCATACGACTTTGTCCTTGTCACGACCACAAATCGCCGCAACGACTTTGGATTGCAGCAAAGCAACAACTTTCGGAACTAGTTCAATGGCATAGATCTTTTGAATCTTGGGACATCTGGTGATCGCAAATGAAGAAAACGCTGCAACACCAGCACCCAGCTCCACTCCGATGCCCTTTAACTCTATATCCAGGATTGAGAACATGCGCGAATAAAATTCGCGCAACTCTGTCATGCCTAGGGTATGGTAATCGATTAGAACTTTGTCAATCGATGCAGACTGGTACTTCTCTGCAAGTGCATCGCGATTTGTTACCTCCGGTGATAACAACAGCTCTTCAGGGATTTTCCATTTCAACACTTCCATCGCTTCCTCCGCCAATGGGCTTCAGGCTGCTCTCTCGTCAACTTCCCGTGACTACGACGGTTGGCAATCGACAAACGCTCTATGCCATAACTCCGCGTTGATCCATTGCCAAATCGGGAAGGCATTGTTCATGTGGCCGTCCAAGTAACCGGTAAACGTCCGTCGGACCTGGTCCACATTGAACAGACCTCGTTGCGCAAATGATCGGCTTTTGATGATGTCCTCCACCCACGGTCTCAGGGGACCGACCATCCACTCGCGCTGCGGCGTCACAACAGGACGTTTACGGGTCCAGACGATGTCTCGCGGGAGTCGATCTGCCATCGCTCGACGCAAGATGTACTTGCCATAACCCTTGGCGATCTTGAGATATGACGGCATGCGGAAAGCAAACTCGACGAGACGGTAATCCAAGAATGGCTGTCGCAGCTCCACGCCGTATGCCATCGCCAGTCGGTCGTTCATTCGCAGCACGCGCGGCAGTTTGGTACAGGTCAAATCGCGGAACAAGGCGTTGCCCAAACGAGAAGAGTAGGGCTCGGGATACTCCGGCATCGTCTCGTCTACGATGAAGCTTTCGTCGATACACTGCGGGGCTAGATACTCTGTCCCATCTTGGTATACCTGCGTGGTCCCTTGACGGACTCGCTGCGCCATGGCCATCACGGTATCTGGATCGCGCATCGCACGAACGGCGGACTCAGCTTCACCCTTCGCACCTTGCTCCATTAAGTCCAACACATAGATAGGCTCGAAGTAGGCGTAGCCTGCAAAGAGTTCATCGCCTCCCTGCCCTTCCAAGGCAACCTTGAGTCCGTTCCGTTGAATCTCGGTATGGGCACGCTGATAGGCCAGAGTGCCAATGCCACCGAACGGGGCCTCTTGAGAGTACATGGCTGAAGCAGCGAGTTCGGGAACCTCTTTCGGTGACAAGCGAGCGATATGTCTCGTGCACCGCACGCCTTCGATGACCCGGTTTGCAAACTCGTCTTCGTCGTACCGCGGATCGTCGAAGCATGCCGTGAAGATATGAATCCCCTGATCGGGATCCGATTGGCGAAAGAAGGATTGGGCGACCGAAGATGAATCCAGCCCCCCCGACAGATTCAGCGCAACCGGCACATCGCTGCGAAGCCTGAGCGCAACCGCGTTGTCCAGATGCGTCTGAAGTTCTTCCGCCGCCTCACTTTCCGAAAGCAGGAGTGGTTCGCTCGCCCGATCTGGTAGTGACCAGTAACGAAGAATCTCCGTCTTTCCCTGAGGCTTCGCGACAATGATATGGCCGGGAGGGAGGGATTCGATGCCTGAGAAAAAGCTCCCGTCCTGATTTTCATATGCACCGTAGACTAGATAGTGAAACCAGGTAATGCGGTCCGGCTGTGCCGGATAGCCCGCAGCCAAAATCGCCTTCACCTCCGACCCAAACAGAAGTTGCCCGTTGTGATGGGCGTAAAAGAATGGCTTGACGCCGAGACGGTCCCTCGCGCAGAAGAGTTCACGGCGATCATCGTCCCAGAGGGCAAAGGCAAACATGCCATTGAACCGCTCGACACATTGCCTCCCCCAACGCTCATATGCGGCCAGAATCACCTCCGTATCCGAGTGGGAGCGATAGGGATAGTTCCTGAGCTCTGCGCGTAATTCTCGATAGTTGTAGATCTCGCCGTTGAATACGATTTGGAGGCGCCCGTTGGCACCACTCATTGGTTGCTTACCGGCTTCACTAAGATCGATGATGGACAACCGGCGGTGGCCCAGACCGATCTCGTGCAACGAGTCAACCCACGTCCCTCGTCCGTCCGGTCCACGATGAGTGAGACTATCGGTCATATGGTCTAGAGACAGTGACGAGACCGAAGGCCCGAGAATTCCGGCGATGCCGCACATGATTGTGTCTATATCCCGCTGCGTGTAGCTAGGAAGAGTTCTGCCACCCGAAAATCTAGTTCGGAATCAGTATCTATGGAGCGCTCTTCAGGCATGATGTACGGTTTAATGCGAGTGCCCCAGATCGAGTTTTGTTCCATCAGCACATCTCGACGGGTCAAGAAGATTGCCCCGTTGCGCATGTACGCGGGCGGGCTGACATCCTGTCGCCGCAATCCTTCCGGCTCCTCGATCATGAATGGTGCAAGGTAGCCCCGGTCATCAATCTTCTTTGCAAAAACGGGATGATGATGTGACAGCTCGAACACACTTATTACCGAATCGCACTCGTCCGATTGGGCAAGCTTGATGCTGTTTATGATATCTGAGGCCACTCGGAGCGGGGACGTTGGCTGAAGCAACAAGACCCAATCTAACCTCACGCGATCGCGTTCTTCCACAAAGCGGACGGCGTGCTGCACGACCGGCAGTGACTTAGTCTGATCTGTAGCAAGCTCCGCGGGTCTCAGAAACGGCACCTCGGCTCCGTACTGTCTGGCGACTTCGGCGATCCGCTCGTCGTCTGTGCTCACTACAATACGATACAGGTGATCCTTCGCCGCCAGGGCTGACTCGATAGTCCAGGCGATGAGAGGCTTTCCGCCCAACGATCGAATATTCTTTCTCGGAAGCCTCTTCGAACCGCCACGCGCGGTAATGACTGCAAGGACGTGCATACTATTTCTTCTCGAAATAGTATCGCTGTTCGCCGTCCCCATACTTGAGATCGGCGTAGAGTTCCCGGCGCGAGATACGCTCGGTGCGGTCGATGTCCGCGCCTCGCTCCAACCGGCGGATCGATGAGGCACCTGCCCGTCGAAGCATTAAGTCACACTGCTCACGGGTATAGCGGATGTTAATGGGGACTAGGACATGATCGAGAAAATAGAACCTCATATTTGAAGGCACACCCAGCATTTGATATGTAGTTCGCGCAAAACCGTGATCCACATCTCGCATGAGGACCCTGCATAGTTCGATGCTGTCCCAATGGATTCCTCCTGGATTGGGAATGACGTAGTAAAAGCCTATACCTCCTGGCTTCAGAACTCTCAAAAGTTCATTAAGCCCTTGTTGGGGGTCACTGGTGTGATGCAACACGCCATTGGAGAACACAAAATCAAAATGATTATCGGGGAAAGGTACCTTCAATACATTCCCCAACTGGTAATGGACGTTCTGCAAACCCGCCTCCTGGGCTCGCTTTCTTGCGTCTGTGATATTGATTTCGCTAAAGTCGAGCCCCCAGACCTCTCCTGCCCCAAGCTTGCTAAGGGCCACGGTATATCGCCCGTTGCCGCACCCTGAATCCAAGCAACGCGCGCCTGATAGGTGACTCAATACATAGCCGTTTCTTTCCAATCGTTGTCGCAACAAGCTGGCTGGTTCCTCATAGTAACGGTAGGCATCAAACGCCGAAAATAGATTGCCATAGTGGCGGCCGGTCCGCTCATCCGAACTACTCTCCAGGGAGTTAGGCGTCAAATACAATACAGGCGACCTCGCCTGCCAAGCGACTGAGATAAACCGGGCTTGACCAGTAAGCAATTTTTGATAGAACGATGAGGGCTCGATTTCCAGCTCGGAACCCAAGTGATACACACCTTGGAGAATGTTGAACGAAGCGATAGTTCGCAGCATATCGGCATAATCACTCTTGTCGAGCACAAGGCTGGCGCTGATCACAGCGCGGCTCTCGCTGCAATAGGGCCCTTTAATTAGAGAAGGAGCCATCCCTTCAGCCCACAAGGGTAATGCTTCTCTTGGGATCGTCATCCCGCTTCCCTCGGATTCAAACAGACAATGGTGAGAGCTGATGAAAATGCTTCTGCGGTGATTCAAGCTTAACAGCGCTTAATATGTCTGCAATGCGCTCCCCTGCCCTGCCCACTCCGAAAAGCGGGTCGCGTGGATAGCGCCCGTTCCTAAGCTGCCGGAGAATAGCCGCCTCTATATCATCAACAGAGGGCGGAACATCTATTCCATTCGCGCCTCGCTCGCGATTGGACTGTCGAGACCCGATATTCACGGCCGGCGTGCCGAGGAAGGCACCCTCTCGCAATGCGCTTGATGAATTACCGACTATGCAGGCACAGGCATTCATGAGACGCGCATAATCCTCAACTGCGAAATTCCTGTGCATACGCAACCAGGACGGGCGCTCTATTTCCCTAAAGCGTCGCAACTCGTGAGAAATTGCGTCAGTGCCGGCATCGATGTTCGGCCACAGCCAGACGGTCGGCATGGCAATATGCGATACAGCCTTGATTGTCGCCCGTATCTGCTCGGCTGCCAGGTCGTATTCAGTCGTGACAGGGTGCTGAATAACCAATAGAAACGGTTTCCGTGGATCCAGGCTTGCACCAACACCACCATAGCGATCGAACATCTCAGGTGAAACGGACATGTCGATCTCCGCAATTGCGTCAATAGATGGACAACCCGTTAAAAAAACACGTGACGGATCCTCCCCCATCTGCAACACCCTTTGGCGCGACAGTTCGGTTGTCACGAAGTGGAGATGCGAGAGCTTGGTGAGTGCATGTCTGACGGACTCGTCAATCGAGCCTGTCACTTCCCCCCCCTGAGTGTGCGCCACATGGATGTTCATATACGAGGCGGCAATCGCGGTGGCCAGTGTCTCGTATCGATCTGCGACGGTAAGCACGATATCTGGTTTGAGGAGATCGAAGACAGTGGCCAGTTCGGAGGTTGCGATGCCAGTGGACTTCACCATCGTCAACGGGGAGTCCCCCTCGAGCGCGACATGAACCTGGGCATCTGGAGGAAAGCCGTCTTCCACCATGATGTCGACTACTTTTCCAAAGCGGAAGAGGAGCGCAGACGCCGTAGCTACAATCTGGAGCTGTAGGTCATCCCGTTCTTTAGCGGCTTTCAGAAAGGACTTAATCCGCCCATAGTTTGCTCTCGAAGCCACGACGACGCATACCTTCCTCCTCCGTGTCATTCAAAATCCTCCTCTTCAAAAAACTTGCCCTTTGCGACAGGCTGTTTCAGTTTTCTGCCTAAATACGCGTCGAACGTCCGCTCGGAAAGACCGTGCCCCGGCTTCCGAAACGTAATATCCTGCTCGTTCACGATCTCGCCCACCTTCAAAGTTCGAGTCGCAATGGCGCTCTTGCCATATAGCCGTCGAAGCTCACCTTTCTCGGCAGCTATTACATCTTTGATCACGGGATTACTTCGCATCGTATGCACGAAACGAATCCCTTGCACCAGTAAGGTCAGCTGATCCACCGTCAGCGACGACGAAAGGTCGGGCCCGGACATATCCCGGCTCAACGTGACGTGCACCTCAATCAACCGTGCCCCCCTCCAACAAGCAATCAATGACGGAAAGATTGTCCCTGAATGATCAGAGAGTCCAATTGGGCAATCATAGCGTCTCATGTACTCACCAAGTACGTTCATCCCCACGACTTCCGGCGGCGTTGGGTACTGCGTCGTGGACTGAAAGACGGCGTACCGCTTCGCGCATAGCGCATCAAGCCGCTTCACTATTTCGTCCACCTCGCCGTATGCGCTCATACCGGTCGACACCAGCATCGGGCGGCCAGTGCGCGCCATGCGCTCAAGCATGCGCCGTGAACCTGTCTCCCCAGACGGCACCTTCCACGCGGCAACCCCTATACGGTCGAGTAAATTCACCGCTTCGATCGAAAACGGCGAGGATAGAAACACTAACCCTTTCTCCTCGGCATGCTCTTTGAGACCAACCCATTGTGCCTCCGTAAACTCCGTCCGCCGCCAGTAGTCGTATCGCGTTGCATCAGCCTTACTGAATTGGACGCGGAATGTTTCGAGCGCTGAACTTTCCGCCTCCGCTATATGGGTCTGATATTTGATCGCGTCAACCCCTGTACGCGCCACAGCGTCAATGAACGCGTGCGCCAAACCGAGACTGCCGTCATGGCTTAGTGCAACTTCCGCAATTACGAACGGAAGTCTGGAGTAATCGAATATGTCTTCAACGCGTCCCATAGACTCTCTCTTGGGTGAATCAGCAGGGCTGTCTATAAGATTGGCCAGTTAAGTTTGGCGCCTTCTATTCAGGCGTTTCTGTGGCGTCACATCTTCGGCCTCCATTTCATCATCTTTCATGTCACTCCGGCCCCTACAATAAAGAAGTCACAGGTCTACGAAGACATTAGGCTCGCACAACATCATTGACATCAATTTCGACCGCGGCTGCTTGCTGGATGAGTCGGACCCCGATCACGAGCCTGTGCCGCTTATCCTTACGTAAGAGGGTACCGCGGACTCCTCGCAGAGGACCGCGAATGACTTCCACAGGCATCCCCTCATGCAGATAAGGATGCGGATCGTACGGCAACACGCTCGTTATGAGGGTCTTGATTGCAGCGATCTCCTCATCCGGGATCGGTTCAGGACGACTTCCGCCACCTACGATCTCCACGACGCCCAACACCTTCAAGACGGGTGTTCTCTCCTGCCACGCGAATCGCCCAAAGCAGTACCCCGAAAACAGCGGTACCTCGATCTCCTTCTTTCGATCTTTCCACTGGCTCATTCGTTTCACGGTGGGAAGGAGCTGTTCGATGCCCAGACCAATAAGTCGATCTCGGACCAGTTTTTCGTGCCGAGACTTCGTCCGGAGCGCATACCAGCGAGCGGTTCCATTGGGATTGGACATAGCTCCGCCCTCTCACTTACAGGCTTCAACAGCCCCCTCGAGGTAGGCACGCGCCTGGATCGCTTCAGAAGGTAAAAGCGAGCCTGCCCGCGGCTAACCCTGAGGACCCAGGGTGATGATCTTCTCTTTCGGAACGCCTTCCCGGACTAGCAGGGCCTGCACCTTGTTGGCTTCCTGCAAGTCCGCGATCAACAAGGCATCAAATTCCCAATTTGACACGGACTCCATCGGCCAAAGAGGGTATGAAAGGAACGTCTGGCCTTGCTCGTCATTCACAAATCCAACAAGCGTCAGGTCCATCTCACGAATGGTCAGGTAAGCTAACTCGGCCAACTCCCCTGTTCCGTATATGACGATCCGTTTGGCGCCAGCTTTTGATAATCCAGACAGAACTCGTTTTAACCGTTGACGCATGTCCCGGTAATAGGTCAAGGAGTACTGCATGTAGAGATAGGTTAGGCGGGACTTCTCGGTCATTCCGTGAGGCGTCAGGAGGTATTGAATGCGGTGTCTGGGAATGGTGGTGATCTTGATATAGCCCTTGTGAGCGAGACGCTTGAGGTACAGGTTGGTCAGACCGAGTGCAACGCCGAGTTTCTTCGCGAGAGATCTTTGCGTGACCTCCGCATCTTGCTCAATTTCGTTGAGGAGCTGGAGGTCTCGTTGGCCTTGTAAGTCCATGTCAATCTTGCATCTTCCTGGAAGGTGTTCACGATTTGAACATAGACAAGGGGCCGCGTCAAGAAGAAAATGTAGCTCAAATCAGGTCAGGGGGGGAAGAGCAGTTCAGACTTCTAAGGTAGGCCGAACCCTCTCAGTCATCACCGCGGAGCAGCGGAATGTTTTTCGCCGCTGTAGCCGTTCTCCATAGGTTACGCGCGCACTTCGAAGCGAAACCCGTCAACCCAGTTCAATACCGTATTGTTGCAATTATGCGGGAGCACCTTATGGATTCGGTTGAGATCCTCCACCTCGGTATAGAGATTACGGACAAATTGGCCGTGTCGACAATGACAGAAGTCGTTTACCGTTGAGTCCGTTTTTGGCTCAAAGATCAGCGTTTTATCGTCATTGATATAGACAAACCAGCGATGGAACGGCCAACCCCGCTCTGGACGGGGGTAGTTATACCCCTGTTCATAGAATGGGCTGGGCGTTTCAATGTACCCGGCGCGTCCCACACGCATAAGCTCATGACAAGCCGCTGCGGGATCGCACGTATGCTCTAGGACGTGAGCGGCATAGATATAATCAAAGGTCTTGTCATGAAATGGAAGCGCTTCGATA
>Ga0209853_1000081_pt1 | contig 24691 bp, 21 predicted proteins | sample GWRWS1_30_40_FD_187224 | JGI IMG/M metagenome (GOLD analysis project Ga0209853, IMG submission 187224) | Riverbed sediment microbial communities from areas with vegetation nearby in Columbia River, Washington, USA - GW-RW S1_30_40 (SPAdes)... | ecosystem: Environmental > Aquatic > Freshwater >...
TCCCTGGCGATCATGGCCGGCGGCACGAAAGACCACGTCGCGCGGGTCAAGCCGGTCCTTGATGCTCTCGGTGGCAGCGTGGTCCACGTGGGCGGGCCGGGGGCCGGCCACATCGCGAAGATCATCAACCAGCTGATCGTGGGCCTGGCGATTGAGGCGGTGGCAGAAGCTCTGGTGCTTGCGGAACGCAGCGGGCTTGATCCCGGATTGGTTCAACAGGCATTGCGCGGTGGGTTTGCCGACTCGAAGGTGATGCAAATTCACGGCGCCAGGATGATCAAGCGGGACTACACACCCGGGGGCAAGGTGAGGACACAACTGAAAGATCTTCGCATGGCCCTGCGCCTCGCGGAGGCGGCCCGGCTCACCCTCCCCCACCTGGAGAGCGTCGCATCACGATATCAGCAGCTCGTCGATCAGGGCCACGCTGACCTTGATCACTCCGCGCTGCACACGCTGCTCACGAGGTGAGCTAATGTTACCCCACCTCGGTCCGGACCGAGTTACGTTCGATGATCCGACTAGGCTGCGGACCGCTGCGTCTTAGGTGATCATCCCGCGCTCGCGCTTTGGCGCTCGAATGCCCAGCCCCTGGGGGATCTTCCATGCGGTAGCGACTGCGAGAAACACCCACAGCGCGTCATACGGGCTGAGCATGGCGGTGAGCGACGAAAGGAACAGTTGCATGACTTTCGTCGAGAAATATGCGACTCTGGCCGCGCTCTCGGGGCCGAATTGCTTCAGGACGGTCTGCTGCAAGAAGTAGACGAAGATGAAGTACTTGGCAATGACGATGCCGAAGACGCTGGCCCCTACCGCGATGACTTGCAGAGAACGGCCGCGCCGCCCGCGCGCGAAAAGGGCGACGCCCGCTCCCACCGCGAGGCCCAATCCCCAAGCCATGAAGCCGATCTCGTAATCAGTCAGCCGTACGATGATTGCCCACAGCGCGCCGGAGACCACCGCGGCCAGCACACCGCCGACCGTCCCGGAGAGCAGAGACCCCGACGTGATGCGCTGGGCCTCGGCCATGTTCATCATCTCGCCATGCACGCTGTCCACGACCCTGCGGCTGTCCATGACATCCATGCCCATGGCCTGCAGTTTGCCGGCGATCGCGGCCTTGTCCATGCCGGCCTTCATCTGCTGGACTACGAACTGGATGACCTGCTGCGCCTGGTCTGTCTGCGGACCGGCTTTCGCCTCGGTACCCATCAGCCGTCTCCCCTCGCCCCCGAAGTAACATGCACTGCCATCGGGTCGTGTGCCCGCAGCCGCCTGGAAACAGGCCCCTGGAAGCGAGCCCGTGTAAACAAAAAAGGCTCCTTTCGGAGCCCCGAGAGACCTGGCGCGCCTGGAGGGAATTGAACCCCCGCCCCGCTCGTTAGAAGCGAGCCGCTCTATCCACTGAGCTACAGGCGCGTAGCCAGCAATCATCTTATCATACCCGTCCGCGCGGGCCGGCCCCGGTCTTCTTCCGCAATCAGGGGGGCATGAGGTGGTTACCTCGGTCCACTATGCGGATGGAAGCTGTCCGACCCATGGTCTTCAGACCGGTCGCGCTCCTGGGGAGCTGGCGCCGCGACCGCGGTGGAATTGTCACCCTCGCGCTTGGAGTCTACACTCTCATCTTCCTGCTCTGGATGGTGGCGGGATGGGGCGGAGAAACCCGTCGGACGGCCATCAGCGATCTCGCCTTCCTCCCCTCCGGCCTTGCCGCCGCGCTCATGGCCTTACGGGCGAGCAGACATGTGCTCAGTATCCGCAGCCGCCGGGCATGGGTGCTCCTCACTGCCGCCTTCTTGAGCTGGTGGGTCGGCGATGTGGTGTGGACGTACTATGAGCTTGTCCTCGGGGAAGCGCCTTTTCCATCCATCGCCGATGCCGGCTACTTGCTCTTCTATTTACTCGTCCTCGCCGGGCTGATCACTTTTCCCATCGCTCCGCAGAGCCGGATCGAAAGATCGAAATTCTGGCTTGATGCGATCACCGTCCTGCTGGGAGGGTGGATGGTCATCTGGTACTTCGTCCTCGGCCCCACCGCTGTGGAGCAAGACAGCGCGGCCCTGCTCACCGTGCTCTCGGCGGCGTATCCCATCGGCGATCTGGTGCTCATCTTTGGCATCGCGGCGATTCTACTCCGCACCGGTGAAGAAGGACACCGGGGAACGCTGGGTCTGCTCGCGGCCGGCACCGTATCGTTCCTCATCGCCGATGTGGCGTTCGGATATCTCTCGCTGCAGGAGTCGTACTCGGGCGGAGATTGGCCCGACGCCTTCTGGATGGTCGCGCAGCTGCTCTTCGTCGCCGGCGCACAGTACCAGTCCTGGCAAGCGTCGCGGGAGGAAGTCCGGGACCCCGACCAGGTGATAGAGATCCATCCACTGAGCCCGATTCCGTTCGCCGCTGTGGCGCTAGGATACGTGATGCTCATCGTGGCCGGTCACTCCGCTCCCATCTATCCGCTCGGTGGCCTGATCACGGGCGCCATCGCCGTCACCGCCGTTGTCGTCGCGCGCCAGCTCATGCTCATGAACGAGAACGTCAGGCTCCTCGGCGACCTCCGCTCGCTCGTGCGCAGCGACGGCTTGACCGGCCTGGCCACGCGGCGCTACTTCTTTGAGCTTGCCTACCGGGAGTTCTCGCGGGCCAGGCGATACAACCGTCCCCTCGCCGCGTTGATGGTGGACATCGATCACTTCAAGCCGATCAACGACCAGTTCGGCCACGGTGCCGGGGACGATGTCCTGCGCATGGTGGCGGCCCAGATCCGGGAGGGACTCCGCGAGGCCGATCTTGCCGGCCGGTACGGCGGTGAAGAAGTCGTCGTCCTGCTTCCGGAGACCCCTGAGGAGGCCGCGGTAGCCGCCGCGGAACGCCTGAGGCGGCGCGTGGCCCAGGCGTCGGTGGACACCGCAGGGCACCGCATTTCGGTAACGATCTCGCTTGGTGTGGCCTCGGCCGACGGGTGCGCCGACCTCGGCGGGATGCTGCGGCACGCCGATAATGCCCTTTACCGCGCCAAGGAGGCCGGCCGCAACTGCGTCCGCCGGTACGGCCAGGACAACAAGAAATAAGAGGAGGGGGATCGCTCCCCCTCCTTCTCCCTGGATCCCGCGCCGGGCGCGGGCCGTGCCGTTAGAATTCGAGGCGCAGGGTCGGAATGACCTCGATGAAGAGGTTCGATCCGATTCCGCACCTTTCGCCCGCCGGGCACACCACGATCGTGCCGAACGTCTCAGGCTGAGGCTGCGTGATCACGAAGACCCGGCCATGTCCGTCGATCAGAACGTGCGCATGGGTCGCGCCGCTGAACTCGATGCGGCGCCCCAGCTCAACTGACTCCGGTTCCACGAAGCCGACGATGACGGCGTCGGTCGTCGGGCCCGTAGTAAACACCACCAGGTCATGATCACCTCGGGAGGCCGATTCCAGCCGGGCGTTGGCTTCAGCCAGCATCATCGTCCGCCCGTTGATGTTCACGAGCGCCGTGCCGATGGGCTGACCCGCGGCGGGAAGCTTGGCAACCGCGAAGACACGGCCTGTAATCCCGGATTGCAGCCGGACGTGCGTAATCCCGGTCATTCCGGCCAGGTCGGCCGAAGTGGGCTCGTTCAGCCGGGTCACGGCGACAATCCTGCGGCTCCCGGTCTCGTCTGAGACCATCAAGAACGTGTGCGCACCAAATTCAGCCTGGGCCGAAGCGGACAGCATCATATTCGCACCGAGGGCGGCGGACACTTCATTGATGCGGCCCTGGGCGCATGCCTGTTCTAGCCGCGCAACCACTTCTGCGAGCGTCATCGTCCCGCCCTGAACCCGCAGGACCGTTCCAGAAATGGGTTGGCCGGAGTCCGATAGACGCTCGACCGCGAACACGTAGCCGCGATTGCACACGCGGATATCGACGAAGTTTACATTCGCCATATCAGCGGTGACGGCGCCGCTCGGCGCGAGGAACGTCACAGCGTCGCCGGTCGTGAACGGGTTCCCGACGAACAGAATGACCGTTGACCCGGACGTCGCCTGCGGCAGTTCCCGTCCCGGCGTCTGCGCCAGCGCGGGCGCTGACAGCGTGGCCGCGAGTACCAGCACTATCAGAAGCACTTTCAGACGCATTGCTTCACCTCCAACAAGAGTCTTCACTAGTCTTCACTTATGCCTTTCCCACTCATCCGCCGGCAAAACGCGGGCGGAAAAATTCGTGGGATCAGACATTTCTGGATGAAACCTGAATCTGAATCAGATTCCGAACTGCGAAGGTTGACGCGCGGTTACGCGATGCGGTGAACGACGAACAGGGACGAGATGAGCGCACCGACCAGCAAGACTGCGGCCACACCCGCGCCCAGGGCGCTCACTTCGGTCGGACGCGATTCCCACCCGATGATACGGCTGAGGCGGCGATACACCTGCCGGAGTTCCATGACCGAGCGGGCGTGGTAATACGACCCGCCGCCGATCTCCGCCATCTCGGTCAACGTCTCCTCGTCGAGGCGCACCCAGATACTGCGCCCGCCGAGGTTCAGGAACGTGCCTTCAGGCGTCCCGATCCCCACTGTGTACACTTTGGCCTGCTGGTCGCGGGCGATGCGCGCCGCGTCTTGCGGGACGACGCCGCGATTGCTCTGCCCGTCGGAGAGCAGCACGATGGTGCCCGGAATGACCGGGGGCTTCGGTGGTGGCGGCGTGGACATGAGGTCGGCGGGGCGCTCCCGGCCGGGCAGGGCATACACTGCTTCCACCAGTCCGTCGCCGATGGCGGTGGCGTACTCGGTCGTCAACAGCCTGATCGCCTCGATTACCCGGGCGCGGTCTGCGGTGGCCGGAACGATGAGCTGCGCGTAACTGCTGAAGGTCACCAGCCCCACTTTCAGGCCGCGGGGAAGCGATGCCACAAACTCCTCTGCCGCCGTCTTGGCAGCTTCCATCCGATTTGGCGGCATGTCGTCGGCCAGCATGCTGCGGCTGACGTCAATCGAGAGGATGATCGTATTCTGGTTGCTGGGGACCGGCATCGGCGCGACGGGACGGGCGAGGGTGATGATGACGGCCAGCATCGCGAAGCCCACAAACCCAGCCGGGAGATGGCGGCGCCACGTACGGGCCTGACGGGCAGCCTGCGCGAGCACCGCGACCTGCGTATAACGCACGGCATACCTCGGCGGCCGGCGCAGCACCCAGAGATACAGCGCCGCAAACGCGGGCAGCAGCAGGAGGCCGAGCAGCATCGCCGGCCATTGGAAGGTCATGAGTCTACGGCACCCTCCGGAACCACATCATCGAGAAGAGTGCGCCCACCAACATAAAGATACCCGCAACGCCGGCCAGGAAGGACGTCACTTCCGTGCGGCGGCGCTCCCATCCGATCGACCGCCCCAACTGCCGGTAGACCTTGCGCAGCTCATCCTGCTGCGAGACCTCGAAGTACCGGCCGCCTGTCGACTGCGCCATCTGCTGTAGCAGTGCCGGGTCAAACGGGACGAGAACGAGCTGGTTGTCCACCGTCATCACGCTGCCGTTGACCGTCCCGACGCCGACGCCGTAGACCTTGACCTTGCCGTCCACCGCCAGTGAAATCGCCAAGTTCGGGTTGACGCCGAGGTTGCTGACGCCGTCGGAGATGATGACAATGGCGGCCGGCGGCAGGTCCACGGGCTTCTGATCCGCCGGGGGCTGGGCCTGAGGCGGTGTAAGGGGTATTTGCTGGGGATTGGGCTGGATGTTCAGGCGTTCGCCGAGCAGCGCTTTGCGGCCAGGTAGCACCCGCAGTGATTCGATGATCGCCGAGCCAACGCCCGTCGCCTGCTGGACCTTGAGACCCGCGATGGCCTCACGCATCACCTGGCGCTCGGTCGTCGGGGGAACGAGGACCTGCGCATAATCACTGAACGCGATCAGCCCAACTTTCGCCGACGCCGGCATGGCCCGCAGCAGATCGAGAGCGGCGGCCTGCGCCGCTTTCAGGCGGTTCGGCTGCACGTCCTCGCCGATCATACTCTTGCTGACGTCGATGGCGATGATCAACGCGGCACGGTTGACGGGAAGCGGGATCGCGGCGATCGGCCGCGCCATCGCAAACGTCAGGAACGCCACTGCGGCCAGGTAGAACGCGACGGGGACGTGGCGGCGTGAGGCGGACGGTCTCGACCACAGCACGCCCAGCAGGTGTGGATCTGCCAGCACTGCCTCACGCTTGCCCGCGCGACGGACCAGGCGCATGTAGCCCCACAGCAGAAGTGGGGGGGCCGCCAGGGCCCACAGCATTACCGGCCAGCCAAATTCCACCGGCCCTTCCTCCGTCGATATTGAATGAACCGCACCAGGGGCTCCACCAGTGGTTCGGCCGTGGAGAGCTCGAGCACGTCGATTCTGCTGGTCCGCAAGGCTGTCTGCACGCGTGAACGCTGCCGGTCCGTGAGCTCCCGATATGCCTTTCGTAGGGCGGGATCAGAAGTGTCGACCCACAACTGCTCCCCGGTCTCCGGGTCTCGTACAAACAGGCCGCCGACGTCGGGTAGTTCCCGCTCCGCCGGATCCTGGATCCACACGGCGATGACGTCGTGCCGGCGCGAGAGTTCGCGCACGACCGGCTCCCACCCTTCGGGTCCGAGAAAATCCGAAATGACGAACACGAGGCTGCGCCGGCGCAGCAGGCGGACCAGGTGCCGCAGACTGCTGCCCAGATCCGGGCCTCCGGACGCGGCGTCCCGGCTCGCCGCCTGCTCGAGGACGTGGATGATCCGCAGGGCATGCGTGCGGCCGCCGCGGGGCGGCACGAACGCCTCACGGCCTGGAAACCCCATCAAACCGACCTTGTCGCCGTGGCGGGTGACGATGTAAGCGGCCACCCCGGCGAACTCGATGGCGCTGTCGCGCTTGAGTTGCCGGCGCGTGCCGAAGCGCATCGACGGCGAGAGGTCGACCAACAGCCAGGCGGTCAATTCCCGCTCCTCGAGATACTGGCGGACGAAGATGCGGTTCATGCGCGCGGTGACGTTCCAGTCGATGCGGCGGATCTCATCTCCAGGCTGGTACTCGCGGACTTCGGCGAGGTCGAGGCTCGGACCGTAGAAGACACCGGTGTAATCGCCGAAGAAATACCCGTCCAGTCGCCGCACGATCTTGAACTGGAGCCGCCTGAGTACGCGCTCAGGTGTTTCCACTTAATCAGCTCTCAAAGCGACACCGGCGTCGGCGCTCTGTCCACGCGAGACATTAGCTCGGCGCCACCGTGCGGCCGGCGGCCTTTTCCCGCTCGTAGGGATCCCCGATGTGCACGCGGGGTGCAGGCACGGCGGCGAGGATGCGGCTCAAGATGACGTCGCTGGTCATGTCCTGTGCGAGCGCCTCATAGGACAGCACGAAGCGGTGGCGCATCACCTCGGGCGCAAGGTCGCGCACGTCCTCGGGGAGCACGAACTCGCGGCCGCGGATCAGGGCCAGCGCCTTGCCTCCAAGGATGAGGTTGAGCGAGGCGCGGGGGCTGCTGCCGAAGGCGACGAACTGGGAGAGTTCCGGCAGCCCGTAGTCTTTCGGCCGCCGCGTGGCGTTGGCGAGCGTCACCGCATACTCCATGATCTTGGGATGCACGTAGACGGCATCGGCGACCTGCTGCAGCTCGAGCAGCTCGTCGACGTGAAGCACCGGTGAGACGTCCGGATGTTCCACGGTCATGCGCTCCACGACGGTGATTTCCTCGTGCATGCTGGGATATGTGATGACGACTTTGAACATGAACCGGTCCACCTGTGCTTCAGGCAGCGGGTAGGTCCCTTCGCTCTCGATCGGATTTTGCGTGGCCAGCACGAGGAATGGATTCGGAAGCGGGAACGTCTGCTTGCCGATCGTCACCTGCCGCTCCTGCATCGACTCCAGCAGCGCCGACTGGACCTTTGCCGGGGCGCGGTTGATCTCGTCGGCGAGCACGAGATTCGCAAACACCGGTCCAACCTCTGTGTCGAAGGTCCCGCTGTGCTGATTGTAGATCCGGGTCCCCACCAGATCGGCCGGAACAAGGTCGGGCGTGAACTGGATGCGCTTGAATGAACAGTCGATGACGCGGGCGGTGGTCTTGATGGCGAGCGTCTTCGCGAGCCCCGGCACGCCTTCGATCAGGACGTGCCCTCGGGCCAGCAGCGCGGCCATGATCCGCTCCAGCATCAGGTCCTGGCCGACGATGACCCGCTTGATCTCGACCAGCACCTTGCGCATGGAGGCCGACGCCTGCTGGAACGTCTCAACAGAGAGAGTCACGGTGCACCTCGCCGGTTCAAGTTGATTGGTTGCATACTACACGCTGAGCAGATATGGGTCAACCTGAGCGCCTAGATCCCCGGGCGCTCTCCCAGTACCACGGTCGCTGAAAAGACCTGCCCATCCCGGATGAACTCCAGCGTCACGGAGTCCCCGATACGCCGGCTGAGGACGTAGGATGCCAGGGAACCGAACGAGGTCAGGGGACGGCCGTCCACGCTGGTGATGATGTCGCCGCCGCGCGGGATATCGCGCGGTCCTCCCGCCCGTCCGCCGCGGAGGCCGGCCTGCGCCGCCGGTCCACCCTCGACGACTTCGAGAATCAGCACGCCGCTGCGCACCGCCAGTCCGAGCTCTGCGACCATCTGGTTGGTGATCGTCGCGCCGACGACACCGATCCACGGATGGCGCACGGTGCCCGCCCGCAGATCCGGGATGAACGTCTTGATTCCGTCCACAGCAACCGAGAGGCTGACCGATCCGTCTCTCGTGATCGCCACGATGAGACCCATCACCTCGCCGCTCGCGTTGACGAGCGCGCCTCCGGAATCACCCGGCCAGACTGTCGTCGACGCCCGCAGGTAGGGAACGCCCGGCCGTGCTTCGAGGTCGAGCTCGATGAAGCCACCCGAGGTGGGACCTTGCTGCCGCCGCGGAGAGCGGCCCAGGGCAATGAGCGTTTGACCAGGATAGAGTACCGACGATGATCCCAGCGTGGCTGCGGGCAGCGGCCGCCCAGGCGCGTCGACTTTGATCAAGGCCGCGTCAAACAAGGAATCGGTTCCGACCACGCGGGCCGGGAGTGATTCACCCGTTGAGAGCGTGACGTCGATCTGCCTGGCGCGGGAGACGACATGGCTCGCGGTGAGGATGAGGCCATCCGGCTCGATAATGATGCCGGATCCCGAGCCGCGGACCGTCCGGCCGCCGCTATCGGCTACCACCGAGATGAGCACGATCGCCCGGTCGGCATCGAGCACCGTGGGCGACGCCTGCGCAAGCACCCCTTGGGGCGCCGCCAGGACTCCAACCACCAGGATCGTCAGAACCGCTGCAAGCCAGCGCATGCTGCCGTGCCCTCCTCCCCTACCTGCCACTCGACGTAACCTGTCAGACGCCGAATTCACCGGGTGTGTTCAATCCTGTCATCGGCATGTAACGAAATTTCGAAACGATTATGAACGCCCAGGAGCGGGCTCAGCTTCACGAATCGGGGGTCCGGTCCGCCAGCGACGACCCGCGCGTTCGAGCAATTCGTCGGCCACCGCGGGACCCATCGAGCCGGCCGCGTAATTGGGAAAGTCGCGCGGGGGATGCTCCTCCCAGTGCCGCAGCAGCGGATCGACGACCGCCCATTGCAGTTCCACTTCATCCCGGCGGGTGAAGAAAGTCTGCTCCCCCCGGACCGCGTCCAACAGCAGGTGCTCATACGCCGGACGCTCCGCGATGCCCATCTCCGCGTACGAGAAGTCCAGGGGGACGGTGCGGATCTGGCGGCGGTGCCCGGGGATGCGGGCCGCGATCTGCAGGGAGATGCCTTCATCTTCGGTCGTGCGCATGACCAGCACGTTCGGATCCATCTCCGTCATGTCCCACCCGCGGAACATCATCAGCGGCGGCTGCCGGAAGTCGATGACAATCTCCGTTTCCTTGCGCGCCAGGCGCTTGCCCGCGCGCAGGTAGAACGGCACTCCGGCCCACCGCCAGTTCTCGACCTGCAGCCGCATCGCTGCATAAGTCGGTGTGACGGAGCGCGGATCCACGCCCTCTTCCTCACGGTATCCGCGCACCCGCTCCCCGCGGACGAGGCCGGGCCCGTACTGGCCGCGCACCGCGTGTTCGGGGCGCACAGGGGGAATTGCGCGCAGCACCTTGGCCTTCTCATTGCGGAACCCTTCCGCCTCGAAGACCGCCGGCGGCTCCATGGCGATGACCGCGAGCAGCTGGAGCATGTGGTTTTGCACCACGTCGCGCACCACGCCGACTTCCTCGTAGAAGCGCCCCCGGCTGCCGATCCCGATCTCCTCGACGAAACTGATCTGGACGTGATCCACGTAGCGCCGGTTCCAGATCGGCTCGAAGACGGTGTTCGCGAATCGGAACACCAGCATGTTCTGGACGGTCTCCTTACCGAGGTAATGATCGATGCGGAAGACGGCGGCCTCGCCGATGATTTGATCGACCAGGGCATTGAGACGCCGTGCGGAGGCCTCATCATGCCCGAACGGTTTCTCGATGATGACCCGCGTCCAGGGCAACGCGCCGTCTTTGCGGATGAGCCCGATGCGTCCGAGCGCGGTCAGCAGTGGTTCGTACGTGGACGGCGGCGACGCCACGTAGACGATGCGGTTGCCTCCGGTGCGATGGCTGTCCTCGATCTTCTCCAGCGCCTGGGCCAGCGCCCGCAGGTCCTCGTCCTTTGTGGAATCACCCGACACGAAGTAGAGGTGGTCGGCGAACCGGCGCCAGGCATCCTCATCGACCTCGCCGGCCCGGGCGGCCCCCTCCCGAGCGAACGCTCGAAAGTCGTCATGACTCCAGCCACGCCGTGAGAACCCTACAACCGCAAATCGATCGGGAATCTGAGCGTCGACACGCAGCCGGAAGAGGGCCGGCAGGAGCAGGCGCTGCGCGAGGTCTCCGGTCGCGCCCACGATGATGAGCGTGACGGGGTCAGTCACAGGGCGTTGCGCCATGCGTCCCCCCTCTCAGCCGCATCGAACGCGGGAGCATGCCCGGGGCATTCCCGCGAAATTGACCCGAACACACCGCCGTGATAGGCTTGGCAATGCATCGGGGCGTAGCGCAGCTCGGTAGCGCGCGTGGTTTGGGACCACGAGGTCGCCGGTTCAAGTCCGGCCGCCCCGACCAGTCAGGATCCTTCCCCGGGATACAACGCCTAGGGCTGCTTCTCTCGCGCGAGTTCCGTCGTCTGCTTGGGGCGAAGGTCGGCCCGGCCGAGAAAGTCACTGGCGAGGTAGCGTTCAAGGAGATCCGTGATCTGCTGTTCCCGCTGTGTGTTCCCGCTCCGCGCCTCGGCGACCCACGTCTTATCCACGCGATACGACTTCACCTCTCGGCCATCGTGCCAGTGCACCAGCGGATGCTCCTTGGAATCCTCGAGGACGAGAATCTCGATGTTCCCAAGTCCCAGCTTGTTCGCCACTTCCAGCGCGCGATCCAGGACCCACTGGCGCTTGGCGTCGGGCATCTGCCCTGGTCCGATGCCGAGCGTCGAAGCGACGCTCTTGCCGCGGAGAGGGTTCGGATCGAGCGGGGCTGGAGGCGGCATGTCCTTCCGGCGCTTGCGCACCTGGTCCATGACCGATTCCCAGATGTCCAACCCCGCCACCAGGAACGCAAACAGATAAATGAAGAGCACGGCGAACGTGAGCGACCAGTAGGTGAAAAACTTTGCGAGCGGCTGAGGCATCCAGGGCATGACGAGCGTACCTCCCTAAGGTGGGATTTGGGCGCGCGCGGCGGCCGTTCCTCCGGGGAAAATTGCGATATAATACCGAGTACGCTTAAATCCGCCCCGCGGCCGTGCGCGGGGTCCCCAGGAGCCGCGCGCATGCGTCCGATCTGGAAAGGCCACCTGACCTTCGGGCTCGTCACCATCCCCGTCAAGCTATACACTGCCACCGACTCCAAGGATATTCGTTTCCGGCTGCTCCACAAGAGCTGCATGAACCCCATCCAGAACAAGCGCTTCTGCTCCTACCATGACCAGATCGTGGACTGGAACGACGTCGTGCGGGGCTTCGAGTATGCCAAAGGGAAGTTCGTGCCGCTCACGGACGAGGAGCTCGACAACGTGCCGCTCGAGACCGCGGGTACGGTGAGCGTGAGCGCCTTCGTCAGCCTCGCCGACATCGATCCCATCTATTACGACAAGTCGTACTATTTGGCCCCCGACGAGGGCGGCCAGAAGGCCTTCCGGCTCCTGCATGACACATTAGGAGACGCCTCCAAGGTGGCCGTCGGCAAGGTAGTGATTCGAGAGAAGGAGCATCTCGTCTCGGTCCGTCCATTCGACGGGGCCCTCGTCATGTCTACGCTCTACTACGCCGATGAGGTGCGCGAGGTGGAAGACATCCCGGAGCTCCCCGTCCAGGCCAAGATCCACCCCAACGAGAAGAAGATGGCTCTGCAACTCATCGAAGGCCTCGCCGCTGAGTTCAATCCGGGCGAGTATAAGGACGAGTACCGCGACGCCCTGCAGAAGGTCATCAACGCGAAGGTCGAGGGCGAGCCCCTCGAAACGGGTCCGGCGCGCAAGGAAGAGAAGGTTGTCGATCTCATGGACGCCCTGCGCCGCAGCCTGCAGGCCACGCGCAAGGAAGCGCCCGCGCGGCGGGGACGCCGTGCGCTCCCCCGCGCGGCAGCGATGCGGGAACGACACCGCTAGGCCGCGGTGGCCCAGGCGTACATCGGCACCTCCGGCTTCAGTTATCCAGAGTGGAAAGGCACGTTTTACCCGGCCGACCTGGCGCCCGATGAAATGCTGTCCTACTATGGCCGCATCTTCCCCACCTGCGAGATCAACAACACCTTCTACCGCTACCCGAGTCAGGAAACCCTCATCCAATGGGCGAAGGCCGTGCCCGCCACCTTCCGGTTCAGCATCAAAGTGCACCGGCGGATTACGCACCACAAACGCCTCGCGGACGTTGATGCCGATCTGGCATTTCTATACGAGCGGATGCGCGTGCTGGAGGAGCGCCTCGGCGTCCTGCTGTTTCAGCTCCCGCCCTACCTCCGCTACAACCTGACCCTGCTGGAGACGTTCCTCACCCAGTTGCGCCCGGGCGCCCTTCCGGTGGTGGAGTTCCGCCACGAGTCCTGGCGTCGCGAGGACGTCTACCAGCTGCTCGGCGCGCATCGCGTCTCCCTGGTGATCGCGGAGACCGACGAGGAGGAGCAACCGCGCGAAATGGTGGGTCCAATCGCGTATATGCGCCTGCACAAATACCGCTACACCGAGGAGGAGCTGCACGCCCGCGCCGAGTGGATCAGAGGGCAGCTGAGCGAGGGCCGGGATGCCTATGCCTACTTCACGCACGAGGAAGACACCCCCGGCCCGGAATACGCCCGCGCGCTGGCGCAAATGATTCGCGCCTGATCGATGGGACTGGAGGAATACCGCCGCAAGCGCCGCTTCGCCGAAACGCCTGAACCCGAGGGCGCGAAGGCGAAGTCTGCCGGGAGACTGCGCTTCGTCGTCCAGGAGCACCACGCCACACGCCTGCACTGGGATTTCCGGCTGGAGATGGGTGGCACGCTGAAGTCCTGGGCCGTCCCGAAAGGACCCACGCTCGATCCCGATGAGAAGCGTCTGGCTGTTCCCGTCGAGGATCATCCGATCGATTACATGGACTTCGAGGGCATCATCCCCAAGGGCAACTACGGTGCCGGAACGGTGATGGTGTGGGACCAGGGGACCTACGAGTCCCTCGAGGGAGACCCTCTTCAAGGTTACGAGAAGGGCAAGCTGACAATTGTCCTGCACGGCAAGAAGCTCAAAGGCGAGTTCCACCTCGTAAGGACAAAGATGGGAGGCGAGACGCAGTGGCTGATGTTCAGGAAGCGGGACGCCGATGCGGTACCGGGGTGGAAACTTCCGAAGCCGTCGGTGTCAGTGAAGACGGGACGGACCATCGAGCAGATAGCCGCTGAAGAGACGCACCGATGGCACAGCAAGGACGGCGCCCCCGATGAAGGGGAACGCGGACGCGCTCAGACTGCCACCCGGACGGCTGTTTCGCGCACGCGCGGGGCGGCCGGAACGACCAAAGCACTGAAGACCCTCAAGCTCGATACACCGGGCAAGGACCCCTTTCCGAAGAAGATCATGCCGATGCTGGCCACCTTGATCGACAAGCCGTTCGACGATCCGCGGTGGCTGTTCGAAATCAAATGGGACGGCATCCGCGGCATTTCCTATCTGGAGCGCACCGGTCCCCAGCAGCAGGTCATCGTCCAGAGCCGCGGCGGACACGTGATCAACGACAGGTTCCCGGAGATCGTCGACGCCCTGTATGAGCTGGACCTCACCAATGCGGTCCTCGATGGGGAGATCGTGACCCTCGATCCGCAGGGACGCTCGTCGTTTCCGCTCCTCCAGAAACGGGCGGAGCTGCGGGGTCCCGCCAAACCCCCCATCGCCTACTATGTCTTCGACCTGTTGTACCTGAACGGGCACGATCTCATGCGCCGTCCGCTGTCGGAGCGCCGGTCGGCTGTGGAGGCGATCCTTTCCGAGCACCCCGTCGTCCGGCTTTCCAAAACCGTGCCGGGAACAGGGCACGCATTCTACGCCGCTGCACAACAGCTCGGCGTTGAGGGCATCACCGGCAAGCGCGCCGACTCCACCTACCAGCCCGGCAAGCGGACCCCGGACTGGGTCAAGCTCAAGGTCAAGCAACGACTGGAGGCGGTGATCGGCGGCTACACCAAGGGAGCGGGTGCGCGCGCCAAGACGTTCGGCGCGATCTTGCTGGGGGCTTATGAGAATGGCCGGCTCCGCTACATCGGCCGCTGTGGAGGCGGATTTACGGACGCGGAGCTGCGCCGCGTGTACGCACTGCTCAAGGCACGCGGCCAAACGACTTGTCCTTTTGACACGATCCCGCCAGAGGCGGGCTCGGTGAATTGGGTCCGCCCCGACCTGGTCGTCGAAATCGAATTCGCAGGATGGACGGTGGACGGCGTGCTTCGATTCCCTGTCTACCTGGGTTTGCGGGACGACAAGCCCGCGGCCGAAGTGAAGTTGGAGCGCCCGATGCCGGTCACCGCGGTAGCGAACCCGGGAAAGCAGGGAAATCAGGAAACAGAGGAACGCGAAGCCAGCAACGGCGAGAAGCCACCGGCGATGTCCAAAAGCAACTCGCGCACGATCACGAAGCCGCGGACCACGCACCCGCTGGAGACGGCGCTGCAGCAGGCGGGCCTGCGCGTCGAGCTAACAAATCTCGACAAGGTTTTCTGGCCCGAGAAAGGCTACACCAAGGGCGACCTCATCGAGTACTACATGAAGATCGGCCCGGTCATCCTCCCCCATCTGCGGGACCGGCCGGTCACCCTGCGGAGATTCCCAAACGGTATCACGGGCGAGTCCTTCTATCAAAAAGACTATCCCGACGCGCCGAAGTTCGTGACCACCGTGCGCATCTACACCGAGAGCGGTGGCGACGTCATGGCGGCCCCCGTGTGCAACAATCTGGAGACGCTCCTGTGGCTGGCGCAGCTGGCCAACATCGAGATCCATACCTGGTTCAGCCGTATCACCCCGCTACGGAGATCCGAGGGCGAGGGGAGGGCGGGCACCGCATTCGCGGAATCAGCGGATGGCCTGCGGGACAGCGTCCTCAACCGCCCGGACTACGTCGTCTTTGACATCGACCCGTACCTCTTTCCCGACAACAAGCTGCCGGAGCGCAAAGGGGAGAAGGATCCCGACTACTCCCGGCGTGGCTTCGACGCGGCGCGGGAGGCCGCGTTCCTGGTCCGCGATCTCCTGAAGGGGCTCAAGCTCGACAGTTTCGTGAAAACGTCTGGAAAGACCGGCCTCCATGTCTTCGTCCCAATCGTGCGGCGATACACCTACGAGCAGGTGCATGAGTTCGCTAAGACAGTGACGCAGTATCTCGAGGGGCAACATCCGAAGAAGCTGACGACGGCCTGGGCGGCGGCAAAACGCGTCGGTAAGGTGTTCCTGGACTACAATCAGAACCGGCTGGGGGCCACGCTGGCCAGCGCCTACAGCCTCCGGCCGACGCCCGAGGCCACGGTTGCGGTGCCGGTGACCTGGAAGGAACTCGAGGCAGGCTTTGACCCGCTCGACTTCACGCTAAAGACGGTCCCCGACCTAATGAAGAAGCGTAAGGATCCCTGGCGCGACCTCACGGCGAACCCGCAGCGGTTGGACAAGCACCTCGAGCGCCGGGACGGCTAAGATTCCTGATCCACCGCATCCCTGGAGCCGGAGGCAACTTTCTTCAGAAACGGTCTGGCCGCCGAGAACGCGCGGGCGCGATGGCTGATGCGATTTTTCATCGCCACGGGCAGCTGCGCCATGGTCTTCCCGTACGCGGGAACGAGAAACAGAGGATCGTAGCCGAAGCCTCCTGACCCCCGCGGCGCCGTCGCAATCCTTCCCTCGCACGTGCCCTCGAACGTCCGCACTTCTCCTGAGGGCATCGCCACCGCGACGACCGCGCGATATCGCGCTGTGCGGCGTTCGGAGGAGACATTGTGAAGCAGCCTGAGGATCCGCGCGTTGCGCGCGGTGTCTGTGGCCGCCTCGCCGAGGAACCGGCGCGATTGCGCTCCGGGTGCGCCCTCGAGCGCATCCACCTCAATACCCGAGTCATCCGCAACGGCCAGCCGGCCGGTCAGGCGCGCGACGGTCGCGGCTTTGCTGATCGCGTTCTCGGTATACGTGAGACCCTCCTCGGGCAGCTCGCCGATCTGAGGGAAGGCCTCCAACGAGTACACCTGAATCGGAAGGTCGCGCATCAGCTCGACGAACTCGCGCACCTTCCCCTGGTTCCGTGTTGCCAGGACGATCTCGAGGAACCCTGGGACCACCCGGATGGCCACCGATGCCTTGCGGGCGGTGCGGGCGTGGCCGCCGCGCGGGGAGTGACGGGCCTTCTTCGCAGGGGATCGAGACATCTCAGCGAGGCAGAGGGAGCGCGGTCAGGACGTCCGAGAGCGCCTCGCGCTGGCGGGCGATGAGGCGCCGAATCCCGCGCTCGGCGAGATTGAGCATCTGCTGCATCTCCTCGCGGGTGAAGGGCAGCCCTTCGGCCGTCCCCTGCACTTCGACGATACGGCCGCTCTCCGTCATCACAACGTTCATGTCCACACGCGCCCGGGAGTCCTCCTGAAAGTTCAGGTCGAGCACCGTCTCCCCTTCGACGATGCCGGCGCTGGTCGCGGCCAGGAATTCCCGCAGCGGCCACCAGCCCAGCGCCCCCGTCTTTCGAAGCACGTGCAGCGCATCGACGAGGGCAACGAACGAGCCGGTGATCGCCGCGGTGCGCGTGCCGCCGTCCGCCTGGATGACGTCGCAGTCGATCCAGATGGTGCGCTCGCCAAGCTTGTCGAGATCCACCGCCGCGCGCAGCGAACGGCCGACCAGCCGCTGGATCTCCTGCACCCGCCCGCTCGGACGTCCGACCTCACGCGGGCTGCGGTCGTGCGTGGACCGGGGCAGCATTCCGTACTCGGCAGTGATCCACCCCTTCCCGGAACCCCGCATCCACTGAGGTACACGCTCGTCGATGCTGGCCGCGCACACGACCTTCGTGTCGCCCAGCTCAATGAGAACTGAGCCCTCCGCGTACTTCAAGTAGTGACGCGTGATGGCAATCGGACGCAGTTCGTCGGGCTGGCGCCCGTCAGCTCGGGGCATCGGCTTTAGACCTCGTAAGTGGAACCCTCGTCGACTTGAGAAACGGCGCCGATCTCCTTCGCTGCTGCCGCAACCGAATCCTTGACCGCATGAAACGGGGCGAAAAAGTGCGTCAGGAGCAGCTTTTTTGCACCCACCCGGGCCGCCAGCGCCCCGGCCATGCCTCCGGTGAGATGACCGAGCTCCTCCGCCAGGTGCTCCGTCCCCTCCGCCAGGGTGCACTCCGCCAGGAGCATGTGGGCTCCGGCTGCCAGGCGCTCCACGGCCTCGGATGGGCCGGTGTCTGCCGTATACACGAGACGCCGGCCGCCGGACGATACCTCTACCGCGTGGCAGGGCATCGGATGATTCGTCGGCGCAAACCGCAACCTCACCTCCTCCCCCACCCTGCCTTCACCATCCTCGAAGGCCGAGAACGTGAACCGGTCGAGGAATTCCCGGCGCGATGTCTCCTTCGGGAGCACGGCAGCCAGGAACTGGTCAGCGCCCCTCGGCGCGAAAATACGCAGCGGCGGAGCGGCAGGCTTCGGGTAGCGCCCGAAGCGCAGCGCGTTCTGGAGCGCGTAGATGTCGGAGAAGTGATCGGGATGCAGGTGCGTAATCACGGCCGCGGCCAGATCGGCGGGGGAACAGAAGCGCTGCAGTGCTGCGACGACGCCATTGCCGCAGTCCAGCAGCACGCGAACGCCCCCGGCTTGGGCAAGGTAACCCGGACAGGCGCCGCCAGGCAGCGGATATGGACTCCACTTCCCCAGGACGGTGAGCTTCACGCCGGAAGATCGTCAGGGCGCGGCCGGCGCGGGATAGATCGCCAGGAAGCGCGTGATGCCGCGGTGAATGGCGCGCGATAGGCGCTGCCGGAACCCGATGTCGCTGAGACGGGCCTCCTCGTCCGCGTTCGAGATGAACGCGGTCTCGACCAGGACGGAGGGGATGCCGGTGTCGCGCAGCACGAGGAAGCTGGCGGTCTTGATGCCCCGGCTCGGCAGCCCGAGCACGACGCCGAGCTCGTCCTGGATCATCTGCGCCAGCGCCAGTGACTGCGGGGTCAGGTAGTAGGTCTCCGATCCGTTCACCGTGGCCCGCCCATTCGCGTTGGCATGGATGCTGGCGTAGATCGTCGCGCCTGCCTCGCGCGCCAGCCGGGGCCGGTCCAACAGCTCGACGGTGGCGTCGGTCTCGCGGATCATCATGACGCGGATGCCGTCCTGCCGCAGGAGGTCGCGTACCTGCAGCGCGATGTCGAGCACGATGTCCGACTCGCGCAGGCCGCCGGGGCCGATCGCGCCCGGATCGCGGCCGCCGTGGCCGGGATCGATCGCCACGAGGTGCCCCCGGCCCACCATCTGGGCGTTGATATCAATCAGCAATCGCCCGCCGCTCTGGCTGATGACGAAGTTCATCTTGCGCTTCAGCGTCACGACGATGCGTGTGACCGGCGGCCGGGCCGTGAACTGGGCTGCCCTCACCGTCAGGACCGACGGGTGTTCGAACGCCAGCTCCTGCTTCACGGGGATAAAGACGGCGCGGGCGATGTCGATGGCGAGCCGGTCGGGGAAGACGAACTCGCGGATCTTGTACTCCATTCCTCCGGTGGCGTCGATGACCACGCGTCCCGCGGGACCGTTCGGCTCGAAGGTCACACCCATGACCTTCAGCGCCCCCGATCCGGCCGGCGTATCCGGGGCGGGAGGCGGAGAACCGGAGGCGGCGAGTTTCGGGGCGATCTCGAGCGTGACGAGGTATGTGGCGGAATCGCTGGTCACGCGGATCTCGACGGGCGCCAGCAGATCGAAGACCATCCGCGAGATGTAAGGCTTGATCTGGAACTGCGCGGTGCGGATCCGCTGCACGCCTGCATCCTGCACCGAGAGCTCGCGCGCCTGCGTGCGGAGTGCCGCGTGGAGGAAGTCCACGACGAGCCGGTCCGGATTCGAGAGGACGCGGGTCTCCGTCTGTACCGGCCCGGTGGTGCTCACCTTCACCTGCAGGATGCCGTCCCGGACCTGGGCGGCCACGCCGGTGATCTGGGAGCTGACGAACAGCGTGCGCTCGGCTTCCTCGAACTTTGTCCACGCGCCTAGCGCCGAGAAGATCACCTGGGCCGGCACGAAGACCTGGCCGTTCAGGAGTTGCGGGGCAGCGGGGAGGACCCGGCTCTGCGTATTGACCTGGAAGGCGGTCTCCCCGACCCGCATGCGCACCGTGGCGCGAAGGCGGTTCGTGACGACGATGCTGCGATCAACTTCATAAAACGCCGCGATGGCCCCCATCGGCTCGAAGAGCCCCGAAATGGGAGCCATCACCTGGCCGTTCGCCATCACGGCAGGCGCAGTGAGCGGCACATCGACGCCGTTGACGATCACCTTGATCCCGGCGGATTGCCCGAGTCCCGGCGCGGGGGAAGCCCACACCACGAGCGCCGACAGGATCGCGGCGGCAACGAACTTCATCGTCTACTCCTGCTGTGCGCCCACCACCCGCCTGTGAAGAATCGTCCCTTGCGTCCTCTCCCGGACCGAACACATTCAGCCTTCACAATATGTTCTCCTCTCGGGCAAGCGCGCGAAGGGCCCCCAGGCGGAGCCGGGAAATGGTGTTGGCATGAAGGTCGATGCGCACGTTGACTACCCTGCGCTTCGAGACGTCCCCGACCTGGCGCGCGCGGCCGAGCGGGTCGGATTTGACGGTATCTGGTTTCCCGAGACCGCGCACGACCCGTTTCTGGGGGCGGCGCTGGCATGCGAGCATACGGCGCGAATCACGGTCGGCACGAACGTCGCCATCGCGTTCGCGCGAAGCCCTACCCTGCTCGCGTACCTTGGGTGGGACCTGGCCGCCCTGTCGGACGGCCGGTTCATCATGGGCCTGGGGACGCAGGTCAAGGCGCACGTCACCCGCCGCTTCGGGATGCCGTGGGATGCGCCCGCGCCGCGGCTGCGAGATGCGATTCGCGCCATCCACGCGGTGTGGCAGACCTGGCGCACCGGGAACCGCCTCGACTACCGCGGCAAGTGGTATGCCCTCTCGCTGATGACCCCGTTCTTCACCCCGCCGCGCCACGGCCGGCCGATCCCCATTGCCACCGCGGGCGTCAATCCCGCTCTGTGCCGCGCGGCCGGGGAGGTTGCAGACGGGTTCCAGGTCCATCCCCTGCATACACCTGCCTATCTCCGGGATGTCGTGCTGCCGGCTATCCGCCAAGGACAAACGCGGGCGGGGCGGGATGGAGTTCCCTTTCAGGTCAACGCCAGCGTGTTCGTCGTGACCGACCCACAGGACGAACGGCGGCGCGCTGAGGTCAAACGCTCGATCGCCTTCTACGCGAGCACGCCCTCGTATCGCGGCGTGCTCGCGTTTCATGGATGGGAGGCCATCGGCGCGCGGCTCAGCGCCCTGGCGAAGGGCGGCGAGTGGTCGAAGATGGCCGATGAGGTGACGGATGAGATGCTGACGACGATTGCGGTGGTGGCGCCCTTACCGGACGCCGGCGCACAGATCCGAGAACGATATCATGGCCTGGCCGACAGAGTCGGCGTCTACGAGTCATTCTCGCCAGCGGAAGAACGCCGCTGGCGAGGACTCATCGCCGGAATCCGGGGCGAGTAAGGCTCACCTCTTCACGGAAAGGTTACAGCGCCGTGATATGTCCACATTAGTCCGCAGGACTAATGTGCTAAGTGATCCGTCACAAGGAGGCGAGCCATGAGTGATATGCAACGGTACATCGTCGAAGAATGGGCCGAAGACTTCCGCGCGGGGCGCCTGCCCCGGCGGGAGTTTCTGCGCCGCACGGCCTTGATGGCAGGCGGGACGGCGCTTGCCCTGCCCCTGCTGAGGAGCCTTGGCGTGGCCGCGTCGATAGATGAAGTCAGTGCCGCATCGGCGCAGCCCACCTCGTCTGTGGCCCAGGCGCAGGGCGTCACCGTGCCGCCGAACGACCCGGACTTGAGCGCGGAGATGGTGTCTTTCGCCTCGGGCGGCGTCCCAGTCCAGGCGTACTTCTCTCGCCCCAAGGGCGCGGGCCCCTTCCCCGCAGTTGTTGTCATCCACGAGAACCGCGGTCTGCTGGAACACTTTAAGGACGTGACACGGCGGCTGGCCAAGCTCGGATACGCCGGCCTTGCCGTGGATCTCGCCTCGCCCGAAGGCGGCACTGCGAAGTTCAGCGATCCCGCCGAAGTGTCCGCCATCCTGGGGCGCACGCCCGCTGACCAGATGGCCGGCATGCTGAATGCCGGAGTGCGATGGCTGCAAGGCCTCACGTTCATCCGGCGGGACCGGGTCGGGGCCATGGGGTACTGTTTCGGCGGCGGCATGACCTGGAGGCTGGCCACCCAGAACGCGGACCTGCGCGCGGCGGCGCCATACTACGGCTCGAACCCACCCATCGAGGATGTCGCGAAGATCAAAGCCGCGATGCTGGCAATCTACGGAGAACAGGACACCCGCATCAACGCGGGCATCCCCGCCGTGCGCGACGCCATGGCGAAGGCCAAGGTCGTCCACGAGATCGTGATCTACCCGGGGGCGGACCACGCGTTCTTCAACGACACGGGGGCGCGGTACAACGCCGCAGCGGCTCGTGGAGCATGGGAACGGACCACCGCGTGGTTCCAGCGCTATCTGAAGGGCTGATCAGCGCGCCGCGGCGCGGGCGGTGGGGGCGAGGCCGCTCGCGGCAAACACCGCGATCGAGGTGAGGACAATGGCGCCCCCGGCGGCCAGATCGAGGTAGAAGGCCGCGGTCATCCCGGCCACGACCGACGCGACAGAGATTGCCACGGCCAGCAGCAGCGTGCCGCGAAAACTGCGGGCGAGGCGCAGGGCGGTGATGGCGGGAATCACCACGAGGGCGCTCGTCAGCAGCACGCCCACCACGCGCATCGCCACGACGACGGTCACGGCGACGAGAAACGTGATAAGAGTGTTGAGGGCGTCCACGGGCACTCCCTGCACGCGGGCGCCCTCCTCGTCAAACGTCATCGCAAACAACTCCTTGTAGAACGCGGCCACTGCCGCCAGCACAAACAGGCCGAGCGCGAGGATGATCCACAGGTCGCGCGTCTGCACTGCGGTAATCGCCCCGAAGAGGTAGGAGAACAGGTCCACGCTGAAACCGTCCGCCAGGCCGATCAGCACGACCGCCACCGCCAGACCGCCGGAGAGAAAGATCGCGAGCGCGGCTTCACCGAACAACCGGCCGGAGGCGCGCAGACGCTCGATGCCGAGCGCCCCGACGACCGCGACGATGAGGGCGCCGAGCACGGGGTGCAACCCGAACATGAAGCCGAGCGCAACGCCGGCCAGCGACACGTGCGCCAGCGTGTCCGCGATCAGGCTGAGCCGCCGCAGTACGAGAAAGACGCCGATCGTGGGCGCGATGATCCCGATCATCAATCCGCCCAGGAGCGCGCGCTGCATGAAGCCGTACTGCAGGATCTCAGGCATCGATCAATGGCGGTGCGCGACGACCAGGCTTTCGGGCCGGTAGAGCTGCTCGAGCGCTCCAGATCGCATCGCCTCCTCCGGATCGCCGTGGAAGACCAGCGTGCGGTTGAGGCAGGCCAGGCGTGTGACCTCAGCGGCGACGACGCCGATGTCGTGCGACACCATGACGAGCGTGGTGCGGAGTTCACGATTCAGGCGCCGCAGGAGGCCGTAGAACTGCTCTTGCGCCTCCACGTCCACCCCCACCGTCGGCTCGTCGAGCAGCAACAGTTCCGGCTCATGCACAAGCGCGCGCGCAATGAACACGCGCTGCTGCTGGCCTGACGAGAGGCGTCCCACGAGACGGTCGCGGAACGAGTTCATGCCGACGATCTCAAGGGCCCGTTCTGCGGCTTCCCGGTCGTCGCGCCCAAACCGACGGCCCAGGCCCACCCGCGCCGAGCGGCCGCTGATCACGACCTCCAGGACGCTGGCGGGGAACCGCGCCTCGAAGACCGCCTTCTGCCGGACGTAGCCCACGAGATGCCAGGCATTGAAGCGGCGCACGTCGGCGCCAAAGAGGCTGACGTGACCGCACGAGGGACGCAGGAGCCCGATCAGGATGCGCAGGAGCGTCGTTTTGCCCGAGCCATTCGGACCGATAATTCCCAGGAAATCCCCTTTGCGGATCTGCAGCGTGACCCGGTCGAGGACGCGCTCGCTCCCATAGTCGAAGCACACGTGCTCAACCGCCGCCACGACCCCGTCAGCGGGCGCAGTCAAGACCGTCCGCCAGCTGCCGGAGGTTGTCATTCATGAGCGTCATATAGTCGAGTCCCCGAGATTGCTCTTCGCGGGTAAGGCCCTCGATCGGGTTGAGCACGTTCACCTGCGCCCCCGTCTCCCGCGCGACGGCCTCCGCCACGCGCGATTCGGTCAAGGTCTCCGCGTAGACGACTCTGGCTCCCGTGCGGCGCATGAACTTGACGACTTCCAGCAGCCGCGCGGGAGAGGGCTCTGCCTCTGGGTCGATGCCGGCGATCGCCACCTGCCTGAGACCATATCGGGCCGCCAGGTAGCCAAATGCGGCGTGCGCCGTCACGAATTCCTTCCGGCGGCACGTACGCAACACCTCCGCGTAGCGGCGGTGCAGAGCGTCCAGCTCGGTGCGCAGTCGCTGCGCTCCCGCCTGGTACGCGGCCACGCCGGTTGGATCCGCCCGCGACAAGGCATCTCGAATCCGGTCAACCTGGGCCTGCGCGAGCACAGGATCCAGCCAGACGTGGGGATCAACGCCTCCGGAATACCATGGCGGGCTCTGCAAGGGGAGGCCTTCCGTGGCGTTGATCTTCAGAACGTTCTCGGGGAGATCGGGCAGTACCCTGTCGACCCACGGCTCGAAGCCCGCCCCATTGAAGATAAACAGACGCGCCTGAGTTACCGCGGCGAGGTCTTTGGGTGTGGGCTCGTAGTCGTGCGATTCCACCCCCGCCGGCACGAGCGTGCGCACATCTACCCGGTCGCCTCCGATGCGGCGGGTAAACTCCGCGAGCGGGTAGAATGTGGCGACCACCGCGACCCGAT
>Ga0209853_1000083_pt1 | contig 24545 bp, 25 predicted proteins | sample GWRWS1_30_40_FD_187224 | JGI IMG/M metagenome (GOLD analysis project Ga0209853, IMG submission 187224) | Riverbed sediment microbial communities from areas with vegetation nearby in Columbia River, Washington, USA - GW-RW S1_30_40 (SPAdes)... | ecosystem: Environmental > Aquatic > Freshwater >...
GTCCACCACGCGGATCAGTCCCCCACCGGTCCGCACGTAGCCGTGATCCGCGACCTGGCCTCCGGACTCCGCATAGAAAGGAGTACGGTCCAGGACCAGCCGGACGTCCTGGCCCTCCTCGGCCACCCCGGGCAGCTCGCCGTCCTGCAACAGGGCGACCAGGCGCCCCTCGGCCTCCAGGGTCCGGTAACCGAGGAACTCGGTTGGCCCCGCCGATGCGGCCACCTCGGTGAGCTCGTCCTCCACACGCTCCTTCTTGGTGGCGCGCCGGGCCCGGTCGCGCTGCTCGGCCATCAGGGTCTCGAACCGCTCCTCGTCGATCGAGAGGCCCGCATCCTCGAGCAGCTCGCGCGTCAGCTCCTTGGGGAAGCCGAACGTGTCGTGCAGCTTGAACACGACGTCTCCGGTGAGGACGCCGCCCCCCTTCGCCTTCTCGACCTCGGCCTCGAGGAGCGTCATGCCCTGGCGAAGCCTGCCGCCGAACCGCTCCTCCTCCGAGGCCGCCACCTGCTTCACCTGCGCCCGGTTCTCCACCAGCTCCGGATATGCCTCCCCGAACAACTCCACGGTCCGATCGGCCAGGTGCTCCATGACCGGCCCCTCGATGGACAGTCGCCGGGCGTGGCTCACGACCCGGCGGAGCTCGCGGCGGAGCACGTAGCCCCGTCCCTGGTTCGAGGGCAGGACCCCGTCGGCGATGAGGAACGTGGTGGCCCGGCCGTGCTCGGCGATCACCTTAAGCGAGACGTCCACACGGGGGTCCTCGCCATGGCGCGTGCCCGACAGCGACTCGGCGACCTCGAGGAGCGGGCGGAGCAGGTCGGTCTCGAAAATGTTGTCCACGTCCTGGAGGACGGTCGCCACCCGCTCCAGGCTCGACCCGGTGTCGATGTTCTTTGCCGGGAGATCGCCGAGGACATTCGCGTCGTCGTCCACCTCGTCCTGCATGAACACGTGGTTCCAGATCTCCATGAACCGTTCCTCGTCCACGGCCGGACCTCCGTCGGGGCCGTACTTCGGGCCCCGGTCCACGAAGATCTCCGAGCTCGGCCCCGCCGGCCCGGCCGCGTGCGTCCACCAGTAGTTGTCGGCCTTACCCCGGCGCACGATCCGATCCGCCGGGACCCCGATGTCCCTCCAGATGGCGACGGTCTCCTCGTCCGTCTCGTACACCGAGACCCACAGCCGGTCGGGGTCGATGCCCCACCCCTCCGTGACCAGCTCCAACCCCCACCCACACGACTCGCGCTTGAAGTAGTCGCCGAACGAGAAGTTCCCGAGCATCTCGAACAACGACAGGTGCCGAGCCGTGTGCCCCACGAGGTCGATGTCGACCGCCCGGAAGGACTTCTGGACCGTCGTGGTCCGGGGGAACGGCGCCGGCGAGTGCCCCAGGAAGTACGGGATGAACTGGTTCATGCCGGCGTTCGTGAGCAGCAGTCCGGACTCCGGCGGCGGGATCAGCGACGACGACGGCACCCGTTGGTGTCCGCGCTCCTCGAAGAAGCGCAGGAAGCTCTCTCGGATCTGCCGGCCCTCCATGGCCGGCTAGTCTAGCTTTCGGCTCTCGCCGGACTCGCTGCGGAGCTGCTCCTCCTTCTCCTGCATGGCCCGCCGGCCTTCCTCGATGGACTCGGAGACCCGACGCGACAGGTCGAGGAGCCCGCCACGTGCCTCTCGGGCGAGGGTCGAGGGAGCCACCTTGTTCATCTGGCGGCGGGCGAAGCGCGCGGTCATGATCGCTCCGGCCGCCCCGGCCCCCAGGCCGAGCGCGAGCCAGAAGAGCCGCCTCACTTCTTGCCGTCGGCCTTCCCGCGCCGGAACCGGGACGCGGCCTTCGACAGCCCGGCGCCGAGGGAGATGATCCGGACCAGCGGGCCGGCCGCCACCTGCTCGACGAGCCGCGAGATCTTCTCGACGCGAGCCACGATGTTGCCGGCCGACTCCAGCATCCCATCGACCCGGTCGAGCTCACGGTTGGTCTTCACCACCGAGTTGCGGACCTCGGTCAGGAGCGGGACGGTCTCCTGGCGGATCCCGTCGATCAGCATCTTCGTGCTGGTCAGGACGTTGAACGTGTTGACCAGCACCAGGCAGAGGCCGAGGACGAGCAAGCCCCAGAACGCGGCCAGGACAATCAGCGCCACGTCTCCGGCGCTGGCGAGGACGGCCATCGCAGTCTCCTTGGTCTTCGGGGAACAGGTCCGCGCATCATACCGGGGCGTCGGCCCCCGGTTCCCCCGCAGCTTCCTCACCCTCTCCGGATGGCTCGTAGTAGCGCTTGCCTTCGAACCCGGTCGGCCGGTATTCCTGCTCGACCGAGTGGCCGGGGAAGTCGTGGGGGTACTTGTAGCCCTTGCCGTACCCGAGCTTCCGCGCGGTGGGCGTACCGGCTTCCCGGAGGTGGAGGGGCACGGGGTCGGCCGACGCCGCATCCTCCATCGCCCTCGACAGGGCGGCGATGACGCTGTTCGACTTCGGCGCCCGGGCCAGATAGATGGCCGCCTCGGCCAGGTTCAGCCGGGCCTCGGGCAGGCCCACGTACTCGACGGCCTGGGCGGCGGCCACGGCGACCTGCAGGGCGCGGGGGTCGGCCAGGCCGATGTCCTCCGAGGCGTGGACGACCATCCGCCTGGCGATGTATCGGGCGTCCTCACCCGCCTCCAGCATCCGGGCCAGCCAGAACAGCGTGGCGTCGGGGTCCGACCCCCTGATGCTCTTGATGAACGCCGAGATGACGTCGTAGTGGGCGTCGCCCTGGCGGTCGTACACGATGGCCTTCTTCTGGACCGCATCGGCGGCCCGCTCCCGCGTCACCACCTCCTCGCCGGCCTCCTTCGCGGAGAGCACGGCCGCCTCCAAGCCGGTGAGCGCGATCCGGGCGTCGCCGCCGGCCACCTCCACCAGGTGGTCCAGGGCGTCCTCCTCGACCTTCACCGGGATCCGCCCAAGGCCCCGGTCCTCGTCCTCCAGCGCACGCAGGAGGAGCGTCCGGACCTCCTGCGGCGACAGCGGCTCCAGGCGGAGCAGCAGGCAGCGGGACAGGAGCGGCGTTACGAGCGAGAAGTACGGGTTCTCGGTGGTCGCGCCGATCAGGGTGATCGTCCCCTCCTCCACCGCAGGCAGCAGCACGTCCTGCTGGGCCTTGCTCCACCGGTGGACCTCGTCCACGAACAGGACCGTTCGCAGCATCCCGCCCCTGGCCCGCTCCATGACCTTGCGGGCGTCGGCCACCCCCGACGACACAGCCGAGAGCTGCACCACCTCCGCGCCCACTGCGTCCGCGAGGAGGTGGGCGAGCGTGGTCTTCCCGCTCCCCGCCGGACCCCACAACAGGACCGAGGGAAGGTGCCCGCCCCGGATCAGCTCGCTGAGGGCCTTGTCCGCCCCGACCAGGTGCGTCTGGCCCACGAACTCGTCGAACGAGCGGGGCCGCATCCTCGTCGCCAGTGGGACCTCGGACATCCGCTATCGCCGGTACCGGATGATCCGCCGGGGCTCGATCCGGTACTGGACCCGGACCTGGCCGGGGACCGGGGTCCAGGGCTCACCGTCGTACCGGCGCGACAACGTGTCGATGTGCGCCTCCGCCTGGGGCCCGGTCACCCGATCGACCACGGTCCCCTGGATCGACTCCCAGCGGTAGAAGTCCTCCCCGATGACGGTCACGCCGGCGCGGGGATCCCGCCGGAGGTTCCGGTCCTTCCGCCGGCCTTCGGCGGTGTTGACCAGCACGTGGCCATCGGCCGCATCGACCCACGTCACCGTGGCGTGCGGCGCCCCGTCCTCGTACAGCGTCACCAGCACCGCGTAGTTCCCTGCGGTCAAGAGCTCCAGGTCGGAGTCGGTCAGGGCGGCGTGCACGTCACCCCTTCTCCTCTTCCCTCTCCCGCTTCCGCGCGATCACCTTGATGCCGAGCTCCCGGAGCTGTTCCTCGGGGACCCGAGCGGGGGCCCCGGTCAACGGGTCCGCCCCCGACTGGGCCTTGGGGAACGCCGTCACGTCGCGGAGGGTCTCCTTGCCCGCCATCAGCATGGCCAGCCGGTCCAGGCCCATGGCGATCCCACCGTGCGGTGGCACGCCGTACCGGAACGCCCGGAGCAGGTGGCCGAACTTCTCCTCGGTCTCCTGTGGCGTCAGGCCGAGCACATCGAACACCCGGCGCTGGGTCTCGGGGTCGTGGATCCGGATGCTGCCCCCGCCGAGCTCGAAGCCGTTCAGGACCAGGTCGTAGGCCCGGGCCGTGGCCGTCTCCGGCGCGAGGTCATCGGAGGCCGGGGAGGTGAAGGGGTGATGCACCGACACCCACTTGCCCTCGTCGTCGCTCCACTCGAACAGCGGCGGCTCGACCATCCAGCAGAACCGCCACTCCCCCTCGGTGATCAGGCCCAGTCGAGGCGCCAGGTGGCGGCGGAGACCGTCGAGGGCCACGTTCGCCCGGTCCGCTCGGTCCGCCACGATCAGCATGAGGTCTCCGGGCCCAGCCCCCGTGGCCATCGCGGCGGCACGGGCTTCCTCCGGCGAGACGTGCTTCTCGACCGGTGAGCGGATCGCGTCCTTGTCTTCCACTACCATCCACACCAGCCCGGCGGCGCCGCGCTCCTTCGTCAGCTGCACCAACTCGTCCAGCTCCCTGCGCGACAGCTGCGACCCCCCCGGCGCGGCGAACCCCTTGACCACGCCCCCCTGGGACAAGGCCGCGGCGATGGCCCGGAACCCGGTGCCGGCGAAGGCCTCCCCCAGATCGGCCAACTCCATTCCGTAACGAAGGTCGGGGCGGTCCGTCCCGTAGCGGGCCATCATCTCGGCGTACGTGAGGCGCCGGAACGGCACCGGGACCACCACGCCCTTGATCTGGGCCACGATCCTGGCGTACAGCGGCTCGATCACGCGGAAGACGTCCTCCTCGTTCACGAACGACATCTCCATGTCGAGCTGGGTGAACTCGAAGCTGCGGTCGGCCCGGGGAGCCTCATCGCGCAGGCACCGGACGATCTGGTAGTAGCGGTCCTGACCGGCCACCATCAGCAGCTGCTTGAGCTGCTGAGGGGACTGCGGGAGCGCATAGAAGCTGCCGGGCCACAGCCGGGCCGGCACCAGGAAGTCGCGGGCCCCCTCGGGGGTGCTTCGGGTCAGGAAGGGCGTCTCCACCTCCACGAAGGCCAGGCCCTCCATGTGGTCGCGGATGACCCGGCTGATGGCGTGGCGGAGGTGCAGCACCCGGGTCATCTCTGGGCGGCGGAGGTCCAGGTAGCGGTAGGTGAGCCGAAGGAGCTCGTCCGCCTCGATGCGGTCCTCCACCGGGAACGGCGGCGTGTCCGCGACGGCGAGGACCTCGACGGTCCGAACGGCGACCTCCACCTCGCCGGTCGGGAGCCCCGGGTTCACGGTCCCCTCGGGCCTTCGCCGCACCTCTCCGAGGACGCGAATCACCGACTCCGTCCTGAGCTCGTGCGCCACCTGCTGGGCCTCCGGCGCCTCCTCGGGGTGGAACACCAGCTGCACCAGGCCCTCGCGATCGCGGAGGTCCACGAACGTCAGGCCGCCGTGGTCCCGCTGGCGGGCCACCCACCCGCATACGGCGACCTCCGATCCGATGTCGCTCGCGCGAAGCTCCCCGCACGCGTGGGTCCGCATCGACGTCGCGAGCTCAGACATCGACGCTCGCCAGCCGCTGCACGGCTTCATCCCGCGGCACCGTCTCCTCGACCCCGTCGGCGAGCCTGCGGATGGTCACGGTCCCCTCGCTCAGCTCTCGCTCGCCGAGGACCGCCGCGTACGCCGCGCCGGAGCGATCCGCCATCCGGAACTGGGCATTCAGCGGCCGGTCCTCGAACGGCACCTGCGCGGGCACCCCCGCCCGGCGGAACGCCCGAACGAGGTCCCGGCCGGCGGGGAACGCCTGGGGACCGACGGTCACCACGAAGACCCCGAACCTCGCGCCCAGGTTGCGGGCCCCTCCGGCCTCGAGCGCGATCAGGATCCGCTCCAGGCCGATGGCGAACCCGACCCCAGGGGTGGGCGTCAGCCCCAGCACCTCGGCCAGCCCGTCATACCGGCCGCCGCCCCCCACGCTGGCCTGGCTCTCCGGGAGATCCGGGCTCACGTACTCGTACGCGGTCCGTACGTAGTAGTCGAGGCCCCGAGCGAGCGAGTCCACCCGCTGGAACGCGAGGCCCTCGTCGTCCAGGGCCCGAAGGACGCCGTCGAAGTGATCCCGGCACGGCGCGCACAGGTGGTCGACCATCTTCGGCGCGTCGCGGGCCACAGCCCGGCAGGACTCGTCCTTGCAGTCGAGCACCCGAAGCGGGTTCTCCCGGAAGCGGTCCCGGTGCTCGTCCCGCAGCCGCTCCCGGTTGGCCTCGAGGTAGGCCAGGAGCCGTTCGCGGTAGGCGGGACGACAGACCCAGTCCCCCAGGGAGTTCACCTCCAGCCGAAGGTCGCGGATCCCGGCCAGCTGCAGGTATTCGTGGCCGAGCAGGATGGTCTCGGCATCGGCCGCGGGGAGCCCGGAGCCGACCAGCTCCACGCCGAACTGTCGGAACTCGCGGAGCCTTCCCTTCTGAGGGCGTCCGTACCGCCACATGGGTTCCACGTAGTACCCCTTGAACGGGAGGCTCACCTCCGCGCTTGCGCCCAGCACGGCCCGGACCACCGGCGCCGTTCCCTCGGGCCGGAGCGTGAGCTGGCGACCACCCTTGTCCTCGAACGTGTACATCTCCTTCCGCACGACATCGCTCGACGCTCCCGACGTCCTGACGAACAGGTCGGTCGATTCGAACGCCGGCGTCTCGACGTAGAGATACCCGTACAGCGTGGCCAGCCCGTGGGCCAGGTCGTACAGGCGCCGCATCCGCGCTGACTCTGGGGGCAGGAGGTCTGAGGTCCCCCGAGGCAGCGCGAGCTCCATCTCCCTACAGCTCCGCGAGGAACCGGTTCCTCGACCGCTCCCGTCCCACCGTGGTCCGGGGCCCGTGCCCGGGGAACACGTCCAGCGGGTCGGGCAGCTCCAGGAATCGCCGGAGGCTCCGCTCCATGTCCGGGGGCGAGCTGTTGGGGAAGTCGCTCCGGCCGATCGAGCCCGCGAACACCAGGTCTCCCGACAGGACCCAGCCGTCGGTGAGGAAGCAGGCGCTCCCCGGCGTGTGGCCGGGCGTGTGCACGACCTCGATCCGAAAACCGGCGAAGGACAACACCTCACCCTCGATCACCGTCCGCACGTCCTTCACCGGGACCGGTGGAGTGTCGAATCCGGCCCCCCACGCCTCCGGATCGGTGAGCGCCATCGCGTCGGCCTCGTGGATGTAGAAGGGGAGCTCGTCCCCGCACACCTCGGCGGCCGATCCGATGTGATCGAAGTGGCCGTGCGTGGCGAGGACCGCTTGCGGTCGCTTTCCCGCAGCGTCTAGCAGGGCTCGGATCCGCCCTGGGGAAAAGCCCGGATCGACGACGACGGCCCCATCGGTCCCGTCCGCTCCGATGAGCCAGCAGTTCGTCTCGAACGAGTTGTCGGAGAACGAGTCGAGATACATCGGCCGGCCATCGTATCGGATGGCCGCCCGATGCCCCTACAGCGCCGCGCCGTCGATCCAGATGGTGACCGGTCCGTCGTTCACCAACTCGACCTCCATGTGCTCCCGGAACGCACCACGCTTCACCGTCGCCCCGCGGGCCTCCAGGGTCCGGGCGAACGCCTCCACCCGGTCCTCGGCGACCTCCGGCGGTGCCGCGTCCGCCCATGAGGGCCGGCGGCCCTTTCGCACGTCGCCGTACAGCGTGAACTGGGGGACGACCAGGACCTCCCCGCCCACGTCGGCGAGCGACAGGTTCATCTTGCCCGCCTCGTCCTCGAAGACCCGCATGTGGATCACCTTCTCCGCCAGGCGGTCGTACTGGCCGAACGCGTCGTCCCGGCCCACCCCGACGAGTAGGAGGAAGCCCTTCCCGATCTCGGCCACCGTTCCCCCGCGTACGCGGACGGCCGCGCGCGAGACCCGCTGAAGGACGATCCGCATCCGCCGCTACCGCGGAACGACGCGGTAGGCCTCGTAGACGTTCTCGACCTTCTTCACAGCGGTCAGGATCTGGGACAGGTGCGTGATGTCGGCGAGCTCGAACGTGAACCGGAGCGTCGAGAGGCGGTCCCGGCTCACCGTCGACGTCGCCGAGATGATGTTGACGTGATGATCCGACAGGGCGGTGGCCACGTCCGACAGGAGGCGGGTGCGATCCAGGGCATCGACCTGGATCGTCACCACGAACGACGTCGAGCGTCCGGTCCGCCACGACACGTCGATCAGCCGCTCGGGCTCACGGGCCAACCCCTTCGCGTTGGGGCAGTCGGTCCGGTGCACCGATACGCCCTGGCCCCGGGTGACGAACCCCATGATCTCGTCGCCCGGAACCGGCGTGCAGCACCGGGCCAGACGGACCCACACGTCGGCGGAGCCCGGCACCACCACGCCGGAGCTGATGTCGGGCGCGCCCACCCGGACCGGCCGGGCCAGTGGGACCTCGGTCGCGTCCTCCTCGGTCGTCCCGGCGACCGCGCGCATCAGCCGGGCCAGGACCGACTGCGGGGAGACGTGGGCCTCGCCCACGGCCACGTACAGCGACCCGAGGTCGGGGAACTTCATCTCCGCCGCCACCTGCTCCAGGGCCTCCTCGGTGGCCAAGCGCTTGAACGGGACGTTCTGCTTGCGCATCAGCCGGTGTAGCTGTTCCCGGCCCTGCTCCAGCGCGTCCTCTCGCCGCTCACGGGAGAACCACTGGCGGATCTTGCTTCGGGCCCTCGGCGTGACCACGAACTTCAGCCAGTCCTGGGACGGGCCCTCGCCCTCGGCCTTCGACGTCAGGATGTCCACCGTGTCGCCGGTCCGCAGCTCGTAGTCCAGGGGGACCAGCTTGCCGTTGACCTTGCCGCCGATGGTGCGGTGACCGACCTCGGTGTGGATCGAGTAGGCGAAGTCCACGGGCGTCGCGCCGGCGGGGAGGTTGACCACGTCGCCCTTGGGGGTGAACACGAACACCTGCCCCCGATACAGGTCGATCTTCAGGCCCTCCATGAACTCCCGGGGGTCGGCCATGTCCTTCAGCCACTCCATCATGTGGCCCAGCCACGCGAGGTCGGCGGCCTCCTTGGCCCGCTTGCCGTCGCGGCCCTCCTTGTACCGCCAGTGCGCGGCGATGCCGAACTCCGCGGTGCGGTGCATCTCCTGGGTCCGGATCTGGAACTCGATGGGCCGGCCCTGTGGCCCGACCACCGTGGTGTGGAGCGACTGGTACATGTTCGATTTGGGCATCGCCACGTAGTCCTTGAACCGGCCGGGCACCGGCTTCCACAGGGAGTGGATGGCGCCGAGCGCCCCGTAGCAGTCGCGGAGGTTGGCCACCAGGACCCTGATCCCGGCCAGGTCGTAGATCTCGTTGAACTCCTTGCCGCCCAGCACCATCTTCTCGTAGATGGAGTACAGGTGCTTGGGCCGGCCCTCCACCTCGGCCTTGACCCCGGCCTCCCGGAGCCGCGTCCGGGCCGCGGACAGGACCGTGTCGACGTACCGCTGTCGCTCGTCGCGCCGCCGCTCCACCAGGCTGACGATCTCCCGGTACGGGCCGGGATAGAGCGTCTTGAACGCGAGGTCCTCGAGCTCCCACTTCAGCTGTTGCACGCCGAGGCGGTGCGCGAGCGGCCCGTAGATCTCGAGGGTCTCGATGGCGTTCTCCCGCTGCTTGGTCGGCGAGAGGGCGGAGAGCGTGCGCATGTTGTGGAGTCGGTCGGCCAGCTTGATCAGCAGGACCCTGATGTCCCCGGCCATGGCCACCATCATCTTGCGCACGTTCTCGGCCTGTTCCTGCTGGCGCGACTTGAACGCGATGGCCTGGAGCTTGGTCAGGCCATCCACGATCCGGGCCACGTCGGATCCGAAGTCCACCTCGAGCTCCCCCAGCGTCACGTCGGTGTCCTCCACCACGTCGTGCAGGAGCGCCGCGGTCAGGGTGGTGGTGTCGAGCCCCAGCTCGGCCAGGATCTGGGCCACCGACAGGGGATGCTCGATGAAGTCCTCACCGGACAGTCGCTTCTGGCCTTCGTGATGGGCCTCGGCGAAGTGGTAGGCCCGCTCGATCTCCTTGGTGTCGGCCTTGGCGTTGTAGGAGCGGAGCGTCCGGAGCACCGGCTCCAGGCCGTCCCGGGCCTGCCCCTCCTCCGCCCCGGGTCGAAGGCGCGAGAGCAGACCTCCCCGGCGTTCGGTCCTGGCCTGCTCCCGGCTGTCCACGGCGGTCCTCCTGGCAAGCCAGTGTAGCCGCGCGGGTCGAGACTCAGTAGCTGATCAGCGTGAAGAGGTCGTAGCCATCCAGCTGCTGCCGGCCCTTGAGGAACCCCAGCTCGATCAGGAAGGCGATCCCCACCACCTTTCCGCCGATCCGCTCCACCAGCCGCGCGGTGGCCCGGGCCGTGCCGCCGGTGGCGAGGACGTCGTCCACGATCAGGACCCGCTCTCCGGGGTCGACGCCATCACGGTGGATCTCCAGCGTGGCGGTCCCGTACTCGAGCTCGTACTCCTCGGACTCGGTCTCCCACGGCAGCTTTTCCTTCTTCCGCACCGGGACGAACCCCGCCCCGAAGTGGTACGCGACCGGAGAGGCCAGGATGAACCCGCGGGCCTCGATCCCCACCACCTTGTCCACGTTCCCCCGTCCGAAGTGGACCACGATGAGGTCGATGACGGTGGAGAAGGCGAGCTCGTCGGCCAGGAGCGGGGTGATGTCCTTGAACACGATGCCCGGCTGGGGGAAGTCCGGCACGTCCCTGACGAGGGCTCTGAGCTGCTCGACGTCCACGCGCTACCTCCGCTTGCGCTTCTTCTTCGGCCTGGGACGAGGCCGAGGCACCCCTTGGACGCTTCGGGCCGTTCCGCCGGCCGGACGGGCGCCCACGGCCGAGGCGACCGGCTGGCCGTCGCCGCCGGACGAGGCCACCGCCCGCTCGCCGGGGACGGCTCGGAGCGGCCGCCCCGCGGCCTCCCGGGCCGTCGCCCGGGAGCGAAGCTGCGCGTATTTCGGCTCCCGCTCCTTCAGCACCGACAGGATTGGGGCGGCGACGAAGATCGACGAGTAGGCCCCCGAGATGACCCCGATGAGCATGGCGAAGGCGAAGTCCTTCAGCGTCGAGCCCCCGAACAGCAGCAGCGACGCGATCGGGAAGATCACGACCAGGGACGTGTTCACGGACCTCATGAACACCTGGTTCAGGGAGATGTTCACGACGCCGCCGTAGGTTTCCTTTGCCAGCAGGACCGGCGACTCGGTGTTCTCCTTGATCTTGTCGTAGATGACGACCGTGTCGTACAGCGAGTACCCCAGGATCGTCAGGATGGCGATGACCGTGGCCGGCGTGACCTCCCGGCCGGTCAGCGCGTACACCCCTCCCGTGATCAGAACGTCGTGGACCATGGCCACCTGCGCGCCCACAGCCATCTTCCATTCGAAGCGAAGGGCGATGTAGATCGAGATGGCGACCAGCACGACGATCAGCCCCTCCAGCGCCTTGCGGGAGATCTCCGCCCCCCACGTCGGGCCCACGTCCGTCCGGCTGATGTCGGATGGATTCACCCCGGCCTGCCTGGCCAGCGCGTCGATCAGGTCCGTCCGCTCGACGTCCGACAGCTCGGTGAGGCTGGCGGTCCGGACCGAGAGCTGGTTCCCCCCGACGATCTGGACCTCCGAGCCGGTGAGGCTCCAGGGGGCCTGGGCCAGGATGGTCTGCACCTGTTCGGCTGAGACGCCGCTGTTGTTCGCGTAGGTGAGCTGCGAGCCGCCCTCGAAGTCGATGGACAGGTTGAGGCCCCGGAACGCGAGCCCTGCGATCGACAGGAGCATGACCCCGCCGGAGAGCAGGAACCACCACTTGCGGTGCTCGACGATCCGGAAGTGCGGCTCGCGATGCCCCCGGAAGGTGGCGACGGCGTGCCGAAGGTTCACTTCGACCCTCCGGCCACCGGGACCGGCTCGCCCCGGAGGGGCTCCGCGGCCACGCCGCTCGTCAGCCCGAAGCCGTGCAGGTTCACCAGGCGCTCGTTCCGGGCGATGAGGAACACCGTGGGCCGCTTGAAGAAGTACACGACGAACAGGTCGAGCAGGGTCGCCACGCCCAGGGTCAGGGCGAACCCGCGCACCGAGCTGATGGCGGTGACGTACAGGATGAGGGCCGCCAGGGCGGTGACGATGTCGGCCGCCACGATGGTTCGGTACGCCCGCTTGAACGCGGGCTGCACGGCGGCCCGGGGCGACTTGCCGTGGCGCACCTCGTCCTTCAACCGTTCGAAGAACACGATGTAGGAGTCCGCGGTGACGCCGAGAGAGATGACCAGGCCGGCCACCCCCGCCAGGGTCAGGGCGTAGCCGAAGGCGCGACCGGCGATCGACACGAGCGCCAGTGCCAGCACCGCCCAGATGCTCATGCCCAGCCAGGCCACCAGGCCCAGCAGCCGGTAGTAGAACAGCAGGTACAGGGCGAGGAGGATCAGCCCGACGACCCCCGCCACCAGGCCCTGATGGAGCGACTGGCGGCCGAGCGTGGGGCTCACCGTCTCGACCTGTTCCTTCTTCAGGTTGACCGGGAGGGCGCCGGAGTTCAGCTGGGTGGCCAGGTCCTGGGCCCGGGCCTTGGTGAAGCTCCCGGTGATCACGCCGCTGCCGCCGGTGATGGGCTCGTCGATTCTCGGCGCCGAGATGACCACGTTGTCCACCACGATGGCCAGCTGCTTGTCGACGAGGCGCGTCGTGACGTCGCCGAAGGTCTTGGCGCCGGAGGAGGTGAGCGTGAAGTCGATCTGCCAGCCGGGGAGGCCGCCGTCACCGCCCGAGCCGTACAGGGCCGTGGCCCTCTTGATCATGTCGCCGGTGATCTCGACCGCTCCCAGCCGGTACTTGTCGCCCTCCTGCCCGGCGAACACGACCGTCTGGTCCTTCAGCGCGTCGAAGCTGCACGCGGCCGTCCCCTGTTCGATGGCCGTTCCACACGTGACCGGCGTGGACTCGAACTCCGGCGTGCCGGGGGCGATGACCTGGAGCACCTCTCGCTCCTCCAGTCGGGCGGTGGTCCCGATCACCTGGAGCAGGCGCTCCTGCCCGGTCTTCTGGAGCTGGGCCTGGGCCGCGTCCCTGGTCAGGAAGCACCCCAGGCCCTTCCCGGCCGAGCTGACCACGCAGAACTCGCGCGTCTCGTGGTCGACGGAGATGGCGGACAGCACCTGCTGGGCCTGTGCCTCATCGGGGAAGCAGGCCGGCCCGGCGTCGGTGGACAGGGTCTCCTCCTTCGATCCCTGCACGCAGTAGCTCTGCGAGACCTTCGTGCCGATCCCGGCCAGGGCGGCGTGCGCTGCGTCCTTCGAGTCGAAGCACGGGTCCGTGGCGAGGCCCGTGTTGGCCAGGCACCACTGTCCGTTCTCCTTCGACACGGAGATGCCCTGGACGGCCGTGTCCGCGTCCTTCCGCGAGCCGAAGCACTGAGGGGCGCTGTCGAACTCGGCCAGCCCGGACAGGCAGACGCTGTTCAGCACGGGCTTCGCCGTGGTCGCGTCGAGCTCGGTCACCGCCTCCGACTGCGTGGGGAAGCACCGGTAGACCGATCCCCCGTCGCCCTCCATGCAGAACTGGTCCTTGGGACGCTCCTCGATGGATCCCCGGGCCAGGCCCGGAAGCTGGACCTCGATGGTGTTCCCCGAAAGGAAGAGGAGCGGCTCCCCCACGCCGAAGGCGTCCACCCGGTTGCGGATGTTCTCCAGGGCCCGCTCCATGACGGCCTTGGGCGTCCCGTCGGGCGCGGCCAAGACGACCGACACGCCGCCCTCCAGGTCCAAGCCGAGCACCGGGCGGATGCCGGCCACGAACGCCGCGGCGGACCCGGCCACCAGGACGCCGACGAACGCGATCGAGAGCCAGAGATTGCGGCTGCTGCTCCTCACGCCAGCTCGGCCCCGTTGATCGTGAGCTTGAACCTGGTGTCGAGGACCTCGGCGGCCTTCCGGCACATCTGCATACGGCCGAGGAAGATCTCGAAGTATTCCATGACCTGGCTGATCTCGGTGTCGATCTTGAGCTCGAGGGTGATGGTGCGGGCCGTGGAGTCTACCCGCAGGAACGACTGTTCGGCGGCGAAGTTGACCCGGTCGTGGATGTCGAACTCGATCTGCCCCGACTTCCGCACGCGGCTCCGGTGAACGTCGGACTTGTCGGCCAGGATGACCGCGGCCGCCACCGGCGAGACCTGGTAGCCGTTCTCCTCCTCATGGTTGGCCACCGCAGCGACGATGGCCGCAAGGTCGACCCCGGGGACCTGGTCCTTCAGCGCCTGGTAGACCAGGACCGCCCCGGTCTGCCCGTGGACCTCCCGGGACACCATGTTGCCCACGTCGTGGAGGTATCCCGACACGCTCGCCAGGTTGGCGGTGTGCTCGTCGAACCCCACACGGGTGAGGACGTTGTAGCTGATCCGGGCGACCAGGTTGGCATGGCGGAAGCCGTGCTCCGTGTAGCCCAGACCCTCCATGACCCGGTCGGCCGCCGTGATGAACCCGGAGAGTTCTGGGTTGGCCTGGACCGCCTCCAGGCTGACGGCCTCCGCCTCGGGTTGGGGGTACTCCGCGGCTGCCGGCGCCCGACCGGGCGACGGCGCCCGCGGAGCGGCGTCAGCGCTTCCCTTCACGGCCGGCTGCCGGCCTCCTCGTCGAAGCCCTGGTCCTCGGTCCCGTCGTCGCCCCCGCTTTCGTCCTCGGCGGCCTCCTCGACCAGGCGCTGGGAGATGGCCCGGCGGAGCATGCGCACGTCGGTCCCTGGGGCGATCTCGACGGTGACGGTGTCGTCCTCCTCGTCGATGTCCTTCAGGGTCCCGAAGATGCCGCCCGCGGTCATGACCTCGTCACCGACCTGGAGGCTCTCGAGGAGGGTCTGTTGCTGGCGTTGGCGCTGGCGGTTGGGTCGAAGGAGCAGGAAGTAGAAGACCCCGCCGAGGAGCACGAGCGGGAAGAGCAGGCTGATGAGCGAGCCGCCCGAGGACGTTCCATCAGTTTGGGCAAGGATCTGGATCATCGGGGAGCCTCTTCGCGTGTTCGGGACGAACCCGCAGCATACAGGCTATCGCAGCCCATGCCGGGAGGCAGGCTACGACAGCGGCAAAGCCTCGTTGACGGGGACCCCGAGGTGCCGGTAGGCCCGTTCCGTGGCCACCCGGCCCCGGGGGGTGCGCTTCAGCAGGCCGAGCTGGAGGAGGTACGGCTCGTACACGTCCTCCACCGTGTCGGTCTCCTCCCCAACGGCGGCGGCGAGCGTCGAGAGCCCAACCGGCCCTCCGCCGAACTTCTCGATGACCGCCGATAGGATCGACAGGTCCAGCTTGTCCAGGCCCTCCTCGTCCACGTCGAACAGCTCGAGGCCCCGCCTGGCGACCTCCGCGTCGATCGCGCCGTCGTGGCGGACCTCCGCGAAGTCCCGGACCCTTCGCAGGAGCCGGTTGGCCACCCGGGGGGTGCCCCGGGACCGCCGCGCGATCTCGCCGGCGCCTTCGCCGTCCATCGCCACGTGCAGGATGCCGGCGGAGCGGCGGACGATCCTGGCCAGGTCCTCGCGCGAGTAGTAGTCCAGGCGAGGCGAGAACCCGAACCGCTCTCGGAGCGGCAGCGTGATCCGCCCGGGTCGGGTCGTCGCGCCCACCAGGGTGAACCGGGGAAGGTCCAGCCGGATGCTGCGGGCGCTCGGTCCCTTGCCCAGGACGACGTCGAGCTTGAAGTCCTCCAGGGCCGGGTACAGCACCTCCTCCACCGGCCGGGGCATGCGGTGGATCTCGTCCACGAACAGGACGTCGCCCTCCTCCAGGTTGGTGAGGATCGCGGCGAGGTCCCCGGGGCGGTCCAGCGCCGGCCCGGAGGTGGGCCGGAACGCCACGCCGAGCTCGTTCGCCACGATGCCGGCGAGGGTCGTCTTGCCCAGGCCGGGGGGTCCCGAGAACAGCAGGTGGTCGATGGTCTCCGACCTGGCGCCCGCGCCCTCGATCAACAGCCCGAGCTGCTCCTTGATGCGTTCCTGGCCCACGAACTCGCCGAGGGCCCTTGGGCGGAGCGCGGCGTCGAACTCGCGCTCGTCGGGGGACGGCTCGGGCTCCAGCATCCGGGCCTCCGGCACGGTCCGTTCCCCTCCCACTATCCCCGCCCGATGTGCTGGAGTGCCTGTCGGAGGAGCTCCTCGACCGGGCGGTCGCCGTCTGCCGGGATCCCGGCCATGGCCTCGCTCGCCTCGGGGGCCGACAGCCCCAACGCGAGCAGCGCCTCCCGGACGTCGGCGAGCGGCCCCTCGACCACCACGGCGTCGCCTCCCAGCCTGTCCTTCAGATCGAGCAGCACGCGCTGCGCCACCTTCTTCCCCACGCCCGGCACCAGCGTGAGCGCGGCGACGTCTCCGGCGGCAACGGCCCGGCGGAGGGCCACCGGCGAGAGTACCGAGAGGAAGGAGAGCGCGAGCTTGGGCCCCACCCCGGTCACCGTGACGAGCAGATCGAACAGCGCGCGCTCGTCGTGGGAGGCGAAGCCGTAGAGCACCATGGAGTCCTCACGCACCTGCATCCGGGTGAACAGCCTGGCGGGCCGGCCCACGGGAGGGAGCGTCCCGGCGGAGGAGGCCGGGATCAGGACCTCGTAGCCCACGCCTCCCACCGAGAGCACGACGCTGCCCCCGCCCTTCTCGGCGACCTCTCCCTGAAGGAAGGAGATCATCGGGCCCCGGCGCCCCCCGCGGCGTGGGCCGCCCGGCGAAGGCGCGACTGGTGAAGGTGGCAGAGAGCCACGGCCACCGCGTCCGCGGCGTCGGACTGCTCCGGCACACCCTCCACCCGGTGCGCCCGGATCAATGCGGCACGAACCCGTTCCTTCTCGGCGTTGCCGATGCCGGTGATGGCCATCTTCACCTCCAGCGGCGCGTACTCCTCGACGGGGATCCCGGCCTCTGCGGCGACCAGCAGGACGACGCCGGTGGCCCTGGCCACCGACAGCGCGCTGGTCTTGTTCTGGCCCCACATCACGGCCTCCACGGCGACCGCCTGAGGCCGGTGCGTCCGGATCGCGTCCCGCACCGCCGCCGCCAGCCGGCGGAGGCGGTGCGCCTCGGCCAGGCCGGAGGGGGTGCGGACGGTGTCCGACCAGATCACCCGGGCCCGGCCCTTGGTCTCCGACACCGCCGCCAGACCCGTAGCGGCCAGCCCGGGGTCCACCCCGAGCACGCACGGCTCGAACATGTGTTCAGACTAGGTTCGAAGGGGAGGCCGGGCAAGCATCTGCGGCTACCCGACCTCGGCCAGGACCTCGTCGGGGATGTCGAAGTTCGCGTAGACGTTCTGGACGTCGTCGAGCTCCTCGAGCGCGTCGAGGAGGGCGAGGACCTGCCGGGCCTGGGCGCCGTCCACCGGCACCTGGGTCTGGGGGACCATCGTCAGTTCCGCGGAGAGGACAAGGATGCCGGCCGACTCGATCGCCTCGCGGACCCGGCGAAGCGCGGTGGCATCGGTCGTGATCTCCCACGTGCTCCCCGCGTCCGCGACGTCCTCGGCACCCGCGTCGAGCGCGATCTCGAGCAGCTTCTCCTCGTCGAGGGGGGCCGCCTTCTCGATCTGTACGACGCCCTTGCGCGTGAATATCCACGCCGTGCTGCCGGGATCGCCCAGGGTTCCGGTGTTCCGGGTGAACGCGTAGCGGACGTCCTGGCTGGTCCGGTTGCGGTTGTCGGTGAGGGTCTCCACGATGAGCGCCACGCCGCCCGGGCCGTAGCCCTCGTACGTGACCTCCTCGTAGCGGGCGCCGCCCGCCAGCTCGCCGGTCCCCCGCTTGATGGCGCGGTCGATGTTGTCCCAGGGCACGGAGGCGTCTCGGGCCTTGTCCACCGCCGACGCGAGCGTCGGGTTCCCGTCGATGCTCCCGCCGCCCTCCTTGGCCGCTACCTCGACGGCCCGGAGCAGCTTGGCGAACGCGTTGCTGCGCTTGGCGTCCGCGGCCGCCTTCTTGCGCTTGATCGTGCTCCACTTGGAGTGTCCGGACATCTACGCCTTTCCCGCGACGTACTCGTGCAGTCGCGTCTCGCCTGCCAGCTCTGGGTGGAACGACGCCACCACGAGGTTCCCCTGCTCCAGGACGACCGGATGCCCCTCGAGCTCGGCGAGCACCGTCACGTCGGGCCCGACGTCCTCCACGATCGGCGCCCGTATGAACACGGCCCGTACCGGATGGTCGATCCCGTCCACCTCGACGTCCGACTCGAACGAGTCGACCTGCCGCCCGTAGGCATTGCGGCGCACGGTGATGTCGATGACCGACATCAGCGGCTCGCCTCCCTCGACCCGTTGCGCCATCACGATCATGCCGGCACAGGTCCCCAGCATCGGCATCCCCTTCGCCGCGCGCTCCCGAATGGGCTCCACCAGGCCCGCGCTCGCGGCGAGCTTCCCGATGGTCGTGGACTCGCCGCCCGGGATCACCAACAGGTCCACCGGGGCCAGGTCGTCGGGACGGCGGACCTCGACCGGCGCGATGCCGAGGTCGGCGAGCACGTGCGCGTGCTCCCGGAAGTCGCCCTGGAGCGCGAGGACGCCGCCCTTCATGGCCGAACCATGGCGCGGCTACCAGCCTCGGACCTGGAGGAGCCCCTCCTCGCCGAGCTCCTTGATGTCCAGGCCGTGCATCGGCTCGCCCAGGCCCCTCGACACCTTGGCCAGGACGTCGGGGTCGTTGAAGTGCGTCGTGGCCTCGACGATGGCCCGGGCCCGGACGGCGGGATCCTCGGACTTGAAGATGCCCGAGCCCACGAACACCCCGTCCACCCCGAGTTGCATCATGAGCGCCGCGTCGGCCGGCGTGGCCAGGCCGCCCGCGGCGAAGTTGACCACCGGCAACCCGCCGGCAGCCGCCACCTCCCGCACCAGCTCGACCGGCGCGCCGAGCTCCTTGGCCGACGAGACGTACTGCTCTGGGCGGAGCGTCTGGAGCCAGCCGATCTGGCGGAGGATGGCTCGCTGGTGGCGCACGGCCTCCACGACGTTGCCGGTGCCGGCCTCGCCCTTGGTCCGGATCATGGCCGCGCCCTCGGCCAGGCGCCGCAGGGCCTCCCCGAGGTCCCGGGCCCCACAGACGAACGGCACGGTGAACGCCCACTTGTCGATGTGGTGCTCCTCGTCGGCGGGCGTCAGCACCTCGCTCTCGTCCACGTAGTCCACGCCGACGGACTGGAGGATCTGGGCCTCGGCGAAGTGGCCGATGCGAGCCTTGGCCATCACGGGGATGGTCACTGCGCCCATGATCTCCTCGATCTTGGCCACGTCGGCCATCCGGGCAACGCCCCCGTCCCTGCGGATGTCGGCAGGGACCCGCTCCAGCGCCATGACGGCGCACGCCCCGGCGTCCTCGGCGATCTTGGCCTGCTCGGCGTTGGTCACGTCCATGATGACCCCGCCTTTCAGCATCTCGGCCAAGCCCGACTTCACCCGGAAGGTGCCGGTCTCGCGTTCCACGCTTGCCTCCTGCCCGCGCTCCAGGGCTCCAGTCTACCGCTGGTCCCCGGGCCTCCCGGAGGTGTGGGCCGGGCCTACCGCTGCGCCTGGACCTCGAGGGTATCGGGCAGGAGCTCGACCCAGGTGACGCCGGGCGCGAGGGCGATCTCCTCGCCGGCCTTCGTGACGAAGGTGGTCACGTCCTTCAGGCTCGGTCGCTCCCACCGGCCGAGGATCATCCGGCCGTCCCGGAACACGTAGGCCTTCCCGGAGCCGGTCAGCTCGACCTCGGGCGAATGGTTGCCGGCCGCGTCGATGATCGGCCCGGAACTGACCTGGACCAGCATGACCACCACGTTCGCCGCACGGACCTGGGAACCGTCCTCGAGCACATGTGGCACGGTCCCGTGGGATCGGAGCCATGCAGCCTGCGTGCCGCTCCACTTCCAGAACACGTTGGAGTAGGAGGAGAACGGCAGGTGCACGGTACGGGCCTTCCGAGATGGTCCCGCGAGCTCGGGATCGTAGACGAAGACCGGTGCGGGGGCGCCCTCCTTCGATCTCGCCGCCTTCCACAGCGATCGAGTGGACGTGAACAGGTCATGGGGAGCAGCGCGGTTGTCGTCGCGCGTGTACGCGGAGATGGCGTTGCTTTCGTTGACGTCGATCACGCCGGCGCGGTCGATTGCTCTCACCACGGAAGCCTGGCCGCCCGAATAGCCCATCACCGGGCGACCGAACTGGACGAGGACCTTGGGATCCGTTGTCCGGCCGCTTCGGACCGGCCCCACCCTCCCCGAGTCGCGGCACTGATACACCACGATGAACCTGGTGATGCCGCCCTCCACGGGCTCCTCGTACACGACGTCCGCCCGTTCCAACCCGGCCTGGGGCCGGGCCTCCGGGAGGTTCTCGACCTTGATGGCCAGGGCCGGGCGGTCCGGGACCTGCCCGTGGGGGGCGGGCTGGCCCGTGAGGGGGCAGGACGGCGGTGGCGGCGGCTCGGCCAGGCCCACCCGGGACATGGCGTCCTGGACGAAGGCTGGGGCCCGGTCGGGGAAGATGGCGAAATAGCCCACGCCGGTGAGGGCGAGGACCGCGACGGTCGCTGCCGCCGCCGCGGCCTTTCCGCGACGCGTCAGGCTCAAGGGACCTCCATGGGATTCATTGGGTATCGGGGGCCTGCGGGGCACCGGCCGTGCGCCGGACCCGAGGATGCTACCCGCCCGCCGGGGCTCCCTCAACGAGGTGCGGCAAGAACGTCACATCTCCTCGAGGCGCCGGATCCGGTCCTCGATCGGCGGGTGCGTGGAGAACAGCCGCTCCAGGGGGCCCATCCGCTCGCCCTGGACCCGGGAGGGCTGGTTCAGCCACAGATGCGCCGTGGCGTTGTTCGCCGAGCGCATGGGGATGCTGCTGGCGGCCGCGATCTTCTTGAGCGCGGCCGCCAGGCCGGGCGGGTACCGCGTGAGCATCGCCCCCTGCGCGTCGGCCAGGTACTCGCGTTGCCGGGACATGGCGAACCGCACGATCTGCCCGAAGATCGGCGCCAGGATGATCAGCACGAACCCCACCGCGAACAGGATGGCCGCGGCCGGCCCTCCCCCCTGGTCGTTGCCTCGCCGCCCGCCGACCCCGCCCCACCACATGGCCCGCATGAAGAACTCGGAGATCAGGACGACGGCGCCGATCAGCGTGGCCACGATCGTCCCCACCAGCATGTCGCGATCCAGGATGTGGGACATCTCGTGGGCCACCACCCCCTCCAATTCCACCCGGTTCATGGCGTCCAACAATCCTTGGGTCACCGCGATCGAGGAGTGCTCGGGGTCGCGCCCGGTGGCGTACGCGTTCGGGGCCTGCTCCGGCACGACGTACACGCGGGGCTTGGGGATCCCGGCCGCGATGGCCAATCCCTCCACGATGTTGTGCAGCCTTGGCTCCTGTGCCGGCGTGACCTCGCGCGCCCGCGTGGAGGCGAGCACGATCCGATCGCCGTAGAAGTAGGAACCGGCCGACATGGCCACCGCCAGGGCCAGGCCGAAGATCAGCCATGCCGGACCCTGCTGCGTCAGCAAGCCGATGGCGTAGCCCACCGCTCCGAGCAGCAGGATGGCCCCCAGCACCAGGACGACCGACTTCCGCCTGTTCGACGCGATCTGCTCGTACACGGGCTAGGGGTGGGTGAGATCCACCCGAACCGGGCCGCGGACCGGGTCCTCGATGTCGAAGAACTCACGGGGGGTGAACCCGAAGACCTTCGCGACGACGTTCGACGGCACGGCCTGGATCCGCGTGTTCAGCAGCATCACCTGATCGTTGTAGAACTGTCGGGCGTAGGCGATCCTCGACTCGGTCCCCGTCAGCTCCTCCTGGAGCGCCAGGAAGTTCTGGCTCGCCTTCAGCTCCGGGTAATTCTCGGCCACCGCCATCAGGCGCCGGAGGCCCGCGGTGATCTGGTTCTCGGCCTGCGCCTGGTCCCCGACGGTCGAGGCGCCGATGGCCCGGGCCCGGGCCTCCGCCACGTGCTCGAACAGCTCGCGCTCATGCGCCGCGTAGCCCTTCACCGTCTCCACGAGGTTGGGGATCAGGTCGTACCGCCTCCGGAGCTGCACGTCGATCTGCGACCACCCGTTGTCCACGCGGTTGCGCAGCGAGACCAGGCGGTTGAACAGGTAGATGCCGGACAGCACGACGAGCGCCACGACACCGAGCGCGATCCAGAGAGCGGTCACGCACCTATCGTAGCGCCAGGGCCTCTCGATACGCGGCTTCGATCTCCTCGGCGACGACCGCCCAGTCGTACCGCGCGGCCTTCGTGCGACCGGCCGCGCCCATGCTCCGTGCCAGCGTTGGATCGTCGAGCACCTTGGCCGCCGCCTCGGCCACCGCGCGGGGGTCGCCCGGCGGCACCAGGAAGCCCTCCCGCCCGTCTCGCACGACCTCGTCGTAGCCGGGGATCCGGCTGGCCACGACGGGGAGCCCGGCGGCCATGGCCTCCACGAGCACGTAGCCGAAGCTCTCCCCGCCGAGCGACGGCGCGATCAGGACGTCGCAGGCCGCGTGGTACCCCGGGAGCTCGCGGTGCCGGACCGTGCCGAGCATCGTCACGTGGCCCCGAAGGACCGGCTCCAGGCGGTCGACCGCCCTCCGTTCGTCTCCGTCGCCGGCGACGATCAACCGGAGGTCCGGGCGTCCCGTGGCCAGGAGCCGGAACGCCTCCACCGCCGCGGGGAATCCCTTGCGGCGGTGGAGGCGCCCCACGAACAGGAGCTTGCGCCCGGGGCCGAGGTCGGCGGGCTCCGCAGCGGCGAAGGACGCGACGTCCAGCCCGTTCGGCACGACCCGGAACGCCCCTCCCAGCCGCTTCCGGGCGAAGGCCGCCGCCCGCTCGGACACGGCGATCCGAACCGCGATCCTACGAACCATCCTTCGAAGCGCCGGGGCCGCGAGATCGAACAGCAGCGACCGCTCCGCCCCGGAGTGGAATGTCGCCACCACCGGAGCGGGGGAGGACAGCGTGGCCCACATCGAGGTGCTCGGCGTGAACGGCTCGTGCCCATGCACCACATCCGGCTGGAACCCGGACAGGAGCTCGCGGACGTGGCGGAGCGACCACGGGCGGGGGTCGATGGGGGCCGTCGAGCGGTTGTACGGCACCTCCACGGGCCGCCCGACCGCCCGAACCCACGGCTCGGCGGGCTCGGTGCGAGACGGCGCGAGCGCCATCACCTCGTGGCCACGGGCCCGGAGCCGCTCCCCCAGCTCCCGGACGTGCACCTGGACGCCGCCCGGGGCATCCCAGGCATAGGGGCAGGCCAGGGCGACCCTCACCGGCCCCGGCCGTCCCTCCCGCCGGAGCCCGGCCGCTCGTCCCAGGCCGGTTGGAACATGTGCCAGTCCACCGGCCGAGCAGCGATGGCCCGCTCGAACTCCGCGGCCATCCTCCGCGTGAGCTCGGTCACGTCCGCTCGCATGTCACCGGTGCGCTCGATCTCCAGGGCGGCGCCGACCCGGATCTTCCACCCGTGGTCGGTCGTCCACACCGGACAGACCATCAACGGAGCCCCGGTCGACAGTGACAGCAGAGCCGGCCCGGCCGGGAGCTTGCGGGGCGCGCCGAACATCTCCACCTCGATCCCCCGGCCGGTGAGGTCCCGGTCCGCCACCAGGGCAACGATCCAGTTCTGGCCGAGCAGCGCACCGAGCTGTTGCCCGACGTGCCCGTCCTTGGTCAGGGGGATGATCTTCATCCCCAGGGCCTCCCGATGTTCGAGGAAGAACTCGAACAGCTTTCTCGGCCTGAGCTCCTCGGCCACGGACGCGATCCGGTAGTCGTTGGCCGCCAGCCACTGCCCCGCCACGTCCCAGTTCCCCATGTGCGGCAGGACCGTGATGCAGCCCTTGCCACCCTTGAGAGCCCGGTCGATGTTCTCCACGCCCTCCGTCGCGGTGCGCTCGTTCAGCTCGGCGACGGGGAGGACCCGGGCCCGGAACGTGTCGAACCAGTACCGCGCGTACAGCGAGAAGGCCTCCTTCGTGGCGGATGTCACGAGGTCGGACCCGGGCTCCCGCCCCAGGACCATGGCCTGGTTCGCCGCGACCGTGGCCCGCACCCCGGGGAGGAGGTGGTACGCCAGGCGCCCGAGCGCGTCGAACGCGCGGCGTCCGGCTCGCTCCGGCAAGGTCCTGGCCAGCCAGGCGACCAGCCGGAACGACCACAGGGCCAGCCGTTCCTTGGGGGTCTCGGCGCTCAGGCCCGCTCCTCCTTCGCCACTTGGCTGGCGCGCACCAGCGCCGCAAGGCCCATCACCGACGCCACGGTCCACAGCGTCCAACCGAGCCCATCGGTGAGCAGGCCCACGGAGATCAACCCGTAGCGGAGCCCCCGAGTGACCGAGCTCTCGCCCACGCCGTAGCCGAGCGACGCGCCGCGAGCGCGGACGTACGCCGCCAGGAAGCTCGCCCCCAGCGCCACCAGGGCGCCGGCGGCGACCCAGGGGTCGGTGGTGCGGTATGCCC
>Ga0209853_1000084_pt1 | contig 24401 bp, 19 predicted proteins | sample GWRWS1_30_40_FD_187224 | JGI IMG/M metagenome (GOLD analysis project Ga0209853, IMG submission 187224) | Riverbed sediment microbial communities from areas with vegetation nearby in Columbia River, Washington, USA - GW-RW S1_30_40 (SPAdes)... | ecosystem: Environmental > Aquatic > Freshwater >...
CTCGAGGCTCTCCTGAGACTGTCACGTAGGCTAATCCGGACCGGGTCCGATTCTTGTCCGCAGCCCGATATGTCGTGACGCTCGAGTAGATACCGAACTGCAACAGGAGCAGTTGCACCTGGTCGATCAATCTGCGGGATGATGAAGACACCGAGATCATCGGGTGTTCGCTTGGCCTTGAGACGGTGCCATCCGCATCAAAGAGCCCCTGGAGGAAGTGAGCCGTTGCTTCTCGTGGGGCCGTGAGGATTGCTTCCGGCACGCTCTTTTCGTGCCCAACTGCCGGGTTCAACCCCAGGGCCTGCAGGAGACGAAGGAAGGCAGAGGAGTGAATCGACATCCATGCGCGCTGGGTGCCGGGTTTGGTATGCAAAGGGTACGCCGGGACGGCGCCTTCGTCCACGCCCCCGGCCGCGACCGGGACTGTATTCCGGGAGACAATGTAACGAGTCGTCACACCGTCGATAATGGGCTTGACGTAGTCGGCGTCCTGAATGTGCATGTGGATATCGAGCCGCTTGCTGACGGCAACTTCCCGCCTGGCGTGGTTTGTATACGAACCGTCGCCTACGGCATATCCAAGAAGGTACGCGAGATCGTCCTCCCAAGTTTGCGGGATATTGATCACTCGGTAGTGGGCGTCAGCCCGGCGTGGCTGGACCCAGGTGGGATCGATGTGAAGATACGGCGACCGGTCCCTAAATACGACATCGAGCTGGTGGAGATCGTTGGGATCCATCACGGCCAGCACGTCACCCGGCTGGAGCTCGTCAATGCGCTTCCAGCCTTTGGACCCGTGGGCCGGATCAATCGTGTCGTCATTCAGAACCTTGACCTTGTGATCTCCTGTTCCGCGCAGAGCATAACCGCTGGTAGTCTCAACACGGAAGATTGGTTTGATACCGGTGAAGGCCAGGGCATCGGCTTTGATGCTGTCCAGGCCGCGAGTGTCTGCCGCCCGGCGGTCTATGATGACCTCCGGAGCCGCACGATCCACAACCGCCTCTTGGACAAGATGATCCAGCCTTCGAAGTCCAGCCGGAGTCATCACGTACGTCGAGCCGACGAGTGAGCACGGGTTTGTGGTGATCACGTTCATCCCGTTGTACTCCGACGTGGACCAGTGCTTGATGTGATCCCAAAAGATCAGGCCCGGCTCAGCGTAGTCGCGCGCGCCTTTGATCAACTCGGCCCACAGATCGCGGGCGCGAATCATCTTGCGCACGTTCGCCTTCTCGTTCTCGAAGACGAGATCCCAATTCGCATCCTGCTCGACGGCCCGCATGAACGCGTCCGACACACGGATGCTGATGTTCGCGTAGCGTACGCGGTCGAGATTCCGCTTCACCTTGACGAAGTCGAGGACGTCCGGATGATTGTCTGCGATCGTAATCATCAGCGCGCCGCGTCTGCCGCTCTGTCCAATCGTGCCGGTCGTCAGCGACATGAGCTCCATGAACGACACGGCGCCGGTTGATGAGCGCGCTGCATTGTTCACCGGCGCGCCGCGCGGACGGAGCACGGAGATGTCAGTGCCGACCCCGCCCCCGAGCGAATAGGTGCGCGCCGCCACCTTCATCCAATCGAAAATCGCCTCGATGGAATCTTCATGTACCGGACAGACGTAACAGTTCAAAAGTGTGACGCGCTTCAGGTTCCCCGCGCCGTGCATGATGCGGCCGCCGGGAATGAACCGGAACTCATCCAACAGCCAGTAGAACTTGTCCTCCCACTCCTGGCGAAGCTCCGGTGTGCGCTCGACCGAGGCGAGTTCCCGTGCAATCCGTCGCCACATCTGCTGCGGCGTGCGCTCGACTACCTCCCCCTCGGGGGTACGCAGAGCATACTTGTCGTAGAAGACGCGGGCCTGTAACTCGTCTCCGCGGAAGTAGTCGAGTGTTTCCTGGGGCACATTTGTGGTGGGTTTGACCGCGATTGCGTCGGCATCCATCGGCTCACCTCTTCCGCGTATGATGATAAGGAACCACCCCGGCCCACGCGGAGCCGGGGTGGATGCTGCGTTCGCTACTTAGTTGTTTTGGTGGAGCCGGCTTCGACGGTAAGTAGCGGGACCTGGTCGCGCATCTCGTCCTCCCGCCGTTTCCGTTCCTTGAACGTTGCCGCCTCTTCGACCAGCATGTCCACGTCGCGGAAGCGGCGGTGCTCGGAGGCGAACCGCACGTAGGCCACGTCATCCAGCTGCCGCAGGCGCTCCATCACCATGGCTCCGATCTGCAGCGTGCTGACCTCATGCTCGCCGCGGTTCATGACGTCCCGCTCTACGTCGGAGACGATGCGCTCCAGATCGTCCATGCTCACCGGGCGCTTGCCGCATGCGAGCACCAATCCTTTGAGGATCTTCGTGCGGTCAAATGGTTCCCGCCGGCCGTCCCGCTTGACGGCCATGACCGGAACGTGATCCATCCGCTCATAGGTGGTGAACCGCCGGCCACACTGCAGGCATTCGCGCCGCCGCCTGATCGAGGACCCATCCTCCACCGGACGGGAATCCAGGACCTTACTTTCTTCGTGAGCGCAGTAGGGGCACTTCATATTGCGGTCTCTACAAGATGTAGAGCATCCACGATTTTATGCCCCCAAGATGTGGGGTGTCAATGGCCAAATTCGCCCGCATGGGGAAGCCGGGAGGCCCGGCCGGACCTGAGGCTCGCCAGCACGCTCAATAGCGTCCGATCCTTGGTTACGTCCGAAGTACGATGGGTTCTTGATGCAGGAGATAAACCGCCACAGTGAGAGCCAAGAATGTATAGACGACAGTCGATACCATGGTCAGCATGAGGTGTTCCCACGAGGCGGTTCCCAGCAGCAATTGGCGGAAGATGAAGACGGCGTTGAGACCGGGGACCAGGTACGTCCAGCTGACCTGTCCCCACCCATCCAGGAATGGCGCGGCCATGGCCGGCATGGACAGGAGCAGGTAAACCGGGGTGAAGTACTGCTGGGCCTCCCGGAGGCTCCTGGCGTAGATCGACAGGGTCAGCTGCAGCGCGCTGAGAAAGGCCACCAGGAGGAACGCTACGAGGACCATCAGCGCCGCCGGACCGGCAGAGATCACGACAGCCGCCCGCGTCAGCTCGCTCAACCCCCACTGAGCCCCCAGACGAAGCGTGACGAGCGCCACGACAATCACCATGAGGACGGCGGCCATGGAGGCGACCGTCACAGCGAGAAACTTGCCCGTGGCGATCTGCCAGCGGCCGGGGGGCGTGACGAGCAGGGCTTCCAACGTCCTCCGCTCCTTCTCCCCCGCGCCGAGGTCGAGCGCCGCGTACTGACCGCCCAGGACCGCCCAGACCGAAATGAAGAATGGGAGCAGGCTGGCCAGGAGCACCCCGCCCAGCCGGCGTTCGTCGGCGACGTTACTCGCTTTGACGTCGATAGGCGAGAGGTCGCGGCGTGAGAGACCGCGGGAGCGCAGCCGCTGTTCGGTGATGGCCGCCGTGTAGGCGGCGACGACCTCCTGGATACGCTGCCGGGCGATGATCGAGTCGGCTTCGCCCTCGTCGAACAGGACGGTGATTTCGACCGGGCCGCGCCTGATCCGCTCCGCGAAGTCCTTCGGGATTTGCATGACGGCGTCGACCTCGCGGTCGATCAGCGCCTGTTTGGGATCCTTCACCTCGACGACGCGGATGAGCTTCCTGTTCACGCCCAGCGCCACAAGATTCGGCGCCGCTCCGCGGTTGACGACGGCGACGACCGACGCCGTCCGGGCGCGTTCACGCTGCTGGCGCTCCGACAGGTAGGGAACGCCCAGGGTCACGATGGGCATCATCACGACCGGCAGGAGAAGCGCGACCACGATGGTCCGCCGGTCGCGCAGCGTCTCGATCGCTTCCTTGCTGAAGACCGCACGAATGAGACGGACTTCGTCCCGCCAGTTCGTCCGCAATCGATTCATTGCTAGAACAGGCTCAGCCGCAACGGCACGGCGCTCAGCACGAAGACGGCGAGGAGCGCGACACCGACCGCGATGCGGAGGGGACTGACCGGCGAGACGTCGTCAAGGGGCCCGGGGTGCCCCCGCCGCAGGAGGAGCAGGATGACGACTGCCATCAGCACGTACCCCAGCAGCGCCGCCGCAGCCACCGCGATCCACGACAGCACCAGGTGGACGCGAGGGCCGAACAGCGCCCGCACGGCGTGCCCCCCGTCCAGCATACCAGCGGGCAGCAGGTTCAAGCTGGTCACGAGCAACCCGATCCACCCTGCAAAGAGGATGGGATGGCCGAGGACCACGGCCCCGTCCGGTGGATGAAGAATGACCCCGATCAGCCACTTCAGGATGAGCGGATCGGGGAGGTTCACGCCCTGGAACCCCGCGGGGCTGATCACGAACGACCGCGCCACGCCGAGGATGAGGATGGGAATGGAGACGAGGAATCCGGCCAGCGGACCCGCGGCGGCCACGTCCATGAGCGCATCCCGGTTGGGCGCCGGTGTCCGCGTCACGATGACGGCGCCCATCGTGCCAAACGGTGGGCTCATCGGGATGAAGTACGGCAGCGAGCTGTCTACCCCGCGCATGACGGAGAGGACCTTGTGTCCCATCTCGTGGGTGGCGAGGATGACCATGAGCGAGAGCGAGAATGCGAGTCCGCCCCCGACCGCGCTGCGGAGATATCCTTCGGCGATCAACGCCGAGGCGTTGTAATAGCCCGCAATGAACGTTGTCGCCAGCGTGGCAACGAACAGGGCCAGGTTCACGGACCATCGCCACTTCCCCCGCGGCGGCCGCGGCACCAGCGCGATGACCTCGCGTCCGTTGCGCCGCCGCAGCAGCGGCAGGTACCCCAGCGGCTCCACCCTGGCGCGCAGCGTGAGAAACCGCGCCTTCGTGTCCGGCCCTGCCAGCACCGCGAACGCGGGCAGGCCTCCGTCGTAAATGATCTCGGTAACGGGGAACACGGAGTCCACGACGCGGCGGAACTCCTCCATCCGCCACAGCAGCTCGGTATCCATGGGCACTCCCATCATACGGATTGACAGGAGAAACGAATAGGGGGACGTTTGCGGTCCCCCTACCATCCATCTTCACCGCTTATCGCGCGCCTAGCGCCGCCGCAGGAACGCGGGAATGTCGAGATCGTTGATCAGGTTCTTGACACCGTTGTCGATCTCGTCCGGCTCGAGCAGGTTCCCTTCATCCTTGCGCTTGGCCATGTCGAAGCCGGTGGCGATGACGGTGATGCGCACCTCGCCGTCCACCTTGTCGTCGATGACCGCGCCGAAGATGATGTTGGCGTCGGGATCGGCCGCGTCCCTGACGATCTGCGCCGCCTCGCTCACCTCCACCAGTCCCAGGTCCAGCCCTCCGGTGACGTTGATCAGCACGCCCCGCGCCCCCTGCATCGACGTCTCGAGCAGCGGGCTGTTGATCGCCGCCTGTGCGGCGCGAATCGCCCGGTCCTCGCCGCTCCCCACGCCGATGCCGATCAGGGCCGAGCCGGCCTCGTGCATGATGGTGCGCACGTCCGCGAAATCGAGGTTGATGAGCCCGGGCACCGTGATCAGGTCGGCGATGCCCTGCACGCCCTGCCGCAGCACGTCGTCCGCGGTGCGGAACGCCTCGATCACGGTCGCGGTGCGGTCGATGATCTGCAGCAACCGGTCGTTGGGGATCGTGATGAGCGTGTTGACCTTTTGCTTGAGGTTGCGCACGCCTTCGTCGGCCGATTGCGCTCTGCGGCGTCCCTCGAACGAAAACGGCTTGGTGACGACGCCGATGGTGAGGGCATTCAATGTCCGGCCGGCTTCCGCCACGATCGGCGCGCCGCCCGTCCCGGTGCCGCCGCCCATCCCCGCGGTGACGAAGACCATGTCGGCGCCTTCGAGCGCCTCGATCAGGTCTTCCTTACTCTCCTCGGCGGCCTGACGGCCGACCTCGGGATCACCGCCCGCGCCGAGGCCTTTGGTGATCTTACTGCCGACGTGGATTTTCTTGTCGGCGTTGCTCATCGCCAGCGCCTGCGCGTCGGTGTTGATGGCGATGAACTCCACCCCGCGCAACCCCGCGCTGATCATACGGTTCACGGCGTTGCTGCCGCCGCCCCCGACTCCCACCACCTTGATCGCCGCGTACCGGCGGAGATCGCGATCAACGTGTGCCATCATCCATCCCCCTTTGGCTCATCGATCCGTGCTGCGTCCTCTGCTGCGACGTCGCGATCTTACGCTCCCGTCACCATCTCCCGCACCCATCCGCGCATGCGTCCCCAGATGCCAGCTCCGTTGGTCTGGCGCACCACATGCGCACCCCGGTGGCGCACCCCGTACAGCACGAGGCCCACCGCCGTCGCATAGATGGGACTGTTCACCGCATCGGTCAGTCCGCCCACCTGTTCCGGCATCCCGACGCGGGCGGGGAGCTCCAGCTTCTCGCTGGCAAACTTGGCGATGCCCCTCAGCAGCGCCGTGCCGCCGGTGAGCACGATGCCCGCCGGGACGAGGTGCGCATAGCCGCTGCGGCGGATCTGCAGGCGGAGCAGGTTGCAGATCTCCTGCAGCCGCGGCTCGATGATCTCGCACAACACCCGCCTCGGCAGGATGCGCGGCTCCCGGTCGCCGACGTTGTGCACCTCGATCAGCTCGCCCTCGCTGGCCTCCGCCGTGGTGGCGGCGCCGAAGCGCAGCTTGAGCTTCTCCGCCTCAGCGACGGGCGTGCGCAGGCCGACCGCAATGTCGCTGGTGACGTGGTGGCCGCCGATCGGCAGGATGGCGGTATGCGTCAGCCCCCCGCTGGCAAAGACGCCGATGGACGTGGTGCCGCCGCCGATGTCCGCGATCACGACCCCCAGTTCCCGCTCCGGCAAGGTCAGCGCCGCTTCCGCGGAGGCCAGCGGCTCGAGCACAACCTCTTCGACTTCGAGCGCCGCCCGCTGCACGCACTTCAGCAGGTTGGCCAGCACCGTCGACGTCCCGGTGACGATATGCGCCTCCACCTCGAGGCGCGCGCCGTACATGCCCACGGGATTGCGAACCCCGTCATGCCCGTCTACGACAAATCCCCGTGGCAGCAGGTGGACGATTTCACGGTCGCTCGCCGGCAGCGCAGCCATGCGCGCCGCGTCGATGACACGCTCTACGTCGGACGAGCCGATCTCGTGGTCGCCGCGGCTGATGGCGACGACGCCGCGTGAGTTGGTCGAGGCGATGTGTTCACCCGAGACGCCGACGTAAAGGGTATCCACCTTCGTCCCAGCCATGCGCTCGGCGCGGTCCACCGCCTCCTCGATCGCGCGCGTGGTCGCATCGAGATCGACGACGATGCCTTTGCGGATTCCCGACGAAGGCACAAGCCCAACACCGGCGATCTGGACATCGCCCTCCTCGTCCACCTCGCCGACGACGGCGCAGACCTTCGTGGTGCCGATGTCCAGCCCGACAATGTGGTCTTTGCGCGACATCCCGCTCACCAGCTTTTGTCCGGCTGCTGCCTACATATGGTATGTTTGCGCAACTTTTCCCCTATATCTTGGGTCAGGATTCCACTGCTAGCGCCGTTCTCCTCCCCGGTTCGCGCTCGCCGGTCTCATCACGACGTTGCCTGAGAAGCGCAGGTCGAGATAGTCCACGGCCAGACGGCGACCCCGGATGGCTTCGAGGATCTGGTGAAGTACAGCGGCGCGTTCCCGCAGCCCGCGCAATGGGCCCAGCCGGACCGTAATGCCGTCCGGCGTAACCAGGATCAGATCTCCCGCGCCGTCCGCCCGCATCTTCGTACCGGGACCCACGACGGCCTGAGGGACCTCATCGAGCGCGTCGATCGCGAGGTGGATGCGCGCATCCGGTAGGCGATCTCCCATCTGCATCCAGGGAGGCGAGAATCGGTCGGTGGTGACCACCGGGAGCCGGCCGGCGGAGGGACGGCTGTCCATCACGAAGCCGGTGCGATCGAGGATCAGATACCGGCCATGAAACGGCACCGCGGCATGTGCCCTTCGCTCGACGACCTCAATCGTGACGCGGCCGTCCAGGGCGAGATGAATCCACGCGCGGGCCACCCGGGGAAGCGTCTCAACAGTTCTCGCGACGCGAACGGGCGACACGGCAAAGCGCGGATCGCCGGGCCGAAGGCCGGAGCGGGCCACGATGGCCGCGGGCGACACATTCTGCGCGCCCTGGACGGTGATCTCGCGAACGGCAAAGAGAGACGAGCCGGGAAGCGAAGCCGTGGCCAGCATGGCGGCCATGACTCCAGAGAAGCGCAGCATCAGTGCGATCGAGCCAACCAGAGAGGTGGGCGGGGAGGTGGAATCCGCCGGCTGGGCACCGGCGGCCGGATGCGCGGGTTGTGTGGTCGTAGCGGCCATAGAGAGTGCGTCGAATGCGTCGTTGAACAGTGCGACGATTGTTAGGTTATGGCGTGCTCTGCGCCGGAAACTCCCCCAGGAATTTGATCTCGGGTTCCAACCGCACTCCGAACTTCTCCATCACCAGTACGGATACCTTGTGCATGAGGCCCACGACGTCAGCCGCGTTCGCGTCCCCGCCATTCAAGATGTAGTTGGCGTGCAGCTCAGACACGCGTGCTCCGCCGAGCTGCAGCCCCTTCCCTCCGGCGAGATCGATCAGCCTGCCGGCGTGGTCGGCGGACGGGTTGCGGAAGACGCAGCCGGAACTCGGGGGTCCAATCGGCTGCGTTTCGCCGCGGTGACGCAGCCAGGCGTCGGTCCGGGCGCGCACCGTTTCCGGGTCGCTCCGCACCAATCGAAGCGTGGCCTCGACCACGACGGTGGGCCGGGTCTGCAGCACGCTGGTACGGTACTGGTAGCCCAGCGCCGCGCCATCGAGGATGCGCTCGCCTTCCGGAGTGATCACTCTGACGCGATGGACGACGTCCTGCATCGCGTGCCCGTGCGCGCCGGCGTTCATGACCACCGCGCCCCCGACCGAGGCCGGAATTCCCCCGGCAAACTCGAGCCCGGACAGCCCGCGGTTGGCCGCGTCCCGCGCGAGATGCGGCAGTCCGGCGCCGGCCTGCGCAACGACGGCATCACCGTCGTACGCGACGTGATCCAGGCCTTTGCCAAGCTTCACCACGACCCCACGGATGCCCGCATCCGAGATCAACACATTGCTGCCGGCCCCCAGCACGATGAACGGGATACGCTCACTGAACAGGTAGCCGGCGGCGGCGCGCGCCTCATCGAGCGTGCGGGGGATGACGAGGACATCGGCCGGACCACCGATGCGGAAGCTGACGTGGCGTCGCAGGGGCTCGTCCTCTCGCACCTCGCGGCAACGCGCGCGAAGCGCCTCCACGAACTTGGCGGTCTCGGTCTTCACGGCCTCGCCAACTACTGGGCCTTTGGGGCTGCGGCCTGCGAGGTGATGGGCGCGCCGGCGGGCGGGACCTCGGGATGCTGCGCGCCGCTGCTCGATGGCGTGTGCTTGCGGAGGCGATCCACCAGCCGGTCCGCAACCTGCCAGATATCCCCGGCGCCGAGGGTGATGACGAGATCGCCAGCGCGCAGGCGCGGGATCAAATGATCGAGCGCGGCCTGCTGGTCGGCCACAAAGGTAACAGGGCGATGAGGCCGTACCGCATTCACGATCAGCTCGGCCGTGACGCCCTGGATGGGATCCTCATCGGCGGGATAAATCTCCGTAATCACCAGGTCGTCCGCGTCCTGGAATGCCTGACTGAACCGCCGGTGGGTGGTCTTCGTCCGCGAAAAGCGGTGCGGTTGGAAGACGGCGACGAGGCGGCGATTGGGCCAGGATTCCTTGGCCGCACGCAGCACCGTCGCCACCTTGATCGGGTTATGCGCGTAGTCGTCGACGACCATGATGCCGTTGACGTCGCCGCGCACATCGAAGCGCCGGCGGACGCCGCGGAACTTCTCCAGCGCCCCGGCCACCTGCTCGAAGCCCAATCCGACTTCCAGGCCGACCGCGGTGGCGGCCAGGGCGTTGCAGATGTTGTATCGCCCCGGTACGGGGATGGCGACCTTGCCGAGCGGGCGGCCCTCGCGGCGGAAGGTGCACTTTGATGTGTGTCCCTCCATGCTGTGGATCTGGGCGGTGTACTGCGAGCGGGGCAGCAGCCCGTAGGTGAACACGCGCGCCTGCACCTTCGGGAGTAGCTGCCGGACGTGCAGATGGTCGGTGCACAACACCGCAAACCCGTCGGAGGGCAGCGTAGACAGAAACTTCGAGAAGGTCTCGACCAGGCGTGCCAGGGTGCGATAGTGGTCCCGGTGATCGGTGATGTCCAGGCTGGTCACGACGGCGGCGGAGGGACGCACGTACAGCAGCGAGCCGTCGCTCTCATCCACTTCGGCCACGACGTGGGCGCCGGATCCGACGCGGACGTTCCCGCCGAGATCTTCCACATCGCCGCCGATCAGCGCCGTGGGGTCCAGTCCGCCCGAGGCGAGCACATGCGCAGTCATGGCGGTCGTGGTGGTCTTGCCGTGCGTACCGACGATCGCGATCCCGAAGGCGCCCTCGAGCACCTGGCCGAGCACCTGCGCCCGGTGCAACACCGGCACGCCCTTGTACCGCGCCGCCACGATCTCGGCGTTCAGATCCGGCACTGCGCGGGAAGCTACCACGACGTCGGCGCCTTCAACATGCGCCGCATCGTGGCCGACATGCACCGTGGCGCCGAGGGCCTCCAGCCGGCGCGTGCCGTCGGACGCGCGGAGGTCGCTGCCGCTGACGCGGTAGCCCTGCGCCAGGAGCACGTGGGCGATGGCGCTCATCCCGGAGCCACCGATCCCGATAAAGTGCACGTGCGACGTCCGCTCGATCACCGCTGCTCCTTACGCGCAACCTGCGCGACCAGTTCTGCCACCTGCGCCGCCGCCCTAGGCCGGCCCATCCGGCGGCTCGCCTCCGCCATCGCGCGCAGCCTCGCAGGATCGCTGCGCAACGCATCGATCACCTCGGCCAGCCGCGCGGCGCTCAGATCCCGGTCCAGCACGACGACCGCGGCGCCCTCTGCTTCCATCAACCGGGCGTTGGACTCCTGATGCCCCGCGGCCGCGTAGGGATACGGCACCGCTACGAGCGGCAACCCGTTCGCGGTGACCTCGGCGAGCGTACCGGCGCCGGCCCGGCACACCACGAGATCCGCGCACGCATAAGCGTCGGCGATATTCTCAATATACCCGACCGCCACGTACCGCGGCGCCTGAATCTCCAGGGCCCGCGTGCGCGAGCGCTCTTCATGTCCTTTACCCGTCTGATGGAGAATCTGGACCGACCCCGCATCACGCAACTGCGCCGCCGCGGCGAGCATCGCCTCATTCAGGCTCTGCGCCCCCTGGCTGCCGCCCAGCACCAGCACGGTGAACACGCCGGGATGCAGCCCGAAGCGCAGAAGCGCGCGATCGCGCCCTCCTCCAACTGCGCTGCCGCGGATCGGCACCCCGGTGACCATCGCCTGATGAGGAAACTGCATACGCACGCGTTCATGCGGAAGCGATACCGCGGCCGCCCAGCGCGCGAGCAACCGATTGGTCATGCCGGCAAACACATTCTGTTCTTGGAGCAGGAGCGGGATGCGCAGTAACACTGCCGCGGCACCTACAGGTGCCGCAACATATCCACCCGTGGCCACGACCACATCAGGACGTAACCGGATGAGGATGACGATCGATTGGAGCATGCCGATCGCCAGCGCCCCCAGCGCCCACAACGCCCGAAGCGACGGACGGCGCGGGAGCTGCCGCGCTGAGACGCGGCGAAACGGCCAGCCTTCCTGGGGGACGAGCCGGCCTTCGAGGCCTCTTGATCCGATGAAGAGGATCTCTGTCCGCGGATCGCGCTCCCGCAGGGCTGCCGCCACCGCCAATCCGGGATAGATGTGGCCGCCCGTTCCCCCGCAGGCAATCACCACACGCATGGCCTATCGGACCGGCGCGACGGATCGCTGGGGCGATTCCGCAATCCCGGGCGACTCTGCGCTCTTGGAATACTGCGAGATGTTGAGCAGCATCCCCACGCCGATCATCGTGAAGAGCAGCGAAGAGCCGCCGAAGCTCACGAACGGCAGAGGGACGCCGGTGATGGGAAAGACTCCCGCGGTCACCCCGATGTTGATAATGGCCTGGATGAGGACGATCGTGGTGATTCCCGCAGCGAACAGACTGCCGAACTGATCCGGCGCACGGCGCGCAACACCGTAGCCACGTAGGGCAAACACCGCAAACAGCAGCAGCACGGCCGCGGTGCCGAGCAGCCCCAGCTCCTCGCCCAGAATCGCGAAGATGAAATCCGTGTGCCGCTCCGGCAGGTAGAAGAATTTCTGGCGGCTGGCGCCCAACCCGACGCCGAAGAGTCCGCCCGAGCCCAGCGCCAGCAGCGACTGGATGATGTGAAAGCCATAGCCCTGCGGGTCGGCCCATGGATCGAGAAAGGCCAGGATGCGCCGGCGGCGGTACTCCTCACCGAGGATGGCCAGCGCGACACCGGGGGCGCCCACGACGGCGAGGCCGAAGAGGTGGCGCATCCGCGCGCCCGCCATGAACAGCATCGTGAGCGTGAGCAGACCCAGCAGGATTGCCGTCCCCAGGTCGGGCTGGAGCAGCACCAGGCCGAACATCAAGGCCGTGACCAGCACCGGCGGCAGCACGCCGCGGCCAAACTCGCCGAGCGCCGGTCCGCGGTTGGCCAGGAAGTTGGCAAGGTAGAGGGCCAGGACGAGTTTCGCGCTCTCCGAGGGCTGAAACGACAGCGGCCCGCCCAGCGAGATCCAGCGCCGCGCGCCACCGGCCACGCGGCCGATCCCGGGAACCAGGACGAGGACGAGCGAGACCACGCTGACTAGCAGCAGCAGCGGCACGAAGCGGCGGAAGGTCGCGTAGTGGATGCGCTGCGTGACAAGAAGAGCGGCGACTCCGAGTGCCACCCAGAGGGCCTGACGCTTCAGGAAGAAGGCGGGATCGCCGAGACGGTCGCCGGCCACGATTGAGCTGGCGCTGTAGACCATCACCACGCCGATCGCCGCTAGGGCGATGACCGGCACCACGAGCCAGTAATCCGGAGTGCGTCGGTGTATCAAGTCCGTTGGAGGTGCGTCGTCATCAAGATCTTGGGTCAGGTCGTGCGGAGTTCCTTCCGCACAAGCTCGACAAACCGGTCCCCACGCTGCCGGTAATCACGGAACTGGTCGAAGCTCTCGCATCCCGGTGAGAGCAGCACCGCCTCCCCCGCCCTCGCCATGTCTGCCGCCTCGGTCACCGCGCGGTCAAGTGTTCCGACTTCGCGGACGTCGGCGCGCAATCCGGCCAGCGCCCGCTTGAGCAGTGGCGCCGTCGCCCCAATCAACAGCACGCTGCGTACGGGGCTGGATTCCAGGGCTGCCCGCACGGGAGCGAACTCTTCAATTGTCGCCTTCGGACGCGCGCCGCCGGCAATGAGCACGAATGGCCGGTCCATACTCGCGATCGCGGCCGCCGCCGCGGCGGGGTTGGTCGCCAGAGAGTCCTCATAGTATCGCACGCCGCCGGTTTCGCCGACCAACCGGAAGCGGTAGGGCAATCCTTTGAAGTCGGCGAGGACACCGGCCATTGCGGGTGTGGAGGCCTCCGCGAGCGACGCTGCCAGGGAGGCGGCGAGTGCGTTCTCGACGGCGTGCCGGGCCGGCAGCTGCAGCACCGACAGAGGGAAGGTCTGCTGCATCCCGTTCCGGTCGATCACCACCGTCCCGTTCTGGACGTAGGCACCGGGCGCCAGCCGGCGGGTCCCGCTAAAGAAGTAGGGGTGCCGGGCGTGCACAGCGAGCGCCACGGTGTACGCATTGTCGGCATTCAGCACGGCCAGGTCGTCATCGCGCTGATGACGGATCAGGTTGGCTTTGACGTTCACGTAGGCGTCCATGGAGCCGTGATCATCCAGGTGGTGCGGGGCGATGTTGGTGATCACCCCGATGCGCGGGCTGTAGGGAAGGTCCACGAGCTGCCGGTTGCTGATCTCGAGCACCAGCCAGTCGGTGGGCCGGATCTGGTCGAGATAGTAGAGGATAGGCACGTGGGACCGGTCGTTGCCCGAGAAGAATGCCCTGCGCCCGGAGCGCAACAGCATCTGGTGGATCAGGTAGGCGACAGTGAACTTGCCGTTGGTGCCCGTCACGCCGATGATCGGGCACGGGCACTCCTCAAAGAACAAGTGCGTCATCGAGCTGAATGGGACTCCCCGGTCACGCAACACGCGCAGCGGGGCGTTCTCGGGGTAGCGAAACCACGATTGCGGAACGAAGATGACCTCGGCCCGGTCGATGCCCTGCAGATACCGGTCGCGCCACTGGAACGTAATCGGATGGGCCACCAAGCGCCTGGCGGCCTCCGCGCGGGGTCCGGGCTCCAGCCACTGGTGGGTGCGGTCAAATTCTGCGAGGAACTCGTCCCGCGGATGGACCTCGTGGGCCGTGATCGTCGCAATGCCCCGGCTCACCAGGAAGTCTACGACCGTCGCCCCCTCGGTGCCTGCGGCACCGAGTACATGAATGTTCTTTCCTTTATAGAAGGCGAGGCGGGATGCCGGCATTAGAAGATCACAGTCAGCCCAAAGAGCGCGGCGAAGGCGGCGACGAGCCAGAGCCTCGTCACCGTCTGAGTCTCGCTCCACCCTGAGAGCTCGAAGTGATGGTGCAGCGGGCTCATACGGAACAGCCGCTTCCCGCCTGTACTCTTGAAGTACGCCACCTGTAGAATGACCGACGCGGCCTCCAGCACGAAGACGAGCCCAACGAGGAACAGCGTGAGCTCCGTCTTGGTGATGATGGCGATGGCCGCGAGGACGGCTCCCAGCGCATTGCTGCCGACGTCGCCCATGATCACAGCGGCGGGGTGGGCGTTGAACCAGACGAACCCCAGGCATGCTCCGGCGAGCGCCGACGCCAAGATGGCCAGCTCCGGCTGTCCCACGCGCATCGCGATCGCGGCGTACGCGCCCGATGCGATGGCTACCGTTCCGCCCGCGAGCCCGTCCAGCCCGTCGGTCAGGTTTACCGCGTTGGCGAATCCCACGACGTACAGAATGGCGAAGACCACGTACGCCCACCCGAGATCCCACTCTCCAAGCCACGGAAGCGTGAGCGCGGTGCCGAGCTCAGGGCGCCGCGCGACGTAGAATGCCACCAGCGCAGCCAGGAGGATCTGGACCGTCAGCCGTTCGCGGGCACGGAGCCCCAGGTTCCGTTGCCGGCGGATCCCCAGCAGGTCGTCGAGACCACCCACACATCCATAGCCGACCATCACCACGAGGGCGAACGTCACGCCGAGCGGCAGCGGGCGCGAGACGGCAAGGGTCGCGATGATCACTGCGACGAGAATGAGGATGCCGCCCATGGTGGGGGTGCCGGCTTTCGACTGGTGCCGTACCGGCGCTTCCTCGCGGATGGACTGCCGCAGCCGCAGCTCCCGCAGCCGCGGAATCCCCCAATAGCCGAGCAGGAGCATCAAGACCGCCGCCAGCGCCGCGGAGAACGCGACGCGCTCCATCATCCTTGATGAGCCTCCGGCCCAGGGCGCATCGCCTCGACGATCCCGGCAACTACACGCTCCATTTCCATCGCTCGCGAGCCTTTTACCAGCACGACATCGCCGGGGCGGAGCAACTCTCTAAGAAGGTCGATGGCGCGGATCGTACTGGGGACTGTGTGGACTCGTTCGGAGGCCATTGCACCGGCTGCCCCATTCGCGATCTCAACGGCATCCCCGCCGCCAACCGTCACGAGGATGTCGGCAAAATCGGCCACTGCGGCTCCCACATCAAAATGCATCATGCCCGAACTCGGACCGAGTTCCTTCATCTCACCGAGTACAGCGACGCGCCTTCGCCCCCGGGACACTTCGCTGAGCACTTCGAAGGCCGCTTGCATCGATGTGGGACTGGCGTTGTAAGCGTCGTTTATGATGAGGATCCCGCTCGCCTCAACCGGCTGCAACCTCATCTTGGGTGGGTGGTGATGCGCAAGCGCATCCCGAAGCGCGTCCATTTTCACGCCCATGGCCATCCCCACAGACGCGGCTGCCAACGCATTGCGAACGTTGTGTAGGCCAAAGACGGGGAGGGTCGCGCTGATCCGCGCGTCAGGGGAGGTGATCGTGAACCGCATGCCAGACGTCGTAAATTCGACTGATGTCCCACGCACATCAGCCGCAGCATCAATGCCGTAGGTCACTACACGCGCCTTACTGCGGGCAGCAAGCGCTATGACCCTGGGATCGTCGGCATTAAGAACCGCCGTCCCTGAGGCAGGCAGTCCCTCGATTAGTTCTCCCTTCGCACGTGCGACGTTGTCGATCGAACCCAGCAGCTCGAGATGCGACTCAGCGATGTTCGTTAGCACTCCGATTTCAGGGCGGGCGATCGCGACGAGCTCGGAGATCTGGCCGAGCCCTCTCATTGCCATTTCAACGATCGCGACCTGATGCGCGCGATCTAGTCCCAACAGGGTCAGCGGAACTCCGATTTCAGCGTTCCACTCATCCTTCGTCCTGGCCACGCGGTACTGAGTTGCGAGGACAGCCGCGCACATTGCCGTGGTGGTCGTCTTCCCCACACTACCGGTGACACCCACGACGCGCACTCCAAGAGTACTCCGGTAATGGGCAGCCAGGCCGGCGAGCGCCTGGAGCAAGTCTCGTACATGAATCGTGACGCCGCCGGACGGCAGCCCCTGAACCGCGTGGGTAACGAGTGAGGCAGCGGCGCCATTGGCGAACGCATCGCGGATGAAGTTGTGGCCGTCAGTTCGCGGACCTCGCAGCGGAACAAACAGGTCACCCGGGCGAAGGGTGCGAGTGTCCGTGCTGACGCCTGAGATGGTGAGCGAAGACGGACCCGGCGAGGCGAGATGTCCGCCGGTCGCCTTCAGGACCTCCTCAAGGGTGAGCCGCACGTGCCTTCAACGCCTCTCTCGCCACGAGCCGGTCGTCAAACGGATGCTTGACGCCGTTGATCTCTTGATACGGTTCATGCCCCTTGCCGGCAATGATGACGAAGTCGCCGGGCTGCGCCACATGAATTGCGCGGAAGATCGCCTTGCGCCGGTCGGGCTCGACTTCGAGGGCGCGCGAGCGGTCTCCGATCCCCGCCAGGATCTCCTCGATGATCGTCATCGGCTGTTCCGTGCGCGGGTTGTCGGAGGTGACGATCACCATGTCCGCGAGTTCGGAGGCAATCGCACCCATCTTGGGGCGCTTTGTGCGGTCACGGTCCCCGCCCGCCCCGAAGACGACAATGGTGCGGCCGCGGACGAAATCGCGCGCGGTGCGCAGGACGTTCTCCAGCCCGTCGGGCGTGTGGGCGTAGTCCACCACCACCCCGAACTTCTGGCCTTCGCTCACCGCCTCAAATCGCCCCGGCACGCCGGCAAACGCCGCGAGCACGCGCGGGATCGTCTGGGCGGGCACGCCTTCTGACAGCGCCACGGCGATCGCGGCGAGCGAGTTGTAGACGTTGAAGCGGCCCTGCAGGCGCGAGGCGATGCGGACCGTTCCCTGCGGCGTCTGCACAGCGTAATCCATCCCATCCAGCCGGAGGTGGATCCCGGAGGCGCGGATGCGCGCCTCCCGATCGATTGCGTAGGTGATCACCGGCGCCCGGCTGGCCCGGGCCATGATCTCGCCGCTTGGATCGTCCGCGTTCACGATGGCCACGCCTGCCGGCTCCACCATCCCGAAGAGCCGCCGCTTGGCGGCCCGGTACTCATCGAGCGTCTTGTGGAAGTCCAGGTGGTCCTGCGTCAGGTTGGTGAACACCGCCCCCATGAACCGCATCCCCGCGACACGGTGCAGCGCGAGTGCGTGAGAGGCGACCTCCACGACCGCATACTGCATGCCCTCGTCCACCATCTGCCGCAGCAGCCTCTGCAGGTCCAGTGCCTCGGGGGTTGTACGATCCAGCCCGATCGTGCGGTCCTCCCCCATCTTCGCACCCATCGTCCCGATGATACCGCAGCGTATTCCGGCCGCCGTAAGCAGCGCCTCGATGAGGTACGCAGTCGTGCCCTTCCCGTTGGTGCCGGTGATGCCGATAACCTTCAGCTGGCGGGAGGGATGACCATAGAATGCGCTGCTCAACAGCGCGAGGGCGAGACGCGAATCGGGGACCTGAACCTGGACCACGCCCCCCCGGACGTCGACGGGGCGTTCCACCACGACCGCGGCGGCGCCGCGCGAGATGGCCTGCGACACGAAGGCATGGCCGTCGTGGGTGAATCCCCGAACCGCTACGAAGATCGCGCCGGGAGTGACGGCGTCGTGGCGCGAGACCACGGCGGAGATGTCGATATCAGAGCGGCCCCCAACGGACGCGGCGGGCACATCCTTCACGAGCAGATCGAGACGCATCCCACCGCTCATTATACAAAATGCGCTCAGAACTGATTCTTTGGAGGGATGCGCAGATACCACAGCGTCTGCGCGGCCACCTCGCGGAATACTGGCGCGGCGATCTCACCGCCATAGTACGGACCGGTCGGCTCGTCCAGGATGACCAGGACGGCGAGTCTCGGGTGATCGGCCGGCACGAGCCCGAGGAACGATGCCACGTAGCGCCCGGGATCGTATCCTCCTCCCGCAGCAGGTTTCTGGGCGGTACCGGTCTTCCCCGCGACCGGATAGCCGTCGATGCGGGCCAGCGCGCCGGTCCCGTCATCCACCGCCGACCTCATGATGTCCAGGACGGCGCGGGCGACCTCGGGACGAACCGCGCGGCGTCCAGGCTGCGCGCCGGCGACCTCGGTCATCCTGCCCTCACGGTCACGGACCCCGCGCACCACATACGGCCGGACGACCACGCCATTGTTCGCGAGCGCTGTCGAGGCGGTCAGCAGCTGCAGGGGCGTGACCGAGATACCCTGGCCAAAGGAGATCGTGGCCAGCCCAGGACCGAGCCATCCCGACGGCGGCCGCACCAACCCGGCCACCTCCCCCGGAAGATCGATCCGGGAAGGCTCCCCGAACCCGAAGGCACGGATGTACCGATAGAAGGTCGTCCTCCCCAGGCGAGAGGCGATCTGCGCCGCACCGATGTTGCAGGAGTTCTTGACCACGTCGCTCGCGGTCTGCCAGCCGTGGGTCCGGTCAGTGCCGTCGCGGATCACGTGGCCGCCGACCTTGAGCGCGCCGTCGCAGAAAAACTGCTCTTCGGGACGGATGAGGCCGGAGTCCAGCGCGGCAGCGGTCAGAAATACCTTGAACGTGGAGCCGGGTTCATACATCTCGCTCACCGTGCGGTTCATCCACAGCTCCGGGGAAGCGACGGCGCCGGCGTTGGGATCGAAGACCGGCCGTGCGGCCAGCGCGAGTATCTCCCCGGTGCGGGTGTCCATGACGATGACCGATCCGCGGCGGGCGCGTGTGCGCTTCATCGCCGCGTCGAGCTCACGCTCCGCGATATGCTGGATGACCTGGTCGATGGTCAGCAGCAGATCCGCTCCGTGCACAGGCGCCTCGACGGTCCGCTGCGTGCCGACCAGGATGCGCCCGATGCCGTCATGCGCGGCCACCGCTTCGCCCGCCTTCCCTCGGAGCGTCGGCTCGTAGGCAAGCTCAACTCCGGCCAGCCCCTGATTGTCGATGCCGACGAAGCCGAGCAGGTGCGCAGCCGAGACGCCGCCTGGATACGAGCGGCGATCCTCGGTTCGGAACCCGATCTGGTCGCCGAAGGCGAGTGATGTGATCCGCGCGAGGAGTTCGGGCGTGACCTTGCGCGCGAGCCACGCGAAGTGACGCCCGCCCTGCAGCCGGCGAAGGACCTCGTTCTCTCGCAGACCGAGGACCGGCGCGATGCGCGCGGCGAAGGCGGCCCGGTCGCGGATCGCGCTCGGTACCGCGTACACACTGGTGGACTCCACGTTGATCGCCAGCGGTCGTCCGCGGCGATCGAGGAGGCGGCCTCGGTGCGGTTCGAGGACGATCGTCGCCAGCCGCTGGCGCTGGGCGATACTCTGGAGGCGGCTGCTCCGTACCACTTGCAGCTGAACCAGCCTCAAGATGAGCGAGGCCAGGACTGCCATCACGCACACCGCGAGTACGGTGATGCGCCGCCGGACGATGATGCGATGCTCGGTGCGGAGGCCTACGTGCGGATGGGACCGGACGTGGCGGCGGGGGCGTCGGGCCGTCGAGCGGCGTCTTGTTCTACCTGCCACCGCCGTACGCGTCTGGACTCCTCCGCCTCGACGATCAATCGCAGCGCTTCCTCTGCGGTCACGGCGCGCCTCCTTCATTCACCGCGATCAGTGCGACTCGCCGGCCTGGGCCTCGCGCCGCAGCAACAGGGCCCCGAGGCGCTGCCACACGGTGGGTTGCGCGGCAGGCTGTGCGGCCAGCGTGATCGGCGGCAGGATGAGCGCCGCCATCTGCTGGGGGTGCGGCTTGATCATGCCGAGGTCCCGCACGGCCACCCGTTCGATCCGTTCGGGTGATTTCAACGCCGTCACTGCCACGAGGAGGCGGGCGTGCTCAGCCTGCAGCGCGCCGACGTCCTGCCGCAGCGTGAGGATGCCGTAGCCGGCCCGCGCCGCTTTCGTGCTCTGGCCGACGTAGACGATCGCGGGCAGGGCCAGCAACACCGCGGCAGCGAGCACGCGCATCATGGGACTGGAGCGCCGGCGGCGTGGGAGCGCCCCAGCGTCTCGCGCTCCACGGTCCGGCATCAGGACCGGGTAGGTTCTCGTTCGTGCCGCCACCGCCACCATGCTGTCTACTCCCACGTCACGATGTCTGTCACTACATCCTCAGAGGTGATCGGGTCTGCCGGGTGACTTCCGCGCGGGTCTGGTGTGACCCCATCAACCCGACAGACCCGAGTCAACGTCGGCACAGGTCGGCCGTTGCATCTTGGGACGGGGCAACCGGAAGTCGGTTGCCGGAGGTGCTCGGATGCTGCTGCGGAGGGGATCTTCGGGGTGTGTGTGGAGGTGCGAAGACCGACCCCGAATTGCCCCGCCCCACCCTTATTCAGTTGTCGCGATCCGTTCCGCCGCCCGCAGCTTGGCGCTGCGCGCGCGCGGATTGCGTTCAATCTCCTCGGGGCTCGGCGTGACTGGCTTCTTGGTCAGAACGCGCAGCCATCGTTGGCCCCCACACGTGCAGGCGGAGGTCCCGGGTGGGCAGGTGCACCCACGGGAGAGGCGCAGGAAGGTATGTTTGATCGTCCGATCCTCCAGGGAGTGGAAGGTGATGGCGCAGAGTCGGCCCGCCTCCCGGAGTACCTCCGCCGCATTTGGTAAGGCTTTTTCAAGGTTCAGAAGTTCGTCGTTTACCGCAATCCGTAGCGCTTGAAAGCTCCGTGTCGCGGGGTGCAGCCCCCGGGGCCACGCCCGCCGCGGGATACTGCGCGCGACGAGTCCGGCCAACTCTTCAGTTGTCTCTAACGGGCGGGCGGCGACAATCCCGCGCGCGACGCGCCGCGACCACCGTTCCTCACCGTACCGCCAGATCAGGTCCGCCAGATCTCGTTCCGGGAGCCTGTTCACCAGGTCGGCAGCCGTCGTGGACTGCCGCCGGTCCATCCGCATGTCCAGCGGACCGGACTCCTGGAACGAGAACCCGCGCTCGGCCTCTGCAAACTGCATCGAGGAAGCGCCCAGGTCGAAGAGGATCCCGTCGACCTGCTGGAGATCCTGCCGCGCAAGGACCTCCTTGATCGCCGCGAAGTTGTCGCGAACGATCACGACCGCCTCGCCAAACCTCTGCAGCCGCCGGGCGGCCGCATCGATCGCGGCGTCATCCCGGTCAATCCCAATCAGCCGTCCGCCGGGCAGGATCCGCTCGAGGATCGCCTCGGCGTGTCCCCCGCCGCCGAGGGTCGCGTCGACATACACGCCGCCGGGCCGGGGGCGGAGCCAGTGCATGGTCTCGTCCAGCAGAACCGGGATATGCATCCTACAAATTCATTCCTCGAATTTGCAGGTCCGGTTCCGCGTACCGCTCCGATCAGATGCTCAGGTCCCGCAGTTCACTCGCCAGGCCCGGAGCCTCGGCCTGGATCTTGGCGATGTAGCGCTTCCAGTTCTCCAGGCCCCAGATCTCCAACCGGCTCCCCACCCCGACCACGACCGCGTCGCGATCGATCTTCGCGTATTCGCGCAGGTGCTGCGGGATCGAGACCCGTCCCTGCCTGTCGAGCTCGACATCCTCCGCGCTGCTCAGCATGAACCGCACGAAGTCTCGCCGGTTGACGGTCAGCGCCCGAAGCTTCTTCTCGTTCTTCGCCCACTCGGCGGGAGCGTACACGGCCACACACTCATCGAGCCCACGGGTCACCACGACCGTGTCCCCGAGTGCTCGCCGGAATTTGCGGGGCAGAACCACCCGCCCTTTGTCGTCCAGGGAATAGTGATGCTCTCCTCTGAACAAGCTCCCCACCGTTCCCCACTCTGTTCCACTTTCTATTCCACCTGTGCCACCGAACTCCTCCTTCTAGACCAGAAATCCGCCGAAAAAGCCCAAAAAATGCCTATACCGCAACAGGAAGGGGAGTGCCGCTGCGCCGGACGCTAGATATTGAGGAACCGCCTATCGGAACCAGAGACTGAGGCGGCTCTGCTCGAAATCCATCTTCTGTTGGAGGGCCTGCGGTGACGGCGGACCGACGGTGAGCGCGGGCGCCGGGGAAGCAAAGAAGTTTCCCTGCACCATCGTCGCCAGTCCGGCCCCCGTCTCGATGAAACAGTACCCGTGGCCGTCGAACACGTCGGACGCGGACGCGCGTTGCACCTCGGCGATGATCGCCCGAGCGGCCACTTTGCCCTGCGACTCGGCGAACAGACCGGCTTTTGGAAGCGGGAGTTTGTTGGCCAGCGGAATCTCGTTCACGTCCCCCACTGCGAAGACACCGTCGATGGACGTGCGTAACGTCTGAGGCTCAACCTCGAGCCATTCCCCGCGCATCGCGAGCCCGCTCTCACGGACGACGGCCGGTGGCCGGTGCGGCGGCACGCCGATCAAGAGGTCGGCCTCGACGCGGACGCCGTCCTCGAAGACGAGTGTCGATCCGTCGACGCGGGCGACCTTACGGTTCGGCGTAAAGCCGATACCCTTCGCCGCGAGCAGGCCTTCGACCTGAGCGCAGTTTGCCGCACCGACGACAGGGAGCGACATCGCCTGCGGCGTGAACGTCTGGATCGCGATATTCTGCCGCGTGTTCACCCGGCGGAACAGATCATCCAGCATCATCGCGGCCTCATACGGCGCCGGCGGACACTTATACGGAACGCCCAGAATGCTGATCGCGATGCGGCCGGAGCGGAAGTCGCGAATGCGCCGCCCCAGGCGATCGGCGTCATCCGCGCTGTACAGGTTATAGGCGGCCTCGGAGAATCCGCTCACGAGATCCGGCCGTGGCTCCGCGCCCAACGCCACAATAAGGTAGTCGAAGGGCAGGACGCCCGCGTCCGTGCGCACCGTGCGGCCTTTCGCGTCAATGGCCTGGACCGTGCCCGCACAGATGTTCACTCCGCCCGCGCGCAGGGCGGTAATCGGCCGCTCGCCGTCGCGCCTCGTCCCGCGGCCGGTGACCACCCAGAGGTACCGCAGACCCATCATGAAGACCGGGCTGCGTTCCACGAGTGTGACCTCGGCCTCGTCCTGTAGTCCACGGCTTAACTCGAGCGCCGCCGAGATCCCGCCGAATCCACCACCGAGGATCACGATCTTCTTCACAGCTCGATCTCCTGTCCCGCGCCGTGTTCGCGCGCCCTGGCCAGCACGTAGGCCGCGGCCGCGACGTCCTCCACGGCCATTCCGAGCGACTTGAAGAGCGTAATGTCTCTGGGTGAGGTCCGGCCGGCCAGGCGCCCGGCAAGAACTTCCCCGATCTCCGCGCGGATGTGCCCTTCGTCGATGGCCCCTTCCTTCAACGACTGGATGATGTCCCCCGATTCCGCCACGGCGCCCGCCCGTGAATCGACAAACAGCCTCGCCTTCGCCACCGCCGCCGTATCGAGCTCGCGCCAGTCAGGCCGCGGAGCTCCGACCGCGTTGATGTGTGCACCGTCTGCGATCCAGTGGCCTTCGAGCACGGGGGTTGGTGATGAGGTCGCGGTGACAATCAGCTCTGCGCCCCGCGCGGCCTCTTCCGCGGTCGTGCACACTCGGATCGGGACGCCGTGCTCACCCATCTCGCGCGCAAAGGTCTCGCGCCGCGCTTTCGTACGCGACCATACGCGCACCTCGCGCAGGCGTCGGACCAGGCGCAGCGCCTCGAAATGACTGCGCGCCTGCACCCCGGCCCCCAGCAGGGCAAGCACGCCCGCCTCCTCTCGCGCCAGCGCCTTTGTCGCCGCGGCGGAGGTTGCCGCGGTCCGCATCTCGGTGATCAACCGGCCGTCCATTATCGCCACGAGCGCGCCGGTGGCATTGTCCCACAAGAGGATGACGGCCATGTGCGTGGGGAGATGGCGTTCCGTATTG
>Ga0209853_1000085_pt1 | contig 23850 bp, 22 predicted proteins | sample GWRWS1_30_40_FD_187224 | JGI IMG/M metagenome (GOLD analysis project Ga0209853, IMG submission 187224) | Riverbed sediment microbial communities from areas with vegetation nearby in Columbia River, Washington, USA - GW-RW S1_30_40 (SPAdes)... | ecosystem: Environmental > Aquatic > Freshwater >...
GGTTCTCTTCCGTGAAGGCGGCGAGCTCCTCGGTGACGAGGTCCAGGAACTCGTCGACGTCGCGCTCGTTGTAGCCCCGGAAGGCCAGGCGGAACTCCTTCTGCTGGACGTCGATGGGCGTCAGCCGGGGCCTCGCCGGGGTGGTGAACCCGGCGTCCTGCGTATCCCGCTTCTTCTTCCTCATGCCTTCCCCCAGGGCTAGCAGAACACTGACCGAAGGACGAAGAGGATAACGAACGCGATGAGGGGCGAGAGGTCCAGTCCCACGCCGCCCGCCCGGATCGGCGCGATGAGTGCCCGCAGCGGCCGAAGGACAGGGTCGGTCACGTCGTCGATCAGATCGAGGATCGTTCCCAGCGGCCCCGAGTAGGGCCGGCGCCATCCGAGAGACATCGCCCAGGACAGGATGACCCGGGTGAGCAGGATGATCCAGTAGACCGTGAGCAGGACGCACAGCACCTGCGCCAGGGCGCTCTCGGCCCCGATCATGGTGGGCCGGGTGCCATCGCGGGGGTCCTAGAACTGGTTGTAGAAGTCACCCCCGGCGATCCGTTCCCGATCCTCCGCGGAGACCTCGATGTTCGCCGGGGTGAGGAGGTACACGCGGTTGGCGACCATCTCGATCTTCCCGTCGAGGCCGTAGACGAGGCCCGAGGCGAAGTCGACGAGACGTCGGGCGATCGTGTCGTCGGTGCTCTGCAGGTTCATGATCACCGGGACCCCGTCCTTGTACCGGTCGGCGATGTCGCGGGCCTCGTTGAACCGGCGGGGCTCGGACTTGTGGATCGACGACGCCGTCGAGCGACGGGAAGGGATGGTCCGCACCAGACCGATCTCGTCCGGCTCGACCTGCGCCTCACGGACGGCGTGGGGCCGTTGGAGGCGGCGGACCGGCGCCGCTTCGGCCTGGGCCGCAACGTCGTCCAGCTGCTCGAACTCGTCCTCCTCGACGAGTCCGAGATACGTGAGCGTCTTCTTCCACACGCCTGGCATGGCTCCTCCTACGTACGTGCGGGAGGCCGCTCACCGAACAGAGCCGTCCCGACCCGGACCATGGTAGCGCCTTCCTCCACGGCAGCCTCGTAGTCCATCGACATTCCCATCGAGAGTTCCACGGCCTGGGGGTGCGTGGCCCCCACCTTCGCCAGGAGCGCACGCAGGCGGATGAAATAGGGGCGCGTGTCCTCCGGCGTCTGTGGCAAGGGCGGCAGGGTCATGAGCCCACGCAGCTCGAGGCCGTCCGTAGCCGACACCTCATCCGCGAAAGCTGCGCATCCCTCCGGCGCCACCCCGGTCCGCTCGCCGGTGAAGTCCACCTCGATCAGCGCCGGGATCCGGTGGCCGCGCTGCGCGGCCCGCCGGGCAAGGCGGCCGACGGCCTTGCCGGCCGACAGCGTCTGAACGACGTCGGCGAGGTCGGCCACCCGATGGGCCGTGTGGCTCTGCAGGGTCCCGATGAAGTGCCACCGGGCACCCCCGACCGCGGCGCGCTTTTCCTCCAGCTCTCGCACGTAGTTCTCTCCGAAATCCTCGACGCCGCCCTCGTGGGCCCAACGGACGGCGTCCGCCGGCACCGCCTTGCTCGCCGCGACCAGGCGAACCGCGGCGGGGTCCCGGCCGGAGCGGTCGCAGGCCCTGGCGATACCCTCGCGGACACGGGCCAGGTTCGCCAGCACGGCCTCGCGGGAGTCTAGCACCATGAGTGAACAGAACTTGACAATAGTTGAAGATCGTTGACCCATTCCACAGGCATCGGAGGCTCCGCCCGGCCTACGCCAGCTTCATGGCCAGGGCCAGATGGCGACCGGTGGAACCCTCCTGCCGGTAGGAGAAGAACCTGCCCCCTTCGCAGGCGGTGCACAGGCCCGTGTCCTCGACCTGGCGGATACCCATCTCCCCGAGGATGGCGCCGGTCGTGGCGACGAGGTCCAGGTACAGGCGCCCGCTCCGCCGCTCGGTGACCGCCCCGGCCGGGGAGGCGGCGGCGACGGCCCCCACCACCTCCTCGCCCACCTCGTAGTGGCACGGTCCGATGGCGGGACCGATGGCCACCATGACCTGCCCCCGGTCCCGGAACAGCGATGCTGCTCTCTGAAGGATGCCGGCGCCCATGCCGCGCCAGCCCGCGTGCACCAGGGCCACGCGGCCCTCCGTTGGAGCGGCCATCATCGCGATGACGCAGTCGGCGGAGAAGCCCGCGAGCGGCAGGCCCGCCCGCTTCGTGTGCAGGCCGTCGGCGGCCCGCAGCAGGTCGGCCGGACCACGGAACCCATCCCCGGCGCGGGCCGGACCGACCGGCAGGATCGTGGTGCCGTGAACGAGGCCGGGCACCGCGAACGAAGCCATGTCGAACGCCTGGATCACCCTCCGGCGGTTCGCGGCGACCGCGTCCGGATCGTCGCCCACGCTGAACGAGACGTTCAGCGAATGAAACGGCGCGGCGCTTGATCCCCCCGTCCGCTCGGCGAAGGCCGCGAGGAAGCCCGCGCGCTCGAGGCTGAGAGAGACGAGCGCGTGCCCGCCGCCCCCGAGGGCTCGTCGTTCGAACCCGTTCACGTGAAGATGTTCTCAAGTGATCCCTGTTCCGGCTGCGGGAGGTGAGGGGGGCGGGGGGCTTGCCCAGAGGCGGGGGAAGGGCGCCTCTCGAACCTTCGTGCCCCCCGCCCCACGACCGTCGGCCGCAGGACGAAGGCCTGCGTTCAGCTCTTCAGGAAGTCCGGGATGTCCAGGTCCTCTTCCGCATCGAACGGCACCCGCTCGGGCACCGTGAAGATCTCGTCCTCCTCGTCGATGAGGATCGACGGTACGGGCCCTGGTTCCTGTTCCTGCTCCTCGAGCCCTCCGGGGACCGACACCGGCTCCTCCAGGATCCGGGACAGCCGCCCGTCACGCCCGGCCCGCTCGACGACCTTGTCGAAGCCCGCCGCGATCACGGTGACCCGCACCTCGTCGCCCAATGCGTCGTCCACGACCGCTCCGAAGATGATGTTGGCGTCGGGGTGGGCCACCCGGGTGATGGCGTCCGCCGCCCGGTTGACCTCGTGAAGGGTGAGGTCGGTGGGACCCGCGATCGACAGGAGCACGCCCCGGGCCCCTTCGATCGAGGACTCCAGCAACGGCGAGGACACGGCCGCCTTGGCCGCATCCTCCGCGCGGTCCTCGCCCGACGCGTGTCCGATCCCCATCAGCGCCGATCCCGCCCCTAGCATCACGGCCTTCACGTCGGCGAAGTCGAGGTTGATGAGGCCGGGCGTGGTGATGAGCGAAGTGATGCCCTCGACGCCCTGATACAGGACCTGATCGGCCATGCGGAAGGCATCGACGATCGGTGTGTGGGGGTCGGACACCTGGAGCAGCCGGTCGTTGGGAACGACGATGAGGGTATCGACGGCCTTCTTCAGCTCCGATATCCCGAGGTCGGCTTGGGTTGCGCGCTTGCGGCCCTCGAACCCGAACGGTCGCGTGACGACGCCGATCGTGAGGGCCCCGGCCTTGCGAGCCAGCTCGGCGACGACCGGCGCTCCACCGGTCCCCGTGCCGCCTCCCTCGCCGGCGGTGATGAAGATCATGTCGGAGCCCTTCAGGAGCTCCTCCATCTCCTCGCGGTGCTCCTCCGCGGCCCGCCGCCCGACCTCGGGGTCGGACCCTGCCCCCAGGCCCCGCGTGGTCTCCCGGCCGATGTCCAGCTTCACCTCGGCATCGGACATCAGCAGTGTCTGGGCGTCGGTGTTGACGGCCACGAACTCCACCCCTCGGAGCCCGGCGTCGACCATGCGGTTGACCGCGTTCACTCCCCCGCCGCCGATGCCAACCACCTTGATCACGGCGAGGTAGTTCTGAGGAGTCTCCATCCTCGACCTCCACTCCCCCGGGTGCTTCCGCCCCCGGTCTACCTGGGGAAACGCCGCTTCGAACCCCCTCGAACGTCAACCCCCCTCGAACATCAACCCCTCTCGAACGTCAACCTCTAGTTGAACGTTATTGGTATATCTACTTTACGTTCGACGGGCCACGCTACTATCAAACCCCAGGTCCGTCAAGGGATATGCCCTGGTCACTGCCCGTATCCCTGACAAGGCTGGGGCGGGCTTCCGCGCTCAGCCGAGCGTGGCCGCGGGCGCGTCGGGGGCCGTGACGTTCACCCTCACCACTAAGGCCCCCTTCGCTCTGGCCCACCGAAGGATCCGCCGGGCTGCCAAGGTCTTGGCCTCGATGTCTGTCGGTTCCCCGTACTCGACGCGCGACCCACCGGCGAGCTCCACGGAGAGAGTCCCGTCGGTGCCGACCACCGCCCAGACGACGGCCAGCCGCCCCCCTCCATCCAGCCCGCCGATGGCCCGAGCCGCACCGGCCTCCGCCGGCGCGCTCCCCTGGGGAAGGCCCGAGCCGGCCGCGACGACGATCTCGGGGAGCGCCGGATCGACCTCTACGGTCCCGAGCGCGACGCCGTCGGCGGCAAGCAACGTGAAGCCCCCTCCGTCCCGGATCATCGCGACGGGGGCGCGCTCCGCTACCGAGATCCGGATCTTCCCCGGCAATCGCCGCGACACCGTGGCCTGGGCCACCCACGGATCGGATTCCAGGCGGCGCTCGGCCGCCCCCGCATCGAACCACAGGACGTTCGTCGAAGGGGACAGTGCGGCCAGGCGCACGACGTGCGAGCGCGTCAGTCTCGACGTCCCGACCACCTCCAGATGACGCAAGCGAAGCAGCGATGAGCGCGACGCGACGAGCGAGGCCGCGGCGATGGCCACGGCCGCGACGATCACCGCGGCGGCCAGCCGTCGGCCGCGAACGGTGCGCGCCAGCTCAGCGAGGCGCGAGGTCGAAGTGGCCAACGAGATGGACCTCCGGATCGAGATGGACGCCGGACCGGGCCTCGACCAGGTCCTGCACCTTCATGACGAGCTCGACGACGTCGGAGGCCTTCGCCCCCTCGCCGGCCACGATGAAGTTCGCGTGCTTCGTCGAGACCGCCGCGCTGCCCACCGAGAGACCCTTGCCGCCGGCGACCTCGATCAGCCGGGCCGCGTGGTCTCCCGGCGGGTTCTTGAAGACGCTGCCGCAGTTCGGCTCGGCCAATGGCTGCGTGCGCCGTCGCCACTCCCGGGCCTCCTCCATCAGCCGGCGGATCTCCGAGGTGTCCGCGGAGGCCAGGCGCACCGTCCCTCCCACCACCACGGCGTCGGACGGCAGATCGCTGTTCCGGTAGCGAAAGCCGGCCTCGCCGCCGCGAACGACGCGAGCCGCCTGCGTCGTGAGCTCGAAGACTTCCACCGACTCCATCACCTCGGCGACCTCCCGGCCGTGGGCCCCCGCGTTCATCCGGATGGCCCCACCGAACGACGCCGGGATGGCCACACCGAACTCGAGCCCCGTCAGGGCGTGCGACAGCGCCACACCGGCCAGGGCGGGGAGCGGCATCGCGCCGCCGGCCGTGATCGCGTCCCCGCTCCTTGCGGCCCACCGGTAGCTTCGCCCCAACCGAAGGACCAGTCCCTCGAAGCCGCGGTCGGCGACAAGGATGTTCGACCCCTTACCGATCACCACGACCGCCAGGTCGGTCTGGCGGACGGCCTCTCCCACCGCGACGAGGTCGCGCTCGGACTCGGGCTCGAGGTACAGGGCCGCGGGACCGCCGATCCGAAACGACGTGAGGGGCGCGAGGGGGAACCTGGTACGAAGGCGCTCGCCGCAGGCCGCCCGAAGGATGGACTCGGCCCGCCGGAGGGCATCGCTCACGACGCGTCTCCCAGCCGCTCCAGGACCTCCTCGGTGATCATCGGGATGTCGCCGGCACCCATCATGAGGACGAGGTCCCCCTCTCGCACCTCCGCAACCAGAAAGCGCACCACGTCCTTGCGATGCGGAAGGTACGCGACCCGCTGAGCCGGGGACGCGGCCGTGAGCGCGTTCACCACCAACTTGCCGGTGACCCCGGGGATGGGGTCCTCGTCTGCGTGGTACACGTCGGTCACCACGGCGAGGTCCACGCCCGCGAGGCTCTCCCCGAGCTCCCGTGAGAGCGCGCGGGTCCGCGTGTAGCGATGGGGTTGGAACACGACCACCAGTCGCGAGCGATGATCGATCGGCGCGGCCTCGAGCGTCGTCATGACCTCGGTGGGGTGATGCGCGTAGTCGTCGTAGAACGCCGCGCCTCGTACCGACCCCCGGAACTCCAGGCGGCGCTTCACCCCGGTGAAGGATGAGAGCGCCTCCGCGGCCTGCGCCGGCGGCTCCCCCACCTCCCGCGCGGCGAGCAGCGCCGCCGTCGCGTCGAGCAGGTTGTGCGCGCCGATCACCTGCAGGCGGAGCTCCACCGATCCGCCGTCCTCCATGGTCACGGTACCCCAGGCCTGGGCCCCGCCCTCGCCGACGCTCACCCGCACCGCGTTCCCCGGATCGCGGCCGTAGGTGAGGGCTTCGATGCCCGAGCGTTCCAGGACGGCCAGCGTGCCGGGGTCGTCGCCGCAGGCCACCACCCGCCCGGCCTGCCGGACGAAGCGGGCGAAGGCCGCCTCCACCGCCGGCCGCCCGGCTGGGTAGAAGGCGTGGTGGTCCGCCTCGACGTTCGTGACCACCGCGACCTCAGGGTGGAACAACAGGAACGAGCCGTCGCTCTCGTCCACCTCCACGACGAACAGGTCCCCCCCACCGTGCTTGGCCCCGGAGCCGATCTCATTCAGGTCCCCTCCCACCACGAAGCTGGGGTCCAGGCCCGCTCGCTCCAGGATCACCGACAGCATCGACGTGGTGGTGGTCTTGCCGTGCGTGCCGGCCACGGCGAGGGTTCGAAGGCCCACGGCGAGGCTCGCCAGGACCTGGGCCCTGGCCAGGACGGGTAGCCCCCGCCGGTGGGCCTCGCGGAGCTCCACGTTTCGTTCCAGGACGGCGGAGGACACGATGACGGCGTCGGGCTCCCCCACCTGCTCCGGCCCGTGGCCCACGAAGACCGTGGCCCCCAGGGCCCGAAGCTCGTCCAGCCCCCGGTCCTTCAGGTCGGAGCCGGTGACCTCTACCCCCCGGGCCATCAGCATCCGGGCCAGCGAGCGCATGCCGTAGCCCCCGATGCCGATCAGATGGGCCGAACGGATGCCCGAGAGATCGGGGACCTCGAGCGTGGCGATGCTGCCCGGCGGCGGAACGAAGTCCTCGTTCATCGCTCCGCGGCCTCTGCCACCACCTTGGCCAGTGCCTGGGCCGCGTCGGGCCGGGCCCACGCCGTCGCGCGCTCGGCCATCGCCCGAAGGCGGGCCCGGTCGTCGAGCAGGCCGGCCACCCGGGAGGCCAGGAGCTCGCTGGTGAGGGCGTCGTCCATGACGACCATGGCCGCGCCGGCACGCTGGAGGGACCTGGCATTCGCCTCCTGATGGCGGCCCGTGGCGTACGGGTAGGGCACGAGGATCGACGGCAGCCCGCACACGGTGACCTCGGCAACGGTCGTGGCGCCCGCCCTCGACACGACCAGGTCGGCGACGGCGTAGGCGAGCTCCATGCGATCCAGGAACGAGAGCGCCCGCACAAGCAACGCCCCCTCTCCAGGCAGCCGCCGCTCGGTCTGCTGAAGGTGCGCGGGCCCCGTGAGGAGCAGCACCTGCAGGTCGCGCCGGTCGCGAAGGAGGCCGAGCGCGCCGGCCACGGCACGGTCGAGGTGGAGCGCGCCCTGGCTCCCGCCGAACGCGACCACCGTGGACCGGCCGGCCTCGAGCCCCAGCGTCGACCGGGCCTCCTCGGCGAACGCGGCCCGGTCGGATCGCACGGCGAGGATCTCCTCGCGGACGGGGTTCCCCGTCACCACGATGTCGGCGCGCCTGGGGACGAGGCGCGCCGTCTCGCCGAACGACAGCGCGACCGTCCGGGCCACCCGAGACAGCGTCCTGTTGGCCAGCCCGGGCACGGCGTTCTGCTCGTGGAGCACCAGCGGGCGCCGCGACCGGATCGCTGCGAGCGAGGCCGGGACGCTTACGTACCCGCCCATCCCCACCACCACGTCGGCAGGTGCCACCAGGGGCCGGCACCGGGAGACGGAGCGAAGAGCCCAGACCGGCGCGGTCACCGCGCCGAGCGAGATCTTCCTGACGAAGGGGCGAGCCTCGACGGCCGTGAACGCGAACCCGGCCGCCGGGACCAGTCGCGCCTCCAGTCCCGCCGCCGTTCCCACGAACGCGACGTCGGCGCCGTGGCGTTCGGTCATTTCCTTCGCCAGGGCCAGGGCCGGGAAGACGTGTCCCGCGGTCCCGCCACCCGCGATCACCACCCTCATCCGGCCCTCCTCACCCGCACGGTGCCGCCGGTCCGGGAGGCCGGGGTCTTCGCCTTGGCGATGTTCACCAGGATCCCCACGGCAGCGAGCGACACGACCAGCGACGATCCTCCGTAGGAGAGCATCGGGAGCGGCACTCCGGTGATGGGCAGCAGGCCGGTGACGGCGCCCAAGTTCACCACGATCTGCAGGCCGAACCACGAGACGATCCCGGAGGCGAGGAGGCGGCCGAACACGTCCGGCGCCCGGGCCGCGATCCGGATCCCGGCGTAGATCAGCACCCCGAACGCGAGCAGCACGACGACCTCCCCCACCAGGCCGAGCTCCTCGCCGAGGATCGAGAAGATGAAGTCCGTATGCGCGTTTGGCACGTACATCCACTTCTGGCGGCTGGTGCCCAGACCCACGCCGAACCATCCTCCCGATCCCAGCGCGATGAGGGACTGGATCAGCTGGTATCCGGTGTTCTTCGCGTCGGCCCACGGGTGGAGGAACGAGAGGAACCGGGCCCGCCGGTATCCCTCTCCCATGATCAGCGCGAACCCGATCGCCCCGCCGACGATCCCCGCGGCCGCCAGGTAGCGAAGGCGCACGCCCGCCGCGAACAACAACAGGAACACCGACCCCGCCAGGATGACCGCGGTTCCCAGGTCGGGCTGGACGATCACCATCCCGCACACGAGCACGGTGACGGGGAGGAGTGGCAGGGCGAAGTGCGTGGGCTCGTGCATCCGGCTCCACTTGCGGGCCAGGACGGTCGCGACGAATACCACGAGCGCCAGCTTCGCCAGCTCCGACGGCTGGATGGTCACGGGCCCGAGCGAGATCCATCGCGACGAGCCATACGCCTCGATCCCTGCGGTCGGGTGGAGCACCAGGGCGAGCAGCACCACCGTGAGCCCCAGGAACGGGACGGCCAGGCGCTGCCACGCGTCGTAGCGCATCCGCGAGGTGACGACGAGCGCCACCGTTCCGACGACGGCGTACGCCGCCTGCCGCTGGAAGAACAGGAAGCTCGAGCCGTACTGCGCATATGCCGACACCGAGCTCGCCGACAGCACCATGATGAGACCGCCGGCGGTGAGGAACGCCGTGGCCCCCATCAGCATGGTGAGGTTCCGTCGTCCCGCGACCTCGGTCGGAGACCGGGGCCGGTGGCCGGCCTCGCTCGGCCTCACCAGGCGGAGGCCACGCGCGCCCGGCGCGACCACCTCAACGCGAGCCATCGGCGTCCTCCTCGGCCAGCCGCCGCGCGGCCTCGGCGAAGCGCTCGCCGCGCTCGACGTAGTCGCGGAACATGTCCCAGCTGGCACAGGCCGGCGCGAGCAGGACGGTGCCCGCCTTCGGGGACAACTGCAACGCCTCGCGCACGGCCTCCTCGATCGAACCGGCCTTGCTCACGGGCACCCGGCCCTCGAAGAGCACCATGATCTCCGGCGCGGCCTCCCCCACGGCCACCACCCCCGCCAGGCCGGGTGCGGCCTCGGCGAGCGGCGACAGATCGACCCCCTTGGCCACGCCCCCGGCGATCAGGACGACGCCCTGCCGGCCTGCAAGGGCGTGGAGCGCTGCATGCACGTTCGTGGCCTTCGAGTCGTCGAGGAAGGCGACGGATCCAACACGCGCCACCTCTTCGCCTCGGTGGGGCATGGGACGCATCTGGCGAAGGCCCTCGGCTACGGCGCCGGGGTCCAGTCCGAACGACAGGGACGCGGCCGCTGCCGCGGCCGCGTCGGCCCGGAACCCCGCGGCGTCCGACCCCGGGACCCCGAGCGAAACCTCGCCGTCGATCCGGGCGACGAGCTCCCGGCCGACGAAGCCGACCTCCCCCTCGCCCGGCGTACCCCCCCGGAACCAGACCACCCGGCACGGAGCCGCGGCGGAGATCTCCGCTCCCCGCTCGTCGTCGGCGTTGCCGACGTGGGCATCGTCCCCGTCCTGGAGCTCGAAGACGCGCGCCTTGGACTCCGCGTAGCGCTCGAACGACCCATGCCAGTCGATGTGATCCGGCGCCACGTTCAGCAGGACCGAGACCTCGGGATGCACCCAATGATGGAACCGGAGCTGGAACGACGAGGCTTCCACCGCCAACGCCGCGTGCCCCTCTCGCGAGGCCACGGAGAAGGCGTGGCCGATGTTGCCGCACGCCACCGCGTCCAGGCCGGCGGCCCGCATCATGATCGCGACCATCATGGTGGTCGTGGACTTGCCGTTCGTCCCGGTCACGGCGACGTACGGCGCGCGGCACAGCCGCGCGCCGACGTCCAGCTCGCTCCAGACGGCCAGGCCCCGTTGCGCGGCCCACCGCAGGACCGGCGCGCCCTCCGCCACGCCGGGGCTGGCCACGACCGCCGTGATCCCATCCAGGTGGGACGGCTCGTGGCCCCCAGTCAGGACCTCCACGCCGAGCCCTCGGATCTCGTCGGCCCCCGCGGTCTCCGCCCGCTCCTCGGTCACGCGGACCTCGGCTCCCTCCTCGGCCAGGACCCGGGCGGCGGCGCGGCCGGCCACGCCGAGCCCGACGACCAGGACGCGCTCGCCCGTGAACTCCTTCGTCCCCTTCCCCACCCCTCGCGCGCGAGCCTCGAACCTCATCCCGTCCCACCGCGTGCCAGGAAGTCCGCGTAGAACAGCCCGATGCCGATGGCGACGCACATCCCGCCGATGATCCAGAACCGCACGATCACGGTGAACTCCGGCCAGCCGGCCAGCTCGAAATGATGGTGGATGGGGGACATCCGGAAGATCCGCTGCCCGAACCCTCGGAACGCGATGACCTGGAGGATGACCGACGTCGTCTCGAGGACGAACAGGCCCCCCAGCACGAGGAGCAGGAGCTGCGTGCTGGTGACGATGGCGAACGCGCCGATCAGCCCTCCGAGCGCGAGCGCGCCCGTGTCGCCCATGAAGATCCGGGCCGGCGCGGCGTTCCACCACAGGAACCCGGCCACCGCGCCGACGGCGCCGCCGGCCACGATGGCCGTGTCGAGGGCGGCGTTGACCGCGACCGGGTAGCAGGCGTCGGCCGGGCCCAGCACGCACGCGTGGCGGTACTGCCAGAACGCAATGTAGACGTACGCTGAGAGGACCAGGATCGCGGTCCCAGATGCCAGGCCGTCGAGCCCGTCGGTGAGGTTCACCGAGTTCGACGACGACGCGAGGATCAGGAACACCCACAGGTAGAACCCGAGCCCCAGGTTCACCCCCGTGTCGCGGATGAACGACAGGTCGGTCGGAAGGTGCGCGGCCTTCACCGCGATCAGCCCGAACAGTAGGGCGACGAGGGCCTGGCCCGCGACCTTGGCCGCCTTCGACAGCCCGAGCGATCGTTGCCGGCGGACCTTGATGAGATCGTCGACGAACCCCACGAGCCCGAGGCCGATGGCGGCGAACAACACGGAAAGGCCCGCGGCCGTCACCGTGCTGAACACGATCCGCGTCACGAGGTAGGACGCGACCATTCCCGCGATGATGACGGTGCCGCCCATCGTCGGCGTCCCCATCTTCTCCAGATGGGTGTGCGGGCCGTCCTCCCGGATGTGCTGGCCCCACCCCCACAGGCGGAAGGCCCGGATGGCCACCGGCGTGCCGAGGAGCGTCACGGCCAGGCCCACCGCGGCCGCGATCAGGATGGCCCTCACCGCAAGGCCTCCGCCACGGCCTCCAGCCCGACCACCCGCGACCCCTTGATCAGGACGACGTCCCCGGCCCTGGCCCACGCGCGAACATCGGCGGCTGCCTCGTCCGGCGAATCGACCATGGCCACGCTCTCGGGCAGCGCGCCCTCCCGGATGGCGGCCGCCGCCACCGTACGTGCCTCGGTTCCCACCGTCACCAGGTGGTCCACACCCAACCGGACCACCAGCTCTCCTACTTGCTCGTGCTCCCTCCCCGAGATCGGCCCCAGCTCCGCCATGTGCCCCAGGACCGCGGCCAGGCGACCGTCCCGGGCCATCCAACGGGCCGCTCGGAGCCCCGCCGCCATGGACTCGGGGTTCGCGTTGTACGCATCGTTCACCACCCGCACGCCGTCCTCGGTGGTGAAGGCCTCCATCCGCCACCGGGAGACGCCGACCCCCTTCAGCCCCGCGGCGCACTCGGCGGCCGACAGCCCCAGCGCGATCCCGCAGGCCGCGGCGGCGAGCCCGTTCGACACCATGTGCTCACCGGGCACCACGAGCTCGGCGTGCTCGCGCTGGTCCCCCACCACCAGGTCGAAGCTCGCCCTCCCCTCGTCGTCGAGCGCCACGTCCTCGGCCCGCACGTTCGCCTCCGACGTCAACCCGAATGTGACGACGTGGGCCCGGGTCCGCCGGGCCAAGTCGCGGACGAGGACGTCGTCGGCGTTGAGGATCGCCGTGCCCAGTTCGGCCAGGGCCTCGACGGGCTCGGCGGATCCCTCGACGATGGCCTCCATCGATCCGAAGACCTCCATATGCGCGACCCCGATATTCGTCACCACGACGGCATCGGGTTGGGCCACGCGGCACAGCGCCGCATAGTCGCCGAGCCGGCGGGCCCCCATCTCGGCCAGCACCACCTCCACGCCCTCCGGCGCCCCGAGCAATGTGAGTGGGAGCCCGATCTCGTTGTTGAACGACCCCGGGCTGGCATGCGTGCTGAACGCGGTCGACAGGATCGAGGCCGCCAGATCCTTCGTGGAGGTCTTCCCGTTCGCGCCGGTGATCCCGATCACCGTGGCGTCGGGCATGCGCCCGCGCTCGTCGGCGGCCAGCGCCAGCAGGGCCCGACCCGAGTCGGCCACCTCCACCACCGGCTCCGCCGGTACCGGCCGGTGCACCACCGCGCCGGCCGCGCCCCGGACGAGCGCATCGGCCACGAAGTCGTGACCGTCGCGCCGGTCGCCCCCGAGGGCGAAGAACAGCGAGCCCGGCCCGGCCTCCCGGCTGTCGGTGACGACGGCGGTGACGGTCGCGTCCGCGCCGCGGACGCGACCGTCAACGGCCCGCGCCACCTCGGAGAGCGCCCGCGGCCTCACGCCATCCCCCGGAGCGCCCGGATCTCCTCGGCCGCAACGATCCGGTCGTCGAACGGCACCGTGCGGTCGGCGAACTCCTGGCCGGTCTCGTGTCCCTTCCCGGCGATGACGACGACGTCGCCCTCGCCGGCCTCCGACACCGCGAGCTTGATCGCGGCGCGGCGCTCGGGCTCGATCACGTAGCGGCCCCCGCCCTCCCTGGCGCCGGGTTCGATCTCCGCGATGATCGCGAGGGGGTCCTCGCTCCGCGGGTTGTCGCTCGTGATCACCGACAGGTCGGCCAGGCTCGCGGCCGCCCTTCCCATCAGGGGACGCTTGGCCCGGTCTCGATCCCCGCCGCAGCCAAACACCAAGATGAGCCGGCCCGCCGCGAGCAGTCGCGCCGCCTGTAGCACGTTCTCCACCCCGACCGGCGTGTGCGCGTAGTCCACGACGACCAAGAAGTCCTGCCCCTCCTCCACGGTCTCGACGCGTCCCGGCACCCCCCGGACGTCAGCGATGCCCTGGGCCGAGACGTCGTCGGGGATCCCCAGGGTCCGGGCCGTGGCCAGCGCCGCCAGGCAGTTCTCGACGTTGAACCCACCCCGGAGCGACGAGCGGATCTCGAGGTCACCGACGCGGAAGGAGACGCCGGAGCGCGTGGCTCGCACGTCCGTGGCCCGCACATCGGCTCCCGGTCCCTGGCCGAACGTGACGGTGGGAAGATCCGGGCGGAGGAGACGACGACCGTGCGGGCTGTCGAGGTTCACGACGGCCCGCTCCGACAGCTCGGGCGTGAACAGGCGGGCCTTCGCCTCGAAGTACTCCTCCATCGACGCGTGGTAGTCCAGGTGATCCTGGCTGAGGTTGGTGAACACCGAGCACCGATAGCGGATGCCGTCGATCCGGTGCTGATGCAGCCCGTGCGACGACACCTCCATGGCCACCGCCTCCACCCCTCGATCGGCCATCCGGGCCAGGAGACGATGCAGGTCGGGGGCCTCGGGGGTCGTCCTGGGGAAGGGCATCGGCTCTCCGTCGATCCGAAGGCCCGTGGTCCCGATCAGGCCGGGGACCCGGCCGCTCCTTCGGAACACCGACTCCAGCAGGTACGTGGTCGTGGTCTTCCCGTTCGTCCCGGTGACCCCGACCATGGTCATCCGGTCGCCGGGCCTGCCGAAGAACGCCGCCGATAGCGGGCCCATGGCCTCGCGCACCGACGGCACGCGGACCTGCACGACCTCGACGGGCATCCACCGTTCGACGATCAGGGCGATTGCCCCTCGCGCCACGGCCTCCGCGGCGAAGTCGTGTCCGTCGCGCCCCGAGCCGGGCACGCAGAAGAACAGGCTGCCGGCGACGGCGTCCTGCGAGCGGTACACAACGTCCACCACGTTCACCGATCGATCGCCCTGGACCTCGTGCCGCGGGAGTGACACGAGGAGGTCGGCGAGCGGTAGGGCCGGGGGAAGGCCGAGCGCAACCAAGTCACTGAGCTTATCGTCCGCACCCCTCCGCGCCCTGCGACGGTCATCGGACGGGGAAGGCGTGGGGCGGGGGCGGCACGGCCTTCCCCGGTCCGATCCCCAGCCGCTCGATCGCGTACCGGGCCACCTGCTGGAACAGCGGGGCCGCGGCGATCCCGCCGTACACCGTCGTGGGCCGGTCCAGGATGGCCGCGATCACGACCGAAGGGTCTGAGGCCGGCAAGAAGCCGATGAACGAGGCGAACGAGGGGTCGGAGTAGTAGCCCCCGGTCGGCTTGGGGATCCGCGCGGTCCCCGTCTTGCCCGCCACCCGGAAGCCGGGGATGTGCGCGGCGGTCCCGGTCCCGGCCTTCACGGCGTAGGCCAGCATCCGGGTGACCATCTGCGCGGTGGCCTCGGAGACGACGCGGCGGGTCGACGATGGAGCTGTCTGGTGGAAGACCCCGTCGGGGTCCACGGTGCCGCGGGCCAGGCGGGGCTGGACCCATACCCCGCCGTTCGCGATCGTCGCGTATACCGAGATCATCTGGAGCGGCGTGACCGCGATGCCCTGGCCGTAGGCCATGGTGGCCAGGCTGGTGTCGGACCACAGGTACAGCGGCAGCATCATGCCGGCCGATTCGCCGGGGAACCCGATCCCCGTGGCCTGGCCCAGCCCGAACCTCGACAGGTACGTCGCCAAGCGCGGCGCGCCGAGGCGCTCCGCCACCTGCACCGCGCCGATGTTGCTGGACTGCGCCACGATGTCGCCGAGCGTCATCTCCTCCACCTCATGACGGTGGGCGTCGTGGATCACGAAGTCGCCCACCCGCATCTTCCACGGCACCGACAGAAGCTCGTCGAGCGGCAGGGATCGCTCCTGGACGGTCGCGGCGGCGGTGATCACCTTGTTCACCGACCCGGGCTCGAACACATCGGTCACCGCCTTGTTCCGCCAGGTGGCCGGCCTGGCCGTGGCGAACTCGTTCGGGTCGAACCACGGGAAGGTGGCCATGGCATAGACGTCACCCGTTCGGGGATCCATGACGATGACCGTGCCGCCCATGGCGTGGTTCGCCTCCACCGCCTCCTCCAGCGCGGCCTGCACCTGGAACTGGAAGTCGCGATCCATCGTGACCACCAGGTCGGAGCCCGGCAGGGGGGGTCGCTCCGCGTCGATCCCGCCCACGATGGGCTGGCCCGTCGGATCCAGCTCCTGGGTCCGCTCGCCGGCTCGTCCCGCCATGACGCCCTGGTACTCGAGCTCCAGCCCGGCCAGCCCAACCCCGTCCACTCCGACGAACCCCAGCACCTGGGGAGCGAGGGGGCCGGCCGGGTACGCGCGCCTGCTCGAGGGGAGGAACCCGATGCCCGCAAGATGCAGCCCCTCCAGCCGCTGCGCGGTCTCCAGCTCGACCTGGCGAGCGAGGTACACGAACGTCGTGTCGGCAGTGAGCTTGGGGAGGAGGTCGCGAACCTTCAGGTGGAGGATGCGTGAGAGCCTTTGCGCCGAGCCCCATGGATCGGTGACGTACCGGGGGTCGACGTAGATGTCGCGGGCCGGAAGCGAGATGGCCATGGCCTCACCCGAGCGGTCGAGGACCCTTCCACGGGAGGCGGCCAGCGTCAACGTGTGCAACCGCTGGTCCAGTGCATAGGACCGGTACGCCCGGGCCTGGTTGACCTGGAGCACGGAGAGCCGCAGGACGATCGCGCCCATGGCCAGCGCCAGCACGGCGAACAGCGCGATCAGGCGCCGGATGGGGGGGCGCTTCACGGGAGCGCCTCGCTCAGCCACCCGGTCGGGTGGTCGTGGTCCGCGGCCCCGGCCGGCGCCGCTGGTCTCGCGGCGGGCACGTGGAGGAATCGGATCTCGTCGGGGAGACGCATGCCGTGGCTGCGAGCCCAGGCGGCGATCCGGCCGGGGGCGGACAGGGCGGCCTGCTGCCGCGTGAGCTCCACGTTCTCTTGCGTCAGGACCCCGACCCGTTGCTCGAGGTCGTCCACGCGAAAGGAACTCTGGGCGAGCAGGGCGTTCAGCGCGACGAGGCCGAGGACCATCGACCCCACCAGCACCGAGGACAGGATCAGGAACCCAGATCGACTGCGCCGGGTTCGGTGGCGAACCCCCGTCGAACGGCGCGGAGGAGCCAGCCTGCGGGCCGGAGCCCTCCGGGGGGCGGGGCGAGTCGTGCGCGAGGGCGAGGGCACCCGCGCCGGCACCCGCGCCGGCGCCCGCGCGGGTACGGCACGCGTGGGCAGCGCACGGGCCGGCTGGCTCACTCGGCAGCTCCAGGCGACCCCGGGTCGGTTGCCGTTTCGTTCAGCCGCCGGCCGCCGTCGTCCGCCGGTTCGTCCACCAGCTCGGCGGCCCGCAGCTTGGCGCTCCTGGCCCTGGGGTTTCGGGCCGCCTCCTCCGGCGTGGGGCGAAGGGGCTTCCTGGTGAGCGGCCTGAGCCTCGGCTCGCTGGCCACGAACCGCTTCACCAGGCGATCCTCGAGCGAATGGTAGGCGATGGCGACGACGCGGCCACCGGGAGTGAGGAGACTCACCGCTCGAGGCAGGGAAGCGGCGAGTTCCTCGAGCTCCCGGTTGACCGCGATGCGAAGCGCCTGGAACGTCCGGCGCGCAGGGTGGGGGCCGCCCCGCCGCCTTCCAACAGCGCCCGCAACCACCCGGGCTAGTTCGTCGGTCGTCTCGATGGGCCGTTGCGCGCGTGTGCGCGCGACGGCCGCGGCGACCTTCCTGGCCCGGCGCTCTTCGCCGTACTCGAACACGATCCGCGCCAGCTCTTCCTCCGGGACCGAGTTGACGAGGTCCAGGGCGCTCTCGGTCCCCTCCTCGCCCGGGCCACCCATCCGCATGTCCAACGGACCCGAGACGCGGTAGCTGAAGCCCCGCTCGGCTCGCTCGAGCTGCATCGTGGACACGCCGAGGTCGAACAGGACGCCGTCCGCCCGGTTCCCCGCGGGCACCTCCGAGAACCGGGCGTGGACGGCGATGAACCGATCGCCGTACGGCGCGAGCCGGGCCGTGGCCAGCGAGATGGCCTCGGGGTCTCGATCGATCCCCACCACGTGCTTCACCCCAGAACGCAACAGGGCCTCCGCGTGTCCGCCCCCGCCGACGGTCATGTCGATCACGGTGCCCCGTCCTCCCAGCAAACCGACGACCTCGTCAACCAACACCGGCTCGTGTTCCCTCTGCCTCGCGCCCTCATCCCCCACCCTTGTCCCCTCATCCCAGGACCCGGACCGCGAGCAGCCCGAGGGCCACGTAGGCGGCCATCGTCGCGGCAGACAACAGGAGCAGTTGGAGGCTCTGGCCGACCTCCCTGGACAACGGTCCCTTCATCTGCTTCCTCCAGTGTCGAGCGTTCCCGCCTGGTATGCGCCGCCGTGCGTCTGCTCGTAGCGATCGTGGGCGGCGCGGTCCCAGACCTCCATCCGGTCGTAGACCCCGACGATCACGGCCTCCTTGCCGATGCCGGCCTCGCCTCGAAGCTTCTGGGGGATCAGCAGCCGGCCCTGCGCGTCTATGTCCACAGGCTCTGCCTTGCCGAAGAACATCCGGGCATAGGCCCGGGCCTTCGCATCGGAGAGGGGACGGTCCCTGACCTCGCCGGCCCGGGCCTCCCACTCCGCCTTGGGAAAACAGAACAGGCAGCCGTCCTGTCCCAGCGTGAGCACAGCGCCGTCGGCGAACGCGGCGCGGAACCGGGCGGGAAGGCTGATCCGGCCCTTGGGGTCCAGCTGATAGCTGTGCGTGCCGAGCAGTTCGGCCACGCGTCCTCCCCTTCTCCTCCACAGAGCTCCACTTTTATGCCACTGGCGCTCCACCAAGTCAAGAGCCGAGGACGGCCAAGTGCCGCCCGAGGCCCATTCGTGGAGAGGAGAGGAGATGGGGCAGGGTCAGGAGCCGGACCGCTCGACGGCTCGGCGGGCGGTCAGGCCAGGAAGGGCTCCCACTCGGGATCCAGACGACCGAGCGACAGGCGGAACCCATCTGCCGGCGCGAACGGCCGGCGCAGCAGGCGCAGCCCGGCGTCCTGGGGCCGGCGGTTCTCCTTCTTGGAGTTGCACCGGCGGCACGCCGCGACGACGTTCTCCCAGCTGTGCTCGCCGCCCCGCGACCGTGGCACGACGTGGTCCAGGTTCTCGGCCGCCGAACCGCAGTACTGGCAGGACCAGCCGTCCCTGGCGAACACAGCACGCCGGGTCAGAGGGGCCTGGGCCCGGTACGGGACCTTGACGAAGTACCGGAGCCGGAGCACGGAGGGGGCTTCGATCTCGTACCGCTCGGAGCGGAAGATCATCCCGTTGGAGACGATGACCTCCGCCTTGTCCTTCAGGACGAGGACGACCGCCCTCCTGGCGGTCACGACTGCCAGAGGCTGGTGAGACGCGTTCAGCACGAGCGCTCTTCCCATGCGGGACCTGCGGCGAGTATAGCGAGCGGACCCCTCGAATCCGCCCGAGGTGCTTGAATCGGCCAAATCGCAGGGTTGTAATCCGGCCGAAGGCGGCGGGTGGATCGTGTCCGAGGGATCGGGACGCCTGAAGTAGCGAACAAGGGGCCGCGCGGGGCGTCCAGCAGCTCGGGTCGGACCGCCCCCGCCTTCCCTCTTCCACCCCTCCCCTGCCTCAACCCGATCGATGGCAAGTTCCGAAAAGACATCGGAGACCAGAGCGCGCCGCAAGGTGGAACGGTCCACCGCCGTTGTCAGTCGAAGGAAGGAACCGGTGGACGTCCGGCTGCGTACACCCCGGTAAGATGGCTCTCCCAGCCGGGAGGTGCCAGCCGGGGAGGTGATGGTGGAGGCCCGCGAGAAGACCGAGGCCTGGCAGCGCTTCGCGGAGCGCTTCCGGGAGGTCGAGGCAAACGTCGAGAAGGTCGTCCAGGGTAAGCACCGCGAGATCCGGCTGGCGCTCGTCACACTGGTCGCGGAGGGGCACGCCCTCATCGAGGACGTCCCGGGCGTGGGCAAGACCATGCTGGCCAAGGCCATCGCCAGGTCCATCGATTGCTCGTTCCGCCGCATCCAGTTCACGCCCGATCTGCTGCCCACCGACATCACCGGCGTGAACGTGTTCAACCAGGAGCGAGGGGACTTCGAGTTCAAGCCCGGCGCGATCTTCGCCAACATCGTCCTGGGCGACGAGATCAACCGGGCCAGCCCCAAGACCCAGTCCGCCCTGCTCGAGTGCATGGAGGAGCGGCAGGTCACGATCGATACCGAGACCTACCAACTGGGACAGCCTTTCATGGTCATCGCCACGCAGAACCCCATCGAACACGAGGGCACGTACCCACTGCCGGAGGCGCAGCTCGACCGGTTCATGATGCGGATCGCCATCGGCTACCCCTCGGCCGACGTGGAGGCCGAGATCCTTGCCACCCACGGCGTGCGGTCCACGCTGACCGACATCGGGCCGGTGACCGACGCGCTCGGCGTCCGCGGGATGATCGACATGGCCCGGCAGGTTCACGTCTCGCCGGCGGTCCGCCGGTACATCGTCGACATCGTGGAGGCCACCCGGGCCCATCCCGATGTGTACCTGGGAGCCAGCCCCCGGGCCTCGATCATGCTCCTGCGGGCGGCCAGGGCCATGGCCGCGGCCGATGAGCGCGACTACGTGATCCCCGACGATGTGAAGGGCCTGGCCTTGCCGGTCCTGTCGCACCGCGTGATCGTGACCGCCGACGCGGTGATGAGTGGGCGGACCCCCAGCGCGCTGTTGGCCGAAGTGGTGAACGAGGTCACGGTCCCGGTCACCGGAAAGGCCTGACCCGTGCCCTCCGGGCGCGGCATGGTGGTGTTCGCCTCGGGCATCGGCCTGTGGCTCGCGGCACGGGTGGCCGGATCCGCCAGCCTCCACATGGTGGCCGTCGGCCTGGTCGTGCTGCCGTTCGCCGCGGCGCTGTTCGCCCGGTGGAGCCGGTTCCGCGTTCGGGTCCGACGCCGTCTGTCCGACCAACGGGTGGCGCCGGGCCAGCGCGTCACCGTGGAGCTCGAGGTGGAGAACGAGTCCCCGGTCTGGACCTCCTTCCTGCTGCTCGAGGACCGGATCCCCCGCCCCCTTGGCAGGGCTGCCCGGCTGGTGATCGCGGGGATCCCACCACGAGGCAAGCAACGCGCCACGTACACGCTGGCCCCCGAGGTTCGGGGACGGTATTCGCTCGGGCCCCTCACGGTGGACGTGTCCGATCCCTTCGCCCTGACCAAGCTTCGGATCGGCTTCGACCAACGGGACGACCTCGTGGTGACCCCAGAGATCGAGCGCCTGGAGACCGGCCCGGCCTCTCCCTTCGGGGGCGCGAGCGGGCTGTCGCTCGCGCGGCACCTGTTCCGAACGGGCGAGGAGTTCTACACGATGCGCCCGTATCAGGAAGGCGATGACCTCCGCCGCATCCACTGGCCGAGCGTGGCCAGATCGAACCAGTTGATGATCCGCCAGGACGAGTCCACCCGCCGGTCCACGGGCGTGATCTTCCTCGACACGCGCGAGCCCGCCGTCGGATCGAGCCACACCCCGTCCTTCGAGAAATGCGTGTCGGCCGCCGCGTCGATCGGCGCCCTGCTGTCCCGGTACGGCTTCTCCATCCGCCTGGCCACGTCGAACATGCCCCCCACGACGGTCACCGAGGACCAGATGCTCGAGGCGCTCGCCGGGGTGGGGCACGTGACGTCGAGGGCGCTCTCGGCCGGCCTCACCCGGTTGCGGTCGGTTGCGGCGGGCGACACGACGCTCGTCGTCGTGACCGCCCCGCCGCAACCGACCGAGCTCACCTCGCTGGTCCGCTCGGGCGTCGTATTCGGACCGAAGCTCGCGATCCTGGTCTATCCGACGGACCCGCACGATCTCCCGCCCGACCGGCAGGCCCAGCTCGAGGGACGGGCCTCTTCGGCCCGCTTGTCGTTGTCCAGATCCGGATGGGAGGTGCTCGTCCTCCCGCCCACGGGAAGGCTTCGTGACATATGGCAGCACAGCAGGAACCCGCTCCCCGAGCTCACCGGCTCCTCGCGCTAGGCGCAGTCGGCCTGCTCGCAGGGGGGACCGCGATCGCGTTCGGCCGCGTGTTCGTGGGCCACGGCGCGACCTGGAAGCTCCTCGCGGCCGGCCTGGCCTCGGTCGCGGTGGCCGGCCTTCTCGAGCGGCGGACCCTGTTCCTTGCCACCCTGGCCAGCGGGCTGTGCCTCCTGATGGCGCTGGGGGTGCTGGTCTTTCCCCAGACCACGTGGGTCGGGCTCCCCACGTCGGAGACGCTCGGCGCGATCCGGGACGCCCTGGAGCGCGTGGGACAGCAGGCCCGCGTGCAGGTGGCGCCCAGCCTGCCGCTCGCGCCCCTCCTGCTCGCTGCCGTGACCGCGGTGTGGACCGCATCGTTCTCCGCCCACGCCCTGGCCATCCGGGCGGGAAGCCCGTTGCTCGCCGTCCTGCCGTCCGTCGCCCTGGTCGGTTTCACGGACACCGTGATGCAGGACGGTGCGCGACCGGGCTACGCGGTCATCCTGCTGTCGGCGGTCCTGTTCGTCTCGTTCGTCGACGGGATCCGCCGGATCCGCCAGTGGGGCCCCGTGTGGGGGTCGCGGGGCAGGCCCCTTTCCACCGCCACCGGACACGGCGCGCGTCGAGTCGCAACGCTCGCCGTGGCGGTCTCGGTCCTCGTCCCCGGGATCCTGCCGGGGTTCCGTTCGCTGGCCCTGGTGGACTTCTCCACCGCCGGGGGCAATCAGGTCCACATCGACCCGTTCGTGTCGATCAAGGCCCAGCTCCAGCGGAGGGACCCCATCAACCTCTTCCAGGTCACGTCGGTGGACGAGAGCGGCAACCCCCGGGCCGCATACTGGCGGCTGTACGCGCTCGACCAGTTCGACGGGACGACATGGCGAAGCTCGGACCCGGAGGCCGAGCAGGGGCAGATCCTCTCGACGCCGGCCCAGCTCGTACCGAGCCTGCCATCCGGCGTCGCGATCGACCAGCGGTACCGGATCCTCACGGACTTCGTGGACCGGTGGCTGCCCATGGCGTATCCGCCGCAGACCGTGAGCGTTCCGTTCGGCGTCATCCGGTACGATCCCGAGCTCACTGCGGCCGTGGCACCGGACACCTTCGGCCAGGGCCTCGAATACTCGGTGCGATCGGAGCTGGTCTCGCCCACGCCCAAGGAGCTCGACGCGGTGTCGGTTGAGCCCTCGAGCCCTCTGGGAATCGGCGTGCGGGATCGCTACACGTTCGTCCCCGATGACGTCCCACCCGCCGTGCGGCAGATCGCCGAGGCATGGACGGAGAACGCACCGACCCCCTATCGCAAGGTCCTGGCCATCCAGGAGCACTTCGTGTCCTCGGCGTTCCACTACTCGCTGGACGTTCGGCCCCGGGCCGATGCGAACGCGTTGGTGGACTTCCTGACCAGGACGAGGACCGGGTTCTGCCAGCAGTTCGCCGCCGCGATGGCCATCCTGGTCCGCGAGCTGGGCATCCCGGCCCGGGTGGCGGTGGGCTTTCGCCCCGGATCCCAGTCGGGCGACACGTTCACCGTGAGCACCGAGGACGCGCACAGCTGGGTGGAGGTGCTGCTCCCCGGCTACGGGTGGCTCCCGTTCGAGCCGACCCCGGGAGGGTGGAGGAGTCCCCTGGCGACGGCGGGCTCCTACCTCTCGCCGCAGACGCCGGGAGCGTGTCCCCCCTCCCAGCCGGGCTGCGCCGCAGGGGGCGAGACCACCGCTGGGGCCGGAACCACGGGCCAGGGCCTGTCGGGCAAGCTCCAGCAGGTGGAGTTCTCGGTCCGGGACGAGACGGGCCCGGGCAGGCGGGGCGGCAGCAGCGGAACCACCGTGCCGGATACGGGGTACTCGGTACCCTACCGTCTCCTGTTCCTTGCGCTGCTCGCGCTGGCGGTGCTCCTGCTGGTGACCGTCCCCATGGTCAAGGCCGTATGGCGTCGCAGGATGGTGCACAGCGCCCGGGACCCGGACGCGCTTGTGCTCCGGGCCTACCGGGTCTTCGACGGGGAGGCCGCCGATCTCGGCCTCGGCCGGGCGGAGGGCGAGACCCTCGCCGAGCATCGCAACCGGCTGGCCGCCGCGGTTCGCTTCTCCGACGGCCACCTGGACCGCCTCACGTCCGCAGCCATCCGGG
>Ga0209853_1000086_pt1 | contig 23596 bp, 19 predicted proteins | sample GWRWS1_30_40_FD_187224 | JGI IMG/M metagenome (GOLD analysis project Ga0209853, IMG submission 187224) | Riverbed sediment microbial communities from areas with vegetation nearby in Columbia River, Washington, USA - GW-RW S1_30_40 (SPAdes)... | ecosystem: Environmental > Aquatic > Freshwater >...
CCTCCGGAGCGCGAAGAACGAGCTCCCCGGGGGCGGATGGCGGGGCCGCCCCGGGGGACGGCCCGCCCAGGTACTCGAGAACGGCGCAGTACCGACCACTGAGAGGAGCCGAGCATGACGCGGTTCTCGCTCGAAATCCAACTTGTGTATACTGTGGTTCTCGCAAGGCCACGACGGTAGATCATGTCGATTCCGTTGTTCGCGACTTTTATCTACGGGGGTCCCTCGACGACATTGCGTCGAGGAGTGCGCGAATCAATGCCCCGTCGAATCTTGTGGCGCTTGTGGCAAGTGCAATTTTTCCAAAGGGGGCCGGGCCTTGGGCACCGGAGTCGGTGAATGGTGGCCGCCCGGCTGGCGAAAGGGCGCCTGGTGGCCCTTTGGAGGCCCTCCGCCGTGATTACAACGAGGGTAGAAAAGCACTATCGAAAGCGGTGGGGAAAGCCATCGAAACGGGCACGATTCACCGTTCGCGAAGTGTATCATCCCTTCGAAATCTTGTCATGGGAGCCGAATAGGAATCCGGAAGGCGTTGCCCTCTACGCAACCCTTGGCGCGAGCACCTACGCTATGCTTCCAGACCAGCCTGGGCATAGGGCCGAGTTCGTAATGGGCCTCCTCCCCGACAGGGAAGGGGCAGCAGAAGCACTTGCGGCGCTAGCGTCTTATCCTGAGCGTCAAAGGAAGGAGGTAGGTCACGGAGACACGGTGACCTTTCCTGAGCCTCTTTGGCCGGGCACGCAAATGCGCACTTTCCTCATTCTACACCCCTCTGAGGAGATAATCGATGTCATCGCCTCGAAGGAGGGTCACGTGGAGTTCCTCCACGCCTACCCGATAACTCAGGCAGACCTGGACCTCAAGACCGCTCACGGGCTCGACGCGCTTCTGTTGCGGTGGCAGGAAAAGAAAGTACCCTTTTGGGATCCGGGCCGGAAGTGAAAGGGGTCGTAGATTTCTCGTCATGCGTGGCTCTGACCGTGTTAATTGTCTTCGCCCCCAACAACTGCTGCGCACCAGCGTCAATGGTCGATCATGACCCCCGCGTAGACCGCACAACGCCGCTTGGAGGAATTCAGACCAGCCCCCTAAGTTTCGAAACACTCACCGGGGCTGAACGAATTGCGTTCCATCGCGAAGCCGCGAGCCCATGACAAGCCTCTCGTCACGAGGCCGCTTAGAACGAGGCCGTGGACCGATGCCCTACCGACCGTCACCAGATGCAATTAGGAACTCTACAGCGGGATGTTCCCGTGCTTCCGCGCGGGCCTCGAGTCCCGTTTCGTGCGCAACGCGTGGAGGGCCTTGATCAGGGCGGGTCGTGTCTCCGGTGGCTCGATTACGTCGTCTAGGTACCCGAGCTCCGCGGCGATGTACGGGTTCGCGAACTTCTCCTTGTAGTCCTTGACGAGTTCGGCCTCCCGCCGCTTTGGGTTCGGGGCGGCCTCGATCTCCTTCCGGAAGACGATGTTCACGGCGCCCTCCGGGCCCATCACCGCGAGCTCCGCGGAGGGCCACGCGATGTTGTAGTCCCCGCGGATGTGCTTCGAGCTCATCACGTCGTACGCCCCGCCATACGCCTTCCGTGTGATCACGGTGAGCTTCGGGACCGTCGCCTCGGCGAAGGCGTACAGCAGTTTCGCCCCGCTCCGGATGATCCCGCCGTGCTCCTGCTCCTTCCCCGGGAGGAAGCCGGGCACGTCCACGAACGTCACGAGCGGGAGATTGAACGCGTCGCAGAACCGGATGAACCGCGCACCCTTGATCGACGAGTTGATGTCCAGTGTCCCCGCGAGGAACGCGGGCTGGTTCCCGACCACGCCCACGGAGTGCCCGTCGAGGCGGGCGAACCCAACGACGATGTTCCGCGCCCACGACTCATGGACCTCCAGGAAACTCGCGCGGTCCGTCACCCGCGTGATCACGTCCCGCATGTCGTACGGCCGGTCGCTCTCCTGGGGCACGACCGTTGCAAGCTCGGGGTCTCTCCGTTCCGGGTCGTCCCTAAGCTCGAGATGCGGCGGGTCGTCCACGTTGTTCGAGGGGACGTAGCTGAGGATCCTCCGGACGATGCGGAGGGCCTCCCGCTCGCTCTCCGCGGCGAAGTGCGCGACCCCGCTCTTCTCCGCGTGGGCGGTGGCCCCGCCAAGCTCCTCGAAGGAGACCTCCTCTCCCGTGACGGCCTTGATCACCTCGGGCCCCGTGATGAACATGTACGACGTGCCCTTCGCCATGATCACGAAGTCCGTGATCGCGGGACTGTACACCGCGCCGCCCGCGCACGGCCCGAGGACGACGGAGATCTGCGGGATCACGCCGCTCGCAATGACGTTGCGATAGAAGATCTCCGCATACCCGCCGAGGGACTTCACGCCCTCCTGGATGCGGGCGCCTCCGGAGTCGTTGATCCCGACGACGGGCGCGCCGACCTTCATCGCCATGTCCATGATCTTCACGATCTTGTCCGCGAACATCTCCCCGAGGGACCCGCCGAACACGGTGAAGTCCTGGGAGAACACGAACACGAGGCGGCCGTCGATCGTCCCGTACCCCGTGACGACGCCGTCCCCGGGGACCTTCTTCTTCTCCATGTCGAAGTCCGTCGTCCGGTGGACGACGAAGAGGCCCGTCTCCACGAACGAGCCGGGGTCGAGGAGGAGGTCGATCCGCTCCCTCGCGGTCCCCTTCCCCCTCTTCCGCTGGGCGTCGATCCGGTCCGCGCCCCCGCCGAGGCGGGCCTCCGCCTTCCTGCGGCGGAGCTCGTGCACCTTCGGGTCCCCGGCCACGGCGATGCGCAAGGCGCGCCCGTTCCTTAACCTTATCTTGGGGCGGACTCCGTTTCCGCGGCGGCCCCCGACCGTGGCTCATCCTTCGACAGGAGTTCCGCGAGGACCCCGCCCGCCATCCCTCCGAAGGCGCCGAGGAGGATCGGGATGAGGACGAAGAGGAACACGGCGAGCCCCCATCCCGGGCCGAGGATCCCGCCGAGGATCAACAGGAGTCCCTCGACGGGGGCGACGAGGGCGAGGACGAGGAGCCAGAGGATCCACACCGGTGCGGTGGATTGGATCCCGCGGGCCGCCCCGCTCCGCCCGCGGCCCGACAGGAATCCCGCCACCGCAGCGGACAGGACCGTGAGCATCCAGAGCCCGAGGGCAAGGGACACGAGGGTGAGCACGGACCCGACGAGGACGGACTTCCACCATGGAGCGGCCCACCGGAGGAGCATCTCAGGACCTCCGAAGGACGAGTGTCGACTCGAGCGTGCCGGCAGCGAGCGCGGCCGTGGCGGGAAACTGGACGACCTTGTACTCCCGCCGGAGCCACAGCGCGAGCTGGTCCGCGTAGTGCGGGCTCAGCGGGTTCCCGCTCTGGCCTCCCGGGTACACCGTTGTGGATTCCTCCGGAGACCCGAGGGTGACGACCATCCGCCACGACGGGCCCGCGCGGGCCTCGAGGCCCGCCCCCGGGTCTAGGGTGATGTCGTCCCCCTCTGCGGGGTACGGCCCGCGCTGGAGCGCGTCGAGCCCGGAGAGGTGCGCGAAGACCCGTGTGTGTGCGCGCCCCCAGGTCCACGTGACCGGGCCGTTGCCGAACCGCCCCGCGAGGTCCGCGACGGTCTCGTTCATCGCCCGCCGCAGGAGGTGGTCCCGTCTCTCGATCGCGGTCGTGCGGACGTCGTCGAACCACGGCGAGTCCGGCGCGTGCTTCACGAGCCGCTCCAGGACGTCCGGGTACGGGAGCATCAGGCCGCTGACGTTCGCCGCTGCCCAGTCGTCCCCGAAGACGTCCTCCCGGAACCGGTGGATGAACGTGTACCAGATCGTCGCCCCCGGGCGGTTCGTCTCCATCCGGAGGTCCCACTGGGAGAGGGCGAGCATCGCCTGCTGGCAGAGGACGGACGCGCACGCCGCGTTCGCGGCCGCGATGAACGGGAGGAACTCCTGCGCCGCGACGTCCAGCGTATCCCCCTGGAACGTCCGCATGTCCTGCGGGGTCACGGTCCCGTTCGCGGAGATCGTCCCGTTCAGGAGGGCGTTGATGCGCCGCGCGCGGTACCCGGGGTCCCACTGCCACCCGAGGTAGTGCGGGTAGCGGGAGCCTGCGGGGATCTGGTTCGCGCTCGCGAGGTACCCCTCCGGCGGGTCCACAGCCTCCGGGTACTCGTCGAAGGGGACCCAGCCCTTCCACTCGTAGTCCCCGGCTCCGTCCAAGGGGACCCGACCGAGCGTGTTGTTCCGGATCGGGAAGAGCCCGTTCGTCCGGATCGCGATCGTGGAGCTCGGCGGCGACGCGCCCCACGCGGCGAACGCGAAGTTCTGGGCGGGGTTCTTGAACATCTGCAGGGCCGCCCGGAACTCCGTCCAGTTCCGGGCCTTCATCCATGCGAGCGCGGCGGCGATGTCGGAGCCGCTCTCGTTCCCCGTCCACCGCATCGCGACGGTCTCCCCGCGCTGGGTCACGAGGGGGCCGTGGATCGATGTCTTCACGGTGACCGCGACCTCCCTGCCTCCCTTCACGCGGATCGTCTCCGTGATCTTCTCGAAGGGGAGCCACGCCCCGCGGAACCGGTACTCCTCCGGGTTCGCGGGGTTCACGGTCTCCCGGTAGAAGTCCGTGACGTCCGCGCCGGTGTTCGTCTCGCTCCACGCGATGTCCCGGTTGAACCCGATGAACACCCCGGGGATCCCGGGGAACGTGACCCCGTACACGTCGTAGTCCCCGCCGCGGAGGTGGACCTCGTGCCAGATCGCGGGGAGCTGGAAGGAGAGGTGCGGGTCCCCCGCGAGGAGCGGGCGGCCCGTCGACGATCGCGCCGCTGCGACGACCCAGTTGTTCGATCCGATTCCGACTTGGAGCGGCTCCAGGAACGGAGAGAGCCCGCGGACCTTCGCGAGGATGTCCCGCGCCGCAGCCGAGTCGATCACGGGTCCGCCGCCTCGGGTCCCGTTCGGCATGACGGGCGGGACGGGGACGGGAGATGCGACGGGAAACAGTTCGTCGACGGCGGTCGGGCCCAGGCCGTTCTGGAGGAGCCCGAGACCGATGTCCGTGAAGTCCGCACTCAACCCGAAGGCGAGGAGCCCGCCCTCCGTCAGGGTGTGCAGCGGCGTCCACGGCTCGGGGGCGTAGTTGAGGAGCTTGTACTCGAGGGGCAGGTTTCTGGTCCCCGCCCGCGCGATCCACGCGTTCACCCCCGCCGCGTACGCGTCGAGGGCCTGGCGGGTGGAGTCCGCGGGCCCCAGGGTCTCAAGGTAGCCTCGTGCGATCCGCTCGAGGCCGATCGTCCGGAGGAACGTGTCCTGCTCGATGTAGCTCCCGCCGAGGACCTCGGAGAGCCGGCCCGCGGCGAACCGGTACTGGATGTCCATCTGCCACATCCGGTCCTGCGCGTGGACGTATCCGAGCGCGAGGAACAGGTCGTGGTTCGAGGTCGCGAAGATGTGCGGGACGCCCCACGTGTCCCGGAGGATCGTGACGTCCCCGTCGAGACCGGAGACCCGTAGCTCCTCCAGGGCGGGGAGCTTCGCGCCCTCCGCGGTCGTCCACACCCCGCCGTTCGGGTTCAGGAGGCCGCCCAAGGGCGGGAGGGGGCCGATCGGAATCGAGAGGAGGACGACGAACAGGACGGCGAGGGCGACGGAGACGACCTCTTTCACGACGAGGCGGGATCTCACGTCACGGACCTCTCGCGACAATCCCCCTCCTTAGGAAATACGTTTCCCCCTAGGGCGGGGCCTGACCCCGGAATCGGGCGACGCGGTTCGCAACCCTCCGGGTGACCTCTGGGCGGGTCACGAGGACGAGGCCCGCGGCGATGAGCGCGAACGCGCCGATCGCCCGGAGCTCGACGGGCTCCCCGAGGGCAAGGAGGCCGCCGACCGCGGCGACCGCGGCGGCGATCGGGCTCACGAAGTTCAGACGGATCGGCCCGATGCGGCCGAGGAGGGTGAAGTAGATCGCGAATCCAAGCGCCGAGGAGGCGACTGCGAGATACAGGAGGGACACGACGCCCCAGAAGTCGAACACCGCTTTCACATTCCGACCCTCGACGATGAAGGAGAGGGCGTGGAGGATTCCCGCGCCCGCGAGGGAGTGCCAGGCGACGAACGTGAACACGTCCAGCCCGTGACGCGTCCGCCGGACGAGGACGGAACCGAGGGCCCACGAGACGATCGCGCCCGCGATCAGGAGCTCGGAGACGCCCCGGACGTCGAGGCCCCCGGGGTTCAGCGCGACGATGAGGACGATCCCCGCCATCCCGAGGCCGAGCCCGAGGACCCCGCCCGTCCCCACGCGTTCGTCCTTCAGCAGCGCGCGGCTGAACACGGTCGTGAGGACCGGGTTCATCGCGACGATGATCGCGGCGAGGCCCGCGGCGGTGTTCTCCTGACCGATGAACAGGAGCGCGTGGTACCCGGTGACGTTGAACATCGCGGCGACCGCGATCGCGGCCCACTGGGCGCGTCCCCGGGGCCGGAGGGACCCCTTGCGGCGGACCGCCGCGATCCCGAGCATCACGAGGCCGGTGATGTCGAACCGCAGGGCGACGAGGAGGAGCGGGCTGAAGCTCTGGAGTCCCACGGTGATGAATACGAAGGCGGTCCCCCACAGGACGCCGAGGAAAAGAAGAGTCGCGATGTCCCTGCCAGCGACGGGGCGGGCCTTCCCGGATTCCTCCGGCATACCGGGCGCAGGCGGAGGTGCGGGATAAAGCTTTCAGCGGGATCAGCGCGAGTACTCGACGGAGCCGTCCAGGACCTCCGTCTTCCCGCCATCCGGGGCCATCACGACGAGGGCGCCGAGCGGCGTCACGTCATACGCGCGTCCCGCGACCTTCCCCTTCGCGGTCGACACGACGACGTCCTTCCCGATCGTCGTGCAGAACCCGCGATAGTCCTTGATCAACCGGTCGCGGGTCTCCGTCCGGAACTTCGAGACGATGTCCTCGAAGTGCTTCATCATGTACTCGAGGAAGTCGTCGTTGTCCACGTACTCCGCGACCTCCCGCTTCACGCTCGTCGCCCGGGCCCGCACGTCCTCCGGGAGCCGGTCGAGGTCGACCCCCGTGTTCACGCCGACCCCGATCACCCCGTAGAACGCGTCCCCCCGGTACACGCCCTCGCTCAGGATCCCGCCGATCTTCTTCTCCATGAACACGACGTCGTTCGGCCACTTCAGGTTCGCGAAGACGCCGAAGTGCCGGAGCGCCTTCACGACGGGCATCCCCGCGAGGAGACCGAGGGTCGCGACGTGCTTCGGGTCCGGCCTTACGACGAGGGAGACGTACAACCCGCCCGACGGCGAGGCCCACGCGCGGCCGTGGCGGCCCTTCCCCGCGCTCTGCCGCTTCGCGACGAGGACGGTGCCCTCGTCCGCCCCGTGGCCGAGCAGGAGCTTCGCGACCTCGTTCGTCGAGTCCACCGCGTCGAACCGGAGGAGCTTCCGGAAGATCGGGCCCGGCGTCTCCTGGGTCGAGACGGGCTGCGGGAGGTCGGCGTCCGCCACGGACGTCGGAGAACCGCGGGCGGGTTAAGCCTTTGCGGGGGCGGTGCGACGAGAGCCTGACACGCGTCGGGACCTAGGCCTGCACGAGCTCCAGGAGGACCCCGTGGAGGGACCTCGGGTGTACGAACGCGACGAGCCGCCCGCCATGGCCCCGGCGCGGCTCCTCGTCGATCACCTCGAACCCCTTCGTCCGGAGGTCCGCCATCGCCTTCCGGATGTCCGGCACGGAGAATGCGACGTGGTGCATCCCCTCCCCGCGCTTCTCGATGAACGTCGCGATCACGCCGTCGGGGCGGAGGGACTCGAGGAGCTCGAGGCGGGTGTCCCCCTCCATCACGAACGCGATGCGGACGCCCTCGGACTCCACGGTCTCCGGGGATCCCACGGCGAATCCCATCGACCGGTACTTCGCGAGGGCGACGTCCAGGTCCGCGACCGCGATCCCGACGTGATGGAGGTCCCCGATCATACTTCGCTCCGCGCCCGGTACACGCCGAAGATCTCCCGCATCGCGCCCGCGATCTCCCCGAGGGTCGCCTTCGCCGTCACCGCGTCGAGGATCACGGGGACGAGGTTCGTCTCGAGGGCGGCGGCCTCCCGCACCGCCGCGAGTGCCCGCGTCGTCTCCTTGGCGCCCCGCCGCTTTCGGAACGCCCGCACCCGCGCGACCTGCTCCCGCTCCAGGGCCGCGTCCACCCGCTGGGGGCTCGGGCGGGCCGCCTCCTCGGAGCGGAAACGGTTCACGCCGACGATCGTCCGCTCCCTCGCCTCGACGGCCCGCTGGAACCGGTACGCGCTCTCCGCGACTTCCCGCTGGACCCAGCCCGCCTCGATCGCCTTCGGCATCCCTCCCATGGAGTCGACCCGGTCGATCAGGGCGGACGCCCCCTCCTCCATCTCCCTCGTAAGGGCCTCCACGTAGAAGGAGCCCGCGAGGGGGTCCACGGTGTTCGCGACCCCGCTCTCGTGGCCGAGCCACTGCTGGGTCCGGAGGGCGAGGCGGACCGCCTTCTCGGACGGCAGGCCGAGGGCCTCGTCCATCGAGTTCGTGTGGAGGCTCTGGGCCCCGCCGAGGATCGCGGCGAGGGCCTGGTACGCGACCCGCACGACGTTGTTCTCCGGCTGCTGCGCGGTCAGGGAGACGCCGGCGGTCTGCGCGTGGAACCGGAGGGCCTTCGACTCCGGCGCGCGGGCGTGGAACCGCTCCTCCATCACGCGGGCCCAGAGGCGGCGGGCCGCGCGGAACTTCGCCACCTCCTCCAGGACGTCGGACTGCGCGCAGAAGAAGAAGGACAGCTGGGGCGCGATGTCGTCCACCCGCAGCCCCCGGGCGACCGCCGCCTCGACGTACGCGATCCCGTTCGCGAGGGTGAACCCGAGCTCCTGGACCGCGGTCGCCCCCGCCTCCCGGATGTGGTACCCGCTCACGCTGATCGCGTTCCACCGGGGCATCTCCCGCGCGCAGAACTCGATGACGTCCACGACGAGCCGCATCGAGGGCTCGGGCGGGTAGATGTACGTGGAGCGGGCGATGTACTCCTTCAGGATGTCGTTCTGGACGGTGCCCCGGAGGTCCTTCCGCGGGACCCCGCGGGCCTCCCCGACCGCGACGTAGAGGGCGAGGAGGATCGCCGCGGTCGCGTTGATCGTCATGCTCGTGGACACGCGGTCCATCGGGATCCCCTTCAGAAGGGTACCCACGTCCTCGATCGTCGCGATCGGGACCCCGACCTTCCCGACCTCCCCGCGGACGAATGGGTCGTCCGGGTCGTACCCCATCTGGGTCGGGAGGTCGAACGCGACGGAGAGGCCCGTCGTCCCCTGGGAGAGGAGGTACCGGAACCGCTCGTTCGAGGCGGCCGCGGAGCCAAACCCCGCGTACTCCCGCATCGTCCACAGGCGGCCGCGGTACATCGTCGGGTACACGCCGCGGGTGAACGGCGCCTCCCCGGGGAACCCGAGGCCCTCGTCGTACCCGAGGCCCTCGAGGTCCTTTTCGGAGTACAGGAGCTTCACGGGGGTGCCGCTGAGGGTCTGCCCGTCCGCGGCGGGCTCGGGGGGCGGGGGCCGGGGCGGGGACTTCCTTGCCGTCTTCCTCTTCGGGGCCACGATCTCGAAATCCGTAAGCGGCCCCGGGCCTAAATCCTCTGCGACCCGCGCGGGCGGCGCGGGGGCGCGGTCGGACGATCGCGGTCCTACGCGGCGACGCTCCCGCAGTTCTTGCACGCGAGCTGCTTGTCCGAGGTGATCCAGACGTCGTCGTCCCCGCACTCCCGGCAGCGGACGCCCCGGACCTTCGTCGCGACCTTCGCGAGGATCTCGGGCGGGAGCCGCTCCTCCTTGACGAACTCGCCCGGACGGAGCTGGAACCGGCCCCGCATCAGCCCGAGGGCCACGACGACCGCGATCGCGAGGGCGATCCCCGGCAGTCGGGTGAGGTCCCGGGTCCAGAGGGCCGCGAGGACGAGGAGCCCGAAGAGGTTCGAGACCAGGGTCGCGAAGAACGGCGTGGAGCGGCGGGACCTCAGGGTGAACGCCGTGTAGAAGAGGGTCCCCGCGAGGAGGACGAGGATCCCGGAGACGAACAGCGGCGTCGGGTCCCCGCCCGCGGCCGCCAGGAACTCCGTCACCCCCTGGTACAGGAACGCGACCCCCGCCGCGGCGACGAGGACCTGCAGCCCGAGGAACGTCGCCTTCCGCGAGGGGAGCCTCCGGGAGGCGGCCGGCGCCGGAATCGCAGGCGGCGGGGAGGCGCTCATCGATCCACCTACGAGGGGTCCCGGCGGGCGAGCTCGATCGTGCCCGCCCGGCACGTGAGGCAGAACGCGGACCCGTCGCTCGCGACCCACAGCGTGTCCGCGCCGCACTTCGGGCACCGCACCCCGGCGGGGTTCCGGGTGCGCTCCGAGATCAACGTGCGGCTGCGATCGTTCTCCTTCGAGGACTCGATCTTCCAGGCGCCCACCCCGAACGGGAGACGGAAGGAGTATAGCACGACGAAGGACGCGAGGAGGGCGGCGATCACGATGAGGTCCCAGGTGAGGAGGGCGAGGAGGAACGCGAACACGTCCAGGATCATCGCGGTCCCCCAGGCGGTGAAGAGCCCCTTGTAGAGGAAGACCCCGGTGCCGAGGGCCCCGAAGCCGAAGACCGCCCAGAGGCTCGCGATCACGAGGTCCCGCGTGAGGACGACGCTGACGAACTCCGTCCCTGCGACCGCGAAGAGCGCGGCGGCGCACGCGATCCGCGCGAGGCGGACGTCCCGGTCGACGGGGGGCGCCTCCCCGTCCCGGATCCCCGCATCCCCCTTGGGGACGGCCCGTGACGGTGCGGCCTTCTGCCCCACGGGGGCCTGGTACATCCCGGGCGGGAGCGCCCGTGTCGGTAAAAACGTATCGTCCTCGGGTCACACCTTCGAGGCCGTGAACCGGAGGCCGCGCTCCGCGAGGGCGACGCCCGCCCCGCGGCGGACCTCGCCGACGACGCGCGCCCCGAGCCGCCTCAGGGGCCCGAGGACCCTGCCCACGGAGGCGGGAGGCGCGATCACCGCGAAGCCCATCCCCATGTTGAACGTCTCGTACATCTCCCGGTCGTCGATCCCCGCGAGGGACTGGATCGCGAGGAACTCCGGCGGCACCGGGAGCGGGTCCGTGATCCGGAACTCCACCTTCGGCTTCAGGCGGACGAGGTTCCTCACCCCGCCTCCCGTGATGTTCGCGAGCCCGCTCACCTTCGCCTTCCGGATCGCCGCGAGGATGGGACGGACGTAGATCCGCGTGGGCTCCAGGAGGATCTCGCCCCAGGGGCGCCCGCTCTTCGGGACCGGGTCCATCACGGTGACCGCGTTCTCCCGGAGGACCCGGCGGATCAACGTGTACCCGTTGCAGTGGAACCCGCTGCTCGGGATCCCGACGATCCGGTCCCCGGGCCGGATCCCGCGCCCGTCGATGACCTTCTTCTTGTCGACGACCCCGAAGCACGCGCCGACGAGGTCGAACCCGTTCAGGAGCTCCGGCATCACCGCGAGCTCCCCGCCGACGATCGTCACGTTCGCCTCCCGCGCCCCCGCGTCGAGGCCCACGCCGACCTGCCGCGGGAGCTCGGGGTCCTGGGAGTCCACCGCGATGTAGTCCACGAACGCGATCGGCTCCGCGCCCGCGCACACCATGTCGTTCACGTTCGCCGCGACGCAGTCGATGCCGACGGTGTCCCACCGGCGCATCTCGTTCGCGACGAGGACCTTCGTCCCCACGGAGTCCGTGCACATCCCGAGGGCCGTGCGGCCCATGTCCACGAAGCCCGCGAAGTGGCCCTTCGGCCCCCACGGCGCCCCGAGGCCGCGACGGCGGAACCGGAGCTGCTCCACGAGGGCCCGCACCTGCGCGCCCTTCGCGTCGATGTCGACGCCCGCCTCCGCGTATGTGCGGACCATGGACGGGAGCGCAAGGGGGGAGGGTACTTAGAAGTTGACTCCCGCGAGTGAAGGGGTCACTGGGGCGGGGGCAGGTCGAGGGGGTCCGGCGGGGGAGGCGCGGCCGCGGACCGCAGGTTCCCGAGGTTCCTCACGAGGAGGGTGTTGTCGATCCGGCCGACGATGAACGCCGCGGCGACCTTCTGCGCGGTCGGGTGCTCCGAGAGCCCCAGGAGGCGGAGGAGGTTCTTTGCGTACAGATCCCGCGTGAGCTTCCCGTTCTCGAATGCGACCCTCAGGTTCCGGATCTGGTTCTCGACAGGCATCGACACGAAAATCCCCTCGTCCCGCGACAGAGATTTGCCGAAGGGGTGATAAAGGCTCGCCTCCTACAAACGGCCGTCCCAATCTCCTGATATATCCCGGGGGGGAATGGATGTCGCGGGCCGGGAGAGGAGGCCGGTCCGGCGTTCGACATCCTCTTCGAACAGACCTCCTCACCTTCTTTTTCCGATGCGAGGCTACGAGCCTCAAATCGTCCACGATGGTAAACAAGCTTACCGCGGTCACTCCCTCGGATCCTCGCCTTCCATCGGTCACCTCCCTGCCCTCACACGGCATGGTAAACAAGTTTACCATCCTCTTCCCTCGAGGCCTACGCCCTAGAGGTAAACAAGCTTGCCAGTGCGATTCCGATTCACCGGAGCCGTTGGAATGCTCGGAGGGAAGCGATCGACATCCCCACGGACTCATGGACCACGCGGACTCCCATGGCGCGGAGTTTTCCGGCGAGTTCCTCGGCATCCCCGGGCGGAAGCACCAGTACGGACTGCCCTATCCACACGACCCCTGGTCGATGGATGAAACCCTTCTCGATCCGTTCCCGAGGCACGGGCTCTTCGATCCGACGGACCCGACCGAACACGATGTGACATACTCTCGCCGCGAGGGGACGGGCCACGCCCCTCACGTCGTACGACAGCAGACGCCTCTCCAATCCAGCGTATCCCTCAACAACGATCCGACTCACCGGATTTGGATATACACAGCTATATAATAGCTTCTCCTGGAGGAGATGGCCGAAAGTACTCGGAGTCGATGGTAAGCATGTTTACCATGGCGGCTGCGCCCCGCCCGACCTCGACGCCCCGCAACGATTAACTAGGCCCGTCGCATCGAACGGCCGCCATGGGGAAGGCGTGGGTGAAGGCCCGCCACCGGGACCCGTACTACCGGGCCGCGAAGGCGCAGGGCCTCCGGAGCCGGGCCGTGTTCAAGCTCATCCAGATCCAGGAGAGGTTCGGCCTCCTCTATCCGGGGAACACGGTCCTCGACCTCGGGGCCTCCCCCGGCGGGTGGTCACGAGCGGCCGCGGAGCTCGTCGGCCCCCGGGGCCGCGTCGTCGCCGTGGACCGCGTCTCGATGATCCCGATGGAGAGGGTCACGTTCGTGCGAGGGGACTTCACGGACCCGGACCTCCACACCGCGATCCTCGAGGCCCTTGGTCGTCCCGCGGACGCCGTGATCAGCGACGCGGCCCCGAAGCTCACGGGCCACAAGTCCCTGGACGTCGCGAGGACCCTCGACCTCGCGCGTTCCGCGCTCACCCTCGCCCGGAAAGCCCTCCGCTCCGGGGGGTCCTTCGTCGCAAAGACGTTCCAGGGAGACGGGTACCGCACCTTCCTCCGGGAGGTGTCCGAGGACTTCGATGCGGCGAAGGGGTACACGCCCCCCGCGACCTCCCTCGGCTCCTCGGAGACGTACGTCGTGGGCCTCAAGAAGATCGGATAGACGCGGCGCGCTACGCCCCGAGCGCCTTCGCCCGGTCCAGGCACCGCTGCGCCTCGTCCCGGTCCCCGAGCCGCGCGAGCACCTCGCCGCGGTTCAGCCACGCCGCGACGTACCGCGGCTTCAGCTCCACGGCGCGGTCGTGGCACGCCTTCGCTTCCTCGAACCGGCCCATCTTCGCGAGGGCGGCGCCCTTGTTGTTCCACGCGATCGCGTACTTCGGACGGACCTCGATCGCGCGGTCGAAGCACTCGATCGCCTTCTCGAGCCGGCCCGCGCGGAACAGGATGTCCCCCTTGTTGCACCACGCGATCTCGTTCTTCGGGTTCGCCTTCAGGGCGGCGTTGTGGCACCGGACCGCCTCGTCGAGCCGGCCCAGCCGCTTGTACGCGACCCCCTTCGAGGTCCACGCGGTCGCGGGGCGGGAGCCCATCCGGATCGCGCGGTCGTACAGCGCGATGGACTCCTCGTACCGGCCCTCCTTCACGAGCCGGTCCCCCTGCGCGATCGCGGACGTGCTCAGCCGGAACAGCGCGATCCCCGTGCCGAACCCCCCGAGGGCGACGAGGAGGAACGCGACGATGGACCACGGGTTCGCGGCGACCGTGGACCACGACCACATCCCGAATCCCGCGAACACCCCGACGAGGGCGAGGGTCGTGCCGAGGACGACGAGGTCGATCAGCCGCCCGCTGAGGGCGCCCACCTTCGACGCCTCCCCCTCCGAGACCGCCATCGCGGGGGCTTGCGTCCCCGTCCCCGGGGGCGGGGCCTCCGGCTCCGCGGAGGTCGCCGTCGCGGCGAACTTCGTGTGGCAGCTCGGGCACTCCGGCGCGTCCGCCGCGACCTCCGCGCCGCACATCGGGCACTCGAACACCTCGACGGTCTCCGGCTCCGCCTCCGGCGCGGCGGTCCCCTCCGCGGACTCCGGCGCGGACGTCTCCACGAGGAGGGAGTCGAGGAGCTCGTCGACGATCTCCTTGTCGATCCCGAGGCCCTCCTCCCCCTCGTCCGCCTCGCGGGCCCCCCGGTCCTCCGGTTCGTCGTCCGCGGGCTGGATCAGCTCGTTCAGGAGCCGCTCCACCTCCGCGCCCTTCCGCGCGCCCGCGAGCTTGATCCCGCACTGCTTGCAGTCCGTCGCGGTCGGCGGGTTCGGGGTCCCGCAGACCTGGCACACGATCGGAGGTTCGTCCGCCATGGAACGCCTGACGTGCGCGTTACCCGACGGCCTCGATATAAGGGTTCCGCGCCCGTTCCCCCCGCGCGAATCCCGGAGTCCCGGAGGCCCGCCCCGCGGTATGATTAAATAGACTCCGGCCCATGGTTTCCCGAATCGCATGGCGGGGAGGGGACCCAGGGTCGGTGCGACAGGGCTAGTCGGCCTCCTCGGCCTCGCCCTCGCGTTCATCGTCACGTTCTCGTTCCCGTTCCTCGGCCTGCCGTGGTTCATCATCGCCGCGGCGGGGATCGGCGGGGCGACGTACGGCGTCCACCGCCGGCTGAACGTCCAGCTCGTCACCCACAACGACATCGACGCGTTCACGAAGCAGAAGGAGCTCGTCGCGCTATGCCGCCTGTACGGCCTCCTGACGTCGGGGGACCTCGAGACCCTGCGGGCCCGGCTCCACGACTTCGTGGACGGCGCGGGGACCCCCGGAGGGACCGTCCGCGTGCCCGCCCGGGCCCTGTTCCCGTCCCTCGGCCCGCCGAAGGTGAAGCCCGTCCGGATCCCGACCCCCTCCGAGATCGAGCGGATCGGGAGCCGGGAGGAGCTCCGGAAGCTCGCGAAGGCCCTGAGCGTGTCCGCGAAGGGCTCCTCGGACGAGGTCCGGGCCCGGGTCCAGGCCGCGGTCGTGGAGCGGCTGAAGCGGAGGCTCGCGCGCGCGCCTCCCTCGGCGCCGCGGTCCTTCGTGCCCCGGGTCGCCCGGATCCCCGCGGAGTCCCTGAACAGCGCGGACGCCCTCCGCGCGGAGCTCCTCCGGGTGATGAAGGAGATGGGGGACGTCGAGGTCGCGATGAACGCGCGGGTCCGGGACCTGGAGGCCCGCCTCGAGGCGGTGACCCGGGAGCGGTCCGCGATGAAGGCCCGCCACGAGGCCGTGGAGGCGAAGGCGGCGGACCTCGAGCGGCGGGAGCGGGAGACCGCGGCCCTCGCGGAGTCCCTCGCCTCGAAGGGGTCCGCGATCGAGAAGGGGGAGGCGGAGGTGAAGGCGTCCGCGGTCCTCCTGACGCGGGAGACGGACCGCGTCTCCGCGGCGCTCGAGGAGGCCCGCGGGAAGGAGCGCGCCCTTGTCCGCAAGGAGGAGGAGCTCGCCCACCGGGAGGCGGAGCTCGCCCGCGTCCGGAAGGACGTCGAGGCGCTCCAGGACGCCGCGCTCCAGGGGAAGGGGCAGATCCTCGACATCCAGCTCGCGCAGGTCCGCGTCCAGGAGGAGGCCCTGAAGGCCTCGAAGACGGCCCACGACTCGAAGCGGGAGGCCCTCTCGCGGGAGCGGGAGGAGCTCGCCGCGGTGCAGGAATCCCTCGGGCGGCAGCGCGCGGACCTCCTCGCGGAGCTCCGCGCGTTCGAGGCCCGCCAGGCGGAGGCCGCGGAGCGGGAGGCGAGCCTCTCGAAGATGGTCGCGGACCTCCAGGCCCGCCAGGCCCAGGCGCAGGACGCCTCGGACCGGATGCGGTCCCTCGAGTCCCGGTTGATGCGGTCCGAGGAGAAGCTCGGAGAGGCGGAGCGGATCCTCGCCTCCCGGGAGGAATTCGAGCGGCGGGAGGAGTCCCTCCGGCAGCGGGAGGAGGAGCTCGCCGCCGCGGTCGCAGCCGCGGACGCCACCGCCGTCGGGGCGGAGGTCTCGGAGCGGCTCGATGCCGTCCGCGCGCGGGAGGAGGCGGTGCGGCAGCGGGAGGTCGAGCTCGCCGCGGACCGGGAGGCCCTCGCGATCGCGGAGGAGCGGTCCGCCGAGGCGTCCACGGAGGTGGACGAAGAGCGGGAGCGGCTCGAGCGGGTCGCGAAGGACCTCGAGGCCCGGGAGGAGGCCCTCCAGGCGGCGATGCGGCGGATCGAGGCCGGCTCCGATGACGTGGAGAGGGTGAGCGACGGGGTCCGGGTGCGGGAGGCGGAGGTCGAGGCGCTGCACGAGCAGATGGCGGCCGCGGTCGACGGCCTCACCGCGAAGAAGACGGAGGTCGAGGACGCGCAGCGGAAGCTCCAGGAGCGGGAATACGAGGTGGAGAGCGTGCGGGCCTCCCTGCGGGCGAAGGACCGGGAGCTCGTCCAGGAGAAGTCCCTCCTCGACGCGGGCCTCCGGGACCTCGCGACGAAGGAGTCGCGGCTCGAGGGGCGGGTCCGGGAGGTCTCCGAGGCGGAGGAGCGGCGCCGCTCCGAGATGGCGGGGCTGCGGTCCGAGCTCGAGAAGGCGAAGTCCGAGCTCGCCCTCCGGGAGCGGTCCCTCCAGGGGCGCCAGGACGTCGTCGACCAGCGGGTCGCGGCGATGGACCGGATCCGCGCGACGATCGAGAACAAGCTCACCCTAGAGAGCGCGAAGCAGCGGGACGACCTGTTCCGCTTCCAGGACGAGCTCGCCCGGCGGGAGAGTGCCCTCGCGGAGCGGGAGGCCGCCGGAGCCGTGGCGGGTTCCGGGGAGGCGGCCGGGCCCGCGCGGCACGCCCTTGAGGCGGAGTACGCCGCGCGCCTGCGGAGCGTGGAGGAACGGGAGTCGCGGCTCGCCGCGACGGAGGGGGATGCGACCCGGATCGCGAAGGAGGCGGGGGAGCGCCTCGCGAGCGTCGCCGCGGAGGAGGCGCGGCTGAAGGAGGTGGAGGCCCGCCTGCAGCGGTACCGGGACGAGATCCAGAACGCCCGCCAAGCCCTGATGACGGTCGACGAGATGCTCACGAAGATGCCCTACGAGGTGATCGAGAACTTCACCCGCACGGAGGACTTCGAGGCGTACGAGAAGGCGTTCCGGACCGTCGTGAAGGGGTACCAGGAATGAGCCCGCTGTTCCAGAACCGGGCCCGGGAGGCGGCCTCCGCCGCCCTGAAGTCCGCGGACGAGACCCTGTCGATCCTGGACTCCGGGAGCGCGGACCTCGGGCCCGCGGAGCGCCTGCGGGAGCGGGCCGCGGAGCTCGGTCGGACACGGGACTACAGGGGCGCCGCGGAGGCCGCGAAGAAGGCGGAGGAGACCGCGAGGCTCCTGGACCGGCTCCACGTCGCGGCGTCCGGGGGGATCGCCCGTCTGAAGGCGGAACGGGCCCGGATGGCGAAGCTCGGCGTCTCCGTGCAGGACCTCGACCGCCTCATCGCCGCGGCGGACCTCGCGATGTCCCACACCGTTACGCGAGGCGGGGACCCGAGGTTCCCCGCGTACGGGAGGGCGGGGGAGTTCGCCCTGAAGGGGCTGCGGATCGCGCAGGCCCGCCTCCCGAAGTTCAAAGCCGCGTCCGCCTCCGTGTTCGAGGCGGAGCACGCGATCCGGAAGATGATCGATGCGAACACGTTCGTGGACCGGAACGCGTTCGAGTTCTTCGTCCTGAAACCCGCCGCGGACGTCCTCGAAGCGTCGAAGGGGAAGCTCCGCGCGAACGAGTTCGAGGCCGCCCAGGAGCTCGCCCGCTGGACCCTCGGGACCGCGCGCCAGATCGAGGAGACGTACGGCCGCGTCACCTCCGCGCTGACCCGGGTCGAGGGGGGCGCCCGGGCCCTGCGGTCCGAGGGAGGGATCGCGGTCGAGGTCGAGGACCTCCTCGGCGTGTGCCGGACCGCCCTGGGGAAGGGGAAGTTCGACGAGACCGCGGAGATCGCCGAGCGCGCGGGGGCGCGGCTCGTCGCGATCCGGGAGGAGTACCGGTCCCTCGTCTTGAGGCTGAGGACGACGGAGCAGTCGATCATGGAGGTGGAGGGTTGGGGCTTCGATGCCCGCGACCCCCGGGGGATCCTCCAGGACGCCCGACGGCTCATGGAGGCCGGGGAGTACGGCGCGGCGGGGACGCGGCTGGACGAGGCCCGCCAGGCCGCGAAGGGGCTCCGGGAGACCCACCGCGCGATCGCGGACCGGATCCTGGAGATGCGGAAGTCCGCCGCATCGATGCGGCCGATCGATCCATCCTCCGCGCAGGAGGCGGAGGACCTGCTCGGGAGGGCGGTGGGGCTCCTCGAGGAGGGCCGGTACCGGGAGTGCCAGGAGAACCTCGCGCTCGCGTCCCTGCTCCTCGTGGAACCCGAGGCGGCGCGGGACTCTCGACCCGGGGCGGGGTTCGCTGCCCTCCTCCAGGCCGCGAACGCCGTGCAGCCGGGGTGCGGCACCTGCGGCGGGCCCCTCGCGAACGACGGCACGTGCCCGACGTGCACGGTCGTCCCGGAGCCCGAGAACCCCAAGCCCGTGGACGCGGTCGCGCACGCCGTGGAGGGCGCTCGCCGGGTGCTCGCGGAGATCGCGCGGGACGACGGCGGCGTCGCGGAGCGGGCGGAGGCCGAGGTCCAGGGATGCGCGATGTGCGGAGGACCCCTCGGCGGCGAGGACGTCCTGTGCGGGAAGTGCCAGGGGATCGTGAAGGGGCGCGCGTGAGCGGGTCCCGGTTCAGCGGCGCATGATCTCGATCGGCGCGGCCCCGGCGTCCGGCATCCCCGGCTCTACCGGGATCGACATCGCCTCCGCGGCCTTCGCAACCATCGCCTCGTCGTCCGCGCAGTACCGCGGGTTCACGGATGCGGGCCCGCGGGGCGGGAACTTCTCCGGCATCCCCCCGATCAGAGGGAGGTTCGCGATCTTCATGATCGGGCGGAACACCTTCCGCCCGTGCTTCCACCGGAAATACGTGAAGTAGCTGAACAGGGAGGCGAACGTGAACAGCGGCTGGAGCTCCTTCGCCCACACGTCGATGTTGAACCGCCACGCCTCCGCGAAGAAGTCCCACTGCTCCGGCGTGAAGTTGTCGAGGGACACCCGCCGCTCGTTCTTCAGTTTCGTGTCCTCGAGGGGGATGAACAGGAGGGGGACGAGGAACAGGTCGTGCCCCTTCAGTTTGTCGATGAGCTCGAGGGTCTGCACGGTGTCGTCCGGGGTCTCGTCCGGCCACCCGGAGATCAGGGTCGCCATCGGCTTCCAACCGTTGTCGTTCAGGATCCCGGCGCCCTGGACGTTGATCTCGTGGTACTGCTCGATCGGGAACGGCCAGATCTTCCCGCGCATGTACTTCTTCATGATCCGGATCGAACCGCTCTCGATCCCGAACAACGCGGTCACGAACGGGTCCTTGTACTCGGAGCGGTACTCGTGCGTGTACCGCGTCTTTTCGAGGAGGAGCGGGGAGATCATCTCCACGGCCTTCGGGTCGTACGCGACGGGGGCGATCGCGATGTGGCTCAGGTGGATGAAGTCCACCCCCGGCACGTTCCCGACCGCTTCGATCAGGCGGGCCATCGCGGGCCCGTTCGGCTCGAACTTCGGCCCGCACTCGTACAGGAAGAGGTCCTCCGTCGCGAAGAAGATCGAGTCCGACCCCGCCTTCACGTTCACCTCGACCTCCTTCAGGATGTGCGGGATCGGGAGGGAGTGGCGGCGCCGGTTCGTCGGGGAGCAGAACTGGCAGCCGCGGCCGCAGCCCCGGGTGATTTCGACGACGCCGTAACTCGCCCCGCTCAGGATTGGCGGGATGAACTCGATCGGGACCTTGCTCCCGTGGACCTCCCTGGGCAGCGGGTCTCCCGCCACGGCCTTCTGGAATACGTCGAGGACCGTGAGCTCACCTTCCCCGTGGACGAGGGCGTCGATCCCGAACTCCTCGACCTTCCCCGCGTGCCGCACCTGCCAGGCGCCCGCACCGCCGAGGAGGATCGTCGGATCGTACCGCCGGAGGGCGGGGTTCTCGATCACCCGCCGGAACTCGATCGCGTCGACGCTCTCCCCGGGCACCGCGATCATCGAGTTGTACGTGAGGGACACGTACGCGAGGCCCATCGGGTCCATGGACGTGATCCCGACAACCTTCGTCTTCGGCCCGACGAACCGCTCGAGGTGGTCCGGGTGGCACGCGACGATGTCCTCCCTCGGGAACGCGCGCAGGAGGAGGGCCTCCACCTTCCGCAGCCCGTACGGCAGGAACTTCGCGGACCCGTCCTCGTTGTCCTCCGGCTTGAACCACTCCGGACGGAGGATCGGCCGCGGAATCACCTTCTCCGGGAACACCGCGATGAACGCGCCGAACGGGTCGCCGTTGTACCGGCTCATCTCCCCGCGCGGGGCCGTCAGGACGATCTTCACGCCTTCGGTGTCGTATCGGACCACCCGGTCTCAACCTCCAAGAAGTCCCTCACTTTCCCGCGGCAATGGGGGGAGGGGCGCTTAATGGTTCTCACACGGTTATCCAAATCGCACAGGTATGCAGACGAACTTTCATATATGTTCGACACGCTAGCGGGACCGGGATCAGAATGCCGCGCGGAAGACCTCGCTCCGACTTCGTCCACGCATTCTCCAAGGCCCTCGGGCTCCCGCGGACCGCCGCCCTCATCATCGGTGCCCTCGCCCGGGCCCGGAAGGCCTTAGCGGTCGACGAACTCGTCCGCCGGGTCCGGAGCTCGGAGCGGAGCGTGCGGGAGAACCTCCAGATCCTCCTGCGGCGGGGGATCCTGATCCGCAAGGTCTTCGTCACCGCGAACAAGAAGCTCGCGTACGCGTACTCCCTGGGCTCCATCGAGACCCTCGTCGCGGCCGCCCGGAGGGATGTGACGCGCACCCTCGCCCGGATCGAGGCCGTCGCCCGGCGCTTCCGGGAGACTGCGACCTAGTCCCAGAACCGCTTCGTCCGGGCGTAGTTCACTTCCGCAGCGAGGACGTCGCGAAGGAAGTCGTCCTCCGTCTCGTGGTACCCCCGCAGGATCCTCGCCGCGGTCTCCTCCCCGACCCCCCGCGCGACGAGGGCGAGGACCGCCTTCTTCCCGTGGCCCATCACCAGGCTCGCGTTCGTGAACAGCTTCTTCACGAGGGGGCGGTCCTGGGTCGACGGCGTGTCGAAGTCGACCTCCCTCGCCTGGTCCCTCTCGTAGTGCCGGAGGACCGCGACCATCGCCCCGCCACAGGTCGGGCACTTGATCTTCGGCGGGAGCTCCGCGACGATCGCCCGCCACGACCCGCGGCAGTGGATGCAGAGGAGCTGCGCGGTCTCCTTCTCGAGGCGGGCCTTCACCGCCATCAGGGTCCCGTGGTCCGCCTTCTGCGGCGCGACGAGCCGGAGGCTCCCCTCGAGCCCCGCCCTCCCGACGTTCGAGAGCTGCGTGACCTCGACGGCGATCTCCCCCGCCTTGATCTTCCTGAGGACCTCCGCCGTCTTCGGGAGGTCCATCCGCTCCCAGAAGATCCGGTTCAGCACCTCCTCGAACAGGGGCGTGTTCTCGAACGCCTTCAGGAGCCGCGGGATGCTCACCGCCTCCCAGTCCACCTCCCGCCGCAGGGCGCCGAACTTCTTCGCGACGTGGACGAACGCCCACCGCAGGTACGCGGAGTTCCTCAGGACGACCCGCAGGAGAGGCTCGAGCGCGTCCGGGTCGTCGGGCTTCAGGATCTCGATCACCCGCTGGGGCTCGATCGAGTGCGGGGCCTCGACGACGATCCGGTACGGGTCCGTCTGCACCCCGACACTCTGCCCGAACCGGGCCGAGATCAGGGACGAGATCAGCTGTCCGAGGGTCTCGTTCACCCGGCTCCCGAAGCACGCGTTGATCACGACGAGGTCCCGGGCGACCTCCACGGTGACCCGCATGTCCGTCGGGACCGGCTTCCCGCCGAGGCCCGCAATGTACCCCTTGAACTTGCGGACCCCCTCCACCCCCGCGGGATACCCGCCGAAGTCCAGGGTCCCCCGCAGGCGGCCGACCTCCTGGGCCACGGGGAACGACACGGGGATGTCCTCCCCGATCCAGCTCGGGACGTCCCCGATCTCCCGCACGGCCTCGACGAGGATCCGGTCCTCCTTGAACTCCACGAACCGCCACGTCGTGCCCCGCATCACGAACGTGGCCCCGAGCTTCGCGTTCTCCGCGACGAACCACTCGTCCAGGGTGCCGATCACCTTGCGGGACCCCATGTCCACGACCCGGTACGTGTGGACGTCCGGGATCATCGAGATGTTCTCCAGGAAGTACAGTCGGGACCCCGGGGAGCGCCCGAACCGGTCCTCCTTGTACCAGATCCTCCGGAGGGAGGCGAGCTGCTCGACGACCTCCACGAAGTCCACCCGCTTCAGGTCCCGGAACGGGTACGCCCGCTTCACGACCGCGTATCCTTCGTCGATCGCGATGGAGGGGCGGGTCATCGCCATCGCGACGACCTGGTTCGCGAGGACCGCGAAGTTGTCCGGCCGCACGACGACGGGCTCGAGCTCCTCGGCGAGGGCCCGCCGGGCGATCACCGCGGCCTCCGCGAAGTCGTCCTCGTGCGTCGCGACGACGAGGCCGTCGGAGACCTCCCCCACGCCGTGCCCGGAGCGGCCGATCCGCTGGACGAGGCGGGACACCTCCCGCGGGGAGTTGTACTGGAGGACGAAGTCCGCCGACCCGACGTCGATCCCGAGCTCGAGGGAGGACGTGCAGATCAGGCCCTTCAGGGTCCCCGCCTTGAAGTCGTCCTCCATCTGGATCCGGATCTCCTTCGAGAGAGAGCCGTGGTGGACCCCGAGGGACGCGTCGGGGAACCACGTGTGCGTCCTCGATGAAAGGAACTCCGCGGTGTCCCGCGTGTTCACGAAGAAAAGGGTCGAGCGGTGGGATCCGATGAGCTCGTGACATTGCCGGATCGCGGCCGCCTGGATCTCCTGGAGGTGGAGCTTTTCCGCGATGTCCTTGTCGTCCACGGAGGGGATGGGCACCTCGACGTGGATGCGAATCCCCTTCGGAATT
>Ga0209853_1000087_pt1 | contig 23386 bp, 22 predicted proteins | sample GWRWS1_30_40_FD_187224 | JGI IMG/M metagenome (GOLD analysis project Ga0209853, IMG submission 187224) | Riverbed sediment microbial communities from areas with vegetation nearby in Columbia River, Washington, USA - GW-RW S1_30_40 (SPAdes)... | ecosystem: Environmental > Aquatic > Freshwater >...
GCCATCTGGGCCTGGGTCTTGAGATAGCTCTCCGGCGTGACGGCGCGCGGCCGGCGCTGATCGGCGAGCACGTAGCCCTCGGAGATGCACACGCGCGCCTCGTGCGCCTTGTAGTCCTCGCGCCTCAGGAACTGCACCGGGTGCGCCGCGACGACCGGCAGGCCGAGCCGGCCCGCGAGCCGCACGGCCGCGTCGATGTAGGCCTCGGTGTGCGGATGCCCCGCGCGCTGCAGCTCGATGTAGTAGGCGCCCGGGAAGATCCGCGCCCACTCCGCCGCGAGCCTCTCCGCCGCAGCCGCCTGGTCCGCGAGCAGCGCGCCGCCGACGTCGCCCGCCATCGCGCCGGAGAGCGCAATCAGCCCCGCCGCGCTTTCGGCGAGCCAGCTCTTCCTGAGCTCGGCCCGGCCGCGGTGCTGGTTCTCGAGGTACGCGCGGCTCAGCAGCTCGGACAGGCGCAGGTAGCCGGCGCCCGAGCGCACCAGCAGCAGCAGCCGGTGCGGCTTGTCGCGATCCGACTCGTTCGTGATCCAGACGTCGCAGCCGACGATCGGCTTGAGCCCGCCGGCTCGCGCGCTGCGATAGAACTTGACCATGCCGAAGACGTTCGCGAGGTCGGTGAGCGCGAGCGCCCCCATGCCGTCGGCCGCCGCGCGCTCGACCGCAGCGTCGATGCGCACGATGCCGTCGACGATCGAGAACTCGCTGTGCAGCCGGAGATGGACGAAGGATGGGTGGGGCATGGCACGCGGCGGAAGCGTGCGAATTTTAGTGCCACGGCGCAACTGCCGGTTGCCTCCTGCCGCAGCCTAGTGTAAAAAGGGCTGGAGATCAGCAACTTGAGCGAGAAAGCTCATGCGACTTCCCCTCGTGACCCTGGTCGCGCTTGCGCTGGCCACCCCAGCCGCGGCGCAGATGGCGTATCGGTACGTGTTTCCCGACGGCCGCGTGGTCTACTCGGACCAGCCGGTTCCCGGCGCGCAGCTGCAAAGCCCGATCGCGCCACCGCCGCCGTCAGCGGACCCGGCCCCCGCTCCGGCCGCAGCGCCAGCAGCGGTGCCCGGCGCGCGGTGGCCCCCGCCTCCCGACACGGCGCAGCCCGCTCCTGCAAGCGCTCCGGCGCCCGCCCCGGTACCCGTGCAAGCGGCACCGGCCGCGCGGCCAGCACCGGATCGCATCGCGATGTTCGCCGCGGCCGACGACGAGTTTCGCGCGGCCGAGCGCAGCCTCGCGGCGGCCAAAGCGAGCCTCGAAGCGGGGCAAGAGCCGCTTCCCGGCGAGCGCACGGGGCTCGCCGGGGGCGGAAGCCGCCTGAACGAGGCGTACTGGGATCGCCAGGCGCAACTCAAGCGGGTGGTCGCGGAGGTGCAGGGCCGGCTCGATCGCGCGGCCGCCGAGCGGAACGCGCTGCGGTAGTCAGGCCAGCGTGATCGGCGGCGCGTCGGCCGGCCGCCCTTCGATCACCCCCAGCCGATAGACCGTCTCGCCGGCCTCGCTGAGGCCCCGGACCACGCGGTCCGCGTCCGCCGCGCCGGCGACGACGACCATGCCGATGCCGCAGTTGAACACGCGGTGCAGCTCGGCGTCGTCGATCCCCCCCTGCTCCTGGAGCCAGCGGAAGAGCGGCGGCAATGGCCACGCCCGCCGGTCGAGCACGGCGCGGACCCCCTCGGGGAGGATGCGGGGCACGTTCTCCAGGAGCCCCCCACCCGTGATGTGCGCGAGCCCCTTCACTCGCACTTCCCCGATCAGGCGAAGCACGGGCTTCACGTAGATCCGCGTCGGCGCCATGAGCACGTCGGCGAGCGGGCGGCCGTGGAAGTCGGCGGCGAGATCAGGCCGTGCCCGCTCGAGGATGCGGCGGATGAGCGAATAGCCGTTCGAGTGGGCGCCGCTCGATGCCAGGCCCAGCACCGCATCGCCCGCCGCAATCTCCCGGCCGTCGATGACGCCGCGCTTCTCGACCACCCCTACGCAGAACCCCGCGAGATCGTACTCGCCGTCGGGGTACATCCCGGGCATCTCGGCGGTCTCGCCGCCGGCGAGCGCGCAGCCGGCGAGCTCGCACCCGTTCGCGATGCCCTTGATGACCTCGGCCGCAACCGCGACGTCGAGCTTGCCGCACGCGAAGTAGTCGAGGAAGAAGAGCGGCTCCGCGCCCTGCACGAGCACGTCGTTCGCGCTCATCGCGACGAGATCGATCCCGACCGTGTCGTGCCGGTTCAGCGCGAACGCGAGCTTCAGCTTCGTGCCGACGCCGTCGGTGCCGGATACGAGCACCGGCTCCTTGAACCGCTTCGGCAGCTCGACCAGCGCCCCGAAGCCGCCGATGCCGGCGAGCACCTCCGGCCGGAGCGTGCGCTTCGCGAACCGCTTGATGCGCGCGACGAGCGCATCGCCCGCGTCGATGTCGACGCCGGCGTCGCGATACGAGAGGGGATCGGGCGGGCGGGCCAAGAGGCGCTCATTCGAAGCGCGAATTGCGCTTGCCGCTACACTTCGCGTTTTGCGCGGCCGATTCTACCGGAAGCCCTCAGTGACGAGCCAGCTCATCCTCGAGCTCGCGCCGGCGCCCGCGCCGACGTTCGAGAGCTTCGTCCCGGGGCGGAACCGCGCCGCCGTCGAGGCCCTGTCGGCGCTCGCCGCAGGGCGAACGTCCGAGCAGGCCGTCTATCTCTGGGGCGAGGCGGGCAGCGGCAAGAGCCACCTGCTCGCGGCCGCGTACACGGCGTCGCGGTTCTCGCGGCGCGCAGCGCTGCTCGTCGAGTACGTCGCGGACCTCGACAGCGGCGTCGACGAGACCGGGCTCGTCGCGGTCGACGACGTGGACGCGTTGCCGGCCTCGGCGCAGGTGAAGGTGTTCGACCTGTTCAACCGCGCGCGCGGCGCGGGCGGCGCGTTCGTCGCGGCCGGCACCTGCGCGCCCGCGCGCCTCCCGCTGCGCGAGGATCTGCGGACGCGCCTCCTGTCGGGGCTGGTATTCCAGCTCCACTCGCTGTCGGATGACGAGAAGGCCGCGGCACTCACCGCGCACGCGGTGGAGCGCGGCATCAAGCTCCCGGAAGAAGTGGTCGCTTACCTCCTCCGCCGGCTGCCGCGGGACCTGGGGACCCAGTTCGCGGTGCTCGAGGCGATCGATCGGTACGCGCTCTCCTTCAAGCGGCCGGTCACTCCGGCGCTGGTCCGCGAGGCGCTGGCGGCGCTGCGGCTGCAGGGTTGAAGTGAGCCCGTGGAGCTCGCGCTCTTCGACCTCGACAACACGCTCCTCGCCGGCGACAGCGACTACGAGTGGGCGCAGTTCCTCATCGAGCGCGGGGTGCTCGACCGCGGAACCTACGAGACGCGGAACGACGAGTTCTTCCGCCGCTACCAGGCCGGCACGCTCGACATCTACGAGTTCCTCGACTTCCAGCTCGCGCCGCTCGCGCGCCATCCGCGCGCCGAGCTCGACGCCTGGCACGCCGAGTTCATGGACGCGAAGGTGCGGCCGATGATCGGCGACCGCTCGCGCGAGCTCGTCGAGCGGCACCGGCGCGCGGGCGCGCTGTGCGCGATCGTCACCGCCACGAACTCGTTCGTCACCGGGCCGATCGCGCGCGAGTTCGGCGTGGCGCACCTGATCGCGACCGAGCCCGAGGCGCGGGCCGGCCGCTTCACCGGGAAGGTCGCCGGCACGCCGTGCTTCCGCGACGGCAAGGTCGTGCGGCTGGGCGAGTGGCTGGCGGCGATCGGGCGCCCGCTGGCGAGCTTCGCCGCGAGCTCGTTCTACAGCGACTCGCATAACGACCTGCCGCTGCTCGAGCGCGTGACGCGCCCGGTCGCCGTCGACCCCGACGACGCGCTTCGCCAGGTCGCCGGGGAGAGGGCGTGGGAGATCATTTCATTGCGCTAGAAGCGCCCATGCGGTGTTGCGGTATGATTCTCGCCGCCCCCGCCAGGGGCCCACCCACGAAGTGCTGACGCAGGACCACCTCGAGGCCCTCTACGGCTGCCGGCTCGAGCCGGCAGCGGCGGCCTCGACGCCCGTTTTCCTCCCCACGAGTTGATCAAGCGCTTCATCCGCCGCGTGCTGCGCATCGGTTCGGGCCGGGAGCCCGAGCGGAGCCCGGTCGCGGAGCACGGCATCCGCCGCGAATCGATCAGCTCCGGCGCGCGCAAGGTGTGCGAGGTCCTCGCGAGCCACGGGCACGAGGCTTTCGTCGTGGGCGGCGCAGTGCGCGATCTGATGCTCGGGCACGCGCCGAAGGACTTCGACGTCGCCACCGACGCGACGCCCGAGCAGGTGCACAAGTTCATGCGCCGCTCGCGCCTGATCGGCCGGCGCTTCCGCATCGTGCACGCGGTCTTCCACGACGAGGTCGTGGAGGTGTCGACGTACCGCGCGTCGAACCCCGGGGACGTCGTGGGCGAGGCGCCCCGCGACCGGGTCGTCGACGAGCACGGGCGGGTGCTGCGCGACAACGTCTGGGGCGACCGCGAGCAGGACGCGGCGCGCCGCGACTTCACCGTGAACGCGCTCTACTACGATCCGGCCACCGAGACGGTGCTCGACTACCACCGCGGCGTCCGCGACCTGAAGAAGCGGCGACTGCGCATCATCGGCGACCCGCGCACGCGCTATCGCGAGGACCCGATGCGGATGCTGCGCGCGGTCCGGTTCGCGGCCAAGCTCGGCTTCCAGATCGACCCGAAGACCCGCGCGCCGATCCGCGAGATGGCCGACCTGCTGGAGAACGTGCCGCCGGCGCGGCTCTTCGACGAGATGCTGAAGCTCTTGCTCTCGGGGCACGCGAGCGCCTGCGTGCATCGCCTCCGCGCCGAGGGCCTGCACCACGGGGTGCTGCCGCTGCTCGACGTGATCGTCGAGCAGCCGCTCGGCGAGAGGTTCGTGAATCTCGCGCTCGCGCAGACCGACGCCCGCGTCCGCGAGGACAAGTCGGTGTCGCCCGCGTTCCTGTTCGCGGCGCTCCTGTGGCACGAGGTCCTCGCCGCGTGGCGCGCGCGCGAGGGCCGGGGCGAGCGACCGATCCCCGCGCTCTACGCCGCGATGGACGACGTGCTCGAGCTGCAGACCGACAAGCTCGCGATTCCCCGGCGACTCACGGCGACCATGAAGGAGATCTGGTCGCTGCAGCCGCGGTTCGAGGACCGGTCGGGAAGGCGCCCGTTCGCGGCTCTCGAGCATCCGCGGTTCCGGGCCGGCTACGACTTCCTGCAGCTCCGCGCCGACAGCGGCGAGACGCCGCAGGAGCTGTTCGACTGGTGGCGGCGCTTCATGGACGCGCGCCCGGAAGAGCGGTCCGAGCTGCTGCTGCCGGCGGCAGCGAGCGAGAAGAAGCGCCGGCGCCGGCGGCGGGGACGGAAGAAGGAGCCGGCGGGGGCGCCACCGGTGCCGGCGGCCCAGCCCTAGATGACGCGGGCCTTCGTCGGCGTCGGGGCGAACCTCGGCGACGCGGCCGCCCAGGTGCGGGCGGCGATCGGGGCGCTCGCAGCACTCCCCGGCACCCGGCTCGTCGCCGCGTCCTCGCTCTATCGCACGGCGCCGCTCGGGTACGCCGATCAGCCGGACTTCGTCAACGCGGCGGTGCTGCTCGAGACCGCGCTCGCGCCGCGCGCGCTGCTCGAGGCGCTGCAGGCGGTCGAGGCCCGGGCCGGGCGGGCCCGCTCGTTCAAGGACGCGCCGCGCGTGCTGGATCTCGATCTGCTGCTCTACGGCGGCGAGGCGCTCCAAGAGCCGGACCTCGTCGTCCCGCACCCGCGGTTGCACAGCCGCGCGTTTGCCCTCGCGCCGGTCGTCGAGATCGACCCCGACGCCGTGATCCCGGGCCGCGGGCCGGCGAAGGAATGGCTTGCCCGCTGCGCCGACCAGCGCGTCGAGCGAATCCCCGCCTGACCCGCCGGGACCCTGGCCGCGCCACGGGCCCGATCGGGTATTCTTTCGCGCCCTTTCGCGTTCTCTCGCGCCCGCGCGGTGAGGCCTTCGGCGCATGCCGCTCTCGAGATACCGCTACCTCGCCATCGAAGGCCCGATCGGCGCCGGCAAGACGAGCCTCGCGAAGCGGCTCGCCGAGCGCGTCGGCGGCGTCACGCTGCTCGAGCAGCCCGACGCGAACCCGTTCCTGCCGCGCTTCTACGTCGACCGGGCGCGCTTCGCGCTGCCGACGCAGCTCTTCTTCCTCTTCCAGCGCGTCGACCAGCTGCGCGCCGCCGCCCAGCCCGACCTCTTCGCGCGGCTGACGGTCGCCGACTTCCTGCTGGAAAAGGACCCGCTCTTCGCGGGGCTGACGCTCGCCGGGGACGAGCTCGCGCTCTATCACCGGATCTACGAGGCGCTCCGGCCGCAGGCCCCACGGCCGGACCTCGTGATCTACCTCCACGCCGCGCCGGGGACACTCCTCGACCGCGTCCAGCGGCGGGCGGTAGAGTACGAGAACCCGATCAGCGAGGCCTACCTCGCGGCGCTCGCCGACGCCTACGGCCGGTTCTTCTACCATTACGCCGAGGCGCCGCTCCTCATCGTGAACTCCGAGCACCTCGACTTCGCCGCGAGCGACGGCGACCTCGAGCTGCTCGTCAGACACATCGCCACGATGCGCGGGAGCCGCGAGTACTTCAACGTGGCCGATTGAGCCGATGAAGGTCGTTCCAACCGTCGCCGAGCTCCGCGGCGAGCTCCGGGGCGCCGACGTCGCGTGCGTGCCGACGATGGGCAACCTGCACGAAGGCCACCTCTCGCTCATGCGGATCGCGCGCTCGCACGCGAGCTGCGTCGTCGCCACCATCTTCGTGAACCGGTTGCAGTTCGCGCCGACCGACGACTTCGACAAGTACCCCCGGACCTTCGCCGAGGACTGCGAGAAGCTCGAGCGCGAGCGGGTCGACGTGCTCTTCGCCCCGGACGAGCGGGAGATGTACCCGCAGCCGCAGGCGTTCAAGATCGACCCGCCGCCCGAGCTCGCCGACATCCTCGAGGGCGAGTTCCGGCCGGGGTTCTTCCGCGGCGTGTGCACGGTCGTGCTGAAGCTCTTCAACATCGTCCAGCCGCGAGTCGCGGTGTTCGGCAAGAAGGACTACCAGCAGCTGATGATCGTGCGGGGCATGGTGCGGCAGCTCGCGGCGCCGATCGCGATCGTCCCCGGCGAGACCTCGCGCGCCGACGACGGCCTCGCGCTCTCGTCGCGCAACAACTACCTCTCCGCGGCCGAGCGGATGGAGGCGCCCCGGCTCTACCGGATCCTCCGGAAGCTCGCGCGCTCGATCGCCTCCGGCGAGCGCGCCTATCTGCGGCTCGAGGCCGAGGCCCTGGCCGAGCTTCGCACCCACCGGTGGCAACCGGACTACGTCGCCGTGCGGAGGCAGTCCGGCCTGCAGCCGCCCGCGGCCGGAGACCGGGAGCTCGTGATCCTCGCTGCAGCGAAGCTCGGGGCGACGCGACTCATCGACAACATGGAAGTCACGCTTCGCTAGGCGCCTTGCAAGGCACTGCGGCGCACCTGCGCACCAGTCCGCGCAAGCACGGTCAAATCAATTTCCATGTTGCGGCGGAGACTAATGCGGGCGCAAGCCCGCGTTACGTCGGAGCCACAATCTGGAGGTCACGCTCGGCTGACTCAGTCGGCGGCCAGCCGATAGCCGACGCCGATCTCCGTGAGCAGATAGCGCGGCTGCGCCGGATCGGCCTCGAGCTTGCGCCGCAGCGCCGCCATGTGCACGCGCAGCGTGTGCGCGTGCTCGACGTAGGCCGGACCCCAGACCTCCCGCAGCAGCTGGCGATGGGTCACGACCATCCCGGCGTGCTTCACGAGCACCGCCAGCAGGCGATACTCGATCGGGGTGAGCTTCACCTCGCGCGCGCCGATCAGGACCCGTCGCGCGGTGAGGTCGACCTTCAGCTCGCCGACTGCGAACGCGGGCTCGGCCGCGCCGCCGGCTCGCGCCACGCCATGGCGCAGCGCGACCCGGAGCCGCGCCATCAGCTCGCCGACGCCGAACGGCTTGGTGAGATAGTCGTCCGCGCCCGCGTCGAGCGCGGCAACCTTGTCCTGCTCGCGCGTGCGGGCCGAGAGGACCACGATCGGCACCGGCGACCACTCGCGCAGCCGCCGGATCACCTGCGCCCCGTCCATGTCCGGAAGTCCCAGGTCGAGGATCACGACGTCGGGCTTGCGCGTGGCGGCCTCGACGAGCCCGCGCTCCGCAGTCTCCGCCTCGAAGACGTCGAACCCCTCGCTCGGCAGCACCGTGCGCAGGAACCTGCGGATCTGCGGATCGTCCTCGATGACGACCGCGTGGCGCCGCGGCTCGGTCATTGGACTACCCTCGCGGCTCGCGCGCTCGGGGTTCGCCCTTGGGGCGGCCCGGCGGGCTCATGCCGCTTCGCGCAGGGCGTCGTCGCCGGAGACCTTCGGCGGCTCGCCGGCAAGCGGCAGCGTGAAGCGGAAGACCGCGCCGCCGGCGGGCAGGTTCTCGGCGGCGATCGTCCCGCCGTGCGCCTGCACGATCGCCTTGCAGATCGACAGCCCCAGGCCGACGCCGCTCTGCGCGCCCTCCGGCGCGGCGCGGTGAAACTTGTCGAAGATGCGCTCCTCTTCGCCGGGAGGGAGGCCGGGACCTTCGTCGGCGACCGACACCACGAGCTCGTCCTGGCCGGTCTCGGCCGAGATCGAGATCGTCGTGCCCCGCGGGGTGTACTTGGCCGCGTTCTCGAGGAGGTTCGCGAGCAGCTGGCCGATCAGCACGCCGTCCACGTTGGCGAGCGGCAGGTCGGGCGGGATGTGCGTCTGCACGCGGTGCCCCGCGAGCGCCCGCTCGAGGCGCTTGATCGTCGCGCCGACCAGCTCCTCGAGCGGATGCCACTGGCGGTTCAGGCTCGCCGCGCCCGACTGGAGGCGCGCCATGTCGAGCACGTTGTCGATGAGGCCCGTTATCCGCTGCGCCTCGGCATGGATCGCGCGCGCGAGCTCGGCGCGGTCCCGGTCGCTCATGCGCTCGCCCCGCTCGGCCAGGCTGGAGGACGCGCCGACGATCGAGGCGAGCGGCGTGCGCAGATCGTGCGAGATCGCGGCGAGCAGCGCGTTCCGAAGCCGCTCGGACTCGGCCGCGAGCTCGCTCACCTTCGCCGACGCGCCGAGCTGCGCGCGTTCCAGCGCGAGCGCGATCTGGCTCGCGAACGTCTCGAGCAGCTTCTGCTGCTCCGGCACGAATACCCGCAGCGGGTTTGCCGGCAGGATCGCCAGCACCCCGATCGTCGCCTCGCTGCCCGCGAGCGGGAGGTAGTGCGCCTGCGCGCCGGGGAGCGTGTCGGTGCCCAGGCCGGCCGGCTCGCCGTGATCGAGCACCCACTGCGCAACCGAGAGGTCGGCCGCGCGGAGCGACGCGCTCGAGGCCTCGCTGCGCGGATGCCCGATGCGGCGATCGCGGTCGGGCAGCAGGATCACCGCCTGCGAGTCGAACACCTGCGCCACGTGCTTGACCGCGATGCGCACCATGTCCTCGACCTCGTCCACGGTGGCGAGCTCGCGGCTCATTGCGTACAGCGCCGCGGTCCGTTGCTCGCGGTAGCCCGCGATCAGCGCCCGGGTGCGGATGTTGGCGGTGAGGTTGCTGATGATCAGCCCGACCGCGAGCATCACCGCAAACGTGACGAGGTACTCGGTGTCGGAGACGTGGAACGTCCACTCCGGCGGAACGAAGAAGAAGTCGAAGGCGAGGACCGAGGCCACGACGGCGAACACGGACGGGCCGCGCCCGAGCTTCGTCGCGACCAGGGTGACGGCGAGCAGGTACACCATCACCTGGTTCGCCGGCTCGAAGAACGGGTCCATCAGAGCCGCGACGCCGCTCGCGACCGCAACTGCCGCGGCCGCCCAGACATAGCGCGGCCAGCGCACCTTCCGCCGCGCCCTGACACCGAAGTGCTCGCGACTGCGTGCGATCAGGACCCGCGCCGGCGACGCCGCAGCGTCCTCCGTCTCTCCGCCGACGACGAGCACCTCGAGATCGGATGCCCTCGCGACGATGCGGTCGGCCGCGGACAGCGGGAGCCACGCGCGCAGCCCTTCGCGGCGCCGGCGGCCCACCACGATGCGGGTCGCGTTGCTCGCCCGGGCATAAGCGAGGATCTCCGCGGCGACGTCGCCGCCGCCGAGCGTGATCGCGGTGCCGCCGGACTGCTCGGCGAGCCGCAGGTTGCGGAGGATCCGGTCGCGCTCGGCGTCGGGCAGCCGCTGGAGCCGTGGCGTCTCGACGTAGACCGCGGTCCAATCGGCCTTCATGCGCGCGGCGACCCGCGCGCCGGCCCGCACCGTCCGCTCCGCGTTCGCCCCGGGCCCGACGCAGACGACGATCCGCTCCGCCACCGGCCACGGCGTCTCGATCTCGTGATCGGTCCGGTACTCGCGCATCTGGCGGTCGACGCGCTCCGCGGTCCGGCGCAGTGCCATCTCGCGCAGCGCGATGAGGTTGCCCTTGCGGAAGAAGTTCCGGAGCGCACCCGCAGCCGCCTCGGGCATGTAGACCTTGCCCTCGTTGAGGCGCTCGATCAGTTCGTCCGGCGGCAGGTCGACCAGCTCGACCTCGTGCGCGTCGTCAAACACGTGGTCGGGAACGGTCTCCCAGACGCGGATGCCGGTGATCTTGCCGACGACGTCGTTCAGGCTCTCGAGGTGCTGGACGTTCATCGCCGAATAGACGTCGATGCCGGCATCCAGCAACTCCTCGACGTCCTGCCAGCGCTTGGCGTGGCGCGAGCCGGGCGCGTTGGTGTGCGCGAGCTCGTCGACGACGATGAGCGCAGGCTTGCGCGCGAGCGCGGCGTCGAGGTCGAGCTCCTGCAGCTCGACGCCGCGGTAGGGAATGCTCTGCCGCGGGAGGATCTCGAGCCCCTCGAGGAGCGCGGCGGTCTCCTTGCGGCCGTGCGTCTCGACGAGGCCGATGACGACGTCGACGCCCTCGGCCTTCTTCTCGCGCGCGGCCGAGAGCATCGCGTAGGTCTTGCCGATGCCGGCGCAGGCGCCGAAGAAAATCCTGAGCCGCCCGCGTTTTTCTTGCCGCTCCTCGCGCTGCACGCGCGCGAGGAGCTGGTCGGGATCCGGTCGGTCGTCGGTCACATTCCTAGTTTAGCGACAGCGGACGTCCCCCGTGTCTATGGCCGGAGCGCGTCGAGCGCGAGGTTAAGCTTCAGCACGTTCACCCGCGGCTCGCCGAGGAAGCCGAGCTGCCGGCCCTCGGTGTGCTCGGCGACGAGCGCGCGCAGCTTGTCGGGCGCGATGCCGCGCACCTTGGCCACCCGTGCGACCTGGTACTCGGCCGCTGCGGGGCTGATGTGCGGGTCGAGACCGCTGCCCGATGCGGTGACGAGGTCCACGGGCACCGCGGACTTGTGGTCGGGCTCGGCGGCGCGTAGGGCCTCGATGCGCCCCTTGACCGCGTCGGCGAGCGCCGGGTTGAGCGGGCCCTGGTTGGACCCGGACGACGCCCCGGCGTTGTAGGGCATGGGCGAGGTCGCCGACGCACGGCTCCAGAAGTACTTCGGATCGCTGAAGGGCTGTCCGATCAGCGCCGAGCCGACCGGCTTGCCGTCGCGCTCGATCAGGCTGCCGTTCGCCTGCGTAGGGAAGAGTCCTTGGGCAATGCCGGTGACGATCAGGGGATAGACGACGCCGGTAACGACCGTCAGGGCGACGAGCATCAGAAGGGCGTCTTTGAACGCGCGGAGCATGGCGTTCTCCAGGTCAGGCGGCACCGAGCACAACGAGGATCATGTCGATGAGCTTGATGCCTATGAACGGCACCACGATCCCGCCGAGGCCGTACACGAGCAGGAAGTTGCGCAGCAGCCGCTCGGCGCCGACCGGGCGGTACTTCACGCCCTTCAGCGCGAGCGGGATGAGCGCGACGATGATGAGCGCGTTGAAGATCACCGCCGACAGGATCGCGCTCTGCGGCGTTGCGAGCCCCATCACGTTGAGCACGCCGAGCTGCGGGTACGTCGCGACGAACGCGGCCGGGATGATGGCGAAGTACTTCGCCACGTCGTTCGCGATCGAGAACGTCGTGAGCGCGCCGCGGGTCATCAGCATCTGCTTGCCGGTCTCCACGACCTCGATCAGCTTGGTCGGGTTGGAGTCGAGGTCGACCATGTTCCCGGCCTCCTTCGCCGCCTGCGTGCCGGTATTCATGGCGACCGCGACGTCCGCCTGCGCGAGTGCCGGCGCGTCGTTGGTGCCGTCGCCGGTCATCGCGACCAGCCGGCCAGCCGCCTGGTGCTCGCGGATGAGCTTCAGCTTCGCTTCCGGCGTCGCTTCGGCGAGGAAGTCGTCGACGCCCGCTTCGGCGGCGATCGCGGCGGCGGTCAGGCGATTGTCGCCGGTGATCATCACCGTCTTGATGCCCATACGGCGGAGCTCGGCAAAGCGCTCCTTGATGCCGCCCTTGACGATGTCCTTCAGCTCGATCACGCCCAGCACCCGGCCACGGCTGGCAGCCTCCGCGACGACGAGCGGAGTCGAGCCGCGCCGCGCGACGGCATCCACGAGCGTCTGGACCTCCTGGGGGAAGACCCCGCCGAGATCGGTCACCCATTTCCGGACCGCGTCCCCGGCGCCCTTGCGGATCTTCCGGTCGGGCAGGTCGACGCCGCTCATGCGGGTCTGCGCCGAGAACTTCACGAACGTCGCGCCGAGCGCATGGACGTCGCGCTCGCGAAGCCCGAACTTCTGCTTGGCGAAGACGACGATGCTCCGCCCCTCCGGCGTCTCGTCCGGGAGCGATGCGAGCTGGGCGGCGTCGCCGAGCTCGCGCTCGTTCACGCCAGGAGCAGGCAGGAAAGCCGAGGCCTGCCGGTTGCCGAGGGTGATCGTGCCGGTCTTGTCCAGCAGCAGGACGTCGACGTCGCCGGCCGCCTCCACGGCCCGCCCCGACATCGCAATGACGTTCTTGGCGATCAGTCGGCCGATCCCTGCGACCCCGATCGCCGAGAGCAGTGCCCCGATGGTCGTCGGGATCAGGCAGACGAGCAGCGCCACGAGGACGGTGATCGAGATCGGCTCGCCGGCCTTGGCCGCGTCGACGCTGTAGACCGAATACGGCAGCACCGTCACCGTCGCCAGCAGGAAAATGAGCGTGAGGCCGGCGAGCAGGATCGCGAGCGCGATCTCGTTCGGGGTCTTCTGCCGCCGCGCGGCCTCGACCATCGAGATCATGCGGTCGAGGAACGTCTCGCCGGGATTCACCGTCACCCGGACCACGAGCCAATCGGAGAGGACGCGCGTGCCGCCGGTGACGGAGCTGAAATCGCCGCCCGCCTCGCGGATCACCGGCGCCGACTCGCCGGTGATGGCGCTCTCGTCGACCGAGGCGACCCCGTCGATCACCTCGCCGTCGGCGGCGATGAAATCGCCCGCTTCGATCAGCACGACGTCGCCGCGACGGAGCGTCGAGCCCAGCACCTTGGACCACTCGAGGGAGCCGGGGGACCACTTCCCTTCCCCCGCAGCGCCACGACGCGGCTCGTCCAGCTTCTTGGCCATCACGTCGCGCCGCGCCGCGCGCAGCGTCGCGGCCTGCGCCTTCGCGCGGCCCTCCGCGACCGACTCGGCGAAGTTCGCGAACAGCACCGTGAACCAGAGCCACACGGTCACGTGCAGGATGAACCCCGGCGAAGCTTCGCCCTTGCCGAACAGGGCCTGGAGGAACAGGATCGTCGTCAGGATGGAGCCGATGTAAACGACGAACATCACCGGATTGCGCAGCTGCGCGCGCGGCGAGAGCTTGCGGAAGGTGTCGACGAGCGCCTCCCGCAGCGCGTCGCCGCGGAGGAGATCCTGGGTGAGCGTAAGCGTCTTGGTCGTCATGGTTGAGTCGTTCCTATTTCGCCGCGTACAGCATCAAGTGCTCGACGATCGGCCCGAGCGCGAGCGCGGGTACGAAAGTGAGCGCCCCGACCAGCAACACCGTGAAGACCAGCAGCACGATGAAGAGGGGCGTGTGGGTCGGCAGCGTGCCCGGTCCGGCCGGAACGCGCTTCTTCGCCGCCAGCGAGCCGGCGATGGCCAGCACCGGCACCAGGACCCAGTAGCGCGAGAACCACATCGCCAGGCCAAGGGCGGTGTTGTAGAAGGGCGTGTTCGCGTTCAAGCCGGCGAACGCGCTGCCGTTGTTGTTGCCCGCCGAGGAGAACGCGTAGAGGAGCTCGGAAAAGCCGTGCGCGCCGGGGTTCGCGAGGCTCGACAGGCCCTGCGGGAGCAGCACCGCGACCGCCGTGCCGGCGAGCGCCACGAACGGCGGCACCAGGATGACGATCGAGGCCATCTTCATCTCGAACGCCTCGATCTTCTTGCCGAGGTATTCGGGCGTCCGCCCGATCATCAGCCCGGCGATGAACACCGCGATGATCGCGAAGACGAGCATGCCGTACAAGCCCGACCCGACTCCGCCGAAGATCACCTCGCCGAGTTGCATCAGCCACATCGGCACGAGACCGCCGAGCGGGGTATACGAGTCGTGCATGGAGTTCACCGAGCCGTTCGACGCGGAAGTCGTGGCGGTGGCCCAGAGCGCGGAGTTGGCGATGCCGTAGCGCACCTCCTTGCCTTCCATGTTGCCCCCCGGCTGCACGGCGCTCGCGGCCTGGTCGACGCCGAGGCCCGCGAGGACCGGGTTGCCGCGGTTCTCCGCCCAGGCGGCGACCGCGAGCAGCGCGACGAATACGATCGTCATCGCGGCGAGTACCGCCCACCCTTGCCGCGTGTCCTTCACCATCGCGCCGAAGGTGTAGCAAAGCGCCGCCGAAATCAGCAGGATCGAGAGCGCCTCGATGAAGTTCGAGAGCGGCGTCGGGTTCTCGAGCGGGTGGGCACTGTTGACGTTGAAGAAACCGCCACCGTTCGTGCCGAGCTGCTTGATCATCATCTGCGAGGCCGCCGGACCGACCGCGATCGTCTGTTCCTTCGCGGTCGCGGGCTCCATCACCGGGTTGCCCTTGTCGTCCTTTACCGGCTGGCCGGCGGCGTCGGTCTTCGGTTGATCGAAGCCGACCAGCTGCACGAGCTCGACCGTCTTGTACGGCGAGAACGTCTGGACGACGCCTTGCGAGACGAGGATGACCGCGCCGACGAGTGACAGCGGCAGCAGGATGTAGAGCGTGGTGCGGACGAGGTCCGCCCAGAAGTTGCCGATCGTCTCCGCCGACGCGCGCTGGAAACCGCGGATGAACGCGATGAGCACCGCCATGCCGGTCGCCGCAGACACGAAGTTCTGCACCGTCAGCCCGAGCATCTGGGTGAGGTAGCTCATGGTCGTCTCGCCGCCGTAGCCCTGCCAGTTGGTGTTGGTGGCGAAGCTCACCGCGGTGTTGAATGAAGAATCCGGGGATACCGCCCCGAGGTCCTGCGGGTTGAGGGGCAGCCAGCCCTGGAACCGCTGGAGTGCATAGACGGCCAGCAGGCCGAGGATGTTGAACGCCATCGCCGCGACGGCGTACTCGGTCCAGCGCATCTCGCGCGCCGGGTCAACGCCGCAGCACCGATACAGCAGGCGCTCGAACGGCGCTCCGATCCGATTCAGGAACGCCGGCTCGCCCGCGTACATCCGCGCCATATACGCGCCGAGCGGCTTCGCCAGCGCCAGGAGGACGACGAGGTAGAAGGCGAGCTGCAGATAGCCGTTGGCGGTCATTCGAACCACTCCGGTTTCAGCATCGCGGCGACGAGGTAGATGAAGAGCGCGGCAGCCACGAGACCCGACAGAAGATAGACCCAGCTCATTTGCTCCTCCGCAGGCGTTCGAGTCCGTAGACGAGGCCCAGCGTGACCGCGCTGAGCGCGGCAATCAGCAGGAGAAAGACGAGGTCCATCTGAGCTCCCTTCCGTAGCGCCCTACGAGCATAGGCAGGCCGGCCTTTGCGCCCCGTCAAGGTTCTGGCAGGGGGCGTCAAGACCGCATCAAGACGGCCCGAAAGGAGCTGTCGGTGAGACGACGCCGGGGCGCGGATGCTTCGCGGGCCGGCCTTCCTCCAGTGTGCTGCCTGTCACGCTCCGCGCCCCGGCCTGCCCGTCCGGGCGAAATGCTTCACGCCCGCCCGCGGCCGGGCGCCGCCCCCGCCCGTCCGGGCCCGCTTGTTGCATCGCCTTGCCCGTCAACGCAAGGCCAAGCGCAACCGGAGACGAACGTGCTCGAGCTGCTCCTCATCCTCGCGGTCGTGGTTTACCTGGTGTCCAAGCTGGACGCCCACCATTTCGAGCAGACGAGCTCGCGGTTCGGGCCGTCCCTCGCGCCCGGCGCCGCGCCCCTGCGCCCCGAGCCGCGTCCGGCCCTCCGGCTCGCGATCGAGGGCACGCAGCGCCCCTACTTCCGCAGCAACAAGTTCGTGAAGGGCTTCGGGGTCAACCCGCAGCTCGTGCAAGACATTCGCGTCTACAGCCGCCTCGGCGCGGTGGACAAGTTCCCCGCCGCGGTGGTCGCCCTGCTCCACGACCTCTACCTGCGGGGCGGCGCCCTCGGTTCGGAGGTGATGGAGCTGCTGTTCCACGGCCGCGCGCTCAAGGAAGGCGAGGCCGTCTACTTCGCGCTGCTCGACGCGAGGCCCGAGCCGCGCGTCGTGGCGTTCGTGGACAAGCTGCGCACGGCGTGAGCCCGCGCCGAGGCACCGACTTACCTAGGACCTTCTGATTCGGATCGCGGGGAGGGGAGCGACCCCAGCCGGCCTTCGGGCCGGCTTTTTTTGCTCAGGGCGCGAGCGGAGTCGGCACCGGCACCGCGCCCCGCTCCTCGAGCCAGTCGGGCACCGGCAGATCCTTCGACCGCAGGAAGTCCGCGCTGAACAGCCGGCTCGCGTACCGCTGTCCGCTGTCGGCGAGGATGGTGACGATGGTGTGCCCCGGCCCCAGCTCGCGCGCGAGGCGGATCGCGCCGGCAACGTTGATCCCGGTCGAGCCGCCCAGGAAGAGCCCCTCGTGCCGCAAGAGGTCGAACACGATCTCGACCGCCTCGGCATCGGGGATCTGGAACGCGTCGTCGACCGGCGCGCCCTCGAGGTTCGCGGTGATCCGGTTCTGGCCGATGCCCTCGGTGATCGAGCTGCCCTCGGCCTTCAGCACGCCGTCCTTGTACCAGCTGTAGAGGCCGGCGCCCATGGGATCGGCGATGCCGATCCGGATCGCCGGATTCCGCCGCTTGAGATACATTCCCACGCCCGCGAGCGTGCCGCCGGTGCCCACGGAGCAGATGAACGCATCGACCTTGCCGTCGGTCTGCGCCCAGAGCTCCGGGCCGGTCGTCTCGAGGTGTGCGCGCCGGTTGGCGACGTTGTCGAACTGGTTGGCCCAGATCGCGCCCGCCGGGTCGGCCCTCGCGATCGCCTCGGCGAGCCGGCCGGAGACCTTCACGTAGTTGTTCGGATTCGCGTACGGCACCGCCGGCACTTCGCGCAGGTCGGCGCCGAGGAGCCGGAGCGCCTGCTTCTTCTCCTCGCTCTGCGTGTCCGGAATGACGATCACCGTCCGGTAGCCGCGCGCGTTCGCGACGAGCGCGAGCCCGATCCCGGTGTTCCCGGCAGTGCCCTCGACGATGACACCCCCCGGACGGAGCGCCCCGCGCTCCTCGGCGTCCTTGACGATGAAGAGCGCCGCCCGGTCCTTCACCGAGCCGCCGGGGTTGAGGAGCTCCGCCTTGCCGAGGATCTCGCAGCCGGTCAGGTCGGAGGCGCGCCGCAGCCGGATGAGCGGCGTCCGGCCGATCGCGTCGATCGCGTCCGTGCGTACATCCATGTTGTTACTTGAGCTGCAATGGCTGGTGCAACGAGGCATCCACGGCTGGAGCGCTACAACTCGTACGTCTCGCCCGCCCCCGCCATCGCCTGCTCGACGACCTTCCTGTCGAGGTGCGGCGCGAACTGCTGGATGAAGTCGTAAACGAAGCCGCGCAGGTACGCGCCCCGCCGCACCGCGACGCGCGTGGTGTTGGTGCGGAACAGGTGCCGTGCGTCGACGGCCCGCAACCCGCGGTCGCGCTGGGTATCGAACGCCATCGCGGCGATGATCCCCACCCCGAGACCGAGCTCCACGTAGGTTTTGATCACGTCCGAGTCGATCGCGGCGAGCACCACGTCGACCGCGATGCCCTTCGCGGCGAACGCCTCGTTGATGTGCGAGCGGCCGGCGAACTCCGGGCTGTAGGTGATGATCGGAAAGCGCGCGAGGTCCTCCAGCGACAGGCGCCCGACCTCGGCGAGCGGGTGCTCCGGCGGCACGACGACGCAGTGGGACCACTGGTACCCCGGGAGCGCGAGCAGCTCGGGGAAATGGTCGAGCGACTCGGTCGCGATCGCGAGGTCGGCCTCGCCGCGGATGACCATCTGCGCGATCGCCTTCGGGTTCCCCTGCAGGAGCGAGAGATGCACCTTCGGGTAGCGGCTCCGGAACTCGGCGACCACCTGGGGCAGCGAGTACCGCGCCTGGGTGTGGGTCGTCGCCACCGTCAGGCTGCCGGCGTCCTCGGCGCCGAACTCCCGCCCCACGCGCTTGAGGTTCTCGAGCTCCTGCAGGACGCTCTCCACGATCTCGACGATCCGCTTCCCCGGCTCGGTCAGGGCGACGAAGCGCTTCCCCCGGCGCTCGAAGATGTCGACGCCAAGCTCCTGCTCGAGCTCGCGGATCTGCTTCGATACCCCGGGCTGCGAGGTGTGCAGGGAGTTCGCCGCCTCGGTGAGGTTCAGGCCCTGGCGGACGGTCTCCCGCACGTAGCGCAGCTGCTGGAGGTTCATATAACTGGCAGGTCTTTGCTAATCGTTAGTTATTCGTTCTAGGCATAACTGGAGTCTATTACGCTGCGTTGGCTCTGGGAAGCGCTAGCCGCGGATGGACCTTCTCTCTACCTTGTCGGGTTTCGTAGTCGGAGTGATCGTCGGGGCCACGGGCGTCGGCGGTGGCTCGCTGATGACCCCCCTGCTCGTCCTGGTCATGGGGGTATCGCCGGCGACCGCCGTCGGTACGGACCTTCTTTACGCCTCCCTGACCAAAGTCGGCGGCGCATGGGCGCACGGTCGGCGCGGCGACGTGGATTGGCGCGTCGCTGCCATGCTCGCCGCAGGCAGCGTCCCGGCCGCCGGAGCGACCCTGATCGCGCTCCACCTGCTGCCGATCGGCGCCGAGCAGTACAACCAGATCATCACCGGCACGCTCAGCGTCGCGCTGATCCTGACCGCGGTGGCGCTGCTCTTGAAGGACCGCCTGCGGGCGATCGCGCTGCGGCGCCCTGTCCTCCGAGCGGGCGATGGCGACCGATCGCGCGCGGCGACGGTGGCGGTCGGAGCCGTGCTCGGCGTCTTGGTCACGGTGTCGTCCGTAGGCGCCGGCGCGCTCGGGGTCGCGGCGCTGTTCTTCCTCTACCCCGGCCTCGTCGCCGTGCGCGTCGTCGGCACCGACATTGCCCATGCCGTTCCGCTCACGCTGGTGGCGGGGCTTGGACACGCCTCCATGGGGGCCGTCGACTGGGGCCTGCTCGGGAGCTTGCTTCTCGGCTCCCTCCCCGGCGTCTACCTGGGCAGCGCCGTCAGCCGGAAGCTGCCCGAACGACTATTGCGCACCCTGCTCGCCGCGATGCTGGTGCTCGTCGGCGGCAAGCTGATCGCGGCCTAGCCCATGTACCGCTACGACGACATCGACCAGCGCCTCGTCGACGAGCGAGTGCAGCAGTTCCGTGACCAGACGCGGCGCTTCCTCGCCGGCCAGCTCTCCGACGAGGAGTTCAAGAGCCTCCGCCTGCGGAACGGCCTGTACCTCCAGCGCCACGCGCCGATGCTCCGCATCGCGATCCCGTACGGCCTGCTGTCGACCGCGCAGCTCCGCAAGCTCGCGCACCTCGCGCGCACGTACGACCGGGGCTACGGTCACTTCTCGACGCGACAGAACCTCCAGCTCAACTGGCCGAAGGTCGAGGACGTGCCCGACATGCTCGCCGAGCTCGCGACGGTCCAGATGCACGCCATCCAGACGAGCGGCAACGCCGTGCGCAACATTACGACCGACCATTTCGCCGGCGTCGCCGCGGACGAGATCGTCGATGCGCTCGTGTGGTGCGAGATCGTACGGCAGTGGTCGACGTTCAACCCGGAGTTCTCATACCTGCCGCGCAAGTTCAAGATCGCGATCAACGGTGCGGCCGCCGACCGCGCCGCGACCTGGGTGCACGACATCGGTTTGCACGCCGTCCGGGCGGACGGCGGGCCCGTCGAACCGGGGGACCCCTTCCCTTCCCCCGCAGTCGGCTTCCGCGTGCTCGTCGGCGGCGGGCTCGGGCGCACGCCGATCATCGGCCACGTGATCCGCGAGTTCCTGCCGTGGCGGCATCTGCTCACGTATCTCGACGCGATCCTCCGCGTCTACAACCGCTACGGCCGCCGCGACAACATCCACAAGGCCCGCATCAAGATCCTGGTGAAGGAGCGCGGGCCGGAGGCGTTCGACCGCGAGGTCGAAGAAGAATGGTCGCATCTCAGGGACGGCCCGGCGACGCTCGTGCCCGAGGAGATCGAACGGGTCGCCTCGCGCTTCACCCGGCCGGCCTACGAGCGGTTGCCCGCTGTGGATCCCGGATTCGAGCGGCTCCGCTCGAGCGACAAGGCGTTCGCGGCCTGGGTGAAGCGGAACGTCCACCCGCACAAGGTCCCGGGCTACGCCGCGGTCACGCTGTCGCTGAAGAAGACCGGCGTCCCGCCCGGCGATGCGACCGCCGACCAGATGGACGCGATCGCGGATCTGGCCGATCGCTACACCTTCGGCGAGCTGCGCGTGTCGCACGAGCAGAACCTGATCTTCGCCGAGGTCGCCCAGCGCGATCTCGATCGGCTCTGGCGCGAGCTTCGCCCGCTCGGCCTCGCGACGCCGAACATCGGCCTGATCACGAACATCATCGCCTGCCCGGGCGGTGACTTCTGCTCGCTCGCGAACGCCCGCTCGATCCCGGTCGCGGAGGCGATCCAGCGCCGCTTCGACGACCTCGATCACGTCTTCGACGTCGGCGAGCTCGACCTCAACATCTCGGGCTGCATGAACGCCTGCGGCCACCACCACGTCGGCCACATCGGCATCCTCGGCGTCGACAAGGCGGGCGAGGAGTTCTATCAGATCGAGATCGGCGGGAATCAAGGCGAGACCCGTCCCGGCGCCAAAGCCGCGCTCGGCAAGGTGCTCGGGCCCTCGTTCTCGCAAGGCGAGGTGCCCGACGCGATCGAGCGGCTGGTCCGCTGCTACCTCGGCTTGCGCGACAGCGAGGAGGAACGCTTCATCGACGTCGTGCAGCGCGTCGGCGTCGAGCCGTTCAAGGCACATCTGTATGCCAAAGCTGATCAGGAATCGCGAGCTCACAGCCGACAGCTGGCTGCTGCTTGAGGGCGACCCCGCGACGGCCGTGCCCGCGGGCGACGTCATCGTACCGCTCGCGGTGTGGCTCGGGCAGCGTGCGGCGCTCGCCGCGCGTGACGGGCGCACCGGCGTCTGCCTCGCGCCCCACGAGGACCCCGCGGCGCTCGCCGGCGATCTCGACCGGCTGCCGCTCGTGGCGGTGAGCTTTCCGAAGTTCACCGACGGCCGCGGCTTCTCGACCGCGCGGCTGCTGCGCGAGCGCTACCGCTTCAAGGGCGAGCTCCGCGCGGTCGGCGACGTGCTGCGGGACCAGCTCCTGTTCCTCGCCCGCTGCGGGTTCGACGCGTTCGCGCTGCGCGACGACCAGGATGCGGAAGCCGCGCTCGCGGCGTTCGCCGACTTCACCGAGGCCTACCAGGGCGGCGTCGACCAGCCGGTGCCGCTCTTCCGCCGCCGCCTCGCCGCCGGTTCGAGCCGCTGATGCGCGCCGAGAACCCAGCTCCCTCGCTTGGCGCCGGCCTGCAGGCCAAGGTCGAGGCGCTCGACCGCGCGCTGGTCGAGATCGCCGCGACGCAGTCGCCGGCAGCGCTCGCGAGCAGTCTGTCGATCGAGGACATGGTGCTGACCGACGCCGTCTTTCGCGCCGGCCTGCCGATCGAGGTGCTCACGCTCGACACCGGGCGGCTGCACGGCGACACGCTGCGGGTCATCGAGGCGATCCGGGAGCGGTATGGCCGGTCGATCACCGTCTACCGGCCCGATCCGCACGCCGTCTTCGACTACGTGAGCGTGTTCGGGCGCGACGCTTTCTATCGGAGCGCGAGTCTCCGCAAGCGCTGCTGCGAGATCCGCAAGGTAGAGCCGCTCCGGCGCGCGCTCGCCGGCAAGCGCGCGTGGCTCACCGGGCTGCGCCGCGGCCAGTCAGCGGGTCGGAGCGAGGTGCCGGCGCGCGGCTTCGATCCAGTCCACGGCATCGAGAAGTTCAACCCGCTCGCCGGCTGGAGCGAGCCCGAGGTGTGGAGCTACATCCGCGCCTTCGCCGTGCCGTACAACGCGCTCTATGAACAAGGCTACCGGTCGATCGGCTGCGCGCCCTGCACCCGGCCGGTCACGCCGGGCGAGGACGTCCGCGCCGGCCGGTGGTGGTGGGAGGAGCCCGAGTCGCGCGAGTGCGGCCTGCACCTCGGACCGGACGGCCGGCTCGTGCGGGCGAACGAGGCGTCGGCATGAACGCGCCCGCGATCGCACCACCCCGCCCTCCGCTCCGCTCCGGGCACCCCTCCTCCGAGAGGAGGGGAGTTGATGCGAACGCGCTGCGGCGGAGTCATCTCGACTGGCTCGAGTCGGAGGCGATCTTCATCCTGCGCGAGGTGGCGGGCGAATGCGCGAATCCGGTGCTGCTCTTCTCCGGCGGCAAGGACTCGCTCGTGCTGCTGCGGCTCGCGGAGAAGGCGTTCCGCCCCGGGCGGTTCCCCTTCCCCCTGCTCCACATCGACACCGGCCACAACTTTCCCGAGGTGATCGCGTTCCGGGACGCGCGCGTGCGCGAGCTCGGCGAGCGGCTGCTCGTCGGCGCGGTCGAGGACTCGATCCGCCGCGGCACGGTGCGCCTGCGCTCCGCGACCGAGAGCCGCAACGCGGCGCAGTCGGTGACGCTGCTCGAAGCGATCGGCCAGCACCGCTTCGACGCCGCGATCGGCGGCGCGCGGCGCGACGAAGAGAAGGCGCGCGCGAAGGAGCGCGTGTTCTCGTTCCGCGACGAGTTCGGCCAGTGGAACCCCCGGGACCAGCGGCCCGAGCTGTGGAATCTCTACAACGCCAGCGTTGGCCGGGGCGAGCACGTGCGCGTGTTCCCGATCTCGAACTGGACCGAGCTCGACGTGTGGCAGTACATCGCGCGCGAGCGGCTCGCGGTGCCGACGATCTACTTCGCGCACCGCCGCGAGGTCGTGCGGCGCAACGGCTTGCTCGTGCCGGTGACCCCGCTCACGCTGCCGCGTGAGGGCGAGGCGGTCGAGCGGCTTTCGGTG
>Ga0209853_1000088_pt1 | contig 23296 bp, 22 predicted proteins | sample GWRWS1_30_40_FD_187224 | JGI IMG/M metagenome (GOLD analysis project Ga0209853, IMG submission 187224) | Riverbed sediment microbial communities from areas with vegetation nearby in Columbia River, Washington, USA - GW-RW S1_30_40 (SPAdes)... | ecosystem: Environmental > Aquatic > Freshwater >...
AGCGCGAGATGCGCCCCGGACCCGCGGCGCCGACGGCCACGACCGAGCTCCAACGCCTGGCCGATCTCCGCGACCGGGGCGTCCTCACCGAGGAGGAGTTCCAGACCCAGAAGCGCAAGATCCTCGGCCGCTAGCCAAGGCCCGGGTCGTGGTAGAACCACGGGACGTGGAACCGCGGATCGCCGTCGTCGGGGTGGGGCACGCCGGGTTCGCGCCGATCACGGCGGGGCTGTCCTACAAGGAGCTGATGTTCGAAGCCGCCCAGCGGGCCTACGACGACGCCGCGGTCGACCCGCGCCGAGACGTCGACTCGTTCGTGTCCTGCTCCGAGGACTTCCTTGAGGGCACCAGCATCTTCGACGAGTACGTCCCCGACCAGCTGGGGGCGATGCAGCGGCCGGTGCACACCGTCTCGGCAGACGGGCTGTACGGCGTGGCCACCGCGATGATGGTGCTCCGATCGGGAGTGGCCCGGGTCGTTGCCGTCGAGGCGCACAGCAAGTCCTCGGACATCCGATCCCTGGGCGCGATCGAGCAGTTCGCGCTGGACCCCGTGTTCAACCGGCCCCTGGGCGTATCCGCCCTCGCCGTGGCCGGCCTGGACATGAACGCTTTCCTGGAGCGGACCGGGCTTTCCGAGGAGCACTGCGCCATGGTGGCGGCCAAGAACCGGAGGAATGCGCTGGACAATCCCCGGGCGGCCTACCCGGCCGACCTTGCCGCAGAGGACGTCGACGACTCGACGCCGCTTTACTGGCCGCTCCGAGAGCTGGAGGTGGCGGCCCGGGCCGACGGGTGCGTGGTGGTGGTGCTGGCCGCCGAGGAGGTGGTCCGGGATCTCACCGAGTCCCCGGTTTGGCTCCTCGGTGTGGGATGGACCTCGGGGAGCCCCACGCTGGAGAGCCGGTCGTGGGGCGAAGCGGACTTCGTTCGCCAGGCCGCCGATCGGGCGTACGCGATGGCCGGGCTGGACGATCCCGCCGAGGAGGTCGACCTGGCCGAGGTCGACGACGTCTACGCCTTCAAGGAGCTCCAGCACCTCGGGGCCCTCGGCCTCGCGACCCCGGAGGACCTCGCCGGGATGCTCGAGGAAGGGGGGCTCGAGGCGGACGGAGACCTCCCCGTGAACGTGTCGGGGGGCTCGCTGGGGCAGGGGAACCTGTTCGAGGCCAACGGCCTGGCCCGGCTGCTCGAGTGCGTGGAGCAGCTCCGGGGCGAGGGCGGCGAGCGGCAGGTGGACGAGGCGTACATCGCTGTGGCCCAGTCGTGGCGGGGGGTCCCGACCACGTCGGGCGCGGTCGTTGTGCTGGCTAACGACGAGGGGGCCGGGGGATGATCGTCGGCGGCGTGGACCACGTGTGGTTCTGGGTTACGGACATGGACCGTGCGGTGGCCTTCTACCGTGACGCGCTCGGGCTCGAGCTGATCCGGCGGTACGGCGATGAGTGGACCGAGTTCGACGCCGGGACGGTCCGGCTCGGGCTGCACGGCGCCGGGAACGAGAAGGTCCTGCCGCACGGGGGGACCGTGGTGTTTGAGGTGGACGACCTCGACGTGGCGAAGGCCACCTTCGAAGAACGGGGCCTACGCTTCGACGAGCACCTCGGCGAGGTGCCGGGCCTCGCCCGCTACGCCTCCTTCAGCGACCCCGACGGCAACTCGATGCAGCTCATCGAGTACACGGAGGCCGAGGCCTGATGGGCCGGCGGGTCGCCGTCGTCGGCGCGGGCATGACCAGGTTCATGCGCCGCGCCCGGGAGACGGGGAAGGAACTCGCGTGGGAGGCGGCCAGGTCCGCGCTGGACTCCTGCCAGCTCACGCTGGCCGACGTAGACGCGGTCTGCCTCACATCGGGCCCAGACGCCTTCGACGGCGTGCACATGAAGGGCGAGTACCTGTCCGACGGGGCCGGCGGGGTCGGCAAGCCGTTCATCCGGACGTACGTGGGCGGGGGCAGCGGGGTATTCACGGCGATCCAGGGGTGGTACACCGTGGCGAGCGGCATGTTCGACGTGGCCCTCCTGGTGGCCGAGGAGAAGATGTCGTCGACGCTACCCCACCCTCAAGCGGCGTTCCTGACGATCTTCGACAGCATCCTCGAGCGGCCCCTCGGCCCGAACCTGCTGTGGATCTTCGCGCTCGAGATGAATCGGTACATGTCGGTTTATGGGCTCGACAAGCGCGACATCGCGGCGGTGGCGGTGAAGAACAAGCGGAACGCGGCGAACCATCCCGCGGCGATGCTCGGGCAGGCCGACGTGTCCGTGGAGGACGTGCTCGAGAGCGAGGTCCTCGCGTGGCCGGTGCAGCGGCTCGACGTGTCGCCCATCTCGGACGGCGCGGTGGCCGTCGTGGTCGCATCGGAGGACGCAGCGAAGCGGATCACCGACCGGCCGGTGTGGATCGAGGGCGTGGGATGGAACCTCGACACGGCGTACTGGACGAATCGCGACCTCGTCTACCCGGAGTACGTGGAGAACGCCGCCCGGATGGCCTACGAGATGGCCGGGGTGAAGGAACCCCGCAAGCAGATCCACGTCGCCGAGCCTTACGACCCGTTCGACTACAAGGAGCTGCACCACCTGGAGGGGCTGCTGCTGTTCGACAAAGGCAAGGCCCCGGAGGCGGCGCGCGACGGGGTGCTGGACCGCGATGGCGACCTGCCCTCCTGTCCCTCGGGGGGGCTGCTCGGCGTGGGCAACCCGATCGCCGCGGCCGGGCTGATGAAGATCGCCGAGCTGTTCTGGCAGCTCCGCGGGGAAGCCGGTGCCCGGCAAGTTCCCGGTACCCCCGAGCGCGGTGTGGCCCAGGCCTGGGGCGACCTCATGCAGGTCGGCACCGTGGTCGTGATGGGCGCCGACCGAAGCTCGACCCCACCCTTGGCCACCGCGCTTCCGCTGATCCAGACACCTCCATTCACCGCAGGTGGGCACCCGCTGTCTGATCAACAGTTCCGATCGGCCGTCGGAGCCGTGGACCACACCGTCGATGCGCGGTACGCGTGGGACGCGGGGGTGGCCATCGGGCGGTTCCTCGACGGGCTCCAGAACGGCAAGATCCTCGGTCGGGAGTGCCGTGGGTGCGAGCGGGTGCTCGTGCCGCCACGCGTGTTCTGCGAGCGCTGCTTCCGGGAGACCGACGGCTGGGTGCGGGTCGAGCACACCGGGATCGTGCAGACGTACTCGATCTGCCACGTGTCCTGGGACATGCAGCCGCTCGAGTCCCCGGAGATCCCCGCGGTCATCTCGATCGACGGCTCGGACGGGGGGTTCCTCCACAAGCTGGGGGAGGTCGAACCGGACGACGTGCGGATCGGGATGGGCGTGGAGGCGGTGTGGCGACCGGTGGGGGAGCGGACCGGGTCGATCCTCGACATCGCGCATTTCCGCCCACAGAGAGACGGCTGATGCGGGAGAAGATCGCCAAGCCCGACCAGGTGCGCCGGTGGCCGGGTGAGTTCCCGGTCGGCCACCGCTATACGCCCGGCGTCGCCGGCGAGGCCTTCTTCACCGCCCTTCGCGACCGCGGGGCCATCCTCGGGTCGCGATGCGAGGCCTGTTCGTACACGTACGTGCCGGCCCGGCTGTTCTGCGAGCGATGCTTCGCGGAGCTGGCCGCCGACGTTGAGGTCGGCCCGGAAGGCACACTCGTCTCGTTCACCATCGGGTTCGTGGGCGTGGAGGGCGAGCCACTCGACCGGCCGGTCACGCTCGGGCTGGTGCGGCTCGACGGGGCCGACGCCGTCCTCCTCCACCACGTCCTGGACCCGGCCGAGGAGCCCCTCGAGATCGGCGAGCGGGTCCAGGTCGTCGTGAGGCCGGAGAGGCAGCGGACCGGCTCCATCCTGGATATCGAAGGGTTCCGTCCGGCCGTCGACGAGTCAGACTGAGGTTCGCCGAGGGCCGTCTCCGGTGCCTCGTATGCTTGGCCCGATGAGCCAGGCATTGTGCGAGCGCTGCGGCGAACCGCTTCCCGAGGAGGCCCGGTTCTGCCCCAACTGCGGGTTCCCGGTGGGGGCCCCGCCGACGGAGGAGCGGAAGCTCGCGACCGTGGTGTTCGTGGACCTCGTGGGATCGACACAGCTGTCGGCTCAGATCGACGCGGAGCGGTACCGAGAGGTCATTGCCGCGTTCTACCAGGCCGTTACCGAGGAGCTCGAGTCGCTCCGGGGACGGGCGTACAACTTCGCCGGGGACGCGGTGGTCGGCGAGTTCGGGATCCCCACCAGCCACGACGACGACGCGCTTCGGGCCATCCGGGCGGGGCTGTCGATCGTGAAGCGCGTGGAGAGGATCGGAGAGGCGTTCGGCATCCCGGTGCCCCTCCGGTGCCGGGTCGGCGTGAATACCGGCCGGGTGGCCATCGGGGCCGAGTCCGCCGAGCGGGGGCTGCTGTTCGGGCCCGTGGTGAACGCCGCGGCCCGTCTCCAGCAGGCCGCCGAGCCGGGCGCGGTGCAGGTCGGCGAGACCACGTGGATGCTCACCAAGGACCAGGTGGAGTTCGGCGATCGCAGGGACGTGGGGGCCAAGGGGTTCGATGAAGCCCTCCCGGCCTGGCCGGTGGTTGCGCTCGTGCCCCGCTCGTCCCGCCGAACCATCCCCCTCGTTGACCGGCGACGGGAGCTCCGCCTGATCACCGAGACCTTCGAACGGGCCGTGGAGGCCCGCCGCGGGCACATGGTGACCCTGTTCGGCGAGCCGGGGATCGGAAAGAGCCGGGTGGCCGACGAGTTCGTGGCGGGCCTGCCGGCGGGGACCAAGGTGCTCACCGGCCGGGCCAGCCCGTTCGAGGAGGACGTGACGTTCGGTCCTCTCGCTCAGATCCTGCTCCAGGAGATGGGAGAGCGCCCCGATGCCTCGCCCCAGCGCCTCCGCTCCCGGCTGGAGGACGTCGTGGCGGCGTGCTGCCCGGCCGACCGGGTCCTGGCGGTGGCGGCCCGGCTGGGCCTCGCCCTCGGCCTGGGAGAGGAACCCCGGGGTGGGAGGCGCTACCGGGTGGCCGAGATCCGATCGGGACTGCTTTCGTTCTTCCAGGGGCTCTCGGCCCGGGGCCCGATCGCGATGGTCGTCGAGGACCTCCATCAGGCCCAGCCCCCCCTCCTCGACCTGTTGGAGCAGGTCGTCCGGGAGGCCAAGGAGCTCCCGCTGCTCCTGCTGTGCGTGGCCAGGTATCACCTCCTGGATGACCGGCCGGATTGGGGCGGCGGGCTCGGCGATTCGTTGAACCTGTACCTGGAGCCGCTGTCGCTCGCCGACGCCACGGAGCTCGCCCTGGAGGCCGGTGAGCGACTGGACGAGGAGACGGCCGAACGGATCGCCCGGCACGCCGGCGGGAACCCGTTCTTCATCGTGGAGACCACCGGCATGCTCATGCACGCGGAGGCGGAGCTCTCCTCCGACGCGGAGCCCCTGCCCCGGGCGCTCCTGCCTCCCACCGTCCAGGCGGTGATCGCGGAGCGCATCGACCACCTCGCGCCGGAGGCACGCGAGCTCGTCCGCAAGGCCTCGGTGTTTGCCCGCTCAACGTTCGATCTCACGGAGTTGGCGCTCATCGCCGAGCCGAGTGAGAAAGTGCTCGAGCTGCTGGAGGACGAGGAGCTTCTGGTCCGAGAGGAGGAAGGACCTGACGTCTGGCGGTTCCGCCACGGCCTGGTCCGCGACGTGGCCTACGAGAGCCTTCCAAAGCGGGAACGGCAACGACTGCATCTGCGCGTGGCCGACGTCCTGGCTCAAGACCCCGAGACCGCGGCGCGCTACCCGCGGTCCCTCGCCTATCACCTGGAGCAGGCGGCGAAGGCCTCCCTCGACCTCGACCCGAAGGATCGGACGTTGGCCGACCGCGCCGTGGATGCGCTGGTTCGGTCCGCCGACCTGGCACGCAGACGGATCGACTCCCGGGCGGCCATCGACCTGTACGAGCGGGCCCTCGCGCTTGCCGGGCCGGAGCGCGAGTGGAGCGATCGCGAGGCCTGGATCCTGTCCGGCATCGGAGAAGCCCGGTACTGGCTAGGGGAGTTCGACGCGGCCGAGGTGCTGCTGTCACGGGCGCTGAAGCTCGCGAGCGAGGACCTGCTCACGGTCCAGGCCCACGCCGGCCGGTTCCTGGGCGACATCCTGCTCACCGTCCGCGGCGACCGAGAGGAGGCCGCCCGTCTGTTCGACCAGGGCCTGGCCGCCGCCAAGGAGCTCGGCGACCCCTGGACACTGGCCCGGACGCTGTTGTCCGCGGGATGGGTCCACTACCACGGGGACGACCTCGGGGAGGCCCGGCAGGTCTTCGAACAGGCCCTGGAGACCGCTCGGAGCAACCCCGAAGGTGATCCCTGGGTGGAGGCCAGGGCGTTGGTCTCGATGGGCGTGGCCACCACGTCCGTGGGCGACGAGGAGGAGGTGGAGGGCTTCATGCGGGAGGCCCTGGCCATCGGGCAGTCCATGGACGACGCGTTCACGGTGGCCGTAGCCGAGGATGGGCTGGGCGGGTCCCTCCGGCGGATGTGGCGCCCCGAGGAGGCACTGCCACTGTTGTCGGACGCCATCCGGATCCACCGGGAGCTCGGGGCGAAGTGGGAGCTGGCGAACTCGCTCTTGTCCCGGGGCATGCTGCACCGCGTGGCCGGTCGGATCGAGGACGCCCAGACCGACGTCCGTGAGGCCCTGCGTCTGTGCAAGGAGCTCAAGGAGCGGAGCCTCATCACGTGGGCCGGCTACGAGATGTGCCGGCTGCTGCTCCTCCTCGGCGATGTCTCGGCGGCCCGGCTGGTGATCGAGGAGGCCGCCGCCCAGATGGGAACCGCCCCGCCCTGGGCCTACGAGGACCTGGCGATGGCCGAGACCCTTCTGCTGCTGGCGGAGGACGACCGGGAGGAGGCCCTACGGATAGCGCTGTCGCAGCTGGACGTGGAGCGGCGCCGCGGGTGGGCGAACGAGATCGCTTCGATCACGTGGTTCATGGGCCGCCTGTTCGGGGCCGACGCGGTGGGCGGAGAGAACGAGCTGGAGCGGGCCCGGCAGACACTCGAGGCCCACCACCGGCGGCTGGTCCTCATCGAGCCCCTACCGGTCGAAGCGTAACCTCGTGGACTTCGACCTGACCGGGGAGCAGCGGGACTTCCAGAAGGCCGTGCGGCAGTTCGCTCAGGAAGTCGTGGCCCCCGTTGCCGAGGAGCACGACCGGGAGGAACGGTTCCCCCTGGAGGTCGTGCGGCGGATGGGCGAGCTCGGTCTGTTCGGCATGCCGTTCCCGGAGCGGTACGGGGGCCTCGACGGGGACTTCCTCACGTTCTGCCTGTGCCTGGAGGAGATCGCCCGATTCGACTCGTCGGTCGCCGTCACGCTGGAGGCGGCCGTGGGCCTGGGGGCCAACCCCATCTACCGGTTCGGGACCGAGGACCAGAAGAAGCGGTGGCTCGTCCCGATGGCCCGTGGTCAGATCCTGGGGGCGTTCGCCCTGACCGAGTCTGGCGGCGGCTCCGACGCTCGCTCCATCCGGACGACCGCACGCCTGGAGGACGGCGAGTGGGTGATCGACGGCTCGAAGGCGTTCATCACGAACTCGGGCACGCCGATGTCGAAGGTCTGCGTGGTGGCGGCGGCGACCGGGGACGGTGAGATCTCCAACATCGTCGTGCCGACGGACGCGCCGGGGTTCACTGTGGGGCGCGCGTACCGCAAGGTTGGGTGGCGGGCCAGCGACACGCACGAGCTCGCGTTCGAGAGCTGCCGGGTGCCGAAGGAGAACCTCCTCGGGGAGCGGGGCCGGGGCCACGCGCAGTTCCTGGAGGTGCTGGACGACGGGCGGATCGCTCTGGCCGCGCTCGCGACCGGCTTGGCCCGGGGGTGCCTGGAGGAGAGTGTGAAGTACGCGACGGAGCGGGAGGCGTTCGGTCGTCCCATCGGCTCGTTCGAGGCGCTCCAGTTCAAGATGGCCGACATGCGGGTGGCGGTGGAGACGGCCCGACTCGCCTACTTCCACGCCGCGTGGCTGAAGGACCACGGGCGGCCCTACAAGACCGAGGCGGCCATTGCGAAGCTGTACGCCAGCGAGATCGCCGTCACGTGCGCGCGGGAGGCCGTGCAGGTCCACGGGGGCTACGGATACATCGAGGAGTTCCCGGTGGCTCGGTTCTACCGGGACGCCAAGGTCCTCGAGATCGGCGAGGGGACGAGCGAGATCCAGCGCCTCCTGATCGCCAGGGACCTGGGCCTTCCGGGCACCGACCTGTAGGCCAAGGGCCGGGCCCGGTTCGCCGAGGAGGTGTTTGAAATGGGTCCCCATCGAGGGCACCCTGTGGGGGCGTCGCTTGACGCTCCGCCCGCCGTCCGATAGGAAAGACCTCTTCATGAGAGCGAACCGGGGACGCTCCAGCCTCTCCCGGCACCGCGTCGCCGGTGCTGCTGCGGCAGTGCTGTTGCTCATCACGCTGGCTCCGGCTGCGGGTGCGGGCCCCAAAGAGGAGCTGGACCGGGCCAGGGCCCGCCTGGCCGTGCTGGAGCGCCAGATCGAGGACCAGCAGGCCGTGCTGGACCGGATCTCCGCGGAGTCCGCGGCGCTCGCCCAGGAGATGGCCGAGCAGCAGGCCGAGTACGACGCCACCACCGCCGAGTTGCTCCAGACCCAACGCAGGCTCGCCGGGGCGGAGGAGCGGTACGAGATCGTGGAGACCCAGCTCAACGAGCGGGTCCGGGAGACGTTCATGCAGGGCCCGGCGAGCCCGGTCGAGTTCCTGCTCGGGGCGACGTCGCTCTCGGACCTGTCAGCCCGGCTCGAGTACGTCGACGCCATCACCCAGGCCGACGCCGACCTCGCCAACAGAGTCCAGAACCTGAGGAACCAGCTCACCGCGGAGGCCCGAGGACAGCAGCGGCTCCGAGCCAAGCAGGCCGACGCGCTCGGGCGACTGCGGGGAGAGCGGGCCCAGCTCGAGGCGCAGTTCGCGCAGCAGAGGGAGATCTACGGCGATATCCAGGACAAGAAGGCAGAGGCGGAGACCCTGGTCGAGAAGCTCGGGCGCCAGTACCGAGAATGGCTGGCGGCCCTGTCCGGCGTGAGCAACGGCGTGTTCAAGTTCTGTCCGGTGGACCAGCCGCGGGCGGTGTACGACGGGTTCGGCGCTCCGCGATACGCGGGCGGCTACCACCCGCACGCGGGGAACGACATCGTGGCCCCGCTTGGAACGCCGATCCGGGCGCCGTTCGCCGGGACCGCCCGATCGTCGTCGAACACGCTCGGCGGCAACGCGGTGTACGTGTACGGATCGCTCGGATACGTATACAACGCGCACCTGTCCGCCTACTCGGAGTACTCGAACGGGTCGGTGGAGGCCGGCGAGGTCATCGGCTACGTCGGCAACACCGGGGACGCGCAGGGCGGCGTCTACCACGACCACTTCGAGTGGCACCCCAACGTCATCCCCTCGGACTGGCCGGACAGCGCCTACGGGTACGACGTGATCGGCAGCGCCGTGAACCCGTACCCGCTCCTCCAGCAGGTCTGCTGACCTCACGCTGGTGGGCCGGCGGTCTCCTCCACGCTCGCGCTAGGCTTCGGCTGTCACGCCCAGGAGGGATCGATGAGGGCTGAGGACGTGAAGAGGGTCGGCGTCGTCGGGTGCGGGGTCATGGGCTCCGGCATCGTCGAGGTGTGCGCCCGGGGCGGCCTGGACGTGGTGTACCTGGAGGCGACGAAAGAGCTCGTGGAGGCGGGCAGGGGCCGGATCGAGGCCTCGACGCTCCGAGCCGTCGAGCGCGGCAAGATCTCCGGGCAGGAACGTGACGCCGAGCTCGCTCGCATCTCGGGGACCACGAACATGGCGGAACTTGCCGACCGGGAACTGGTGATCGAGGCCGCAACCGAGCACTACGAGACCAAGCGCGACGTCTTCCGGCAGCTCGACGAGGTCACGAAGCCGGAGGCCATCCTGGCCAGCAACACGTCCTCCATCCCCATCGTGGACCTCGGCGCCGCCACGACGCGGCCGGACAGGGTCGTCGGGATGCACTTCTTCAACCCGGTGCCGGTGATGGGGCTGATCGAGATCGTGAGGGCCATCACCACCTCCGACGAGACGGTCGAGTTCGCCACGGCCTTCGGTGGCGTGCTGGGCAAGGCCGCCGTGCTCTCGCGGGACCGGGCCGGGTTCATCGTGAACATGCTCCTGATCCCGTACCTGAACGGCGCGGTCCGGATGCTCGAGGAGGGCTTCGCCACCCGCGAGGACATCGACGCCGCCGTCCATCTCGGCCTGGGGCATCCCCTGGGCCCGCTCCAGCTCCTCGACCTGATCGGCCTCGACACCGCGCTGTATGTGGCCGACGTGCTGTTCGAGGAGTTCAAGGAACCGTTGTTCGCGCCGCCGCCGCTCCTCAAGCGGATGGTCACGGCGGGCCAGCTCGGCCGCAAGAGCGGCAAGGGGTTCTACGACTACGACTCCTGACGCGAGACCATCACTTCGCCCCCACCACGTTCTCGTAGACCTGGAGGGTGAGGCGGGCCGTCTCGTCCCACGAGAACCGTTCGGCCTGCCGCCTGCCCCGCGTCGACAGGCGCTCGGCGAGATCGAGGTCGGTGAGCACTCGCTCGATGGCCTTGGCGATCTCCCGCACGGACCGGGGGTTCACCCCCAGTGCGGCGTCGCCGGCCACCTCGGGCACCGAGGACGTGTTCGACGCCACCGTGGGGATGCCCCGGGCCATGGCCTCGATCACGGGGAGCCCGAACCCCTCGTACAGCGATGGGTAGGCGAACACGTCGGCCGCTCGATACAACGCGTCGAGGTCCGGTGCCGACACGGCGCCAGTCAACACGATGTCGCCGGGGCCGGACAGGGCGATCTCCCGCATGAGCGCGTCGTGGCGCCAGCCTAGGGGCCCCGCCAGCACCAGGGCGTGGGGGAGCCCGGTGGTCGCCACCCGGCGGTACGCCCGGATCAGCCGGACCAGGTTCTTGCGAGGCTCCAGGGTCCCCACGAACAGCACGTACGGCTCGGGGACCTTCAGGCGGGCCAGGGTCGCGTCGGGGTCGGCCCCGCCGTGCTCGAGCGATGAGGCCAGCGGCACCACATGCAGTCGTTCCGGGTCGACCTTCGTCCGCGACAGCAGATCCTCCGCGGTGTTCCTCGACGGCGTGATGAGGGCGTCGGCCCGCCGGACGGCCGCCCGCACCCCCAGCCGGTACATCGCCCGCCACGTCCGGGGGAGCATCCCGGGGTAGTACTCGAAGGCCATGTCATGCACGGTCACGACCAGCTTCTGGCCGGGGGCGGTCGGGGGGATGGCGGCGGGGTTCGTGGCGTGCACCACGTCGGCAGCCTGAAGGCTCGGGGGCAGGGCCGGCCGGCCGGTGAGGTCCCACCGGGGGTACAGCGTCCTGATCGGCGCCGGCAACTCCTCGACCCAGAAGTCGCGCATCCATCGCTCCGGCGGCTCTTCGCGGTCGAACCGAGCGTGGAACAGGCGGACATCCAAGCCGGGGTCCCGCCGGGCCAGGGACGGCACGAGGTTGCGGATGTAGGCCCCGATCCCGCCCGGCGTGTGGAACCATAGGTGGTCGACGTGGATGGCCACGCGGGTCAACGCGATGCCTCCACGCACTCCACGCCACGCGGTCCGACGGTCGCGCCATGCTCCGTGCCGGCCTCGAGGTCGACCCGGTCGCCGGCCGAGAGCTCGAGGTCGCCCCCGCCCGCGTGGAACGTGATCGAACCCGCCAAGCAGAACAGCACCTTGTGGTAGCCGTGGGAATGCCGCCCATACGTGTCGCCGGGGCCGTTCCCCCAGAACCGGGGGGGCGAGCAGCCCTCGTCCCGGAACACCTCCAGCGCGTCCGTGCGCCCCTGAACGGCGAGCGGTGTCTTGGTCGCCCCCACGGCCGCCCCCCCGTCTCGCCCCTACGGCCGTCCCGGCTCCGGCCCGACCGGTCCTACCGTGCGTCGCCTCGGCCGCCCAGCGCGGGGATGCCCGGGCGGACGAACCCGGGCCGTGTCGGCGCGAGCCAGGCGGTCGCCATGTGCCGGCGGGCCTGGAGGACCCCGTATCCCGTGGCGTCCAGCCGGCCCGCCATGACCCACGGGTCGGGCTGGGGGCTCTCCTGAAGGAGGTACCGCTCCAACGCGAGCAGGATGGCCCGCTCTTCCTCGCGGGAGAGGCCGTCGGGCAGCTCGAACCGTGGCTCGTCGGTCACAGCGGGATGTTCCCGTGTTTGCGGGCCGGGACGGCCTCGCGTTTGGTGGCCAGCATCCGAAGGGCCTTGATGAGCCGGGCCCGCGTCTCGGCCGGCTCGACCACGTCGTCGACGAACCCCCGCTCGGCCGCCACGTAGGGGTTGGCGAACTTCCGTTGGTACTGGGCGATGAGCTCGGCCCGGCGGGCCCCCGGGTCCTCCGCCTTCTCGATCTCCTTCCTGTTCACGATGTTCACGGCGGCGTCCGGGCCCATCACCGCGATCTCGGCAGTGGGCCAGGCGAAGGACACGTCGGCTCGCAGGTGCTTTGAGTTCATCACCAGGTACGCGCCCCCGTACGCCTTTCGCGTGATGACCGTCATGCGCGGCACCGAGGACTCGGCGAACGCGTAGAGCAGCTTGGCGCCGTGACGGATGATGCCGCCGTACTCCTGAGCCGTCCCCGGCAGGAACCCGGGGACGTCGACGAACGTGAGGATGGGGACGTTGAAGGCGTCGCAGAACCGCACGAATCGGGAGGCCTTCTCGGACGATTCGATGTCGAGGGTTCCGGCCAGCACCTTCGGTTGGTTGGCCACCACGCCGACCGTTCTACCGTCCAGCCGGGCGAACCCGATCACGATGTTCATGGCCCAGAACGGGAAGACCTCGAAGAACTCGCCGTCGTCCACCACGCGGCGGACGACCTCGTGCATGTCGTAGGGCTCGCGGGCGGAGTCGGGGATCAGGTGGGTGAGGCCCTCGTCCCGCCGATCTGGGTGGTCCACCGGGGCGTAGGAGGGCGGATCCTCCAGGTTGTTCGACGGCAGGAACGACAGGAGGTGGCGCACCGTCGCCAGGCACTCCTCCTCGTCCTGGGAGATGAAGGACGCCACGCCGGAGCGCGACGCGTGGGTCATGGCCCCCCCCAGCTCCTCGAAGGAGACCTCCTCGCCGGTGACGGCCTTGATGACGTCGGGCCCGGTGATGAACATGTGCGAGGTCTCCCGGACCATGAACGTGAAGTCGGTGACGGCCGGGGAGTACACGGCGCCGCCGGCGCACGGGCCCAGGATAACGCTGATCTGCGGGATCACGCCCGAGGCCCGGACGTTGCGGTCGAAGATGTAGCCATAGCCGGCGAGGGAGGCGGCCCCCTCCTGGATCCGAGCGCCGCCCGAGTCGTTGATCGAGACGAACGGCGCGCCGGTGGATACGGCAAGGTCCAGGACCTTGCAGATCTTCTCGGCGTGCACCTCGCCGAGCGAGCCGCCGAACACCGTGAAGTCCTGGGAGGCCACGAACAGCTTCCGGCCGTCGATGGTCCCGTAGCCGGTCACCACCCCGTCGCCCGCCGGGCGGTTCCGCTCCATCCCGAAGTCGTGCGACCGATGGACGGCGAAGGGGTCGGTCTCCTGGAAGGAACCTCTGTCCATCAGGAGCTCGAGGCGCTCCCGGGCCGAGAGCTTCCCTCGCTCGTGCTGTTTGCGGATGGCGTCCTTGCGGTTGGGGTCGAGCATCGCGGCCTTGCGCTTGCGGAGCTCCTCGATCCGCTGCTCGACCGTGACCGGGGGGACCCGGGGCGCCTCCTCCTCGGTCTTGGCCATGGTCCCCGGAGTGTATCGTCAGCGCACGGAGCGGTCCCGGCGGTGCGATGCGGGACCGGGAGCGTCTCGAAGGGGGAGGGCCGTGCCTGCGTGGGTGGCGGACGCGCTGACGCTCACGCGGGCGCTCCTGGCCCTCGCCTTGGTGGTCGTGCTCGCAGGGGGCCGGCTCGCGCCGGCGGCCGTCCTCCTTTCCCTCGCGTGGCTCAGCGACTCCGCGGACGGGCGGGTGGCCCGGGCCGGCCGGGGCCGGACCCGCCTGGGCGGCTTCGACCTCCCGGCGGACACGCTCGTCGGGGCGGGCGTGCTGGTGGGGCTCGCGGCCGATGGGTACATCCCCGCGCCGGTCGTCGCTGCCGTGCTCCTCGTCCTGGGTGGCGGGTTCCTGGTGCTCCGGAACGAGGGCCTGTCGATGGCCCTCCAGGCCGTGGGCTACGGCGGGTTCCTGTGGCGGCTGTGGACCGGGCGGAACGCGTTCCTGTGGGCCCCGGTCCTCACCATCGCCGCCATCGCGGTCCTCGACCGGCGCCGGTTCACCAGGATCGTCCTGCCAAGGTTCTTCGGGGGGATGCGCACGGCGCTCGCGCTCCGACGGGGCTCGGGATTCCGGCTTCCGAACGACGAGCCGTAGACCTGGTCGACCGTCGTCCTCGGCCGGGTCCTGGGTGTCAGTGGGTGCTTCTACGATCCGGCATGTGAACGCCCCGGTGGAGCTCTCGCCCTCGCAGCGTCGGACGCTCGACCGGCTGATCGGACCGGGCGAACGCCCCGTCTTCTCCACCGACGTCGTGTCCCACCTGCGGGATCGGATCGAGGAAGCCGTCCGTGCGGTCGAGCTGGCCGATCCGCTGTGGCTCGGCAAGTCGAGCTTGAACAACTTGGCCCGGTGCCCGGGGCTGTTCGACGCCGTCCGGGCGGGGGAGCGCGAACCGTTCTCGTTCACGCCGCGATTCGCGGCCGGACGGCTGGCGCACAAGGCGGTCGAGCTCGAGGTGGCCGGGCGCGAGGACCGCGATCCCCACGGCCTCGTCGAGGAGGCGGCGGATCGACTGGTCGAGGACGACGCCTTCCGGGGGTTCTGGGACGGCCTCGACGGCCTTCGGCGGGACGAGACGCTGATGGACGCGGCCAAGACCCTCGAACTGTTCCGGTCGACGATGCCGCCGCTTCGGCGGATGCGGCGGGAGCTCGCACCTTCCACCGAGTGGCACGTCCGGGTGGAGCTGCTGGGCGGTGCGGTCGTGCTCAGCGGGACCATGGACCTCGTGCTTGGTTCGACCTCGCCGGTCGAGCCTGGACGGGCCACGCGCCTCGCGATCGACCTCAAGACCGGCCGGGCGTGGCCCGAGCACGCCGAGGACATGCGGTTCTACGCCTTGCTGCTCGCGCTCCGGTTCGGGGTGCCCCCGTACCGGGTCGCCACCCTGTACCTGGATTCGGGCGAGTGGCAGGCCGAGGACGTGGACGAGCGGATCCTCGATCGCGCCGCCGAGCGCGTGATCGGGGCGGTCCGCGCCGCGGCGGCGACCGAGGCCGGACGGACGCTCGACCTGACCCCCGGGCAGTACTGCCGGTGGTGTCCCCGTGCGGCGGTGTGCCCGGCGAGCGCCTTCCCCCCGGAGACGGGTGCGACCGAGGTCGAGGAGGCGGCGAGCTTCGGCTGAGGACACGGCCGGGAAGCCTCCCGTCGTAGGACCGAGAGGTTTGTCGTCGGCTGCGCCCCTCGCCTATCGTCGGGACCCGCGACCCGCGTGGGCAGATGGGAGGAGGACGTGGCCAAGGACCTGTATGAGATCGGCGAGCTCCCCCCGATCGGTGACGTCCCGAGTCGGATGCACGCGCAGCTCGTTCGACCCGAACGGTTCGGCGAGCCGGAGGAGTCGATCCGGGACGAGGTGGTCGACGTCCCGGACATCGGGCCGGGCGAGGCGCTGGTGATGGTCATGGCCGCCGGCGTGAACTTCAACAACGTGTGGGCGGCACGAGGCGTCCCCATCGACGTCACCAAGACACAGGCTCGGTGGGGGGAGCCCACCGACTTCCACATCGTGGGCTCCGACGCGGCCGGCATCGTCCACGCGGTCGGCCCCGAGGTCACGAACGTCAAGGTGGGCGACCGGGTGGTCGTGCACGCCGGCCAGTGGGACCCGGACGATCCGTGGGTGGTGGCCGGCAAGGAGCCGGGCCTCGCGGCCAGCTTCCGGGTGTGGGGGTACGACTCGTGTTGGGGCTCGTTCTCGCAGTTCACCAAGGTCCAAGCCCACCAGTGCCTGCCCAAGGCCGAGCACCTCACGTGGGAGGAGGCGGCGGCGCCCACGCTCACCGGTGCCACGGCCTACCGGATGCTCCACGGATGGCCCCCGCACACCGTGCAGGAAGACGACGTGGTGCTGGTGTGGGGTGGCTCGGGCGGCCTGGGGTCGATGGCCATCCAGCTCGTCACGCTCGCGGGCGGGAAGGCCGTCGCCGTCGTTTCCTCCGAGGACCGGGGCGAGTACTGCAAGAAGCTCGGGGCGGTTGGCTACGTCAACCGCAAGGACTTCGCACACTGGGGCGTGCCGCCGAAGTGGGACTCGCCGGACTGGAAGAGCTGGTTCGAGGGCGCGAAAGCTTTCGGCAAGGCCGTCTGGGATGCGCTGGGGGAGCGGCGGAGCCCACGCATCGTCTTCGAACACCCGGCCGAGGACACCATCCCTACCTCGATCTTCGTGTGCGACCGCGGTGGCATGGTGGTGATCTGCGCCGGCACCAGCGGCTACGACACGCTCGTGGACGTCCGGTACCTCTGGTACATGCAGAAGCGGTACCAGGGCTCGCATCTGTTCAACGACGAGCAGGCCGCGGCGTTCAACCACCTCGTGCGCGAAGGGAAGATCCAGACCACGTTGGAACACACCTACCGGTACGAGGAGAGCGGCCACGTCCACCAGCTGATGGCCAATGGGAAGCTCCCCGAAGGGAACGTCGCCGTCTTGATCAACGTCCCCACGGCCGGGCTGAAGGACCTCCCCTAGCTGGGTTCCTGCACCAGCTCGATCAGCACGCCGTACATACCTTTCGGATGGACGAAGGCGATCGTGGTCCCCCGCGGTCCTGGGCGCGGCGCCTCGTCGATCAGCGGCACGCCCTCCGCCTTCAGCCTATCCAGGGTTGCGGCGACGTCGTCCACGCGATAGCCCACGTGGTGCAGGCCGGGCCCCCGCTTCGCCAGGAACCGACCGACCGGCGTCTCCGGTCCGAGCGCCCCCACGAGCTGGATGTACGAGGTGCCCACGAGGAACAGCACCTCCTCGACCCCTAGGGACATGACCACCTCGCGATGCGCCGGCTCCACGCCGATGGTCCGGCGGTAGTGCTCGATCGCTGCGTCGAGATCGTCGACCGCGATGCCGACGTGGTCGATGTCGGTCAGCACCGGCCCCTCACCGCTTCTTCTGGAGCGGCGGCTGGAGACGCTGGATCAGCTCCATGGCGGTCGTTACGTTGTACGCCCGAAGCGAGAGGGCCCGGGTGACGGCGGCCACGGCCTGGGCGCGGAGGTCCTCCGTCGGCTTGGCGCCCGTACGTTGCTGCCCCTTGAGGGCGTAGAACTCCACCAGCTCCAGGAACTGCTTGAGGGACGGGGTCAGGCCCCCGCGCTCGTAGGCGTAGATGGTCTGCCTGGCCGCGGGGCAGGCCGGGGCGTTCGCGGCGTCCTGGACGGCGCGGAAGCCTGCCGCGCGGCGGAGCCCCCTGAGGAGCGCCCCCACGGTCCGGGCGTCCTCCTGGGCGACGGGCGCCTGCTTCTTCCTGGCCACGCACGCTCCTGGATCCGAAAGCGAGAGCACGATAGTCGTTCGACCGGGGGACCGGCACCCGCCTCTCCCCTAGGCCCTTCCGATGCCCTCTAGGGCGAACGGCGGATGCGCGCTGTAGGCCCCGACCGTAGGATGCTAAGGCGGCCGTGAGCCGGCCGGAGAGGGGTAGCGCCGTGAACAAGGATCGGTCCACCGCAAGCCTTCTCGAGGGCTCCGAGATCCTGCGCGCGGGCAAGGCCGACGTGTTCCGGGTCCGGGAGCAGACCCGTCGCAAGCGGGTCCGGCGGGCGATCGTGATCCTCGGCGGGATCGACGTCTACCTCTGGTACCGCTACTTCACGAACAACCCCATCGACCTGCCGAGCCTCGGTCCGAACTGGATCTTGTTCCTTCCGGTCTTCCTCATCTTCGTGGCCATCTTCCTCATGATGGCCATGCCGCTGTTCAGCGGCCGATCGCCGCATGTCATCGTCCGTCCCGAGGAGATCGAGGTCGGCCTGACCGAGATCCAGGGACTCGACACGCAGGTGGACGAGGTGGTCCGGACCCTCGACGTCTTCCTCGGGTACGCGACGTTCCGCAACGAGCTGGGCGGCAACCCCCGCCGGGGCATCCTGTTCGAGGGACCTCCCGGTACTGGCAAGACGTACCTGGCCAAGGCCATGGCCAAGCAGGCCGGCGTGCCGTTCCTGTTCATCTCGGCCCCGGCGTTCCAGTCGATGTGGTTCGGCATGACCGGGTCCCGGATCCGGTCCTTCTTCAAGATCCTCCGCAAGCTGGCCCGGAAGGAGGGTGGCGCGATCGGGTTCATCGAGGAGATCGACGCCATCGGGTCCGACCGCGGGTCGCTGTCGGCTTCGCCGGACCCCACGGGCCTCGGCCGAAGCGCGAACCGCATGATCAGCCCCGGCGGGTCGGGCATGGTGAACGAGTTGCTCATCCAGATGCAGTCGTTCGACCAGCCTCCGCTCCGCCAGCGGATGAAGGGCGCCGTGATTGAATGGATCAACGGTTACCTCACGCCGCAGCGCCGGCTATCCACCGGGAGGCCCAAGTACAACAACATCCTGCTGATCGCCGCCACCAACCGGGCCGACAACCTGGATCCCGCGCTGCTCCGCCCTGGCCGGTTCGACCAGCGACTGTACTTCGACCTGCCGACGAAGCAGGGCCGCCGCGACCTCATCGACTTCTTCCTCGACCGAAAGGCCCATCACCCGCAGCTGGAGGAGGGGTCGGTCCGGGAGCGCATGGCCCACGACACGTTCGGCTACACGCCGGTGATGATCGAGCACCTCTTCGACGAGTCGTTGCTCGTCGCCCTCCGCGGTGGCCGACGCGAGATGACCGTCGACGACGTGTACGACGCCAAGCTGACCGAGGAGATCGGCATCAAGCAGGCGGTGACCTACACGGACGGCGAACGGCGGGCCGTGGCCACGCACGAGGCCGGCCACGCCACCGTGGCGTATTTCGTGGGCACCGGCCGTCGCCTCGAGGTGCTGTCGATCATCAAGCGCCGTCAATCGCTCGGGCTGCTCGCGCATGGCGACGAGGAGGAGCGGTTCACCCGAACCAGGTCGGAGATCGAGTCGCACATCGCCATCGCGCTCGGCGGGCTGGTTTCGGAGGAGCTATTCCTCGGTGAGTCGGGCACCGGCCCTGCCTCGGACCTGGCCGGCGCCACAGCCCTGGCCGCGCAGATGGTCGGCTCGTTCGGGATGGCCGGGTCGCTGATCTCCTTCGACGCCATCGCCGAGGGCCCCATCGGGAGAAAGAACCTGGTGGGGAAGGTCATCGCGGACCGGGACGGGAAGGCGCGGGTGGAGGACATCCTGGCCACCCAGAAGCAGCGGGTGGGTGCGCTGCTCGCGGAGAACCGCGACGTGGTAGAGGCTCTCCGTGACGCGCTGATCGAGCGGGACGAGCTCGTGGGGGACGAGATCCTCGTGGTCATCGAGAAGTCCCTCGCCAACAGGCCCTAGCCGCGGGTCTACCTCGCGAGGTCGCGGACGGCCGGCAGGACCTCGCGTGCCAGGCGCTCGCGCTGATCGGCTCGATCCCCGGAGAGCCAGAAGTTCAGGCACGTGAACCCGTCGGCCACGAAGCCGGCGAGCCGCTCGGCCACCGCTTCGGGCTCCCCGGCCATCAGGCGGTCGGGGTCGGACCCGGGGGTCCCCGCCGACGCGGGCCGACATGTTGTAGGCATACGTGAGGGCGTCGGGATCACGCCCGGCACGCTCGGCCGCTTCGCGGACGGCCTTCAGCTTCTCCCTGGCCACGGGAGGTGGCGCGTACGGCATGGACGGCAGCCACCCGTCGGCTATCCGTCCCGTGAGGTCCAGCCCCTTCGGTCTGTACGTGCCGAGCCAGATGGGGATGGGCCGGGACGGCTTCGGCTCGACCTCGGCGCCGAGGGTCCGGTAGTGGCGGCCCTCGAAGGTGAACCCCGGGCCGAACCACACGCCCCGGATGATGGTGATGGCTTCCTCGAGGGCCTCGAGCTTCTGGCCGGGTGAGCGGACCGGAAGGCCGAACGCCTCGAACTCCGCGTCGTTGCCGCCGGCGCCGAGCCCCAGGATCAGCCGGCCGCCGGAGAGCCGGTCCAGGGTCTCGGCCATCTTCGCGATCACGACCGGGTTGCGGTACGGGAGCCCGAGTACGTTGGTTCCAACCGAGATGCGGGACGTCGAAGCCGCCATCCACGTGAGGAGCGTCCACGTCTCGTACGAGGCCGGGTGCCGTAGAGGTGGTCCCACACGGTGACCAGGTCGAACCCGAGCTCTTCGGCGTGGCGGGCCTCACCCACCGGATCGGAATGCCCCGACGCCGAGGGGATGACCGTGACACCGAACCGCAGGTCCATCTCGCTGGGTCTAGGTCCGATTCCGCAACGTCCTCTGTCCGGACCGGTGCCGAGCGGGTCGTAGACTGGTCGGAGTCGCTCGATGGGAGAAACGGGATGACCTCGTCCGTCATCGTCGCCGGGGCCCGCACGCCGATCGGCAAGTTCCACGGGGCGCTGGCCGAGCTTTCCGCCGTGGACCTGGGGGCCGTGGCGATCCGGGAGGCGCTGGCCCGTTCCGGCGTCGCCCCGGAGCGCGTCGACTACGTGATCATGGGCCACGTGATCCAGGCCGGGGCCGGCCAGATCACGGCCCGCCAGGCCGCCATCGCCGCAGGGATCCCCAAGGAGGTCCCGGCCATAACCATCAACAAGGTGTGCCTGTCCGGCCTCAGCGCGATCGCCCTGGCCGACCAGCTGATCAGGGCCGGCGAGGTCGAGGTGGTGGTGGCCGGCGGGATGGAGTCGATGACCCGGGCCCCGTACCTGCTCCCGAGGGCGCGACGCGGCTCGCGCCTGGGCCACGCCGAGATGGTGGACTCCATGATCCACGACGGCCTGTGGTCCACGTTCACGAGGATGACGATGGGGGAGTCCTCGGACGAGGTGAACGCGGAGCTCGGCATCGGCCGGGAGGAGCAGGATGCCTGGGCCACCCGCAGCCACAAGCGCGCGCACGCCGCGTGGGAGGACGGCCGGATGGCGGAGGAGGTCGTGCCGATCCAGGCCCCGTGGCCGAAGGGCCAGCCGGTCGTGGTGGGGAGAGACGAAGGGATCCGCCCCGACACGACCCCCGAAGGCCTGGCCGCGCTGAAGGCGGCGTTCAAGGAGGACGGCACCATCACCGCCGGCAACGCCTCGCAGATCTCGGACGGGGCCGCCGCCGTCGTCGTGACGAGCAATGAAAGGGCGGAGGAACTCGGTCTCACGCCGCTCGCCGAGATCGTGGCCCACGGGATGTCGGCCGAGCGGTTCGCCTACCTGCACACCGTGCCGGCCATCGCCCTCCAGAACGCCCTGAAGAAGGCGGGGCTCGACGTCCACGACCTCGGCCTGATCGAGGTGAACGAGGCCTTCGCCGCGGTGGCCCTGAACGTGACCAAGGTCCTGGGCGTGTCCGACGATATCGTGAACGTGAACGGGGGGGCCGTGGCCCTGGGGCACCCCATCGGCATGAGTGGCGCCCGGATCGTGTTGGCCCTGGCCCACGAGATGCGGCGGCGGGCCGTGAACCTGGGGGGTGCCACGGTCTGCGGCGGCGGCGGTCAGGGCGACGCGCTCGTCATCCGGAGCGCCGGGTAGTTCGGGCGGATGGCCGAGGGGCGTTTCGAGCTGCCGGAGGAGCTGGAGGAGTTCCGCGCCCTCGTCCGGAGGATCGCCGAGGAGAAGATCGCTCCCCGAGCGGCGGAGGTCGACGAGACGGACGAGTGGCCAGAGGACGTGTACAAGGTTCTGGTCGATGCGGATCTGATGGCCGTGGGCTACCCGGAGGAGCTCGGGGGATCGGGCGGTGGATACCTCGCCTTCGGGGTGTTGATGGAGGAGCTCTCCCGCGTCTCGGCCGGGGTCGCCCTGACCCCGGGCGTGAGCAAGCTCGGCGTGATCCCGTTGGCCGTGGCGGGCGACCGGGAGAAGGAGCGGGCCATGACCGAGGGGATCTGTCGGGGCGAGATCCTGATGTCGTACGCGCTCACCGAACCGGGGGCCGGCTCGGACCCGGCCGCCATGACCACCCGGTACGTGCGCGACGGCGACTCGTTCGTCCTCACTGGGACGAAGCGGTTCATCAGCGGAGCGGGCGTGTCGCACGCCTACGTCGCGTTCGCGACGACCGACCCCTCGCTGCGGGCCAAGGGCGTGTCCGCGTTCCTGGTGATGAAGGACGACCCGGGCGTCTCCTTCGGCAGGAAGGAGGAGAAGATGGGGATCCGGGGCTCGCCGACGCGCGAGGTGATCCTGGAAGACTGCCGCATCCCGGCCGACCGGCTGATCGGCGAGGAGGGTGCGGGCTTCGCCTACGCCTTGAAGACCCTGGACTACTCGCGGCCGGCCATCGGGGCGCAGGCCCTCGGCATCGCGCAGGGCGCGTTCGACGTCGCCTCGAGGTACGCGACGGAGCGGGTCCAGTTCGGGCAGCGCATCGCCGACTTCGAGGCCATCCAGTTCATGCTGGCCGACATGGCCATGAAGATCGAGGCCTCGCGGCTGCTGGTGTACAAGGCGCTGGCCCTGTGCGACGCCGCCGATCCCCGGATCACGTACTTCTCGGCGGCGGCGAAATGCTTCGCCTCAGACGCGGCGATGGAGGTCACGACCGACGCCGTGCAGATCCTCGGCGGGTACGGCTACATGCGGGAGTACCCGGTCGAGCGCATGATGCGCGACGCGAAGATCACGCAGATCTACGAGGGAACGAACCAGATCCAGCGCCTGGTCATCGCGCGCCAGATCCTGACCGCCCTCGGGGCGTAGGTCCCGATCCGAACCGCAGGGGTGGATCCCCGTTGGTGGGGGGCCGCGCGCCCGCTCGGAAGCGGGCGCGCGGCCCCGATACCGGGGGCCGGTGGTGAGGCCTGCGGCGCGGGGGGCCCGCCGCCGGCTACCTCCCACACGACCCCCGGGCCCAAAGAGCCCGGCCGGCCGTCCAGCCGGCCTCAGATGGTGACGGCGTCGTCCGCGGCCCCGTCGTGGGGGGCCAGGGCGGCGAAGCCCGGTCCTCCCGCCGCCGGCCCATCGCTCGGGTCGAGGATGTCGGGGAGGAACACGCGGAAGGAGGCGCCACCACCCTCGCGCTTCTCGACCCAGGCCCTGCCGGCGTGGATCTGGGCAAGCCTCGATAGCACGGTCAACCCCGTCGGCGCCCGGCCCCGGCCCGCACCGCGCTTCTGCTCTTC
>Ga0209853_1000090_pt1 | contig 23248 bp, 20 predicted proteins | sample GWRWS1_30_40_FD_187224 | JGI IMG/M metagenome (GOLD analysis project Ga0209853, IMG submission 187224) | Riverbed sediment microbial communities from areas with vegetation nearby in Columbia River, Washington, USA - GW-RW S1_30_40 (SPAdes)... | ecosystem: Environmental > Aquatic > Freshwater >...
TGTTCGCACGGGCCGGCGTAGCTCAGTTGGTAGAGCGGCGCATTCGTAATGCGCAGGCCGAGGGTTCGAGTCCCCCCGCCGGCTCCACAATAGTGCCAAGACTAAGGTAAGGTCCACCCTCATGCCGAGTCACAGTGGCTCGGCATTCTCGTTTTCGTCACCGTGCAAGGAGCTCAAATTGGTGCGACGAACCGGGTACCCCGATGAAAATTCCGGAAGCACCCCGCGACTGGGATCGACGAACCTCCATTGTTGCCACCCTCGGTCCCGCCAGCAGCGGCCCAGGGCGCATCCGGGAGCTCATCGAAGCGGGCGTCGACGTCGTCCGCCTCAATTTCTCCCATGGCACTGCCGATGAGCACGCTAGGATCTTCGAAGCGGTGCGAAAGGCTGAAGACCAAGTGGGCAAGCCCGTCGCCATCATGCAAGATCTGGCCGGGCCGAAGTTGCGGGTCGGCGATCTCCGAGGCGGCAAGCTTCACCTGCGTGAAGGTGAACGTCTAACGATCGGGACTCGAAAAGGTACGAGCGCAGCACACAAGATCACAACGACGTATTCCCGCCTGGCACGCGACGTGCGCAAGGGCGACCGGATTTTCCTCGACGACGGTACACTCGAGCTCGTCGTGGAGGATACCGGCAACGGTGCGGTGATGACGCGTGTGGTGCGAGGGGGAACGCTGGCAGAACGCAAAGGCCTCAACCTCCCGGGCATCTCGCTGAAAATCCCCGTCATCACCGAGAAAGATCTGCACGACCTCGGTTTCGGTGTGCGCCTGGGCGTCGATTACGTGGCGTTCAGCTTTATCCAGCGCGCGCGCGACGTCGAACTCGGGCGGCGTGCCCTCAATCGGCACCGTGCACGCATCCCGATCATCGCGAAACTGGAAAAGGCCGAGGCGATCAAGTCACTTGACGAGATTCTCCAGGCGGCCGACGGGGTGATGGTCGCACGCGGCGACCTCGGCGTTGAGGTCGACCCCGAACGTGTCCCGGTCTTACAGAAGACGATCATCCAGAGGGCCAACGAGGCGGGGATCCCCGTGATTACGGCGACTCAGATGCTGGAATCGATGGTGCACAGCCCGCGGCCGACCCGTGCCGAGACGTCTGATGTTGCCAACGCGATCCTCGATGGGACCGACGCAGTGATGTTGTCGGCTGAAACAGCGGTCGGCAAGTATCCGGTTGAAGCGGTTCGCATGATGGACCGCATCGCCCGCGTGGTGGAGTGCGCCAACCCTTCCATCTTCACGCCACACCTCAAGGCGGGCCGTGGAACATCGAGCGCCATCGCGCATTCGGCCGGCGGACTGGCGGACGAATTGCGCGCGAGGGCGATCGTGGTCATCACGCGTACCGGACGGACGGCGGAACTATTTTCGAAACAACGCGCCCGAGCTCCGATCGTCGCGTTTACCGAGCACGTTGCTACAGCCAGGCGGCTGGCGTTATGGTGGGGAATCCGCTGCTACGCGACGCCGTTCCTCGAGGACACGGATGCGATGATCGAGCACGTTGAACGCGAGCTCCTCCGGCGTCGGCTCGCCGCGCGCGGAGATACCATCATTCTCGTGGGCTCCACGCCGCTCGTGCAGCGCAGCCGGACAAACTTTCTCAAGGTGCACCGCGTGCGCATGCCCTCGGAATGAAGGCGGTTCCTGGAGGAATCATCTGCACCTGAACGAAAGGCGCCGTGGATCATGAACGAACGGCTCTGGGATATCTACGAACAGATCTGCATGGTCGAGCTCCAGGGTCTCGACGAATTCATCCGCCGCCTCAAATCGGGAGAGTTCGGCGAGTTCCCCACGGACGACGTCGTCGGCTTCCTTCGGCAGATCGAGTCCAACATGCTGGCGAACATTCAGGTGAAGACCACGGAACACGAGGCATACGCGGAAATGGCGGACGACGTCACCGCAGAAACGCAGAAGATGTTCGACGAGCTTATTGAAGAGTTCCAGCGAGGCTGACGCCGGACCGCTGTAGCGGACCGCTATAGGGTGAAGCGCCCGTTGCGATAGATAACCTCTCCGTCGCCAAGCACTTCCGCTCCGTTTCTGAGGTCGCAAATCAGATCCCAATGCAAGCCAGACACGTTCTTGGAGCCGGTCTCCGGATACCCAAGCCCCAAGGCCATGTGCAGCGTACCACCGATCTTCTCATCAAATAGGATGTTGCGTGTGAACTGCTGGATGTTGTAGTTCAGTCCAAACGCGAACTCTCCAAGAAATCGAGCGCCCTGATCGATGTCGAGCATCGAATGAAGGAAATCTTCCCCCTTGGTCGCCCGTGCCTGCGTCACCTTTCCCTGCTCGAAGAGCAGCTCCACGCCCTCGACCTCGCGCCCACCGTAGATCCCTGGGTATGTAAATCGGACTCGACCGTTTACCGAGTCCTCGACCGGCCCCGTGAATACCTCGCCGTCCGGGAAGTTGTACTCGCCGGCGGCGTTCACCCAGGTGCGGCCGGCGACCGAGATTGCGAGGTCAACGTCCGGCCCCTTGATCTTGAGCGATTTCTTCTCACCGAGAAACCGGGTGATCCGATCCTGCTCGCCGCGGACGTTCTCCCAGGCGGCAACAGGATCCGGACGGTCGAGCAGTCCTGCGGTAAACACGAAGTCCTCATACTCGGATAAGGACATTTCAGCGTCCTGAGCTTCCGCGTGAGTCGGGTACTGGGTACCACACCAGCGCAGCTCACCTTTGGCGGCGCGCTCGAGGAACCTGTGCTGCAGCTCGCGTGTGGCTTCACGGCGCAGACGGATGCGCTGTGGGTCCACACTCGTCAGTTCCCGGGTATTCCACTTTCCAAGAATCGTCAGCGTGGCGTCGACGCGCTCCATCTCGAGCCGGTCGATCTCCGAGACGAACTTGAGCTGATCGTCGGACGCGCGCCGATAGTACAGTTCTTCCTGGCCTTGAAGCATCACGCGGCCAAAGGGATAGGCGCCGACGTCCAGGGCCTCGACGAACATGGCGCGCATCAGCGGCTCTGCCAGCGCGGGGCCCGCGATGCGGACGAGGTCTCCGCGCTTGATTTTCAGCGAATAGTGCGCCAGTACTTTCGCCAGTTTTTCGATGCGGGGATCTGACATGAAAACCTCCGATCGAGGTGTGCAGAGACATTGTAGCAAAAGCAGGAGAAGGTCTCACCGTGTCCTATCCCTTTGGAGTAATCGTCGTGCGTAAGGCCAGCGGGAGGTGCTGATGTCGATCTGGATAGTGCTCGCCGTCGTGGCGGCGCTCGTCTTGTACGTCATCGCCATCTACAACCGTCTGGTGGTCCTCCGCAACCGCATCGAGAACGCCTGGGCCCAGATCGACGTCCAGCTCCGAAGACGCTACGACCTCATCCCCAATCTCGTCGAGACGGTAAAGGGATATGCCGCGCACGAACGCGAGGTATTCGAACGCGTGACCGAGGCACGGGCGCGTGCGATAGCTGCGGGATCAGTCGCGCAGCAGGCACAGGCGGAAAACATGCTCACGCAAGCGCTGCGTTCCCTCTTCGCGGTCGCCGAAGCGTATCCGGCGCTGCGGGCGAACGAGAACTTTGCGAAGCTACAGGAGGAATTGTCAGAAACCGAGAGCAAGATCGCATTCTCGCGGCAGTTCTACAACGACACCGTCCTGCAGTACGACAACATGCGGGAAGCGTTCCCCTCGAACGTCGTCGCGAGAATGGCCGGATTCGGCGGAAAGGAATACTTCGAGGCGGAGACAGTCTCCCGCGAACCGGTCAAAGTGCAGTTCTAAAGGATCGTTCGCGAGTCCCCTGGGTCACTGTCCGGTCCAGTCGGTGGGGTGCGTAGCCACGCCAACGCGTCGTCCACCGACCCGATGATCGGGATCTGTTGATGAACTCCCATCAATTGCAGGCCGCGCCGGATCGTCGCCGTAGGTGAAATGATCGCGACCGGTCCGGCGTGTTCTCGAGCATAGGGAAGAAACGCCTCGATCACGCGGACTCCCGACGTATCGAAGTATTGCAGATGGGTCATATCCAGCAGCACCGGCTTCTGGTGCTTCGCCCCCTCGTCGAGACACTCACGGAACGAGAGCGCAGCCGCCAGGTCGACTTCACCATGCAACTGAACGACAACAGCTTCAGCAAGTTCCACGATCGCACACTTCAACATGGTCCAGTCCCCCCGCGCACACGCGCAGACAGGCGAAAGCACCCTTAAAGGCGTCCCAACCCGGGGGATGCTACGAAGCACGCCTGAAGATTTGTTGGTCCTGCTTTTGGAACCTAGATAGTTACGAGGGAGTCAGGCAAAAGGTTCCGTACAATTGACGCTATTCTCGCGGCGGGCCTATAATGACCATGTCGCGCGGGCGGTTGGCTCAGTGGTTAGAGCGCATGCTTCACACGCATGAGGTCACAGGTTCAAATCCTGTACCGCCCACCAGTGAGGTGAGACTCCTCGTAGTGTGCGGGGTCTCACCTCACTGATATGTGGACTGAAGCATGAACCTGTAACCTCATGAGGGGGGCGCGGGGGAGGTACTCCCCCAGGTGGTAAAGGGGGCAGCGAGCGCGAGCTTCAACCGTTTAAAGAACTGCACACTCGTCGCGAGCGATCAGGGGGACTAGTCCCCCTGAGGAGGGAGCCGTGGAACCGGCAACCGACGAGGTGACAGGTTCAAATCCAGTACCGCCCACCAGAAGGTGAGGGCCTCTATACTTGGGTCCTCACCTTCTGCTATTTAGATGAAGGACCCTTGTTGGCATGACGGCTGCAAGGTTAACCTGGACCGCGACGAGAATTACACAGGCCACATCGATCGAAGGGGGATCCTGCTGATGGACCGCATGAAGCGACGGGAGTTTCTGAAGCGGGTCGGCATCGGCGTCGGGGCGCTGGCCACTTCTCAGGCGCTGCCGCGTCTGTTTTTGCCGGGCGCGTACGCTCAGAGCACTGGCATCCTCACCTACGGCATGGCCGGCGGGTTCGACACTCTGGATGTCACGGCGACGACCTTCACGCGCGTGGGTCGGATCGCACTGCATATCATCGATCCGCTTGTCTGGTCGACCGGCTCCGGAGTATACGCTCCGGGTCTTGCCACGTCATGGACTGTCTCGCCGGACGCGACGATCTACACGTTTAAGCTGCGTGAGGATGTGCGCTTCCATGACGGCACGCCGCTCACTGCGGAGGCCGTGAAGGTCACCTTCGACCGAATCGTGGATCCCGCCACGCGCGCCCAGACCGCGTTTTCCTTTATCGGCCCCTACGATCGATCCGACGTCCTGGACAGGTACACGGTACGCGTGAGGTTCAAGAGTCCCCACGCGTCGTTCCTCAACGGCGCGAGCAGCCCGTACCTCGGCATCATCTCGCCGACAGCGGTGCAGAAGTTTGGGCAGGACTTCGGCCGACTCGTGTTTGTCGGCACCGGGCCTTTCATGTTGCAGTCATACCGCACGGACGCCGAGGTGCGGCTGATCCGCAACCCCAACTACACCTGGGGGGCTCCGATCTTCAATCATCCGGGGCGATCGTATCTGCAGAGCATCGTCTATCGCATAGTTCCGGAGGAGGCCACGCGCGTTGCGACGCTGGAAACGGGCGAGACGCTCTTCATTGAGGACGTGCCGGTGACCGATTATCAGCGGTTACGAAGTTCCAGGGACAAGGTGCTCCTCGAGATCCGGCAGGCGGGCTCGGGCTGGTCTTTGATGATGAATCAGGGGCGGCCGCCGACGGACGAACTCGCGGTGCGTCGCGCCGTCATGCACGCCATAGACAAAGAAGGCCTGGTCAGAACGGTTTGGAACAGCGTGTACAAGGCTGCATGCAGTCCCCTGACGCCCAACATGTTTGGGTTCGATTCCGAGACGTGCAGGAAGGTCCCCTATAACCCCGACCAGGCCAGACGGATTCTGGACGAGGCGGGGTGGCGGGTGGGACCCGACGGCGTCCGCGTGAAAGGCAGCGAGCGATTGCGGCTCGAGTTCTATCTCCAGACGACGCCGCAGAAGAACATCGAAATGGCCCAGTTCATCCAGGCCAACGCCAAGCAGGTCGGGATCGACGTCAACCTAAACGTGCTCGCGCGTGCGGGTTATCTGGACGCGGTTCGTCAAAGCCGCCACAACTTCCAGTTCTGGTGGGACACGGGGACCGATCCGGGCCAGATGCTGCGCATCCTGTTCCATTCACGCAACGCCGGTGGCGGGACGAACCGGAACAACTACCGCAACCAGGACATGGACCGGCTCATCGAGCAGATCGACGGCATTTCGGATCCAACGAGGCGCAAGGAGATCATCGTGAGGGCGCAGCAGAAGGCCATTGATGATGCGGTGATGGTGTACCTGGCCGATCCGCCGTCGCTCTATGCGCATGACAGGTCCGTGTCTGGAGTGTGGGTCGACTGGGGCGGCAACTACCCGTACTTCTTCAACACCCGCGTCCAGAGGTAGTCCCTACCGTTGCAAGCCTGAGAGCCGGCAGCGGATCGCCGCCGGCTCTCAGCACACTCTGTGATGCTCCAATTCGTGCTTAAGCGACTGCTGCTCGCCATTCCCACGATGGTCGCGGCATCCATTTTGGTGTTCCTCATGCTGCACCTGGTGCCCGGTGACCCGGCCATCATCTTCTTCGGCGACCAACCGGTTACGCCGGAGAGGCTCGAGGAAGTCCGGCGCCAGATGGGACTGCACCGCCCGCTGGTCGTGCAATATCTGGATTTTGTGCGCGGGATTCCTCGAGGGGATCTCGGCCGCTCCATCCACAACCGCACCCCTGTGTTTGAGGAACTGCGCACCCGCGTCGGGTCGTCGGCCGAACTAGCGCTGGCCGCATTCGTCGTGGCAATTGCGCTGGGCCTAAGCCTTGGACTCTTGTCGGCCCTCTGGCGAGGGAAGTGGGTCGACGCGGGGGCGATGCTGGTGGCCCTGGGCGGGGTATCGATGCCGATCTTTTGGCTCGCGTCGATGCTCATCTTCGTCTTCTCGCTGAAGCTGGGATGGTTTCCCGCCATTGGCTTCGGCGGATGGAACCGGCTGGTACTGCCCGCGATGGCGCTGGGGTTCATCTCGTCGGCGACACTGGCGCGGCTGGTGCGATCCAGCGTACTCGAAGTGCTCCTGCAGCCGTTTGTCACTACGGCGCGCTCCAAAGGGTTGCGAGAGGCCGTGGTGATCCGGCGGCACGTGCTCAAGAACGCCTTCATCGCGGTCATCACGGTTATGGGCCTGCAGTTTGGCACACTGCTTTCCGGCGCCGTGATCACCGAGACGGTGTTCGCTCGGCCCGGCGTCGGGAAGCTCCTCGTGGACGCCATTTCAAACAAGGATTTCCCAATCGTGCAGGGCGCGGTGCTGTTTATCGCCCTGATTTATATCGTCATTAACCTGCTTGTCGACCTTTCCTATGCGTACCTCGATCCCCGCATCCGCTTCGAGTAACGCGCCGGACGTCGGACGGCCTGCGCCACGATCCCTGTCGCGCGAGGTGTTCCGGCGGCTGCGGCGCTCGAAGAGTGCCGCGTTGGGCGGCATCATCCTCATGGCGCTGGTGGCGGCGGCCTTTACGGCGCCGCTGCTCACGCCCTATGAGCCGCTGGAGATGAATCCGGTAGACCGCCTCCAGCCGCCTAATGTGCGCCATTGGCTGGGTACCGATGTTTTCGGTCGTGACATGCTCACCCGAATCCTGTTCGGTTCGCGCATCTCTCTGCAAACCGGGCTGATCTCGGTGAGCATTGCGCTCCTGATCGGAGTGCCGCTGGGGCTGGCCTCGGGGTTCTATGGGGGGCTCATCGACCGGTCTTTGATGCGTGTCGTGGACCTCATGTTGACCTTCCCGGGCATCTTGCTGGCGCTGGTGCTCATCGCAATCCTGGGGCCTGACCTGTTCAATGCCATGCTCGCCGTCGGCATTTCGGCCTCACCAACATTTGCCCGCGTGGTCCGTGCGGCGGTGTTGTCGTCGAAAGAGCAGACGTATGTCGAAGCAGCCCGGGCAGTCGGATGCACAAACGCGCGCATCATGCTGCGCCACATCCTCCCCAACACGGTGGCGCCGATCATCGTGCTGGGGACGTTGGGCGTGGCCGGCGCGATTATCGCTGCAGCGGCGCTCAGCTATCTGGGATTGGGAGCCCGGCCGCCCCAGCCGGAGTGGGGAGCGCTGCTGTCCGAAGGGCGCAACTACCTGCGCGTGGCCTGGTGGATGACGACGTTTCCGGGTTTGGCCATCATGACCGCCGTACTCTCGATCAATCTGCTGGGCGACGGTCTGCGGGACGCGCTGGATCCGCGGCTGCAATCATGATGGCTTGTAGAGTGGCCGAGGAGGTCGGATGATGACGAGTCACAAGCTGAGGGTCGGTGTGATCGGCGCGGGTGCGTGGGCGACGTTCGCGCACATTCCCGGATGGATGCGCGATCCGCGATGTGAGGTCGTCACCGTCTGCGACATCATCCCGGATCGGGCCGCAGAAGCCACAGCGCGGTTCGGAATCGGCGAGGCGGAGCGTGACTGGCAGGCAGTGGTCTCGCGGACGGACCTGGACGTCATCGACGTGGTCACGCCATCGTCGAACCACCACGAGCAAGCTTTGGCGGCGCTGGAGGCAGGCAAGCACGTGCTGTGCGAGAAACCGGTGGCCTACGACTTCCGCGACACCTGGGGCGCGGCAGGCTTGGCGAGGCGCAAAGGGTTGCTGACCAAACTCGGCTTCACGTTTCGGTACACTCCGGGTGTCCAGTTCGCGAAGTCGCTCATCGACGACGGGTTCGTCGGTGAGCCGTTCTTCTTCAACGGCTACGAGCAGAACTCGCAATGGCTCGACCCCAAGACCCCGCTGCGCCAGGTGGATCACACTGCCGACCAGTCCGTGCTGCAGACCTCGTCGCTTGAAGGCTACGGCGCGCCGATTATTGACATCGGCATGTGGTGGACCGGGGCCGGTTATGCACGGACGGTGGGCACGATGCGGAACTTCATTCCCGAGCGGGTGGTGCGCGCGACCGGGCGCATGATGCGTATGAATATCGACGACGGCGACATCCACCTGGTGGAGTACACCAACGGCGCCCTCGGTTCGATCCAGACGTCATTCGTCACTGTCGGAAACTACCCGGGGGTCGAGGCCCGCATCTACGGCAGCAAGGGTGCGATCATTTGCCGCGCGGTTGAGGAGTACGGCGTTGCCGAAACCATCATGGTGGCCACGCCCGACGGCGTGGAGTTCAAACAACTCGATATCCCGGAGCGTTTTTACCCCGCGGGGGGATCTCCGCGCGAATCGTGGCGGTCGCTCTTTTACGCCAATCTCATCAAAGACTTCATCGACGAAATTACCAACGGCGGCCGCAACCAGGGCAACTTCGAGGACGGCGCTCGAGTGCAGGAAGTGATCAATGCGGTTGAGCGCTCACACCACGAACGACGGTGGGTTGACCTGCCCCTGCCGCGATAGGGATGAAATCCGCGACACGCGCCCCCAGCCTGGCGTCTGCGCTCGACTCCTTCTTTGACTGGTACTACCGGATAAATCCCGTCAACGCCACATTCATCGGCGTCCACGATTATGACCACCGGCTCCCTGACTTCTCCGAGCACGGCGCCGGTGACGCTCTTGCCGCCCTTGACGCACTACGAGCCCAATTTCGGCACCTGCCGCCCGAGCCGCTGACCGACGCAGAGCGGTTGGATCGCAGCCTCGTGGAGGGAGCGCTCGACATCCTGGTTTGGGAGTCCGGTTCGCGGCACTTCCAACGGGGTAATCCGTGCATGTACACCGGCGAAGCCATCCTCGGCGTGATCGCGCTCCTTCTCAGGCCGTTCGCAGCCCTGGAAGCACGGGTTGAGGCTGCGGTCGAGCGAACGATGGCGATTCCTGCGTTCCTGACGCAAGGTCGGACGAACGTGCGCCGCGCGCCTACGGCGTGGACCGCGCGGGCGATCCGGGAGTGCACTGGGGCCCTGGCCTTCTTCGAGCGCGGCGTCGACATATTCATCCGTGACGAAGGTGTGAGGTCCGCGGAGTTACGGACCGCGGCGAGCGCCGCCGCAGCAGCGTTTCGCGACTTTCAAGCATACTTGTCCACAGAACTCAGCGCGAACGCAACCGACGATTATGCGTGCGGCACCGAAGCACTCGATCTGCTGCTTCGACGCGGTCACTTTCTGGATATGGATAGTGCCACCGTACTCGCATTCGGCCAGGAGCATCTTGCCGCTGCGGAAGGCCGTCTGCGGGAAAGTGCCGCCCTCCTAAGCATCGCAGACTGGCGCAAGGGGTTGAACACGCTGGCCGACCTCCATCCGCCGGCGAGTTCATACTACGCACGGTTCACGGAGGTCTGGCGGGACGCTCGAGCCGCGGCGGAGGCACACACACTGGTGACGTGGCCGGACTATCCTATCCGCTATGTGCCGCAGCCACTATGGGCACGGGAAGCCGCACCATATCTCTATTTCTTGTTCTACCGTGCCCCGGCCGCGTTTGATCGCCTTCAGGTAGTGGACTATCTTGTAACGCCCGTCGAGCCCGACATGGCTCCCGAGGAAGTGGCCCGGCGCCTACAGGCGACCAACGAGAGTGTGATCAAGCTCAACCATGTGATTCATCACGGAGGCCTGGGTCACCACATCCAGAACTGGCACGCTTACTACCGCGCGCCCTCACGCATCGGCCAGATCGCGGCCGTGGATTGCGCCAGCCGCATCGCCATGTTTTGCGGCGCCACCATGGCCGAGGGATGGGCATGCTATGCGACGGACCTCATGGAAGGAATCGGGTTTCTCACACCACTCGAGCGTCTTTCCCACGCCCATACGCGGTTGCGGATGGCAGCCCGGGCGATCGCAGACGTGCAACTGCACACGGGCGTATGGACACTTGAAGAAACCGTCACGTTCTATCGCGACAGTGCGGGCATGCCTGTCGATGCGGCACGCGCTGAGGCGGTGAAAAACAGCATGTTCCCGGGCGTCGCGCTGACGTACCTGTGCGGGACTGAGCTGATCCACCAGCTGCGGCGGGAGATGCAGGCTCGCCAGGGCGGCTTCGAGGTGCGCGGCTTTCACGATAAGTTCTTGTCCTATGGATCGGTGCCGGTGGCGCTGGTCGCAGCAGAGATGAGCCGCGAGGTTTCGGACTAGTATAGCCGCTCGCGGTCGAAGATGTTCAGCAGTGGTTCGCTGTTGACGTAGCGGACGAGGTTGTCGCACAGCAGGTCGGTCAGCCTGGCGTTCTCCGACGCAACGGTGCTGGCCGAGTGCGGGCTGATCAGCACGTTTGGCATGCTCCACAACGGGTTGTCCGCGGCCGGTGGCTCTGTCGACAGCACGTCGAGAGCCGCACCGCCGAGGTGACCGTCACGAAGCGCCGCAATGAGGGCGTCTTCGTCCACGACGGCACCGCGTGCGACGTTGATCAGCACCGCGCCGCGCTTCGTGGCGGTGAGTTCTCTCTGCCCCAAGATCTTTTCGGTCTGCGGCGTCTGCGGAAGCGCCAGCACTACGTAATCGGCGACGCCCAGCAACGAGGTCAGACCGTTTGGTGGTACCAGCCGGTCGGCATCTGCGTCGTCATCGCCTGGGCCGGCGGCGCGCTTCGTGGCGATGACGCGCATGCCCATGGCCCGGCACGCTCTTGCCACCTCACGCCCGATGGTGCCGAACCCCACGATGCCCACCGTCGCGTCACGCAGGTCGTGACCGCAGTAACGCACCCACCGGTGCGCCGCCTGGTCCCGCACCATGCGGAATCCGTCCTTGGCAAACCACAGGATCGCCATCAACACGAAATCGGCCAAGGGTTTGCTGTGGATGCCTCGGGCGGTGGTAAAGATGATGGGGCTGTCAATAAGCTCGGTGCGAACCAGTAACTGCCCGATTCCCGTGCTGGTTGCCTGGATCCATCGTACCTTTGGGATGAGAGTTTTCAGGACTTTGATGTTGGTATAGTCGAAATCGAAGAGCACCTCCGCATCGGCGAGATAGCCTCGCCAGCGGTCTTCGTCCTTACTGGTACGCTGCAGGGGATGCCCGACATGATCGCACAGATACCGTGGCTGTGGAAGCAAGGACGGCTCGTACATCACACGCACCCCGTCGACGCGGCGAACCTGGTCGACGAAGTGCGGTTCGAGATATGAGGCGATCAGTAGCTCGATGGGCTGGGAGCAGCGTATCAACTTGCAGACATTTTCAGCAAGAGGTAACCACAACCTCTTCGAACCCTTTTTCTGAATGACCACTCTCCGCACGCTCGAGCAAACCATCATCACCTGCCGCCGGTGCCCGCGGCTGGTGCGGTATCGGGAACTCGTCGCGCGAACCAAAAAGCGCGAGTTCAAAGATTGGGCCTACTGGGGCCGGCCGGTTCCCGGATTTGGTGATCCGAACGCGGAGCTACTCGTCATCGGCCTCGCGCCGGCCGCGCATGGAGCAAACCGGACTGGGCGGATGTTCACTGGAGATAGCTCCGGTCGCTGGTTGATCCGGGCGATGGACCGTGCGGGGTTTGCCTCGCAGTCCACGACGATAGACCGTGGTGACGGACTGCGCCTGATGAATGCGTACCTGACGGCAATCGTGAGGTGCGCGCCTCCTGATAACAGGCCACGGCCAACCGAAATCTCAAACTGCGCAGGTTACCTACGACAGGAACTTGCGCTACTCAACCGTGGGCGCGTGGTCGTGACGCTCGGACAAATGGCCTTCCATCAGTACCTGTCTCTGGCGCGAGAACGCGGCGCCCTCATCCCGCGACCGCGGCCCCGGTTCCGCCACGGCGCTACGTACACATTTTCAACGGAATCAGACCGGCCTCAGCCAATAGTCGTCGCGTCGTACCACCCAAGCCGGCAGAACACTCAAACGGGACGCCTGACGGAGGCCATGCTCGACGAGATCTTCACCCAGGTCCGCCATCTCCTCGAGCCAATCCCTTCGCATGCGTGATCAGTCCGCTAGACTCCTTATCATCATCCTGCTCGCACTGACCGCGATCAGGATTGCGGCCGCCTCGGCATATCCGCTTGTTGACGACGAAGCTTATTATTGGACGTGGTCGAGGCATCTCGCGTGGGGGTATCCGGATCATCCCCCCGTTGTGGCCGCGATGGTGAAGCTCACGACAGCCGTGGCCGGTGATTCGGTCGTTGGGATCCGGCTGGGCCCGATCTTCCTGGCGTTGCTCTCGTCGCTTCTGATCTACGATCTCGCCCGACGCATGTTCGATCGTCGCACGGCCTTGTTCGCCGCTGCTGGATATCAGATCATACCAGTTATCGCTGTAGGCGCCATCTTCACATTCCCGGATGCACCGTTCATATTCTTCTGGATCCTGGCAGTGTGGTGCATCTGGCGCGCCCGCGAACTCGGCCGGGCGTGGGATTGGTATGCCGCCGGGCTGGCGCTGGGACTGGCCCTGCTCAGCAAGCTCTCTGCGCTGTTCCTTGCGGTATCCCTCGCGGGATTCTTTCTCACATTCGAGGGCGACCGGCGCTGGCTCCGCAGGCCTGAGCCGTACCGCGCGGCGGCGATCGCGCTTGCGGTCGTGCTTCCGTTCATTGCCTGGAACAGAAACCACGATTGGATCACGTTGACGAAAACGCTCAACCCCGTTCCGTGGATTAATTTGGGTGAACCGCTACGAAATGCGGCCGCCTTTCTCGGCGCGACGGCTGCATACTACGGCCCAATTTCCTTTGGATTGCTGGTCGCCGCGCTCCTGGCGAGTATTCGCCTCGCGCGCGCGCCCGACCATCGTTTTGCGTTCCTTTCCTGGTTGGCGCTCCCGCTCATTGGTTTCACACTCATCGGCAGTTTCGCCGGCATTCCAAAACCGCACTGGCCGGCCCCCGCGTATCTCATGCTCGTCATCGCGGCAGTCGCGTTGTGGCCGGCAGTCCGCCAACACCGCCGGTGGCGGCGCGCTGCGATCGCCGGCGTCGCGGTGAATACCGTCTTTGTAGCCGCGCTCCACGTCGTCCCGTTTTTGCCATCGTCGCTGACCGCGCAGCACCTCCTTGGTTGGGATCGCGCGGCAGCGACGGTGACCGGGCTCATTGAACGGCGCAACGCGCCCCGCTCGTTTGTCCTGACGGGAAGCTATCAGAACGCGAGTCAGATGGCGTACTACCTGCGCGAGCGGTACCCCGTGACGACACCGCAACAGGACAACGCGATCGCGATGCGGGTGAATCCGCTTTCAATGTTGGATCGCGATGCTGTATTCGTCACTGATCATCGACCAGGACCCGGGTTGCCGCTCCACTTGATGTTCAAGCGCGTGGAGCGCCTGCCAGATGTCGAGGTCCGCATCGGTTCGGGCGTGAGACAGTTCCAGATCTATCTCGGTTACGGTTTCCGCGGGGTTCCTCGACCGAAGTTCTCTCCACTCTAGTCGCACCAAGTAACAGGACCCTGGCGAGCGCCAGGGTCCTGTATGCCCAAACACTACGAATGACTACGCCGTCTTGTACGCACGCGCCGCCAACACGCCGGCGGCCCCGTAAGCCAGGTGGACGATGTTGTCTAGGGTGCTGAGACCGGTCGGCAGCAGTCCGAAAAGGTTCCTTCCAAATGAGAAGAACCCGATGATGCCCACGATGAGAAAGACGACCCCGAAGATCCTCGACCAGGACGCAGCCTGGGCGTCAGTACCTCTTGTGCCGGCGTAGAAGAGAAGAGCTCCCGCGACGAGGTGGATGATATCCTCAATGATATCGGTGTTCAGGCTGAGAGACGTTAACACGCGCCCGAGAAGCAACCCCACGACACCTAAGACCAGGAGGATGATCCCGCCCCACTTTGCGTAGGTCTTGGCCATCGAATTCCCCCCTTGTGTATAGCGATTACAAGTCTCTTATCGTCAGCAGCAGATTCTCCTTCCTTAATGTCACGGTGGACAGTTCCCGTGCCAATCCGTCTGCGCGCTCCCCGACCCACGTGCATTGCGCGCCCGGGTGCACGCGACGTGGGGCGCCGGCGCCGTACGGGGCATCAATCGCCGCCGTCTCCGGAGTGCGAACCGCTCGGTCAAAAATCTCCAGCGCGGCGCGCAGCAACCGGATGGCTTCACGGGCTGTGGCATGACCGCGCTGGATGTCATCAACGGGGAGCGCGGGGTTTACCAGTCGAAGCCACGTAATCTCCTCGTCCCACCGCGAGGCCAGGCTAGTGATCGCCGTGATGCTCTCGCGGATCGCTGCTGCCGCGGCCTCGAGATCCGAGCCGATCACACCCTCGATCCCTGTCTGCGGATGGTATTTGAGCTCTCCTGCGTAGCGGCGGAAGACCGTCGCGGCTCCGCGCACCCTGGTGGCCAGGTGAAGGGCTTGCACATGCGCGCCGTGCCAGCGTTCTAACTCTACTGGTTTGATTTGCACGATGTGGACAGTTTCGACAATTCGGTATAATGTCTTGGGGATTGCCCCCGTCGTCTAGCCCGGCCTAGGACACCGGCCCTTCAAGCCGGACGCGCGGGTTCGAATCCCGCCGGGGGCACCACAGCTCAAGCCAACTGCTTGATCGCCAGCAGACTTACACCTCCGGCCACAAACATCAGCGGCGTGTCCCAGGTGTGCGGGGACACCGCCTCGGCTAGCGTCATCAGGGCCGGAATGGTAACGAGCGCGAGCCAAAACTGCGTTGGTGTGAAGCTGGCATGAAAGACGGCGACCGCCACGAGGCCGGCCACCAGGACGCAGGCGCTCCCCTCCAGGCTGCGCGTGTATCTGCGGTCGGTGAACAGCGCGCGTGTCGCGTATTTGTGTTTGCCGAAGCGAACCCCAACCGGCTCCGCAAAGCCATCCCCGAGACCATGGGTGAGAATCGGGATGAACATGAGCTGCGCCATGCCTGAGTGCGCGAAGTAGATCGACAGGGGCGCGACGATCAGATAGCCTGCCGCGAGTTGGGTCACGAGCCAGAGCAGCGTGAAGGGTCGGTCTTCAGGACGGTCATAGGACAGGAACATCGTGGCGACCACGGGTATCCGCTCGCGTATTGGCGCGGCGAAGACTGCGAGCGTAAGAATGAAGAAGACGGTCCTCAGCGTGGTCGTGACGGGAGACACCGGGTAGGGCATCAGGTAGCTGACGAGATTGGGGATGAGAAACAGCGCGAAAAAGTTGACTTTCCGGGTGTAGTTGACGAGGACGTTCCCGTGGTGAACCAGCAGGCCGCAGAGATACGCGATCAGGCTCAGACTCCCAATGATCAAGGCCTGGCTGATCCAGAAGGTTGCACTGGTACTCTTGATAAGGTCCATCTCGCCACTCGTCGACGATCCCGTTCACCGGTGCCGCGGAGGCTACCTTCCCCGCGGGTTTGGCCTCCGGCTTCTCAAGAAGACATGCATGCTACGCAGCTCGGGCGCGAGTTGATTCCGTAGGATCCAGCTTGCTCAACGGCAGTGGGAGTGTGGTAGTATCCTTCGCGGAAGGCGGCCCGTGACTGGCGGATGAGTTCGAGAATCGTCCCGCCGGGGGCACCATTCGACTCGCCTGCTCTCGCAGGCTCGCTCATGGTCTTCGACCAATCCTCTAGTCGAAGGACTCCAAACACGAATCGTACCCAGTCTTAGATCGATCTAGAAGGACTCTTCGCTAGCGGCGGGCCGGCCTTGTCACGGCAATGCCGGTAATTCTGCCGTTGTTCACTTCGAAGCTAATACCGGCGAACGGACAACTGAACTCAACGCCCGCAGACAACTCTGACGTCAACACCATTCCGCCGCACATGCCGAGGATCCCGTCGCTCCAAATCTGTCCAGGATGAATGCCGGCGGCAGTCCTGTGGAACGCATGTCTCGACCGGACTCGCACCACATGGTCGTCAGTCGCCCACGCCGTCAATCCAAGCGCCGGAAAGTCGTAGATGATCCTGTCCCCAGAGACCTTTGGGGTGACCTCTTTGCGGAGGACTCGCGGCACCTGGCCGGCCCGCATCCCAAGGGTCAGTGGGCCGATGCCGACACCAGGGATGATCGTCAACCGTGCCGGACCCGCCGCACCAGGCCCCCCGACCAGTAATAGCAGCGCCGTCACGCATAGCATGATACTGATTGAGCGCCGTCGGTTCATCTGGATGCCTCTAGTAGAAGGTTGCCCTGCAAAGGCGCCAAGAAGACTAGAACATCGAATCCCACTGATTTGCGACGGAATTGAGCGCGTGAAGGAGACTTTCTTCTTCGGCATCTACCCTGAGGACGGCATCGGGAATCCGCACGGCATTTGACGTTCCGTCGCGAAAGCGCACCGTCCTCGCGGCGGTGGAGAGGAAGATCTGCGCGGCCGCATCGGTCTGCTCGTCAGTATCGGGGTCCGGGATGAGCAATTTGAAGCATGGCGTAAACTCTCGCGAAAGATCCGCCAGGACCCAGGCAAGAACCTTCGGCGTCGTCCCATCCTCAATAAACTGACCACCGTGGTCGTGCTGCTCCAAACGAAAGTTCCGGTTCTGCTGCCGGGCCCAGTCCTGTATAAGAGGAAGGACGAGTTCGGTCCAGATTTGGGGGATCACCGGTACTGAGGAATCCAGCACGAACCGGATTTTCCAGATGCGTGGGTTCGCCAGCGCCGGCTGGAGGAAGTTCCGAAACCCCTCCGGATAGCACACCCCGCCCAGTGGCACCTTGAACCAATACATCATGCCGGCGCCCTTCTCGGCGAAGTCGCGACCGTCTCGCGCGACTGCCTCCCAAGAACGGGCAAGCCGGAGGTGGTGCGGGGGATGTGGCTGTGCTTGTCCTGAGGCAGGGCGCGCAGGTTCCCGCTGAGCCGCCGCTTCAACCTGTTCTCCCCGAAGCCGCTCCATTGGAGCGACGATGTTGGCGTTATAGGGCTCGCAGAACTCGAGCGGAGGATCTCCTGCCTTGAGCCGGTAGGCGCCGTGATCTTTCCACGCGATCCGGCTCTTGGTAATCCAACTATAGGCGTCGGTGTACACACTGCGGGTGACGCAGATGTGTCCCCCGTCCGCCAGCTCCATCGCGCGGGCCGCCCAATCCACGTGGCGTCCGAATGCGTCTACGCTTCGGCCTCCGGCTGATTCCACGCGCACTTCGCCCATGTCCATCCCGATTCGAACGCTGAGGTGAGGATGGCCGTGCAGCCGGTCTTGAATCTCGATCGCTCGCGCGACGGCAATTGAGGGCTTCTGGAAGAGGGCGAGCAGACCATCACCCGTCGACTTGATCACCTCGCCTGCGCGGTCTCGGGTGATGATTTCCGTGAGGATCGCGTCGTGCTCTCCCCTGAGTGTTTGAAACGCCTGCTCATCTCGAGTGGCCGCCATCGTCTCCTTCAACGCGGTCGACCCTTTCATATCGTCAAAGAAGACGACGAGCAGGCGGGTTTCGTCAGGCGCCTCCATGGAGGCCTACTACTCGGGCTGTTCTCCGTTCCCTCCACCGGTCACGGGGACCGGCGTCGCGGCAACAGGAGCCCTTTCAGCAGCGCGAGCCGTTCTTCGACGGGCTCTGAACTCTTCGACCGTCACATAGAGGGTGGGGATGAAAACGAGGGTGACCAGCGTGGAGAGGGTGAGGCCTCCGACGACGCTGCGCGCCAGCGGCGCTTCCAGTTCCGCCCCTTCGCCAAATCCAATCGCGACGGGCAGCAACCCGACGATCGTGGTGACCGTGGTCATGAGCACCGGTCGCAGTCGCAGCGCCGAGGCTTCCACGGCGGCATCGTAGAGAGACACACCATCGCGCCTGCGCATCGTCAGGATGAAGTCAATGAGCACGATCGCATTGCCCACGACCAGTCCGACCAGCACGATGAGTCCGATCAGTGACTGGATGTTGAGCGTGGTATTTGTCAAGAACAGGGTCAGAAACGCGCCGCTGAGGGCGAACGGGATGGCCCCCATGATGAGCAGCGGCTCGAGCGCCGCTTCGAACTGCACCGCCATCACCGCGAACACCAGCACGACCGCAACGAGAAAGCCCATCCCGAGCTGGCGATAAGCGCGCTGTTGCTGCTCGTACTCATCTCCCAGCGCCAGTGAAAAACCTTGCGGGAGTGTGAGCCTGACCAGTTGCGCGCGCACGTCACCCATCACGCTGCCGAAGTCGCGCCCGCTGATGCCCGCGTTGACCGTGATCACGCGCTGGCGCCCCCGCCGAAAGATCTGCGCGGGTCCTTCGCCACGCTCTAGCTCGGCGACCTGACCGAGGAGAATGCGCTGCCCGCCCGGCGTGATGATTGGGAGCGAGAGGATCTCTGAGGGACGAAATCCTTCGCTGCCGCGGAGACGGACGATGACGTCGCGCTCGCGGCCTCCTTCCCGAAGGATCGTGGCGACCGCACCGGAGACCTCAGTCCGGAGCGCCTGGCTGATCTGCGCCGTCGTCAGCCCAAACGCGGCCGCGCGCTGTCCATCGACACGGATCACGACCTCAGGCAGTTGCTCTTCTCGGGCGATGCTCGCGTCGATGACGCCCGGAATCTCCTCAATTGACGATCGAATTTGCTGGGCGAACAGCATGCCAGTGGGCAGATCGAAGCCGCGGACGTCCACGGCCACAGGGTCCGCCCCTCCGAAACGCAGCACCGCGAGGGCGCCGGCACTGGGACGGACGACCACGCGGCCGCCCGCGACCTGCAGGCGTTGCCGGAGAGCGGTCGCCACTTCCTCGGTGCTTCGCTCGCGATGGCCTTTCTCGGCCAGTCGAATCCGCAGGGTCCCGCGGTGCGACCCTCCGCCGAATGCCGCACTTCCGCCGCTGATCGTGACATTTGTGATCTCAGGCGCGGTTTCTCTTGCGACGCGCTCGAGATCGATCAGCGCCTGCTCAGTCAGGTGGAGGCGGGTGCCCACCGGCAACCACACGCTCGCTTGGATCTCACCCTCATCGGCCTGCGGGATCACTTCCCGTCCCAGCAGCATGAAGCTGCTGGCGCCCACAAAGAACACCAACGCGCTCAACGCGAACGCCGTCCGGCGCCGCTGCAATGCCCACTGCAGCATTCCGCGATACGAAGTGATCACCCCTCCGACCCATCCTTCGGTGGTTAGTGATCGACCCGTCGGCGGCAGCCTCGATGCGAGAACAGGAATCAGCGTGAGCGCCACGACGAGGGAACACAGCTGCGAGAAAATGACCACCGTGGCAAACTGCGAGAACAGCTGTGTGATGACGGCGCCGCCCGGCGCAAAGATAATCGGCAGAAAGACGACCGCGGTCGTGAGGATCGATGCGGTGACCGCGGAGGCCACCTCTTGCGTGCCGCGCACGGCCGCCTCACGGCCATCGTAGCCGCGTTCGCGATAGCGCAGAATGTTCTCGAGGACCACGATCGCGCCGTCGACGAGGTGCCCGATGCCGAGCGCAATGCCCCCGAGCGTCATAAGGTTGAGTGTGTATCCGAAGAAGTACATCAACGAGAATGTCGCGAGCACCGAGATAGGAATGGCGGTGCCGATGATCAACACGCTCCTGAGATCGCGCAGGAAGAAGCCCAGCACCCCGACGGCCAGCACGCCGCCGATGAGAACTGCCTGCTGCACAGCGCGGATGCTTTGGCGGATGAAGCGCGCGCTGTCATTGACCACGACAATCCGCACCGCGCTGAGAGACGTTCCCACCGTTTCGGCTTCATGGAGGATCCGGTCGGCCACGGCAACGGTGTTCGTCCCGGGCTGGCGCAGGACCGAAACTTGCACGGCCGGCTGGCCGTTGATGCGCACCAGCGCGGACTGGTCTTCCGCCCCTTCCGAGACTTGAGCGAGGTCGCCGACGTAAATCGGCGCGCCATTGCGCACCGCAACAACTGTCTGGCGAACCTGGCCGAGGTCACGATACTGGTTCATGACGCGCAACCCCAGCCGGCGCGTGCCCTCGATGACCTGACCTCCTGGTGCTGCCAGGTTTGCGCTGGCGAGCGAATTCACCACGTCTCGCTCGGAGATCGCCAGCGCCTGCATGCGCGCCCGATCCAGTGAGACCCGGATTTGCCGGCGCAGGCCACCGGAAATAGTGACCTGGGACACTCCCGGAATTCGTTCAAGCCTGAACAGTAGCTGGTCCTCGGCGATCTCGCGAAGCTCCACGAGTCCAGGCCCAGGGCTTTCCCGGCCGAGAACCCCCAACTGCACGATCGGAGACTGCGATGGATCGAATTTGAACACGACCGGGGTTTCGATGCCGTCGGGCAGCCGGCGGCGCGTCCGTTCGATCGCGACGCGCACATCTGCGGCCGCCGCGTCCAGGTCCCGTCCGAATGGAAACGTGATTGTGACCCGTGAGATCCCCTCGGACGACGTCGACGTCACGTCCTGGACGCCTGCGACAGACGAGACGGCCTCTTCAAGGATGCGGCTCACCAGGTTTTCAACTTCTTCAGGGCCGGCACCGGGATAGTCGGTACTGATCGTCAGTCGTGGAAAGGTGATGTCAGGAAGCAGGTCGATGGGAAGACTAATCAGGCCGATGAGACCGATCAGCACCACGATCGAGTAAATAATGATGGCGCCAATGGGCCGACCGACCGCCATTCGCGGAAGGCTCATCGTCGTGGCACACTCACTTGTGCTCCATCGCGAAGCGTGCGATGGCCTGCGACGATCACCATCTCACCGACCCTCACGCCGGAGGTGATTTCCACGAGTGCCCCATCGCTGATGCCGGTGGTCAGAGGTCGGGAGCGCGCTGTCTGACCTTCGACGACGAACACGATCTGTTCGTTGTCCTGGTCAATAAGGGCATCCACTGGCACGGCGACAACTCCTTCGCGCCTCGCGACCAGGATCTCGACGCTGGCAAACATTCCGGGACGCAGGAGTCGCTGTGGGTTAGGAACGTCGACCTTCACCTCAGCAGTTCGCGAGGCTGCAGCGAGCACGGGGCTGATCGCGGTCACGCGTCCCGCAAACGCCTTCCCCGGCAACACGTCGGTCCGTACCGTCACCGGCATCCCTACAAGAATGCGCGAAAGGTCTCGTTCAGCTACGGGCACCGTGATCACGGCTGGGTCCACATTAATGAGTTGAACGATAGGGCTCGAAGATGTGACCGTGGCTCCTACGTAGACGAACTTCCTCGCAACGACCCCACTGGCCGGCGCATGGACAGTCGCTTCGGAGAGAAGACTCTGCGCCTGCCGGACGGTCACCTGAGCCTGGCTGAGCCGGCTGGTCGATTGACGGAACGCCGCTTCTGCTTCCTCGACCTGGGCTCGGGTAACCTGAACGTCTTCCGTTCGCGCTCCCCGGCGCAACTGATTGAGCTGCTCCTCGGCCCCCCTCACTCGCGTTTCCTGAACGGTGACGTCCAGCCGGGCAGCATCCACCTGCTGCCTCGAGATATAACCTTGGCTGAACAGCTCCTCAGCCCGCCGGAGCTGAGCGCGGCTGTACTCCAGATTGGCGCGGGCCTGGCGGAGCTGTTCCTCCGCCTGGCGCACTTGCTCAGTGGGTGATCCCGCGGCGGCCTGCGCCAGTCGCGCCCGCTGAGTGTCCAAATTGGCGCGGGCCATATCAACCTGCACACGCTGCGTGTGCAGATTCGCCCGGGCTTGATCGAGCTGGAATCTTACTTCCTTGGGATCGAGGCGCGCGATGATCTGACCTCGACTGACGAGATCGCCCTCCTCGACCATGATGGCGGAAATGATCCCGGGGATCCGTGGAACAACGTCGACTCGCGTGCGGGGCGTTACCTCACCAACGAAAGAGGCGCGCACGGTAATCGTGGCACGACGGACCGAAGCAACCTGAACCACCGCGGCGGGTCGCTGTGCGCCGGCGCCCTGCTGTGCCGGCCGGCGCGCCTGGAGTGAGTCAATGGTGCGCCAGGCCATCAGCAGCAGCAAGACTGCCAGGCCGCCAAATACGAGCTTCCGCCGCCTGCTCTGATTCACTACTATTGCCTCCTAAATAGCATTCTGCCCGCGCGTGAGATTATCGGGCTTGCTTCGTCAAAAACGCCAGGATTGCCTGTTCTATCGCCGGCCCGTGCCGCGTCTTGAACATGTACGTGCCGTGCGCATTCGTGGGAAACACCTTCAATTGTTTGGGCAGAGGCGTGCTCGCATACATGGTTCGGGCGCTCTCGTTGAACGGCACGTCACCCCTCCCTACGATGAACAACTTTGGCGCACGCAGGGTCCCCAGATACGGCCGCGCATCCAGTCCCTGAAACCGGGTGCCGCTCGCCATGACGACCACCCCGTCCACTCGATGCTGCCCCGCGGCCACGATAGAGGCGGTTCCTCCCATGCTCGCTCCGATCAGGAACAGCCGTCGAGGATGCCT